>Ga0126313_10002376_pt1 | contig 10512 bp, 8 predicted proteins | sample Plot105A_FD_89954 | JGI IMG/M metagenome (GOLD analysis project Ga0126313, IMG submission 89954) | Serpentine soil microbial communities from UC McLaughlin Reserve, CA, USA - Plot105A | ecosystem: Environmental > Terrestrial > Soil > Grasslands | place: USA: UC McLaughlin Reserve, Lake County... | reverse complement strand
GTCGAGGGCCTCGACGCCGCCCTCCCCGAGCACGAAGCCGGCCAGCACGAATCCGGCCGCGAGCGAGATGAAGCTCCGCCCGGCGAGGCCGGAGACCAGCGCGCCGGCCACGAGCAGCACGCCGAACACCGCCAGCGGCGCCTCTAGGAACTCCACGCCGGCTCCGATAGGCGGCACGCGCGAACTGTGCCAGACGCTCCCGCGGCAACTGGCTACGGTGGTGGCCGCATGCCGCGCGCCGCTGCCATGACGACCGTGCTGCTGGCGCTGGCGCTGTGGCCCGCGGCGGCCGCGCAGGCCGGGCTGCCGTCCGAGCGGACGCTGTCGAGCGGCTGGGAGTCGCGGCTCGAGCCGGGCGCTCCCGCGCCTCCGCAGGAGCCGCCGCCCGAGGAGACCGCGCCCGCCTCGGCCGCGCCATCCGCGCCCCCCACACCCGCGGGGCGGGCCGCGCAGGCCCCCGGCGAATGGCGCCCGGCGCAGGTACCGGGCGTGTTCGACACCCGCGCGCTCGCGCCGCTCTATCCAGGCACGGTGCGGCGCTACCGCGTCGCCTTCCGGGGCCCGTCCACCCCGCGCGGGTTCAGCTGGCTGCTCCGGTTCGAGAGCGTGCGGCGCAGGGCCACGGTGCTCCTGAACGGGAGGCGAATCGGCCGCTACGCCGACCCCTACACCCCGTTCACGGTCGAGGCGCGCGGTCTTCGGCCTGGCCGGAGGAACGTGCTCGAGGTGGTCGTGGACGGCCGCAAGAACCCGAGGCTGCCCGAGGCGTGGTGGAACTGGACCGGGATCGTGCGTCCTGTGACGCTCCAGCCGGCGGGCCCGGCTCATCTCCAGGACCTCGGCGCGATGTCGAAGGTGCGCTGCCGGGGCCCCGCCCGCGGCTGCCGCGCCGAGCTGCTGCTCGACGGCATGCTCGAGCGCCGCGGGCCGCGCCCGATCGTCCCCCAGCTCGACGTGCGGCTGCGCTCGCCCGGCGGGCGCACTACCACGCGCTCCTTCCGCCTGCCCGCGCAGCTGTCCGCGAGCCGCCGGGTGCGGCTGTCCATGCCGGTGCCGGCGCCCGAGCTGTGGTCGCCCGACGCCCCACGCCTCTACTCCGCGCTGTTCACGCTCCGCGACGGCGGCCGCGTGGTGCAGCGAGCGCGCCGCCGCGTCGGCCTTCGCTCCGTGGAGGTGAAGCAGGGCCACCTCTGGCTGAACAACCGCCGCATCCAGCTCCGCGGCGCCTCGATCCACGAGGACATGCCCGGCTCGGGGGCCGCGCTCACCGGGGCCGACATGGACCGGATCGTGGCCGACCTCGAGGACCTGGGCGCAAACGTCACGCGCGCGCACTACCTGCTGAACGAGCGCCTGCTGGCGCGCCTCGACCGCGCCGGGATCATGGTCTGGAGCCAGGCGCCGATCTGGCAACGCGACGCCAAGGAGCACATCCTCTGGCAGCCTCGAGGGCTCGAGGACGCGCTTCGGACCGTCCGGCGGACGGTCACCGAGGCGCGCAACCACCCGTCGGTCCTGACGCACTCCGTGGCGAACGAACTCACCTTCACGCCGGACAGGAAGCCCGGCACGCGGCGCTTCCTGCTCACCGCGCAGGCGCAGGCGCGCGACATCGACCCGACGCTGCCGATCTCGCTGGACATCAAGGGGCGTCCAGGCTACGGCGAGCAGTTCACCTACCACGCGTTCGACATGATCGGCCTGAACCAGTACTTCGGCTGGTACCGCTGGGTGCCGGACTTCAGCGTGCTCGACCCCTTCATCCGCGAGCTGCGCGACCACTATCCGAACGAGGCGATCGTGATGACGGAGTGGGGCTCGGAGGGGCGGCCCGAGCTGGCGGACGCGGCGCCGGACCTGAAGGGCGGCTACCCGTTCCAGACCTTCCACGCGCAGCGGACGCTCGACGTGATCGACCGGTCCACGGTGCTCTCGGGGGCGATCTACTGGACGCTCCGCGAGTTCGAGATCTTCCCGGGCTGGCAGGGAGGCGCGGGACGCCGGCTGCCTCCCTACTCCCCGAACACTCGCCACCAGAAGGGCCTGATCACCTACGAGGGCGACCACAAGCCGGTCTACGGACTCGTCCGCGAGCGCTTTCGCGCCACACCGCTCTATCCCTAAAGCGGCGCCGCGGCGAGGCCGATCTCTGTCGGAGATGACCCGTCGCCTCGTGACACTGTCCGCGCTGCTCTCCCTCGCCGCCGTGGCGCCGGCCTCGGCGCAGCTGCCCAAGCCGGCCGACGTGACGCGCGTCGAGAGCGCGATCACGGAGCTCTCGAAGCAGAAGCGCGCCTCGGACGCCCAGGTGGCGTCGCACCGGCGTGCGGCCGAGTCCGCGCTGGGCGCGTGCCGCACCAGGGGGCCCGGCTGGGATCGGATCAGGAGCGTGCGCGACCGCTCGCAGCGGGACGCATACGCGCGCGGCGCGAGGACGCTCTGGAGCGCGCTCCGGGCGCTTACCGCCGAGGGCGCCTGGGTCGAGGTCTACACGCCGCACTTCGAGCGCTTCCTACACCGCTTCGACACGCCGCTGTCCGACCCGGTGCTCCAGGCCGGCATCGACGCCCAGCGCAAGCGTCTCGAGTACGACAGGTCCGCCTACACGTTCGGCAGCTGCGCGACCTTCAACACGCAGCTGAAGAAGGTGCGCGAGTTCAAGATCGGCGGCAGCCATGGCGTGGCCGGCGACTACTACGCCGGGAAGATCTACAACGGCTTCGTCAAGTACGTCGCGACTCGCCAGCGCGCCGCCGCTCGCGCTCACTGGGGCTCTCGCTACGACAGCGCGCTCGGCGCCGCGCGCGACCGGCTCAAGGAGCTCGGCGGCAACGAGGGCTACGCGAACTACTTCCCCTTCGCCTTCAGGGGCTGAGCGGGCACGGCCGTCCTGTAGCGTGGCGGCGTGGCTCCCCGCCGCGTCACCTTCTCGCGGAACCTGACGCTGTCGCTGTCGCGGACCTGCGTCTCGCATTGCAAGTACTGCGCCTTCGCGACGCACCGGCCCCACCTTCATGAGCCGCCCGAGGTCGAGCGGCTCCTCGACGAGGCGGCGCGCCGGCGCGTGAAGGAGCTCCTCGTGCTCACAGGCGACGACCCGGCCCACCATCCGGGCGTGCGTGAGCGGCTCGACGCGCTCGGCTTCCCCGACTTCGTGGCCTACGTGGCGTGGTGCTGCGAGCGCGCGCTCGAGCGCGGGATCCTGCCGCACACGAACCTCGGCGCGCTCCCGCGCGACGACCTGGCGCGGCTGCGCGAGGTGACCGCGTCCCAGGGGCTCATGCTCGAGTCGATGCGCCCCGACCTCGTGGCGCACCAGGGCTCGCCGACGAAGGACCCGGCGCTGCGGCTCGCCACGATCCGCGCCGCCGGCGAGCTCCGCATCCCCTTCACCAGCGGGATCCTCGTCGGGATCGGCGAGAGCGAGGCCGACAGGGTGGAGGCGCTCGAGGCGCTTGGCGCCGTACATGCCGAGCACGGCCACCTCCAGGAGGTGATCCTCCAGAACTACGTGCCGCACCGGCGCTACTACGGGGAGGAGCCGGCGGAGATCGCGGCCGAGGCGCAGCAGAGCGGCCGGGCGGCCGGCGCGCTCGAGCTGCCGGCCTGGGCCACGGAGGTGACGCTCGAGCACATGCGGACGCTCGTGCGCGAGTGCCGGCGGCTGATGCCGGACGTCGGCATCCAGATCCCGCCGAACCTGTCCGACTGGTGGCTGCCGCTCGTGGACGAGGGCGCCACCGACCTCGGCGGGCTGTCGGCGAACGGCGACCACATCTCGCCCGAGCACCCCTTCCCGTCCGTCCACGAGATGCGAAAGCGGCTGGCCCCCCGCGGGCAGGCGCTCGCGGAGCGCCTGTGCGTCTATCCGCAGTACATGAGCGCGGACTGGCTCGAGCAGGGCGTGCTCGACGTCATCAAGGTCAAGTACTGGTCCTTCATCCCGCGGCGCGGGTCGGGACGGCGCGAGGAGCGCGCCATCCGCCGCGAGCTGGTGCCCGCGGCGGTCGAGCGGGCCGCCGGCGGCGGCAGGCTCTCCGAGGACGAGCTCACGGCGCTGTTCGCCGAGACGCGGCCCGAGGCGATTGAGGACATGCGCCAGGCCGCCGACGCGCTCCGCGCCGAGCTGGCCGGGGACACCGTCACGTTCGTCGTGAACCGCAACATCAACCTGTCGAACGTATGCACCGTCGGCTGCGCCTTCTGCGGCTTCGGCCAGGGCAAGCGCTCGCCGGACGCATACGAGCACTCCGAGGACGAGTTCCGGCGGCGCGTGCGCGAGGCCGTGGCCTTCGGGGCCACCGAGATCTGCATGCAGTCCGGCATCCACCCGAACTGGACGATCGCGGACTACGAGCGCTGGCTCCGGATCGCCAAGGAGGAGGCGCCGCACGTCCATCTGCACGCGTACTCGCCGATGGAGCTGCACTTCATGGCCGGCGACCTGCCGCTGCCCGAGCTGTTCGCGCGTCTGAGAGAGGCCGGGCTCGGCTCGACGCCCGGGACCGCCGCGGAGGTGCTCCACGACGGCGTGCGCCAGCGGATCTCGCCCAACAAGCTGCCGGTGGCGCGCTGGGTGGAGATCATCGAGGCGGCCCACGCCGCCGGCCTGCGCAGCACGGTCACCGTGATGTTCGGGCACATCGAGGAGCCGTGGGAGCTCGCCGAGCACATGCGTGTCGTGCGCGAGCTGCAGGAGCGGACCGGCGGGTTCACCGAGTTCGTGCCTCTCTCGTTCATCCCCTTCCACACGCTGCTCGGCCGCACGCACGGCATCGAGGAGATCACGCGCGAGGACAACCTCCGGCACACGGCCGCGTTCCGCCTGGCGCTCGGGAAGACGGTCCCGAACCTGCAGGCGAGCTGGGTGAAGATGGGCCTCGACGCCGCCACGGAGGCGCTCGACTGGGGCGTGAACGACCTCGGCGGCACGCTCATGGAGGAGTCGATCAGCCGGCTCGCCGGCTCCTACCACGGCGTCAGGCTCGAACCGGCCGACCTGATCGGCGCGGCGCACGCGGCCGGGCGGCCGGCGGCGGAGCGGGACACGCTCTACGGGATCCGCCGGCGTCACCCTCTGTCCGTCGCGGCCTAGGGCCCGGACTTCTTTAGGCTCCGCGCATGCTGAAGGACAGAGTGATGTTCATGTCGGGCGGCAGCCGCGGGATCGGTCTCGCGATCGCCACACGCGCCGCGCGCGACGGGGCGAAGGTGGCCTTCATGGCAAAGACGGCGGAGCCGCACCCGAAGCTGCCCGGCACCGTCTACACGGCCGCCGAGGAGATCGAGGCCGCCGGCGGCGAGGCGCTGCCGATCGTGGGCGACATCCGCGACGCCGCCGCCGTGGAGGCCGCCGTGGCGCAGGCGGTCGACCGCTTCGGCGGCATCGACCTGGTCGTGAACAACGCCAGCGCCATCAACCTCGTGCCCATGCGCGACCTCGAGGTCAAGCGCTTCGACCTCATGCAGCAGATCAACGCGCGCGGCACCTTTGTCGTGACGCGCGCGTGCCTGCCGCACCTGCGGAACTCGGACCACGCTCACGTGCTGACCCTGTCGCCGCCGCTCTCCGTCGACCCGCGCTGGCTCGCGGGGCACAGCGCCTACACGCTCTCGAAGATGGGCATGACGATGATCACGCTCGGCCTGGCGGCGGACGAGGCCGAGGCGGGGATCGCCGCCAACTGCCTCTGGCCGCGCACGATCATCGCCACCGCGGCGGTGCAGAACCTGCTCGGCGGCGACGAGGCGATGGCGCGCTCGCGCATGCCCGAGATCGTGGCCGACGCGGCCTACGAGATCCTCTGCCGCGACCCGCGCGAGTGCACCGGCAACGCGTTCATGGACGACGAGGTGCTGGCCGAGGCCGGGATCACCGATCTCGAGCGCTACGCGGGGACGCCCGGCGGCGACGTCGCGCTCGACGTGTTCGTGGACGGCTGGCCCGAGGGCGCCGCGACCGGCTAGTCGGCGGCCACCCGGATCCCGAGGCCCACGAGCACGACGCCCGTGAGCGCGTCGAGCGCGCGGCGCAGGCGCGACCCCTTGAACGTGGCCACGGCGCGGTCGAGCAGCCAGGCGTACGCGGACAGCCAGACGATTCCGAGCATGATGTGAACGCCGGCCATGGCCAGCGAGAGCAGCAGCACCGGGTCGTCCGGGCCGATGAACTGCGGCAGGAAGGTCGTGTAGAAGAGCGCGATCTTCGGGTTGAAGAGGTTCGTGAGGAGTCCCTGCCGGAACGGCGACGGTCCGGTGCCCGCCGGGCTGCGGGCCGCCGGCTCGCCCGCGTAACCGCGGCGCGCGGCCAGGAGGCTCTGCACGCCGAGCCAGACGAGATAGGCGGCGCCGACGAGCCGCAGCGCGTCGTACGCGGTCTCCGAGGCCGCGAGCACGGCCGCCACGCCGGCGGCGGAGGCGAGCGCCCACAGGAAGCAGCCCGCCGCGATGCCGAGCGTCGTCCCGAACGCGGCGCGGCGTCCGCCCATGAAGACGCTGCGCGAGACCATGGCCATGTCGGCGCCGGGCGTGATCGTCAGGAGCGTGATGACCCCGAGGAAGACGAGCGGCTCGCGCACGGGCTCAGCGTACCCCGGTTGGGTAGCGTGGAGGGATGCCCGATGTCCCGTCCCTCGAGCTGAACGACGGCCACGCGATTCCGAAGCTCGGCTTCGGCGTCTTCCAGATCCCGCCCGGCGAGACGGCCGAGGCCGTCGGCCACGCGCTCGAGGCCGGCTATCGCCACATCGACACGGCCGAGATGTACGGCAACGAGAGGGAGGTCGGCGAGGCGATCCGCGCCTCCGGCCTCGACCGCGACGAGGTCTTCGTCACGAGCAAGCTGAACAACGGCTTCCACCGTCCGGACGACGCCAGGAGGGCATTCGACGGGACGCTCTCGGAGCTCGGCTTCGAATACGTGGACCTGTTCCTGATCCACTGGCCGCTGCCGACGCTCTACGACGGCGACTTCGTCTCCACCTGGCGGGTGCTCGAGGAGTTCGCCGACGACGGCCGCGCTCGCTCGATCGGCGTGTCGAACTTCCAGGCCGACCACCTGGAGCGCCTCGCCGCCGAGGCCGAGACCGTGCCGGCCGTCAACCAAATCGAGCTCCACCCCTACTTCCAGAACCGCGAGCTGAGCGCCTATGGCAGGGAGCATGGGATCGCGACCGAGGCTTGGGCGCCGATCGCGCAGGGCAAGGTGCTCGACGATCCGGTGATCGGAGAGATCGCCGAGAAGCTCGGCCGCACGCCGGCGCAGGTTGTGCTCCGCTGGCACATCCAGCACGGCTACATCGTCTTCCCCAAGTCGGTGACCCCTCACCGGATCAGGGAGAACCTGGACCTCTTCGACTTCGAGCTCGAGCCCGGCGACTCGGAGGCCATCGACGCGCTGGACCGCGGGGAGAGCGGCCGCAACGGCCCGCACCCGGACCGGTTCGACTACGTGCCGGGCTGAGCCGCCGGCTCCGCGGGGGCGCGGTGGAGGCGGTACATCCGCTCGACCCAGGCGTGGCAGGGCCGTCCGCGGTTGGCCTCGCTGAACCTGACCCAGGCGTCGGGCAGCCGCGACGGGCGCCAGGGCGTCTGCGGCGGCAGGACGAACGGGTAGAGCAGCGCCGCGGCGGTGAGATCGGCGACGCTGAAGCGCTCGCCCGCGAGGTACTGCCGCCCCTCGAGCTCGGCATCGAGACGGTCGAGCGCGACCACGACCCTGTCCTCGGCCTCCCGCGCGAGCTCAGGGCTCCCCGTCGCGAAGCGGAGGTCGAGGAAGCGCTTGAGCACCTGCTTGGTGATGCCGAGCGTCGCCCGGTGCCCGTATTGCACCTGATGGAGGGCCAGCTCCGCCAAGAGGTCCGGGTCCGTGGTCATGTGGTGGTAGGCCATCCGCCGGACGTACGGGCCGAGCTCCTCGTCGAAGTAGTTCTCGAGCTCGAGCGCGCGCCGGCGCTCGTCCGGGTCGGCCGGGTACAGAGGCGGATCCGGGAAGCGCTCCTCGAGCCGGCGGATGATCTCCGTGGAGTCGCCGATGCCCTCGCCGTCCATCACGAGCACCGGCACGGTCTGATGCGCGCCGTGGGTCAGGATCCAGGTGACGAGCGGATGAAAGCCGCCCGGCGGCCAGCGCCGGGTGTGCGGAACCCGCTTGTAGTCGAGCGCCCAGCGCGCCTTCTCCGCGTAGTGCGAGACCGGCACATGGCAGAGCATGATCCGCGGCGGCGGGCTGAGTGTCTCGGCTGGCTGCGTAAGCGGACGACGGGCCTCGAACCCGCGACCTTCGGCTTGGGAAGCCGACGCTCTACCAACTGAGCTACGTCCGCGCGCACGTGCGATTCTAGGTAAGTGCGGCGGAAGGTGATCGTGATCGGCGGCGGTGTGGCCGGCATGAGCGCCGCGCACGAGCTCGCGCTGCGAGAGGAGTTCGACGTCGTCGTCTACGAGCTGCGCGCCATCGCGGGGGGCAAGGCGCGCAGCATGCCGGGCAGGCCGGGGACCGGCGGCCGGGATCCGCTCCCGGGAGAGCACGGCTTCCGCTTCTTCCCCGGCTTCTACCGGCACGTCACGGACACGATGAGCCGGATCCCGTATGCGGACCAGGCCGGCGGCGTGCTGGACAACCTGGTCGCCGCCACCGAGGTCCAGCTCGCACAGGAGGAGGGCCGGAACGAGCTCGTCACGCCCGCGCACTTCCCGGCGACGACGAGCGACTGGCGAGCCACGCTGCGCTTCGCGACGGAGTACGCGGTCAACCTCGGGATCCCGCTGGTGGAGCAGGTGCACTACGTCAGCCGTCTCAGCGACCTGCTCTCGGCCTGCGAGGAGAGGCGCTTCGAGCAGTACGAGAATCAGAGCTGGTGGCAGTTCTCCGGCGCGGAGCGGCGCTCCGAGGGCTACCGGAAGTTCCTGGCCGACGGGCTCACGCGGTCACTCGTCGCCGCTCGCGCCCGTGAGATGAGCGCACGCACCGGCGGTTACATCCTCCTGCAGCTCATGCAGGACATGGCGAAGCCCCGCGGACAGGTCGATCGGGTGCTGAAGGGCCCGACGAACGACGTGTGGATCGACCCGTGGCTGCGGGAGCTGAGGCGCCTGGGCGTCGACTACCGCCTCTCGCACCAGGTCGAGGCGATCGCGAGCCGCGGTGACCGCGTGACCGGGGTCTCCGGGCACGAGCGCAGCGCAACCGGGGAGCTTGGGCGCGCCTTCGAGGACGACGCCGACTACTACGTTGCCGCCGTCCCGGTCGAGGTCCTGCGAGAGCAGATCGAGATGGGCGCGCTCAAGCGCGCGAGCCCGGCACTGGCCGCGCTCGACCGGCTCGTCGTGCGCTGGATGAACGGGATCATGTTCTACCTCGCGCGGGACGTGCCGCTCATCCACGGGCACTCGATCTACATCGACTCGCGCTGGGCGCTCACGTCCATCTCGCAGCGCCAGTTCTGGCCCGGTGTGAACCTGCGCGGGCTCGGCGATGGAACGGCCGGCGGAATCCTGTCGGTCGACATCTCGAACTGGGACACCCCGGGGGCGTACGCGGCGCGCGGAAAGCCGGCGCGCAGGTGCAGCCCGGACGAGGTGGCGGCGGAGGTCTGGGCCCAGCTGAAGGCGGCGCTGAACGACCGCGGCGAGGCCCTCTCCGACGCGAACCTGACCGGGTGGTTCCTCGACCCGGCCATCGTCCACCCCAATCCCAGCGAGGCGATGAACCTCGAGCCGCTGCTCGTGAACACCGCGGGATCGTGGAGCGTCCGCCCGGAGGCGGAGCTGCCAGAGGTGGAGAACCTCTTCCTCGCGTCCGACTACGTCAGGACGTTCACGGACCTGGCGACGATGGAGGGTGCAAACGAGGCCGCTCGAAGAGCCGTCAACGGCATTCTCGACTCTGCGGGATCGGACGCGACGCGGTGCGAGGTCTGGCCCTTGTCCGAGCCCGGAGGGATCCCGTTCCGGGCCGCGCGCGGCATGGATCGGGTGATCTACAAGCTGTTCGGGGGCCGGAAGGGCCCGCCGCCCACCGCGACGCTCACGGACGGCGACGTGGGGATCAATCCGGTCGCGCGGGTCGCCGGCCGCCTGCGCGGGGGATAGCCACGCCGCCAATCTAAGGTTCGGCAGCGTGAGGAAAGCGCTTTCCCCCGTGCCCGTCGCCGTCGTCTGCGTGCTCCTCGGGCTCGTCGCGCTGCTCGCCTACGGGCTCGCCTCGAACGACCCCGACCGCGGCGCCGACGAGGCTCTGCAGCGGGGCGAGCGCGAGCAGGCGCCCGAGCTCGAGCTGCCGAAGCTCGGGAGCGACGGCACCGGAGCGCTCGCGGACTACCGCGGCCAGGTGGTCGTGCTCAACTTCTGGGCCTCGTGGTGCAAGCCGTGCAGGGACGAGTCGCCGCTGCTCGAGCGCTGGCACCGGCGGATGGCGAATCGCGGCGGGACCGTCCTCGGCGTGGACATGCTGGACGTGACGGGCGACGCGCAGGCCTTCATCTCCGAGTACGGCCTGACCTACCCGATGCT
>Ga0126313_10002375_pt1 | contig 10514 bp, 10 predicted proteins | sample Plot105A_FD_89954 | JGI IMG/M metagenome (GOLD analysis project Ga0126313, IMG submission 89954) | Serpentine soil microbial communities from UC McLaughlin Reserve, CA, USA - Plot105A | ecosystem: Environmental > Terrestrial > Soil > Grasslands | place: USA: UC McLaughlin Reserve, Lake County... | reverse complement strand
GGCCGGCGCTCAGCGCGGTGGCGGGAGCCGCGGGAGAACCCGACTCGTCGTAGGTGAACTCGGCGTAGCACTCGTCGCTGGCGACGATCGCGCCCCATTCCCGGGCCCAGTCGACGACGGCTCGGAGGTGGTCCGGGCTTCCCGACACGCCGGTCGGATTGCCGGGCTCGTTGATCCAGATGACGAGGGCCCGGGCGGCGTCCGCCTCGCTGATGCGGGAGAGATCGAGATGCCAGCTGGCGTCGAGGGGCACCGGGACCGCGCGCAAGCCGCCCAACCGGGCGCCCATCTCGTACGACGGGTACGCGATGGCCGGGTACAGCACGGTATCGCGTCCGGGGTCGCGCAACGCGAGCATGCGGGGCAGCGACGCCACGAGCTCTTTCGTCCCGATGCAGGCGACGACGGCGTCGGGCGACAGCTTGACGCCGAAGCGACGGCCGATCCATCCGGCCGCTGCTTCCCGGTATGCGGGCACCCCGATGGTGGCGGGGTATCCAGTGGCTGCGGCCGCGGCGTCGCCGAGCGCGCGCAGAGCCAGTTCGGGGATCGGATCGACCGGGGTGCCGACCGAGCAGTCGACGATGCCGCCGGGCACGGCTTCGGCCAGGGCGCGCAGCTCGCGCAAGCGGTCGTGCGGGTACGGCGGCGGGACGAACCCGGGCTCGGCCATGAGGCGCAGGCTACCCGGGGCCGTTCGGCGATCCGGTGACCGCGTTGCCGCCTTCGCCGTTCGGCACCACGAACTCGCGGAAGCGGCTGACTCCCGACTCGGGGATACGCGCACGCACGCGGGTCTCCTGATCGCCGTGCACCTCGACGAGCACGTCACCCTCGCGATGCAGCGCGGCGATGACGTCGCCTCGTTCGTACGGAACGGCGAGCTCGACGACCGGGTCGAGCGCTTGCAGCCGAGCGCCCAACACCTCGTCGAGCTTCTCGACGCCCTCGCCCGTCGTCGCCGAGACCGCGACTGCGTCCGGGTGTGACGACAGCAAGTCGTCGACGACAGCCCGATCGGCGAGGTCGATCTTGTTCACGACGAGCAGCTCGGGTTGGTCGGCGGCGCCGATCTCGCGCAGCACGGCGCGGACGGCTTCGATCTGCTGCTCGGCGTCGGGCGCGCCGGCGTCGACGACGTGGACGAGCATGTCGACCTGGGCGACCTCCTCGAGCGTCGACCGGAACGCCTCGACCAGCTGGTGGGGCAGGCGGCGCACGAACCCGACCGTGTCGCTGAGCAGCGCGACCTCTCCGCCCGGGAACTGCAGCCGGCGCGTGGTGGGATCGAGCGTCGAGAACAGGCGATCCTCGACCAGGGCGTCGGCGCGCGTCATCCGGTTCAGGAGCGTCGACTTGCCCGCGTTCGTATAGCCGACGAGCGAGATCGTCGGCAGCTCCCGGCGCCGGCGGGCCTTGCGCTGGGTCGCCCGGGTCTTGGCCAGCCGGTCGAGCTCGCCCTCGAGCTTGTTCATGCGTCGCTGGATGCGCCGCCGGTCGACCTCGAGCTGGGTCTCTCCCGGGCCGCGGGTGCCGATGCCGCCGGCCTGCTGGCTGAGCTCGATGCCGCGGCCGCGCAGGCGCGGGAGCCGGTAGCGCAACTGCGCCAGCTCCACTTGCACCATGCCCTCCTGGCTCCGAGCGTGCTGGGCGAAGATGTCGAGGATCAGCGCCACGCGGTCGACGACGTCGCGCCCGAACTTCTTCTCGAGGTTGCGCTGCTGTGCGGGCGTCAGCTCGTCGTCGAACACCACCACATCGACGTCGAGGGCGTCGGCCAGGGCGCGCAGCTCGTCGGCCTTGCCGGAGCCGATGTAGGTGGCCGGGTCGGGCGAGGGGCGCCGTTGAAGCACCGACTCGACGGGAGCGGCGCCGGCGGTGTCGGTGAGCAATCCGAGCTCGGACAGGCTCGCCTCCGCCTCGTCCAGCGAATGCGCGCCCGACCCGGTGCCGACGAGCAGCGCGCGCTGCTCGACGACGCCGAAGTCGACCTCGGTCGCGGTGAGACGGCGGCGCTGGCGTCCTTCGCGGTCGCTCACGCGACGCTCACCTCGGTGTCGAAGACGTGCGTGACCGGCCCCCGGAGGCGGATCGTCTCGCCCAGGTCGACCTCATGGGTGCCGCCGCGCACCCGCACGGTCACGTGGTCTCCGACGAGCCCGCGGCGGTGGGCGACGGCGGCCGACGCGCACACGCCGGTGCCGCACGACAGTGTCTCGCCCACACCGCGCTCCCAGACCCGCATCGTGAGCGCATCGTGCCCCGTGACCGCGATGAACTCGACGTTCGTCCGGTGCGGGAAGCGGTCGTCGGTCTCGAGGTGCGGTCCGTGTTGGACGACGCGCGTCGTCTCGGGATCGTCGACCAGCAGGACGAAATGCGGGTTGCCCATGCCGGCCGCGTCGCCGTGGTACGTCACGCCGTGGAAGGTCACGTCGAGATCGAGCGCGCTCGGAGCGTCGAGCGGGATCTCGGCCGGCTCGAACGTCACCGGCCCCATATCGACAGTGGCACCGACGAGCTCGCCCGTCGCCCGGTCCACATCGATCTCGACATCACGGCGTCCGCCGCCGGTGTCGACGACGAGACGCTTCCCGTCGCCGATGCCCTCACGGACCGCTATCCAGGAGAGGCAGCCGATGCCATTGCCGCTCATCTCGGCCAGGCTCCCGTCGGCGTTGCGCAGCTCCATGGTGCAGTCGGCGCCGTCGCGACCCGGAAGCAGCGTGACGAGGCCGTCGGCGCCGATCCCGCGGCGTCGGTCGCACAGCCGGACGGTGGCGTCGGCGTCCGGGCCGCGATCGGCCGTGGCGACCGTGACGAGGAAGTCGTTGCCGGCGCCGTGCAGCTTGGAGACCCGGAGGGTGCCGCCGCTCATGAGCTCCAGGTTGCCAGCAGGGCGGGGAGCACGGCGCAGTGATTGTCGGTGGCGCCCAGCCACGTGATCCGGGGGTCACGCCGGAACCACATCCGCTGGCGCCGGGCGAACGACCGGGTGCGGCGGACAGCAGTCTCGAAGGCGTCGTCGAGTGATCCGTGGTCGGAGATGGCGCCGATGATCTCCTTGTACCCGATCGCCTGGCTCGCCGTGCGCGAGAGCGGCGGACCGTCGAGCAGCCGCCGCACCTCGTCGACGAGTCCGGCGTCGCGCATGGCCGCAAACCGCGTTGCGATGTGCGCATTCAGCGTGTCGCGCGGCACCCAGACGCCGACCATCCGAACCGGAAACGCCGTCGGGCCGGACTGGTCGAGGCCCGCCCCGAACGAGGAGAACGGCTTCCCTGTGAGGCGGATCACCTCGAGGGCCCGGACGATCCGCCGGGCGTTGTGCGGGTCGATCTTCTCGGCGGCGTCGGGGTCGCGTCGTTGCAGCTCCTCGTACGCGGCCGCCACGCCGCCCGGCTCCGCCGTCATCGCCTCGAGGTCGGCCCGCAGGTCGGGGTCCTCGCTCGGGAAGCGCAGATCGTCGACCACTGCTTGCACGTACAAGCCCGTGCCGCCCACGAGGAGGGCGCGCTTGCCGCGCGCCGCGATTCCGGAGACGGCGGCACGGGCCGCGGCCTGGTGGCGCATGGCCGACCACTCCTCGGTCGGCTCGGCGACGTCGATGACATGGTGCGGCACCGCAGAGCGTTCGGCGACCGTCGGCTTGGCGGTCCCGACGTCGAGCCCGCGGTACACCTGCATGGAATCGAGCGACACGATCTCGACGTCACCGAGCACACGCGCGGCCCCGAGAGCGAGCGCAGACTTCCCCGATGCGGTCGGCCCGACAAGGGCGAGGTGCGTGACCGTGGCTACACCACCGCGACGGGAATGCGAGTCCGCGTCCGCCGCGGCGATTCGACGACGCGCACGACGTCACCGCGCAGCCAGTGGGGCGCAGCGTCGACGATGCGCACGTCGACCAGCGCGCCCGGCTCGCTCGCCCCGTCCGGGGCAGCAAAGTGCACCAGCTTGTTCTGGCGGCTGCGGCCCGACAGCACCGATGGATCCTTCTTGGACGGACCGTCGACCAGCACCTGCTCGACCAGTCCGACGCGCGCCTGGTGCCGTCGGAGGGCGTGACACTCGACTACCTCGACCAGCTGCTGCATACGCTCCTGCGCGACCTCCCGTGGGACGAACGCGTCGGACATGTCGGCGGCGGGCGTTCCCGGTCGGGGCGAGAACACGAACGTGTACGCGGCGTCGTACGCCGCCTCGTCGACGACGTCGAGTGTCCGGCGGAAGTCGTCGTCGGTCTCGCCCGGGAAGCCGACGATGAGGTCGGTGCTCACGGCGAGGTCGGGAATCGCGTCGCGGGCGGCGGCGAGCCGCTGCAGGTAGCGGCGGGCGGTATAGCCCCGGTGCATGCGGGCCAGCGTGCGGTCGCTGCCCGCCTGCAAGGGCAGGTGCAGGTGCTCGCACACGGCGTCGCATTCGGCCATGGCCGCGATCGTCTCCGGCCGCAGGTCCTTCGGATGCGGCGACGTGTACCGGATGCGCCGGATGCCGTCGACGGCGTCGACCGCACGCAGCAGGTCGGCGAAACGCGGTGCATACTGACCGGCGCCGAGGTCGCGCCCGTACGAGTTCACGTTCTGCCCGAGCAGCGTGATCTCGCTGACGCCGTCGGCGGCCAGCTCCTCGATCTCGCGCACGACGTCGCCCATACGCCGGCTGACCTCGCGACCCCGCACGATCGGGACGATGCAGAACGTGCACGAGTTGTCGCAGCCGATCTGGATCGTGACCCACGCCGAGTGCGCCACGTCGCGGCGGGCGGGCAGCGCCGACGGATACGCCTCGTGCTCCTCGAGGATCTCGACGATCGCTTCCTTTGGCCCCGGCCTGTCGACCCGGGCCCGTTCGAGCAAGGCCGGAGCGTGGCGGAGGTTGTGGGTCCCGAACACGACGTCGACGTGACCCGCCCGCTCGACGATGAGGTCGCGGTCCTTCTGCGCCAGGCACCCGCCCACCGCGATCTGGAGGTCGGGCCGGCGCTCCTTCAGGCTCTTCAACCGCCCGAGCTGGCCGTACAGCTTGTTGTCGGCGTTCTCGCGCACGCAGCACGTGTTGAAGACGACGACGTCGGCCTCGTCGACGTCGTCGGTGTGCTCCATCCCGTCGGCAGCGAGGAGCCCGGCGATCCGCTCGGAATCGTGCTCGTTCATCTGGCATCCGAACGTGCGGATGTAGAAGCGGCGGGGCTCGGTCATCCGGAACAGTGTACGGACGTCCGGATAGCCTCGGTCGGTGCGCGCCGCGTCGGAGCTTCGGACGGCCCGGCTCTTGTTGCGCCGATGGCGGAACACCGACCGGGTGCCGTTCGCGGCGCTGAACGCCGATCCGCTCGTGATGGAGCATTTCCCGGCACCGCTCCGCCGCGCGGAGAGCGACGACCTGGCGGACCGGATCGCGGCCGGCTTCGACGAGCGCGGGTGGGGGCTGTGGGCGATCGAGGTACTGGACCAGGCGGCATTCGCCGGCTTCGTCGGGCTCAACCCGGCGACGTTCGACGCGCCATTCACGCCCGCGGTCGAGGTCGGCTGGCGCCTGGCGCGCGACTACTGGGGCTGCGGCTACGCCACCGAAGGCGCAGGCGCCGCGCTCTCCTTCGGGTTCGATGCGCTCGCGCTCGAGGAGATTGTGTCGTTCACGACGCACGGGAACGCACGCTCGCGTCGAGTCATGGAGCGACTCGGTATGCGTCGTGATCCCGCCGACGACTTCGACAACCCCAACCTCCCCGAAGGCGACGCGCTCCAGCCGCACGTGCTCTACCGACTCGACCGCGCCACCTGGCAGCGCGACGCGGCGCGGGCCGCGCGGTAGAGCGGTAGCGGACCGTGCACGTCTCGGCGCCCGAGTTCATCCTGCTCGCGGTCGTCGCCGCCGCCGGCGGGGCGGTGCAAGGCTCGATCGGATTCGGCCAGAACCTCGTGCTCGTGCCGATCGTCGCGCTCGTCGTGCCGGAGGCGGTCCCGGGCGCGCTCGTCGCCCTCGGTGTCCCACTCACCGTGACCATGGCGACACGCGAGTGGCACGGCGTCGACTGGCCGGGCCTGGCATGGATCGTCCTCGGCCGAGTGCCGGGCACGGTCGTCGGCGTGCTGATCGTCGCCCTCGTGTCCGGCGACCTGCTGTCCACCCTCGCGGGCTCCGCCGTGCTCGCAGGCGTGCTGTTGAGCGTCCTGGCGGGCCACGTGCCCGTGAACCGCGAGACCGCGATGAGCGCGGGCGCGACGGCCGGCGTCCTCGGGACCACCGCGGCCATCGACGGGCCGCCGCTTGCGCTGCTCTATCAACGCCATCCCGGGCACACGATCCGCGCGACGCTCGCCTGCGCCTTCCTGGTCGGCGCCGTCATGTCGTTCGTTGCGCTGGCCTCGGCCGGCGAGGTGCACGGCTGGCAGTTGCTCCTCGCGCTGGCGCTCGCACCAGCCCTGCTCATCGGGCTCGCCTGCAGCACTCTCGTGACGCGAGTCGTCGGCGAGCGCAGCCTCCGCCCCGCCGTCCTGGTCGTCGTCACGATCGCCGGCGTCGCTGCGATCGTGCGCGGCGTGGTCTAACGGGTGGAGCACCCGAGGTGGTGTGGGGGGCGATACGCGACCGCCCCCCACACGCGTGCCTCCGGCGTCTGCGTCCTCAGCTGTCGATCTCGAGGGTCTCGGCGTCTTCCTTGGCGCGCTTGCCGTTGCTCGAGCGACCGTTGGCCTTGCCGTTGTCGCTCCCGCTGCCATTGCCCCTGCCGTTGGGCGACTCGCCGCCGCTGTCCGCGTCCACGGCCTCGGGCTCGACCGGGACCTCTTCGATGCCGACGGCGTACTTGACCTTCTCGCTGATCTCGAACATCAGGTCGAGGTTCTCGGTCAGGAACTGCTTCGCCTTCTCGCGGCCCTGGCCGAGCTGCTCGCCCTCATAGGTGAACCACGCGCCGGACTTCTTGACGATGCCGAGATCGATGCCGACGTCGAGCAGCGAGCCTTCGCGGCTGATGCCCTTGCCGTACATGATGTCGAACTCGGCCATCCTGAACGGCGGGGCGACCTTGTTCTTCGCCACCTTGACCCGCGCCCGGTTGCCGATGACCTCGGTACCGTCCTTGATCGACTCCACCCGCCGGATGTCGAGCCGCACCGACGAGTAGAACTTCAGCGCCCGGCCGCCCGGTGTCGTCTCCGGGCTCCCGAACATCACGCCGATCTTCTCCCGGAGCTGGTTGATGAAGATGCAGATCGTGCGGGAGCGATTGAGGTTGTGAGTGAGCTTGCGCAACGCCTGGCTCATGAGCCGGGCCTGGAGGCCGACGTGCGTGTCGCCCATCTCGCCTTCGATCTCGGCCCGGGGCACGAGCGCAGCGACCGAGTCGATGACGACCACGTCGAGCGCGCTGGAGCGGATGAGCATGTCGGCGATCTCGAGCGCCTGCTCGCCGGTGTCGGGCTGGCTGATCAGCAGCTCGTCGACGTTGACGCCGATGGCGGAGGCGTACACCGGGTCCATGGCGTGCTCGGCGTCGATGTACGCGCACACACCGCCGTTGCGCTGCGCCTCGGCCACCACGTGCATGGCCAGCGTGGACTTCCCCGATGCCTCGGGGCCGAAGACCTCGACCACCCGGCCTCTCGGCAGGCCGCCGATGCCCAGTGCGATGTCGAGCGCGAGCGCGCCGGTGGGGATGGCGGCGACGCCGACGTTGCCGTGCTCCCCCAGCCGCATGATCGAGCCCTTGCCGAATTGCTTCTCGATCTGGCCGACGGCCATCTCGAGGGCGTTGTCGTCGCGTTCCACGATGGAACCCTCCTCGTTGCGTCCTGTTGCGTTCGTGCGGTCGGGGGGAAAGTGCCGTGGGAGCAACCTACGGCTGGGGTGTGACAGCTACCTCTGGGTACCTCTGGGGTGCCTTTGGCTCGCCGGTGCCTCCGGTCCTCGGAAGGCCGAGCCCCGAACGACACGCGTGTAACTTAGCCCGAACACCCGTTCGATGCAAGGCTATCGCCGGAGGCGTTACCCGAGTGGGAAACGGGCCGCGGGCGTGTACTCCGAGCCGCCGCGCCCCGGCTTGCTCCGGAACAGCACGACCTCCTCGGCGGTCCACGCCCGCCCCACCGGCCCCGACCCGAGTGCAGCGACGACGGGACGGAGGTCGGCGGGCGCCTTCAGACGGGCGAGCGTGAGGTGGGCGTGGTACGGCCGTGCCTCGCGTGGATAGCCGACGGGTTCGAGGAGCGCGCCCACCGCCGCCGCCAGCTGGACCAGCAGCGCGTCGCCCTGGGTCACGCCGAGCCACAGCACCCGGCCCCGCCGCTCGGTGGGGAACGCGCCGGCCGTCCCGAGCTGCACTGCCGACCCGCGCACCGCCAGCCGCTCGAGCGCGCCGGCGACGGCGGCGAGGTCGACCCGGTTGCCGAGGAACTGGAGCGTCAGGTGCCATTGCGGCCGCGTGGTGCGGCGGGCGGTCGAGGGAACCTCGATCGTCGCCGCGGCGGCGCCGACGGCATCGAGGACGTCTTCGGGTGGTACCACGGCCACGAAGGCCCGGCCTACCTCGGGCTCGCTCACCCCATCGACACGAGTTTCATCCGGAGCAAGTTGAGCAACGAGATCGTGGCGAACTGGCGCACCATCTCCCGCTGGCCCGGCAGCTGCGTGCCGACGGCCTCGGCGGGCTCGTCGCCGACGGCGAGCCCGAAGAACACCGTGCCGGCGGGCTGGCCGTCCTGCTCCTCGGGTCCGGCGACGCCGGTCACCCCGAGACCGACGTCGGCATCGAAGACGCGCCGGGCCCCGACCGCCAGCTGCCGCGCGCACTCATTGCTCACGACCGATTCGGCCGTCACGCCGAGCACGGACCGCTTGGCGTCGGTCATGTAGGCGACGACTCCGCCTTTCAGCACGTCGCTCGTGCCGGGCACGCTCACCAGGCGTGACGCGACCAGGCCGCCGGTGATCGACTCCGCGAGCCCGAGCGTCAGGCCTCGCTTCCGGAGCAGGTCGAGGACGACCGTCTCCATCGTCTCGTCGTCGACACCGAACACGAGATCGCCCAGGATCTCGCGCAGCGCCCGTTCCTCCGGCTCGATGAGCGCGCGCGCCTCCTCCGGCGTCGACGCCTTGGCCGTGATCCGCACGACGAGGCCTTCGATCCCGCGGGCGAGGAACGCGATCGTCGGGTTGGTCTGGGCGTCGACGCGGTGGGCGATCATCTCCGCCAATCCCGACTCGGACGTGCCCCACGTCCTCAGCGACCGCGACACGATCGCGGACTGTTGCCCGGACCGCGCGAGCAGGTCGGGGAGCACGTGCTCGCTCATCATGAGCTGCATCTCGTACGGGACGCCCGGCACTGCATAGACGACCTTGTCGGCGATGGGCGCGTTGATCCCGGGCGCCGTTCCGACCGAGTTCGGGATCGGCTCGGCGCCGACCGGGACGTCGCACTGGCGCAGGTTGTTCTCCGGCATCGCGCGCCCGCGCGACGTGAACAGTGCCGACACCCACTCGATGAGGTCGTCGCGCCGCTCCAGCTCGACGCCCATGACCTCCGCGATCGCCTGGCGGGTCATGTCGTCGGGCGTCGGGCCCAGGCCGCCGCACACGATGACGGCGTCGCTCCGGTCGAGCAGCTCGCGTAGGGCCTGCACCATCCGGCCGAGGTTGTCGCCTACCTGCCGGTGCTCGAAGCTGTCGATGCCCGCGTCGGCGAGCTGCTCGCCGATCCAGGTGCTGTTGGTGTCGACGATCTGGCCGAGGAGAAGCTCGGTCCCGATCGCCAGCACCTCGCATCTCACGCGCGGCTCTCCTGCCACCCCCGCCGGAGCATGTCGAGCGCCGACAGCAGCGTGAGCGCCACCGCGACCCACAGCACCGTCTGCTGGAGCCAGGCCATGTCGTCGACCGGCGGGAAGAGGAACGCGCCGACGGCGGCGAACTGCAGCACCGTCTTCCACTTGCCGAGCTGGCGGGCGGGCAGCGAGATGCCACGCCGCCCGGCCAGCGACCGGTACACCTGGATGCCGGCTTCCCGACCGACGACGAGCAGGATCGGGATCCAGCCGATGTCGCCGCGCACCCCGAGCGCCACGAACCCGCCGATGACGAGGACCTTGTCGGCCAGGGGATCGAGGAACGCGCCCGAGCGCGTCGTGCCGTCGCGCCGCGCGATCCACCCGTCGACGCCGTCGGTGCACGCCAGCACCAACCACAGGACGGCCGCGGGCCACGACGCGCCCCGCTGCGCGATCAACACGAGCGTGGGCACCGCGAGCAGGACGCGGGCCACCGTGATCGCGTTGGCCGGGGTCGCCACCGCTCCCTCGCCGAACCGTCGCAGCGGCGCCGTCGCCCGCGCCGTCGCGGGCAGGGGCTTGCGCGCCGTGTTCATACCGGCTCCGCGACCAAATCGGGTCCGCACGCGGATGTCACACGAGCGCGAACACGCGCGCCGGGCCGTGCGAAGGCGCCCGTGATGCGGACCACGCCGTCGATCTCGGGTGCCTCGCGGTGGGAGCGCCCGACGGGCTCGCCGG
>Ga0126313_10002374_pt1 | contig 10515 bp, 8 predicted proteins | sample Plot105A_FD_89954 | JGI IMG/M metagenome (GOLD analysis project Ga0126313, IMG submission 89954) | Serpentine soil microbial communities from UC McLaughlin Reserve, CA, USA - Plot105A | ecosystem: Environmental > Terrestrial > Soil > Grasslands | place: USA: UC McLaughlin Reserve, Lake County... | reverse complement strand
CCGTTGGCTGCGAGCGCGAGTCCCAACGCTGCGTCATCGGGACCACCCACCACCACGACGGCAAATCCATCTTCGACGTTTTGGCGTACCAAGACCCGCCAATGCTCAAGAGGCCAGCGCTTGGTTGCGTGGGCAGCACCTGGCGCCACAGCGATGATGTTCGGCTCGTCGGCCAGTCCCACGGAGTGCAGCCACGAAGCAGCCTGCTCACCTGCTTCTGCCCCCAGAAAGAAGTCGGGCGGTCTGCCATCGGGCGTTACGCCCAGCTCCTGCGCCGCCGAGAAGTAGCGCTCGGCGACCGGTCGTCGGTCGCGATAGCGGTTGCGCTTCCGCCGAATCAGCCAGGCTCGAGCGACCCGGTGCTTGGGGTAGGAACGCCAGCGGCCCGGCACCAGGATACGGAGTGCCCTGCTTCGGAGATTGTCGTGCAAATCCAGCAGGTGAGTGTACTCGTCCGCCCTGAGCTCGGTGGCCAGGCTTAAAATCGAGCGGCCAGGTGCCAGACCGAGCACGCGGTGAACATGTGGATTGTGGCTGAGCAGGGGTACATACTCGCGCTTGGTAAGCACGGTAATTCGAGCGCCGGGGTGCGAGTGCCGCATGGCACGTAGGAGCGGAGTGGTGAGGAGGATGTCGCCAATCGAGCTGAAGCGAACCACCAAAATGTTCGGAACAATGGCGTGGGGCACGGGCGGAAGCTACAGCGTGAAAGGTGAACGGTAAACGGTGAAGACATGGGGGACGGTAAGGCAGTTCACTGTTCCGGCTGCGCGTCTATGTTTATAGAATGGCCCGGCCAAAAAGCATTCTGTGGGTGGACGATGAGGTGGAGAGTCTCACGTCTCATATCCTCTTCCTCGAAGAGCAGGGCTTTGCCGTCGAAACCACTCCACACGGTGACGATGCGCTGGTTCTGCTTCAGCGGCAACCGTATGGCGTGGTTCTGCTCGATGAGCAGATGCCGGGTCGGCGCGGGCTGGATCTCTTCCAAGCGATCCGTGCCATAGACCACGGCATGCCCGTCGTCATGGTAACCAAGAGCGAAGAGCCGGACACGCTGAAGGATGCAATTGGGGCCGAGATCTCAGACTACCTCATCAAGCCGGTAAATCCTCGGCAAATTCTTTCCGTAGTTACCCGCCTCCTCGATGGCGACCGCATAAGGCAGCAGCGACTCTCCAGAGACTTCGCCACCCGCTTTCGCGAGCTCGAGGCCCGACGTGGCAGCCCCCTCGCATGGCGCGAGTGGATCGAGGTCGTGGTTGAATTAGCGGAGTGGGAGGTACGCCTCGGTCAGGCAGATGAGCCAGGGCTCCAGGACGCTCTGCAAACGTTGCAGGACAGTATGCGTCAGGATTTTGCCCGCTATCTCAAGCGGAATTACGCTAAGTGGCTGCACGAGGGCGATAGCGACCGGCCGCCTCTCTCTGTCGATATCGGAGCCGAGTTCCTGCGCCCCGTGCTGGACATGCACGGCCGGGCGATGCTCGTGGTGGTGGATTGTCTTCGCCTTGATCAATGGGCCATGATCCGCCCGTTGATCAGTGCTCGATTCGACATCGAGACGGCGCATTACTTCTCGATTCTGCCTACTGCCACACCATTTGCCCGCAATGCCATTTTCAGCGGGCTCTTTCCTGCGGAGATCAAGTCTCGTTATCCCAAGTGGTGGCACGATAACGAGGATGCCAGCCTCAATGCTCACGAGGCCGAGCTGCTTACCGAGCACATGCGCGAGCTGACTGGCCGCCAGGTGCCGATCCACTATGAAAAGGTGTTCACTGCGGCGGACGGCGAGGGCCTGCTCAAACGCCTTCCCGCTCACCTGGCCCAGGACGGTGTAACCGCGCTCGTATTCAACTTTATCGATCAGCTCACCCACGGTCGCACGGAGAACTCGACTCTATTCGAGGTCGCCCGCGATACGCCTGCTCTCCGGAACCTGACGCGTACGTGGTTCGAGCGATCCCCGCTCTGGGATGCACTACGAGAGGCAGAGCGTCGAGGCGTCCCCGTGCTGCTGACGACAGACCACGGATCCATTCATTGTCATACGCCCGCAACGGTCTTTGCCAAGCGCGACACGACTTCGAACCTGCGCTACAAGTTCGGTGATGACCTTCGGGCGCAGGACCCAGACTCGGCACTGGTAGTAGACGATCTAGCCAGCTACGGCCTTCCTACCCGGACACCCGGAACCCGGTTACTCCTCGCTACAGGGGACCGGTTCTTCGTCTATCCCACCAAACTCCGGGAGTATCAGGCTCGCTACCGCGGTGCGTTTCTGCACGGAGGGGTGTCACCCGAGGAAGTACTCCTGCCGATAGCGCTGCTTACGCCGCGGCACGGCTGAGGTGCGCCCCGAGGTCAGGCTTCTGAAGCTCGTCACCCCGTATCGTGGCTTACTGCTGCTCGGCCTGGCTACGACGATGCTCGCTTCGGTGCTTGACGGTTTTACCCTCGTGATGCTGGTACCGCTATTCAAGCACCTGTTCGGAACTGCCGGCGCACTGCGGGCGGGCTCGACGCAGCTCGAGGCTATCGTGGACCGCTTCCTGGATCCGTTGATTGCGGGGCTGACCCCCACGCAAGCGGCAACCCGGATCCTCGTACTGCTGGTACTGGGCCTCGTTCTCAAGAACGTTCTGAGTTACGCCTCGACCCAGGTTTCAGTGCGGGCGCAGGAAGGACTGGTTCGAGACCTGCGTACTCGTCTCTTTGCTCACCTGCTCACCCTCGATCTCGGCTTCTTTCAACGCACCCGCGGGGGCCAGCTCATCTCGGGTATTATCACCGAGGTAGACCAGACCAAGACCGTCATCACCGCATCGCTCCTCTCGTTCTTCCAGAATCTCGTAGTCATAGTGGTCACCTTGTTCATCCTGAGTCAGATCTCGCTTCGTCTGACACTCCTTACACTGGCGTTCGTTCCTTTTCTCGTCATTGGCCTTCAGGCACTGATCCGCCGGCTGCGGGCTCATGCGCGCGCCAGGGCTGTCGAGCGCGGGGAGATCACCGCCACTGCCACCGAGCGGCTGGGGGCTATCCGGCTCATCAGGTCGTATGGAGAGGAAGCTCGGGAGACTGCACATTTCAGATGGCAGGCGGAGCGCTATCGTAAACGCGTCATTCGTACCCAGCGTTTCTCTTCGCTCACCAGCCCGATCACCGAAGTGTTCTCCGCCTTCCTCGTAATACTCGTCATCTGGGCCGGCACCAAGCCATCGCTGGTGGGACTGGGGGGCGCACCGCTCGCCCCGCAGGCGATCATCGTCTTCCTGATGGCCGCCCTGAAGCTCACCTCTCCACTCAAAACGATTGCCTCCTTTCCAGCCGTTATGGCGGTCAGTCTGGCGAGTGCAGAGCGTATCTTCTCGTTCCTCGATCAACCCGCCACCGAGGTCGATCGGGCCGATGACCAAGCCGCCCGCTTCGATCGGGAAGTTGTGTTCGACCGGGTTTCGTTCCGATACGGCGATGGCGATCTGGTATTGCGTGATGTCTCTTTCACGCTGCCGAAGGGTCGCGTGGTTGCGCTGGTCGGCCCATCCGGAGCCGGAAAGACAACCCTCGCCGACCTGGTCGCGCGATTCCACGATCCCTCGAGCGGGCAGATTCTGATGGACGGAGTGCCGTTGACTCGAATCGGCCGGCGCTCACTACGCTCCTTGATGGGCGTAGTAAGCCAGGACACAGTGCTTTTGAATGACACGGTGCGAGCGAACATTGGGTATGGATCGCCGGGGGCATCAGCCGAAAGGGTGGAGGCCGCAGCAGTAGCGGCAAATGCAGCAGGGTTCATCTCAACGCTGCCCCAGGGATACGACACGGTGCTGGGTGAGCGCGGTACACGCCTCTCGGGAGGGCAGCGCCAGCGCATCGCGATCGCGCGAGCGCTGCTGCGGGACTCGCCGATTCTAATTCTCGACGAGGCAACCAGCGCACTGGATACGGAGTCCGAGCGGCTGGTGCAGCAGGCAATCGAACGTCTGATGCAGGAACGCACAGTGCTCGTCATCGCGCATCGGCTGGCAACGGTACGCGATGCCAATGAAATCGTCGTGCTGGATGCAGGCCAGATCGTGCAGCGTGGTACCCACGATGAGCTGCTTCGAGCCGGTGGGCTCTACCGGAGGCTCTATGACCTGCAATTCCGTGGCGAGGAGACTGCTCTAGGAGCCGAGCTGTGACCGAGGGGCAGTTGCGGCTGTCTGTGGTAGTGACAACCTACAACAATCCGCGCGGCTTGAGCCTGGTGCTGGCGGGGCTCCGGCGCCAGACCTTCCAGGATTTCGAGCTTCTCATTGCGGACGACGGGAGCGGCCCTGAGACCGGCAGCATGGTCCGCGAGTTCGCGGCCCGGGCATCGTTTCCGGTCCGGCACGTGTGGCACCCTGATGAGGGGTTCCGGAAATGCACCATCTCCAACAAAGCAATCGTAGAAGCCACCGGCGACTATCTCGTCTTCTTCGATGGTGACTGCATCCCGGGCCGGCAGTGTCTCCAGGTCCATCGGCGTGCCGCTCGGCGCGACAGCTATCTCGCCGGAGGGGCGGTATACCTCGACCGCCACTTGTCCGATTCACTCACCATAGCCGACGTGGAAGCGGGGCGCCTGGATCGTCCAGGCCTGTGGTGGATGCGAGTCAACAAGCGCCGTAGGCTCCTGGTGCGCCACCTGCCGTTCATTCGTGACGCGATGAACGGTCGGGTGCCCCGGGAACCAAGCTGGCGCGGCGGCAATTCCTCCGCATGGGCCCATCATATGCGCGCCGTCGGCGGTTTCGACCAGCGTTTTACCTATGGATTCGAAGACGCAGACTTCGGACACCGCTTGCAGGCCCTCGGAGTACACGGCCGCTCGATCCGGTACAGCAATCCCGTCATGCACGTGGAACACTCGCGTCCCTACGCCGACCCGCTGCAAGTGGAGCGGAACCGAAAACTGTACGACCAGAACCGCGCTGACCGACTAGTCTGGACGCCGCATGGTTTACCGGCACCGTGACAGCCCCGACCGTTCTTCAGGTGCTGCACCAGGGCGGGGGAGCTGGATCGGTGACCTCGACACTTCACTTGAGCCTTGGACTCGCCCGCGCCGGACTGCACGTACGCTTCGTGTGTCCCCCCGAATCAGAGGTGGAGGCACTGGCTCGTGCCGGCGGGCTCGAGGTTCATCCGCTTTGGCTTCAGCCACACCGCCGTCGTGAAAACGCCACCGCTCTGGCAGACCTGCTCGACCGAAACCCAGTCGACGTGATCAACTCCCAAAGCTCCAGGGATCGCGAGGCGCTGAGCTGGCTGGCTTTGACCGGCCGGCTTCGTGCGCCGCTGGTGGTAACCCGCAGACAGATGCCGCGCACCTTTATCGTGGAGAATTGGTTGGTAAGCCGCGCCGCCGCCCAGGTTGTTGCCGTGAGCAGGTCGGTGGCCCAGGCACTGATTCGTCGAGGCACACCTCGCCGGAAGATCAGTGTGATCCCCAATGGCGTCGTTACGGCACGCATCGATGTTCCGGTTTCTGCCGATGAGGTGGAACAATGGAAGCAGCGGATTGGGTGGGTGTCATCGCAGCGGACGATCGGAGTCGTAGCTCGACCCAAGGACCAGCATATCGTGCTGCACGCGCTCGAAGGTGTGCGAACCCCAGTTCGTCTGGTGCTCGCAGGAGTGGACCCCGAAGGCCAATTGGCACGTCTGGCGTCGTTAGTGCCGCCGCCGCACGCCGTGGTTTGTTTGCCGTTTACACCGAATATTCGGCCGTTGTACGAGCTGCTCGAGCTGGTGCTTTTGCCCTCGAGATCGGAAGGCCTGTCTCAGGCTCTCCTCGAGGCCATGGCGTTGGGAAAGCCGGTCGTGGCTTCTGGCGCCACCGGCAACCTCGACCTCATCGCCGATGGCGTGAATGGACGGTTGGTGAAGCCGCTGGAGCCCTCTGCCTGGGCTGCCACAATCGATGCGCTTCTGATCGACCCGACGGAGGCAAACAGGCTCGGCTCTGCCGGACGACATACGGCGCGAACGACGTTCTCGCTGGACAATACGGTACAGCGTACCGCCCGCCTCTATGATGCCTTGTTGACCCGGTTTCCTCAGCCGAGAACACGCCACTTCCGAGCAGCGAAGTGGTAAAGGTCTCCGGCTTCACGATTGTCCGAAACGCGATCAAACTCGATTTCCCGCTCGAGGCCAGCGTCCGTTCTATCCTGCCGATCTGCGACGAAGTGGTGGTGAACGTGGGGCGTTCGGAGGATGATACTCTCGAGCTGGTCCGTTCGATTGCGGACCCGAGGATTCGCATCATCGAAACCGACTGGGACATGACCCGTCGCAACACCGTGCTGGGCTTTGAGACCCACCGCGCAATGCGAGCGTGTACTCACCCGTGGGGCGTCTACATCCAGGCAGACGAGGTGTTGCACGAGCGTGGCGCAGCAGCACTCGCGGCTGCAATCCAGGGCAGTGATGGCGATCCTCGAGTCGAGGGCCTGCTGGTGCGCTACCTGCATTTCTATGGTGGATTCGATACGGTAGCGACTCATCGTCGATGGTATCGGCGCGAGGTCCGGGCGGTGCGTCTATCACCGGAGCTGGATATCAGGCCCTACCAGGGGGCCCAGGGATTTCGAGTTGGCCCCAGTCACCGAAAAATTCGCGCCCGACTAACCGAGGCCGAGATGTTCCATTACGGCTGGGCTCGGCCCGCTCAGGCACTCCGGGAGAAGCGGGACCTCGGTAGAACGATGTACCCGTGGCGCAACGCAGACGTCACACTGCCGCTGCTTGCGTGGATGCCTGGCCTTCAACGCTTCACGGCAACGCACCCGAAAACTGTGCAGGACTGGATTGACGTCCGCAAGTTCGACCCAGAGCGGGTGATTGGCCCGAGAAAGTTCCGTTGGCGTTTTCTGAGATACTACATATCCACAGCCATCGAACGAATCACTGGCGCGAGAGTATTCGAGTTCCGTAATTACGAGATCGTCTGAGGAAGTGAATAACCCCGCCCCTCCAGGAGGAGGCGCACGCGATGGGCGTACGTGTGATGGTGGAGCGCATGCTCTCGACCGGTTTGGGCTATTTGCTTGCGCTTAGCAGGATGGTCCAAGTAATGCCGGACGCGCTCTATTCCCTCGTCGATATTCCGGTACCAGGCACAGTGCACACCATCTGTCCCCAGGGCGTCGATCCCCTCGACCCACTCTCCCAGGTAAAACCCGCCGCATCCCATCACTTTCCACATCCGGTTCGAGGCTGACGCGGTCTGAGAAGCCATAAGCGGGACCGAGTGGGCCCCCAGCGAAATGGCGGCTCCGGCTACAGCCTTGGCATACGCTCTCCCATAGATCGGCCCCCCTGCAATAGGCAGGTCGCGCGGAGCCTTCCGCCAGCCCGGACCCCGGATCTGGAGATCATAGGTGCGGGCCACAGCGCTGAGAACGCTGTTGCGATGCGGAGAGTTGCCTCCGATAAAGGCAACCTCACAGCGATAGCGCTCCGGGATTGTGCGCGCCGGACGGTCCGTCTCCGGATCCATGCCCTGTGGAAGGTGCATGACGTTCGAGATACCCAGCGAGCGGTACGTCTCTACTGTTGGCAGGTAGGTTACGAACATGGCGTCCACCATTCGGCCCAATGTGAGCACCTCCTGAATGGGTGGAACGCGCAAGTCGAAGTACCAGAGCGCCGAATATCGGCCGCGGATCAGCCTCCTCAGCCGCTGCTCTCCGAGAAGCAATGCGTGACGGCCGAGAATAAGAGCGTCCGGCTCGAATGATTCCACCCGGCGGCTTAGCAAGGGCGCGGCGAATCGGCCGAGGTTCTGCGTCCACGTAACCGCATTGACGAGGCGGCAGGCGTGACCCAGCGAGCGGACTGCGCGGGCGATCGCTGCCTCATTCTTGTGCTTTCGTCCAGCTCCGATGACAGCTACGCGCAGGAGGGCCTCATCGAAAGGGTGAAGTGCGACCGGAGCAGTGGGGTCATAGATGGCAGAGTAGAACGTCGCGGGAAAGATAGTTACCCCCTACTTTGTCGAACATGCGCATACTAAGACTGCGTACTCCTCGTGCTTGGCGCCGGGCGCGTCGTATCGTAGTGACCCTCGCGGCCGCCGCTCTGGTGCTGGCGCTCCTGGTGGATGGTGCGATCGGTGCAGCACTTTTTGGCGCAGCACTGCTCTTGCTGGTTTTGCTCCAATCCACAGAGCTTCATCGGGTCCTCCTGGAGGGGCAGCGACAACAACACGCCTTGATGCAGATCCGCCCGCTCTTTGGGGACCTCCCCCTGGATCTGAGCGGATGGGCCACCGATCCAATCCTGGTGCACAACGCCGTACGCTTGATCGTTGAAGCTCGGCCGGGACTCGTGCTCGAGTGCGGCTCGGGCAGCTCCACCATCGCCATTGCGCGCTGCCTCAAAGCGCTTGGTGGGGGACGGATCGTCTCTTTGGATCATGATCCAGTGTATGCCGGACGCACCGATAATCTGATCCGCCTCTACTCTCTGGAGAGCCATGCTAAAGTGGTCACTGCTCCGCTCGTGGCCAGAAGCATGGGTAGCGAGTCGCGGCTCTGGTATGGTCCCGCGTACGAGCCGCTCCTGGATCAGAAGATCGAACTGCTGCTCGTCGATGGACCACCTGGATCGACCGGTCCCCGTGCCCGGTATCCTGCTGTCCCATTGTTGAAACACCATCTGGCGGAGGAGTGCTGGATTCTTCTGGACGACGGCGATCGTCCCGACGAGCGGGCAATTGCGCATGCCTGGAGCCAGGAACTGGGCGCGAAGCTGATGTATCTCGAAGGCGGGCGAGGCGGGTGGTTGCTGCACAGGCGCCAGACGGGATCAGTTAAACCGGAGCACGCGTGACGCAGCTGCTGTTCACCTACGACTTTCCACCGATCGGTGGTGGTATCGCCCGGATGATGGGCGAGCTAACCAAGCGGTACCCGCCTGGGTCCCTTGTAGTTTCTACGGGTACTTACCCCGGCAGCGCAGAGGTGGATGCGGGCTTCAAGAATCATGTGGATCGAGTGCGAGTGCCGAGTCGAAGGCTGCGAACTATTCAGGGTTTGGTGCTTTGGTCCCGCCGTGCTGCCAATCTTGCACGCGCACTGGAGCCCGAATTCATGTGGTGCGGCAATCTGAAGCCGGCAGGGTATCCCGCGAGATGGGTGCGGTCCCGCATCGGTACGCCATACGGGATTTTCCTGTACGGAACCGACTTGCTGTTGCTCCAGCATCGCCTGCGGAATTCCTCCTTGAAGCGCAGAGCAGCACGGGGGCTCATCCGGTCAGCTCGGGTGCTGGTGGCGATCAGCCGATGGACCAAGGACCTGGCCTTAACAGTGCTGGGCGAGCTTGGGTTCGGGGAGGGTGAAATAGATGTTCGCGTTGTGCCGCTTGGGACTGACCCAAACCATTTTCGGCCGGGGCTCGACACGTCGGGCGTGCGAGCACGCTATGGCCTCGAGGAAGGGCGCTGGCTACTCACGGTAGCTCGCCTTGTTGCGCACAAGGGAATCGATTCCGTGCTTCACGTCCTTGCCGCACTCGGGGACGATCATCCAACGTTGCGGTACGCTGTCGTTGGATCCGGAGCTATGCACGGTTCGCTCGAGAGACTCGCTCGAGAGCTGGGAGTAGCCGACCGCGTGCGATTCCTGACTTCAGTGCCCGATGCGGATTTGCCGGGGCTCTACAATGTCGCGGAGATCTACCTCGGGGTCTCCCGTCCGGCAGAGCTCATGATGGAGGGCTTCGGAATCTCACTCAGCGAGGCGTCCGCCTGTGGTATTCCAGTGGTAGGGGGATCGAGCGGCGGGATTCCCGATGCTGTCCGGCAGGATGAAACCGGTCTCCTGGTGGACGCTACAGAGCCGACACGGGTGATCAACGCAGTCCGCTTGCTGCTGGAGAATCGTGACCTGGCCATGCGGCTTGGCACTCAAGGGCGTAAGGCGGTGGAGAGCTTCTATAACTGGGACCGGGTGACGAGCGATGTTCGGCGCATTGGTGGCGACCTGGGACTTCGGCGAGCGTCCAGGCGATCCTAGCTTACGTTCCGAGGGGTTCAGATTGGTACGATTGATGACCGGTGTTCGGTTTTGAGGTCAGGCCGCTGAGTCTTCGGGACTCACACTGATGGCATAGGTGGGGCAATTCAGAACATATGCTCCATCGATCGGTGACCAGGACTGGATCGGCGTCAGGACCTCCGCCTTTCCTCTGGAGTCCAGCCGGAACACTTGCGGCGCCTGGACCACGCACGATCCGCAGCCCACACAGCGCTCCTCGTCGACCAATACACGGAGCCGGCGCGTCGGATGCATCCCCCGGCCAATACCAGTCAGGCGGGTGCCGAGCTGATCGAGGGTGTTGGCAGTCGCCCGATACCCCGATTCGATGAGCTCCTCCGTCTTATCGAAGGCAAACATGGAAATATGCTCGACCTTCGGCTGAACGAGGACGAGTGGCGGGCCTTTCCAGTCGCGGAGCTGCGCCTCGATCTGG
>Ga0126313_10002373_pt1 | contig 10516 bp, 12 predicted proteins | sample Plot105A_FD_89954 | JGI IMG/M metagenome (GOLD analysis project Ga0126313, IMG submission 89954) | Serpentine soil microbial communities from UC McLaughlin Reserve, CA, USA - Plot105A | ecosystem: Environmental > Terrestrial > Soil > Grasslands | place: USA: UC McLaughlin Reserve, Lake County... | reverse complement strand
GGCGGCGCCACCGCCTGGTACCTCGACGGCGTGCCGGTCGCAGCGGCGGCCGGGGCGGGCGCCGCGGCCGCCGCCCTGCCGTGGCACGTGATGGGCAACGGCTCCGTGACGACGCAGCGCACCCGCGGCCGCGCCGACGAGGTTGCGATCTATGGCAACAAGGCGCTCACGGCGACCGAGGTCGAGCAGCACTTCCGCGCCGGCCGCAGCGGCGACACGACCGCGCCCGCGGCGCCGGCGGGGCTCACCGCCACCGGGGCGCTCGAGCGCGTGGTCCTCGACTGGGCGGACGGCACCGAGGCCGACCTCGACGGCTACGACGTGTACCGGGCGACCGCGGCGGCCGGCCCGTTCACCCGCGTCGGCTCGCGGCTGACCGCGTCGCGCTTCGTCGACACCGGGCTGACCGGCGGCGCGACCTACCACTACGTCGTGCGCGCCGTCGACACCAGCGGTAACGTCTCGTCCGCCTCACCGGCGGTCTCCGCGCGCGCAGAGACCCGCGCGGAGGTGCTCGGTCGCTATACGCCGCACCTGCGCTACGAGTCGCAGGAGACGTACTTCGCCGACTCCGCCGCGGAGATCACCGACAACTTCGTGCCCGGCAGCCGGACGAACACCCTGCGGACGAGCGGCGGGACGATCCTGGCGGCCGCCGACCCGGCCGACCGCCGCCCGACGCTGTCGCTCGGGTTCCTCGGCGACCCGCTCTATGCGGACGGGCGCACCGCGGCGCAGACCGACTACCTCGACGAGGCGAACACGAACCGGCTGCAGGACGCGCAACGGCTGCGGACCCAGGGCTACGCGGATCGCGTGTACGGGCGGGTCGCCGTGTCGCAGGGCCGGACCTGGCTGCAGTACTGGTTCTTCTACTACTTCAACCCGCAGAGCGTGTTCGGGATCGGCGCGCACGAGGGCGACTGGGAGTACGTGCAGTTCGGCCTCGACGCCGAGGGCCGCCCCGAGGTCGCGACATACGCCCAGCACGGCCAGGGCGAGGCCTGCGGCTGGGGGGCCGTCGAACGCACCGAGACCGGCGCCCCGGTGGTCTACCCGGCGCGCGAGTCGCACGCGTCGTACTACACGGCCGGCAACAACCCGCGCGGCTCCCTCCCCGACGACTCGCACTTCGGTCGCGGCTACCAGGTCCGCCCGGCGCTCGACGTCGTCAGTGACGCGACGCCGTGGCTGGCGTGGCGGGGACGCTGGGGCGGCACCTCCGGCAGCCCGGCCGCGCCGCGGCGCCAGACGATGTGGCTCGATCCTGCCCGGTTCCACGCCGAGGCGGTGGCATGCACGGCGCCCGCCGCCGCGCAACCGGTGGCCACGGCCGTGCCGGCGCCGACCGTGGAGGTGACCCGCCAGGGCAGCCACCTGCGGGTCGAGCGATCCTTCGACGCGCTCCCGGCCTCGCCACAGCGTCGACCGGTCCGCCTGCTCGTCACGGCGACGCGCGTCGGTCGCCCGGACCTCGTGAGCGGCGGCGTGTTCGCGGTCGACGACAGCGAAGCCGCGCACGTGGTGCGCCCGCCGCGCGGCACCGGCCCGGTCGAGGTGCAGGTCACCGCGCTCTCGCGGTCGGGCGCCGCGAGCGACGTTGTCAGGCGGCGCGCGCCGGGCCCGTAGCGCTACACCGCGGTCCAGGACGGAGCGGGCTCGGCGGCCGTCTCGGCCGGCGACGCTAGCGCGCCGGCCGGCGCAGCTCCGCCCGCCAGCGCCGCTCGCCCGGCGCGGGGATGTCGCGCAGGTCCTCCACCCGCACCGCCTCCAGGCGGCCCGTCGCGAACGCGTCGATCTCGGCGCGGGTCAGCGGCCACGGCGGGCCGTCGGCCGGGTCGCCCGGCTCGCGCCCGGCGGCGACGACGACGAGCGTGCCGCCCGGCGCCACGAACGTGGCCACGTTCGCGATCGCCCGCGCCCGGTGCGGCTCGGGCAGCGACTGGACGGTGAACACCTCCGCGACGAGATCGAACGCCGCGCGCCACTCCGCGGGCGGGGCGAGCAGGTCGGCGGTCAGGTCGCGCACGCGCGAGGCCGGGAAACGCTCCCGGGCGGTGCGCACCGCGGTCGGCGGGACGTCGAACGCGACGGTGTCGAAGCCGGCCGCCGCGAGCAGCTCGGCGTCGTCGCCGAGGCCCGCCCCCACGACGAGCGCCCGCCGTCCGGCGCCGTCGCGACCGCGCGCCACTCGGCGAGCAGCGGATGCGGGCCACCGCGCTCCCACGGCACTGTCGCCGCGCCCTCGGCCGCCGCCACGTAGAGGCGCTCGAACCAGCCGGTCGGGTCGTCGGCGGTCACGCGTCGAGGTACCGCGGCAGCCCGAAGCGGGTGAGCACGTCCACGTCGAGGAACGAGGTGATCTCGGCGATATGCGCGCCGCGCAGCGTCAGCAGGTGGATCGCGTTCGAGCGGAAGCGACCGTCCACCCAGAGGTACGTCCCGAACGCCACCTGCCCGTTCGCGCGGGCGGGCACGAAGCGGCGCGGGGCGCTCATCGGCCCGCGCGGCAGGAAGTCGGCGATCGCGGCGCGCCCGCGGAACCACTGCATGTTCGGCGGCATCGAGAACGTCGCGTCGTCGGCGAGCATCTCGACCACGGCGCCGACGTCGTTGCGCTCCCACGCGTCGACGTAGCGCTCGACCAGCTCGCGCAGCCGCGCGTCGCCCAGCGCGCGCACCGTCTCCTGCTGGGTGCGCTCGGGCAGGCGCTCGTCGACCGCCTTGCGCGCGCGCTGAAGGGCGCTGTTGACCGCCGCGACCGACGTGTCGAGCAGGTCGGCGACCTCGCGCGCAGAGAAGCCGAGCACCTCGCGCAGGATCAGCGCCGCGCGCTGGTTGGCGGGCAGGTGCTGCAGCGCGGCGACGAACGCGAGCTCGAGGCCCTCGCGCTGGTCGTAGCGCGCGTGCGGGACGGCGGCGGTCGCCTCGACCGCTTCGTCGGGGTAGGGCTCGAGCCACACCGTCTCGGCCAGCGGCGCGCCCTCGCCGTCGTCCGCGGCCGGCGCGTCGAGCGGCAGGACGCGCTTGGGCCGGCGCTCGATGGCGGTCAGGCACGCGTTCGTGGTGACCTTGTACAGCCAGCTGCGCGTGGTGCTGCGGCCCTCGAAGCCGTGCAGCCCGCGCCAGGCGCGCAGCATCGCGTCCTGCACCGCGTCGTCGGCGTCGTGGACGGAGCCGAGCATCCGGTAGCAGTGCGCGTGCAGCTCGCGGCGGTGCGGCTCGACCAGCCGGCGGTACGCGTCCTCGTCGCCGCGGCGGGCGGCAGCCAGCAACTGCCGCTCGCGCGCGGGCGGGACGGTGGCGGTGGGCATGGGCATCTCCTTTACCTCGCTCAGACCGCGGCGGCGCCCGGAACTCATCGCCGGAGGCTAATCTCCGCGGCCATGGCGGCCGGCAGCGTGCTCGTGGTCGGCTCGGTCAACGTCGACCTCGTCGTGACGACCGAGCGCCTCCCGCGCCCCGGCGAGACCGTGACCGGCGGCCGCTTCGCCCGCCACGGCGGCGGCAAGGGTGCCAACCAGGCCGTCGCGGCGGCGCGCGCCGGCGCCCACGTACGCTTCGTGGGAGCGGTCGGCGACGACGACCTCGGCGCCGAGGCGCTGGCCGGGCTCGACGCCGAGGGCGTCGACGTCAGCGCCGTCGCCCGCCTGCCCGGCGAAACGACCGGCGTGGCGCTGATCGCGGTCGATGCCGAGGGGCGCAACCAGATCGCGGTCGCGTCGGGCGCCAACGCGCGGGTGGACGCGGGCATCGTCGACGCGGCGCTCGGGGGCGCTGCGCTCGCTGCCGGCGACGTGTGCCTGGTCGGCTTCGAGGTCCCCGACGCAGCGGTCGGCGCCGCGGCGGCCGCCGCCGGCCGGGCCGGCGCCCGCGCCGTGCTCGATCCCGCCCCGGCGCGCGACCTCCCGGCCGGGCTGCCGCCGGGCGTCGTGCTCACACCCAACACGCTCGAGGCCGAGGCACTGACCGGCGAGCGCGATCCCGGGGGTGCGGCCCGGGCGCTGCACGCGCGCACGGGCGCGCCGGTGCTCGTCACGCTCGGCGCCGACGGCGCGCTGCTCGTCGACGGCGACACGGCCACGACGATCCCGGCGCCACCCGTCGACGTCGTCGACACCACGGGCGCCGGCGACGTGCTCTGCGGCGCGCTGGCCGCGGCGCTCGCCGCCGGCGAGGCGCTGGAGGACGCCGTCCGCGGCGCCGTGCGGGCCGCGTCCGCGTCCGCGCGGACCGCCGGCGCGCGCGGATAGAGTCGGCGCCCCGTGGCCTACGAGACCCTGCGCTACGACGTCGCCGACGGCGTCGCGACCATCGCGCTCGACCAGCCCGAGACGCGCAACGCGCTCTCCGACCGCCTGCTCGACGAGCTCATCGCGGCGTTCACGGCGGCGCGCGACGACGGCGCCGTGCGCTGCGTCGTGCTCGCCTCGACGCACGAGACCACGTTCAGCTCGGGCGGCGACCTGGCCGGCTTCGCGGCCGACGTGCCGCTGGTCCACAAGCACCTCGAGACGACGGCGCGGTTCCCGGCGCTGTTCGGGCTCATCGGGCGCCTCGGCAAGCCGGTGCTGTGCGCCGCGCGGGGGCACTGCCTGGCCGGCGCGCTCGGCCTGGCGCTCGCGTGCGACCTGGTCGTGGCGAGCGAGGCGGCGACGTTCGGGACGCCCGAGATCAACGTCGGGGTGTTCCCGTTCATCATCATGGCGTTGATCTTCCGCAACGTGCCGCGCAAGAAGGCGGCCGAGCTGCTGCTGCTGGGCGAGCGGATCGACGCGCGCGAGGCCGAGCGGCTGGGCATCGTCAACCGGGTGGTGGCGCCCGACGCGTTCGACGCCGCGGTCGCCGACTGGGCGGCGAAGCTGGCCGCCAAGTCACCGCTGCTCGTCCGCCTGGGGAAGGACGCCATGTTCCGCTCGCAGGACATGGCGCTCGACGACGCGCTCGACTTCCTGCGCGCGCAGCTCACGGTCGCGTTCTCGACCGAGGACATCCAGGAGGGCGTCCAGGCGTTCTTCGACAAGCGGGAGCCGGTGTGGAAGGGGCGGTGATCGCCCTGCTGTGCCGCACGTCGGACCGCGACGCGCGCGGCGCGCAGGGGGCGCAGGCGCTGGCCACCGAGATCGCGGCGCGGCTCGGCACCGAGCCGCGCCTGGTCGGCTCGCCCGGCGACCCGCGCGAATCGAACTGGGACGAGGACCTCCGCGACTCGCGCGGCTGCCTGCTCGAGGCCGGCGGCCAGCTCGAGGACGCGCTGGTGGCCGGGCGCTACCCGGTGCTGACTGCGTCGGACTGCTCGATCTGCCTGACGACCCTGCCGACGCTCGCGCGTCATCGGCCCGACGCATGGGTGCTGTGGCTCGATGCGCACGGCGACTTCAACTCGCCCGACACCACGCCGTCGGGCTTCCTCGGCGGCATGTGCCTCGCCGCGGCGTGCGGGGTGTGGGAAAGCGGGCTGGGCGCCGGCTTCGACCCGGCGCGCGTGGTGATGTGCGGCGTGCGCGACGTCGACCCCGGCGAGCGGGTGCTGCTCGAGACCCGCGGCGTCGGGCTCATCGAGCGTCCCGGCGACCTCGCCGAGCACCTGCGCGGCCGGCCCGTGTTCGTGCACCTCGACCTCGACGTGCTCGACCCGACCGTGATGCCTGCGCGGTTCCCGGCGCCCGGCGGGCTGAGCGACGGCGGGCTGCGCACGCTGCTGGCCGAGGTGGCGGACGCGGGCGAGCTCGTCGGCGTCGAGATCACCGCGTTCAGCGCCCCGGAGCGGGCCCGGCGCGTGGCCACGATCGTCGAGCCGCTGCTTTCCGCGGGGGCGGGCTGAGCCGTGGCGGCGGACGAGCCCCGCGCGATCGTCGTGCCGTCCGGCCAGGGCCACCGCGTCGGCAACGTCGAGTTCCTCGCGCGCACCGCCGACACGCCGCGGTTCACGTTCGGGATCATCGAGATCGCGGCGGGCCGCGAGCTCGAGGCTCACGTGCACGACGCCGAGGACGACGCGTTCTACATCCTCGACGGCGTCATGACGTTCGCGTTCGGCGACGAGGAGGCGACCGCGCCACCGGGCACGTTCGTGCTCGTGCCGCCCGGGATCCGCCACGGCTTCCGCAACGACGGCGACCGCCCGGTCCGGATGCTCAACATCCACGCGCCGGCGGGGTTCGACCGGCGGATCGGGCTGCGCGACTGACCTGTGGCGTGCCGGCGCTGCCGCTCGAGCTGCGCCCGCGCCCCTGAGGCGCCCGCTGCGGCGGCGCGGGATCATCGCGGGCGCCATGCGCGTGCTGCGCGGGGCGCCATGGACGAGCCGCCGCCGCTGCGGCCGCTGCTCGAGCTCGACCCGGCACGCGAGGACGCGGTGCTCCGCGACGGGTTCGCCGGCCGCATCGCCCGCGAGCGCGCCGAGCTCACCTTCGCCGCGTGCGCGGTCTGGGGGCCGGACGTGGTCGTCTGCGACGACGTCGACTTCGGCGGCATGGTCGCCGCGCGCAAGCTGGGCCTGCCGCAGGCGACCGTGATCGTCATCGCGGCGGCATCGTTCCTGCAGCGCGAGGTCGTCGAGGAGCGGCGCGCGCGCGGCGCACGGCGTGCCGCCCGATCCGGGCCCGGGTTGGCTAGCGCGCGGAGGCGAGGCCGCGCTTGAGCGCCTCGTAGCCGGGCCGCGGGCGGCCGGTCACGCCGACCACGCCGCTGTCCCAGTGGGTGCCCTTCGGCACGCCGCGCCACTGGTAGAAGTACCAGCGCGTGATCTTCGCGCGGTACTTGCGCACGAGCCTGAAGGTGTAGGTGATCGCCTTCGCGGCGCGGGCCTCGTTGTACTTCCAGCCGCCGCCGAACGCGACCCAGCCGGCCGCCTCGGTGACCCACACCTGGCCGGGCAGCGTGCGCACGAGCGCGCCGAGGCTGCGGTCGGTGCCGCGGTTGAGGTCGCCGTAGCCGTGGATGGCCCACAGGCGGACGCGATCGCCGGACGCGCGCTTGAAGTCGGCCAGCCAGCGCGTGCTAGTCGCGCCCTTGAGGTCGAGGTAGACCGGGCTCGTGACCTGGCAGCCGGCGCACGCGCGGCGCATCAGCTTCCAGTACGTCGCGGCCAGCTTCGGCTTGCGGGCGGTCGGCTGCGAGGTGTGGTTCGCCTCGTTCCACGGCGAGTACGCGCGGACGAACGGGTAGCGGGTGCGCAGCTTCCGCACGAGCGTCGTGTACTGGCCGGCGGTCGGCGCGCGCTTCATGCGGCCGGGCGTCCAGGAGTGCTCGATCGCGACCAGCGGGCGCGAGCCGGCCGCGTTCGCCGCCGCCATCCAGGCGTCGAGCCTGGCGGTCTTGGCCTCGAACTGGAACGTGTCCCACTCGACGGCGATGCGCGAGTCGCGGATCGCGAGCTGGGTGAACAGCGGGTCGGAGAACATCTCCGGGCGCTGGTCGCCGTAGCCGATCACCGGCTGCGCGGCGTGGGCCGCGGCCGGGGCGAGGACGAGCGCGAGCAGGCAGGCCAGCGAGGTGAGAACGGAGCGGAGAGGCATGCGCGGGAGGGGGGCGAGGGGAACGGACGAGGCGCGAGGTGGCGGCGCGCCGACACCCGTCGTATCGGCCCCGCCGCGCTGGCGCTCAAGCGCCGGCGGTCGCCTGCACGCTGGCTTGCGTGACAGCCGCCCGACCCGGCGGGTAGGAAGCAGGACGTGGCTGGACCGCCGCCGCACAGCACCGCCGCCGAGCCCGCCGAGCGCGACGCCGAGGAGCGGACCCGCCGCGCGTACGACGACGGCCGGGCCGCCGCACTCCGCGGCGATGAGGCCGCGCCCGGGTGCACGACGACGCCGGAGGGCAAGGCGTTCCTGGCCGGGTACGTAGCCGGGGCGCAGTCGCGGCGGGACGACGCCTGACGCGCGCGGTCCCGGCTTCGACCCGAGCCGGACGGAGAGGAGAGAGCGGCATGGCACGTTCCGATCGCGAGACCGTCTTCACCCTCGAGGCCACGCCGATCAAGTTCGGCCCGGGCGCCGCGCGCGACGCGGGGTGGGAGCTCAAGCGCCTCGGCGTCCGCCGCGCGCTGCTCGTCACCGACCCCGGCGTCCGTGCGCTCGGACACCCCGACCGCATCCGCGAGCTGATCGAGGCCGAGGGCATCGACGTCGTCGTCTACGACCGCGCGCGCGTCGAGCCGACGGTCGAGTCCTTCCAGGACGCCTGCGACTTCGCGCTCGAGCAGGACGTCGACGGCTTCGTCTCGGTCGGCGGCGGCTCGAGCATCGACACCGCCAAGGTCGCGGACCTCATCACCACCCATCCGGCCGCGGTCCTCGAGTACGTCAACCCGCCCATCGGCGAGGGCCGCAAGCCACCCTCGCCGCTCAAGCCGCACCTCGCGATCCCGACCACCTCGGGCACCGGCTCGGAGGCGACCACGGTCGCGGTGCTCGACATCCCCGACCAGAAGGTCAAGAGCGGCATCTCGCACCGCTACCTGCGCCCCACGCAGGGCATCGTCGACCCCGAGCTCGTCCGCACCCTGCCCGCGCAGGTGACGAGCTCGACCGGCCTCGACGTCGTCTGCCATGCCGCCGAGTCCTTCCTGTCGCGGCCCTACGACCAGCGCGAGCGCCCGGCGACGCCCGACGACCGGCCCCCGTACCAGGGCTCCAACCCGGTCGCGGACGTGTGGTCGGCCAAGGCGCTCGAGTACGGCGGGCGCTTCCTGCGCCGCGCGGTGGAGGACCCCGACGACCTCGAGGCGCGCGGCGCGATGATGCTCGGCGCGAGCATGGCCGGCGTCGGGTTCGGCTCGGCCGGCGTGCACATCCCGCACGCGTGCGCGTACCCGATCGCCAGCCTCAAGCACGAGTACCGCCCGCCCGGCTACCCAGACGACCACCCGTTCGTCCCCCACGGGCACTCCGTGATCGTCACGGCGCCGGCGGCGTTCCGCTTCACGTACGAGGCGATGCCCGAGCGCCATCACCAGGTGGCCGCGCTGCTCGCCGGCGAGCCGATCGAGGACCCCGGCCCCGACACGCTGCCCGAGGTCCTTCGGCAGCTCATGCGCGACGTCGGCGCGCCGCGTGGCATCGCCGAGCTCGGGTACGCCGAGGACGACGTGCCCGCGCTCGTCGAGGGCGCCATGAAGCAGCAGCGCCTGCTCGTCGGCGCGCCGCGCGAGGTGTCGGAGACCGACCTCGCGCACATCCTGAACGCGTCGATGACGAATTGGTGAGCGCGGCGCTCAGGCGGCTAGCAGTGCGCGCAGGCGCTCGACCTGCTCGCTGTAGGCCATCGCGGCGTGCGCGTAGTCGCGCGCCCGGGCGCAGATCGCCTCGGCGTCGGGGCGCGCGGAGCGGCGCCACAGCGCGCGCCAGCGGCCGGGCCGGCGGCGGCTGAGCAGGAGCGCGGCGTACGCCGCGTCCAGCCGGCCGGCGCAGCGGTGGGCGACCGCGGCGGTCTCCATCACCTCGCGCTCGGCGTGGAAGCGCTCCAGGCACCAGACGACGCTGCGCTCGGCCTGCATCGCCGCGCGGTGCGTGCTCGTCAGCGATGCGAACACGTCGCGCTCGGCGGGGTCGCCCGGGCGGTCGGCCACGTCGAGATACGAGGCCGTGGTGACGCCCAGCAGCCCGCCGACCGTCGCGAGCTGCGCGCGGTCGAGGACCTGCCTGAGGACGCCGGAGCTCGAGGCGGGGAAGCTCATCTGTCACCGAGTATCGGTCGCCGGGGCACTTCCGAGCTTCCCGTGATCGGTCTCACACATGCGTAGCGAGCGCAACGCCGGGTGAGAGGCCCCGAGCGGCCGCCGCGGCCGGGCCGGGAAGGATCGCCCGGCGCGCGCGTCATAGAGGTTGCACAGCAACCGTCTCTCTTATCGGAGGGGAGCGACACATGTCCAAGCGACTGCTGCAAGCGCTCTTCGCGCTCGCGCTCGTCGGCCTGGTCGTCGGCGCCGCCATGGCCGGCGCGCAGGGCCGCAACAACGAGTTCAGAGCGACGATGACCGGCGGCGCCGAGAGGCCGCAGAAGGGTCCGGCGAACGCGCGCGGCACGTTCACGGTCGAGTTCCGCAACGGCCAGGCGTGCTACCGCATGTCCGTGCGGAGCCTCGGAGCGCGGCCGGTGGCCGCGCACATCCACCGCGGCGGCCGGACCGTGAGCGGCCCGATCGTGATCGATCTGCGCGTGACGTTCCGCGGGACCAGCCCGCGGGTGTCGGCGAAGTGCGTGCCGGCCCGGGCGTCGATCGTGAGCGCGATCCGGCGCAACCCCGGTGGCTACTACGCCAACGTCCACACGAGCAAGAACCCGGCCGGGGCGGCCCGCGGGCAGCTGCGCGCGGACAACTGAGAGACGTCGGCGGCCCCGCCGCGCGGGAGCGGCGGGGCCGCCGGGAGCTGCTAGGTCGGGCCGAGCCGGCCCGGGCTCAGCGCATGACCGGCCCGCCGCGGGCCGGGCCCTCGCGCCGCGCGACGACCATGCGGTACAACGCGAGCAGGATCATCGCGCCGATGACGGCGCCGAGGAGGCCGCCGAGGTC
>Ga0126313_10002372_pt1 | contig 10517 bp, 13 predicted proteins | sample Plot105A_FD_89954 | JGI IMG/M metagenome (GOLD analysis project Ga0126313, IMG submission 89954) | Serpentine soil microbial communities from UC McLaughlin Reserve, CA, USA - Plot105A | ecosystem: Environmental > Terrestrial > Soil > Grasslands | place: USA: UC McLaughlin Reserve, Lake County... | reverse complement strand
TATGTGTGGGTGGAGGCGTACGCCCTCGCGGAACTTGCTTCGGCAGCGGTTGGGGCCGGACATCGCCGCGCGCGCGACTGGGTCGAGGATCTCACCTCGCTGGCGGCGAGGACTGGCATGCGTGAGCTCGCGGTCAGGGCGTACTTGCTGCGCGAAGACCTCGGCGACCCGAGTGGCCTCGATTCCGCAGCGATCCTCGTCGCCGAGGTCGAGAACCCGGCGCTGCGCAATCGCATCACCGCCCTGCGCCGCCCAGTACCGAGCCCAATCAGCGGCTGAGCCGGGCCGGTGCCCGGCCCGAGCCGGAGAACCGCGCTGCCGCGGCGGCGCGCGCCGCCTTGCCGGAGACCCGCAGCTTCACGTAGATGTTGGACAGGTGGCGCTCGACGGTCCTGACGCTCAGGTACAGGGACGCGGCGATCTGCTGGTTGCTGCGGCCCTCCGCTACGAGCGCGAGAACGCCGAGCTCGCGATCGCTGAGGTCCTCGATGGGGAGCACCTGTACGTCGCGGTCTTGCCACTCGGGGCCGGAGCCCAGGGCAAGCGAGACCGCGCCCGGCTGCTCATGCGCCGTCACCCGTGCAGTGACACGGACATCGAAGGTGGCAACCACGCCGTCGCCGGTCGAGCTCCGCGAGTGCGCGCCGCGGCGGCCGAGATCGTGTGCCACCAGGCGCTCGAACTGCCCGAGCAGCTCGCGCCAGCGGTGGTCGCCGACATCGGCCGCCGCGTCGGTCGAGGACGCGGAGACCTGCGCTGTATTGCTCACGCCTGACCTCCTGACGCCGGACGCAGGGTGCGGAGCAGTCCCCAGCGCCGAGCCGCGCGGTGCCCGGCCGGCCGCTCGAGCTGGCGCGCCCGCTCAGCCAGGATCGCTACGAGCTCGGCGGTCCGTTGAAAGGGGTCCGCGATCGCACGCCCGCCGTCGAGGGGCACCGCCGCGCGCAGGTCGCCGCCTATTTGGGCCACGAGCATCCGCGCCGGCTCGGGCGGCGACGCCGAGTCGAGTTGGGCGAGGCGGCTGAGCGCGACCGCATCGGCGGGCACCGCCATACGGATCGTGAGCGCATCGGTCGGCTTCGGCGAGGGATTGGAGACTGTGGGCTTCATCGGCCTTCCTTGCATTGCGGTGCTGGTCAGCGGCATGGTTGCCCCGATGCGTGTGAGCGGGCGTGTGACGCGTGGGCGCTCACTCTGGGGCGCGCCAGAGAACCGCGCCGGACCTGGCGGGCGCGCCGCCTTGCCGGAGACCCGCAGCTTCACGTCGATGTTGGAGACGTGGCGCTCGACCGTCGTGACGCTCAGGAACAGCGACGCCGCGATCTCAGCGCGCGATAGCGCCGACGGATAAGGCGATGCTGTTGCCCCGGCTGCCGCCCAGCTCTCACCTTCAGGGCGGGCGGCGACTGCCGGCGCTGGGCCCGTCAGTCCCCGGATTCGACCCCACCAGCCGCCCTCCAGAAGAAGTAGTCGGCGCTATAGGCGACGCCGATAGTGTCGCCGGGCGTGCACGATCCGGCCGGCGCGACCCCGCCGGACGTGTTCAGTCGCTGAACCCAAGTCGTGCTGGTCAGCCGATCGCCGTCGGAACCGGCGACTGTCACAACTGCCTGCAGGAGTAGCCAGGCAATGTTCCCCGTCCCGCCGGAGGCCATCGCCGCACGCGCGGCCTCGACGGAGCTGCCGTCCTTCAACTGCCACACTGGACGCCCGGTGGCGAAGTTCAGGAAGTGGGTGCCGATAGGCTTCGAGACGCCGGTCGTCTTGTAGAGGGTGGCCTCCGGATCGGTGAACAGCCACGTGCCGTTCGCCTGGCACGTGTACTTCTGGACGCCGACCGCGTGGACGACGAGGAAAAGCCGGCTGCCCGGAGCGTACGTCCGCGGATCGAGCGGATCACCGGGCGCAGTTTGCGGTGCCGGCCGCGCGGACGCAGCGGCGGCCAACAGGCCGCACAGTGCCAGGACCCCCGCGCAGGCAACGATGAACCGGGAGAGGCGGCGTGTCGCTTCCATGTGGACTCCCTTGGGTTGGCGGCGCAGCATGACCACTGCGGCGAGCGTCGCCGCTTGGCTCTCGCGTGTCAAGGAGCCCTCAGCGCAGGCGACGGTCTCCGATGTGCCCGCCTCGCGGGCTTCGTAGCGTGCCTTCTCCAGCCGGCAAGCCGAACCACGCTCGCAGAGCGGGATCTTCGTGGAGGCCGATCGAGTGACGCGGCGGCCAGACCTTTCCCTCCTTCGGCCGTCCCTGCGCGATCCAGGCGCTTGAGAAAGGTCTAGAGGCGGGCTTGACCAAGGAGACGACCTGCCACGGGCGGGCTTGCGTCCCTCCTCATCCGCGGCGAGCTCGATAGCACCGACCTTGAGGTCGACGTGCTTCCAGGCGAGCACGCGAATCTCTTGGCGTCGGGGTGGCGTAGCCGGCGAGCGCGAAGGGAGGGCCACGCATTCGGGCCCGCGCCCGGTCCCCCTCGCACCGCCGCTCGACGAGCTGGGCATCGCCTAGCGCTCAGATGCGGTCTTGACCCCATGGCGGATCAACCGCGCGAGCGCCACGGTGGGTTGCATGCCGATCGCCACCCACACCCAGCCTTCCCGCCCAACAGCCGCGGCGCCCGTGCCCCAACTGACGCGGCTGACGGCGACGCTTGAGCACGTCGCCTCGGACATCGCGTCGACCGCCCGGGAAACAGGATCCATCCGGGATCTCCGGTGCGCGATCCGGCATCTCGAAGGTGCGTGCGAGAACCTGGCGGCGGCCACGACCTCGATGGCCTTCGCCACCACAGCTGACACAACGACGACCCGCGCGCGTACAGCGACCGATGTCAACCCGGCCGCCAAGGCCGCATCGTGGCGGCTGCATCACCTCAGCCAGACCCTGGCCGTCTCGCGCGATGCCTGCCGAGCGGTCGCCGAGGTCGCCGAGGCGTTCGATGCGTCCAAGCTCGACCTACCGAACGCGAACACGCCGACCACCGTCTAGGAGAACCCATTGCGCCGGTCTACGAGGGTTCGATCCGCGCTCCCCGACGCCGCTCCGGGCGCGTGGTTCTGACGACACCATCGAGGCTGAGTACGGTCTCCCCTGAGAGCGCGACCGTGCGAGGAGGGGTCGTTGAGGTCGCGCTTGGGTCGGCCGATCTCGGGTTGCTTGAGCCGTATCTCCGGCCCGGCCCAACGGAACGCCTCAGGGCCGGCCGGATCCGGGCACACGCTGCATTGGCGGGCCACCGCGTATGGGCGGTCAGTTCAACGGCTGCAGGCGGAGGCGTCGCCGCAATGATGCGCGCGCTGCTGCCCTACTGGCGCGGCGCGGGAATCGACGTCCGCTGGATCGTCGTCACGGGCCCGCACGAGTTCTTTCGCATCACCAAGCGGCTGCACAACTGGCTCCACGGCAGCGTGGGGGACTCCGGCCCGCTTGGTCCTGACCAGTTCGCGCTTCTGCGCCGTATCGCCTCAGCCCAGTCGGACGCGCTGATCGCTCGCGTTGCTCCCGGCGACACCGTTGTCCTGCACGACCCGCAGACCGCGTCGCTCGTCGCGCCGCTCAAGTGCGCTGGGGCCAGGGTGATATGGCGTTGCCACATCGGCGCCGATCAACCAAGTGAGCGTGTCGAACGGGCCTGGGAATGGCTCCTTCCTCAGGTTGCTCGTGCAGATGCGCTTGTTTTTACCCGGACGGCGTTCGTCCCACCGGTCGCCCAGGCGGCCGGGATCCGCATCATCACGCCGGCGATCGATCCGGCGTCGCTCAAGAATCAGCCGCTTTCACCCGAGCTGGCACGGGCGATCGGACAACAGATGGGGGTTCAGCGTAGTGGCCAGCCGGCGCATCAGCCGGAGCTTTTCCGCGCCGACGGCTCGGTCATCCGCATCACCCGTAGAGCGAAAGTCCTCGCTTCTGGACCTCCCCCCCGCGCGGGGATCGATCCGACCGTCCTGTCGCTCTGTCGCTGGGACCGGCTCAAGGACCAGATCGGCATCATCGCGGCCTTCGCCCAGCAAGTGTTGCCCTCTGTCGGCAGTGCGCACCTCATCGTTGCCGGGCCCGAGGTCGGCGCCATCCAAGACGATCCGGAAAGCCACGAGGTCTTCCAGGAAGTCCGGACCGCATGGGAGCGGCTTCCCACGGACCAGCGCCGCCGCGTCCACCTCGCGAGCCTGCCGTTCGACCTTCTCGACGAGAATGCGGCGATGGTCAATGCGCTGCAGACTCTCTCCGACGTCGTCGTCAAGAAGAGCATTCAGGAAGGCCTTGGCCTCGGCGTCACGGAAGCGCTGTGGAAGGCGCGACCCGTGGTCGCCACCCGTGTGGGCGGCCACCGCGAACAGATCCGCGACGGCTACCACGGCCTGCTCGTGGACGATCCCAACGATCTCGACGCGTTTGGAACCGCGATCGTCAGACTGCTCCAGGCCCCCGACCTTGCCGCTCGGCTGGGACGCGCCGGGCGCGAACGCGTGCGGCAACGCTTCCTCGCCGATCGCTACTTCCTCGCCTGGACGAAGCTCCTCGGCGACGCCGGTCGTTTGTCGGCACCCCCGCGCGGGGGCGGAATCTAGATCCGCTTGATGCGCACGCCAGTCGCGATGGCGGCGCTCACTGGCCGGCTGAGGTGCCGATGCTGGGGTTGCCGTTTGTTGGGACGACCAGGGTGGGCTGGTGGGCGTGATGGATGACCGCGTTAGAGACGCTGCCAATGAGCATGGAGCGCACACCGCTAAGACCGCGGGATCCCATGACAACCACCGCGGGCCGATGACGGTCGGCCACTTTGACGATCGCTTGCCACACCGGGCCCGGGGCTTCGACTGCGACGGCCTCGGCGGCCAGTCCTGCGTCGCGCGCGACCTGTCGGCCTTCCTCGGCGATCCTGCAGCCATCATCGGCGGGCACGTGGTCTATGTCGGCGAGGTTAATCGTGGTTGTGCCGGCCCACGCGAAGCTTCCCATGCCGGAGAGGGGCTGCCAGACGGTGAGGACCAGCGCCTCCTCGCCCGGGAACAAGCTCCCGGCGAGCTGGATCGCGTGCTTGGCACCGGTCGAGCCGTCGTAGCAGAGAATCAGCGCGTCGTTATGGGGGCTAGACATGGGGCCTCCTCATCCAAGCCGTTCAGACCCGAACCCGACGCCGCGTCGGGCGCCACGCGCGTCGGCGCGTTCTGAGTACCGACCTGGGGATAGACCTGGCCTCTTGGCGGACGGCGTGTTTGTCGTGCGGTATGACGTCGGAGGCCGGGGCCGAGTGGGTCGAACGGTATGGGGCGAGGTGGCGATTCGGCATCTCGCACCCCAGCGTGGCGCTCGCGCAGCTGATCCGCCATGGGGTCAAGACCGCATCTGCGCCCTAGACGATGCCCAGCACGGCGAGCGGCGGTCCAACGGCGATCCGGGCGCGTCGCACGCCGGCGGGTTGTCGCCCACGCCCGCGAGCTCGCGCGTCCAAAGGGTCTCCAGACGAGCGAGTCCCCGCCGAGGGTGAGTACCCGCCCCGGGAAGCCGGGTGCGCGCTGAAGTCGCGTGCGCATGCGCCGCAGACTTGCCGTCTTCAGCATGCGATCGTGCCCAAGCGCTCGTGATCACGTGGCGCGGTTGCGGCGCTCGGCATTGCCGGCGCGACGGCTCGCTCATCCGGCATGGTTGTCGGGACGTCCTCACCGTCGTCGCCGAGCAACCGCAAGATGGCGACCGTCAGCGTGAGAATCACCAGCAGATCGACAGCGATGGCGGGGATGAGAATCCAAAGCCGGCCCACCGCCCCCACGACGATCACGTCGGCCACCATGACGAGGACCGCGCCCAGCGGAAGCAACAGGACACCGGAAAAACGGTCAGCTACTGCTGCCGACGCCGAAGCCCCTCGCTCCTGCTGCGCCTGACAGTTCGGACCGGTTCTGGAGCGGAGCGCGCGTGGCGAGAGCCGTCGATTGGCCCAGGCGCCGCGCTGGTTCGCGCGCATCTTGAGATCGATCTCAGCACTGCGGGCCGGCGCTTCGATGTGGCCAAATTTGGGCGCTCATGGCGGCCTCATTTCTTTTTCACATGCGTACTATGTAAAATAGCATGCCGACCACATGACTGCGCCTGACCTCGACTCCCCCACACCGTTTCGCCCGCGACCGAAGGGACGCGATGAAGCGCCACCCGACCCTGCAGCAGCTCTCGCGCGAGCATCAGCTCGCGCTCGCCGTCGCCCTCGAACTGACGCGGGCAGTCGAAGCGACCGCGCCCGCCGCGCGCGCACGGTTCCTGAACTTCTGGCGGGCGGAGGGACGGCAGCACTTTAGCCAAGAAGAGGAGATCCTGCGGCCAGCCTTCGCGCGGCGAGGCGATCCTCGCCACCCGATCGTTGCGCGCGTGCTCACCGACCATGTCGAGCTGCGAGGCGACGCCGCCGAGCTCGCGGAGGATGCGAACCCATCACCCGCATTGCTCCGCAGGGTCGGCCACATCGGAGGGTGCCCTCAACCGGTACGCGAAGCAGCCCTAGAGCCCGCTTCTAGATGAACCGGGGCTCGCCCGGGGCTTTGCCACCGGCGGCGCGGCGATCCTGATCCGCCACGACGGCCTCGACCGGCCACCGAGCCTGCCGTCCGGGTTAAAGCACGTCACGCCGCCCGGTGATCGTGGTGCGTGCGGCCACGAGTCGCCGTCCGCGAAACTTCTGGTCGACTCTGACGCGCAGGTTCGCGACCGCGCGCCGGTAAGCGTCTTCTGGCGGCGCGTGACCAGCGCCAGGCCTCCGAACAGGGCCCCGAACGCGGGGCCGAGCAGGATCGCCAGCACGATCAAGGCCCGACACCCAGGACACCGTGCGTTCCTGTCTGTCACGTCGGTCGCCGCCAACTGCGTGCTGCACCCGGAGGAGTGCGAGGCTTCGACGGCCTGGCCGAGATGGTCACCGGCTCGGCTACCGTCGGGGCGTGCCAAGCCACCCGCTCAGCGTGCTCACGGTCAACGCCGGGTCGAGCTCGCTGAAGCTGAGGCTGGTCGGGCCCGCGGACGAGCTCGTGGCCGACGAGGAGCTGCCGGCCGACGGAGGCGCGGTGCCCGACGAGCGGGTGGCGGCGGCGGTGCGGCGCCTGGGGCCAGCGGACGCCGTCGGCCACCGCATCGTGCACGGCGGCCGGCGGTTCACCGCGCCGGTGCGGCTCGACGCCGAGGTGGTCGCGGGCTTGCGCGAACTCACGCCGCTCGCGCCCCTGCACCAGCCCGCCGCGCTGGCCGCCGTCGACGCGGTGTCGCGCGCGCTGCCCGACCTGCCCGCGGTGGCCTGCCTGGACACCGCCTTCCACGCCGGCCTGCCCGCCGAGGCGGCGACCTACGCGCTTTCGCGCGCATGGAACGAGCGCCACGGGCTGCGCCGCTACGGCTTCCACGGCCTGTCGCACGCGTACGCGTCGCGACGGGCGGCGGAGCTGCTCGAGCGCCCCGCGCTGGGGCTGCGCGTCGTGACCTGCCACCTCGGTGCCGGGGCCTCGCTGGCCGCGGTCGCCGACGGCCGCTCGGTGAACACCACGATGGGCTTCACCCCCACAGAGGGCCTGGTGATGGCGACCCGGTCCGGCAACGTCGACCCGGGGATGCTGCTGTGGCTGCTGCGCGACCGCGGCGTGCCGGTCGAGGAGGCCGCCGAGACGCTGGAGCACGGCTCGGGGCTGCTCGGGCTCTCGGGGACCGCCGACATGCGCGAGGTGCTGGACCGGGCGGCGCGCGGCGACGGGCCGGCGGCGCTCGCGCGCGACGTCTACCTGCACCGCCTGCGTGCGCTGGTCGCGGCCATGGCGGCGGCCATGGCCGGCCTGGACGCGCTGGTATTCACCGGCGGGGTCGGCGAGCGCGCGAGCCAGATCCGCCGCGGCGCGGCTGCCGGGCTGGGCTTCCTCGGGGTCGCCGTCGACGCCGAGGCCGACGCGTCGGCGACCCCCGACGCCGAGGTCACCACGGCCGGCGCCCGGGTACGGACGCTGGTCGTGCGCGCACGCGAGGACCTCGAGATGGCACGCGAGGTAAGGGCGACGCTGCGGTGACCACCGAGAGGGTCACCGAGGACGGGCGCGCGGCGTCGTGGAAGACCTCCTGGTCGGCCGCGACCAGATGCGTGACGCGGACGGGATCCTCGCCGCTGCCAGGGTTGCGCGCATAGCGCGGGTGCGCGCCGCTGAGACCTGCACGCGGATGCGGTGGCCGGCAGCGAATCGGTGCGCAGTCGGCCAGAGCTCGAATCGCACCGCGGCCACGCCGTGGGCATCGCGCGGCGGCTCGCCCGCGGTCAGGCGGATGAGCGCATCGCAGACGTACAGCGAGGTGCCGTCGGCTCGATGTCGCACACGCGAACGAACACGTCGGTGTCGTCGCGACTCGAGCAGAACCGGATGTCGGCCCGCACCGGCCCGAGCGCGTCCAGCGGCGCGGCCAGCGCGGTCGTCGTGAACGTGAGCACGTCGGCGCGCGCCTCCAGGGCCCGGTTGTCGCGCACCGGGCGGCGCTCGAGCAGCATGGCGCCGCCGACCGCCGTCGTGGGTCGCGCGGGACATAGCGGTAGCGGCTCGGCTCGCCGGCTCCGGCCGGGGGCGCCTCCGCCAGACCGCCGCCCGGCTGCAGGTAGTGCGTCGTCTCCCGTGCCCCCGGCGGCGGCCAGTCGGACAGCTCACGCCAGCGCTGCTCGCCGGTGACGTAGCCGCCGCACCGGCGACGGGTTCAGCATGCGCGGGTCGCCGAGCAGGTGCGCGCGCAGCCACGCGATCCCCTCGCGCAGGCTTACGCCGGTCAGGCCCGGGAAGGTGTCGGTCCCGAGGCCGACGATCAGCTGCGCTCGCCGGCCCTCGTCGCGCAGGGCGCTGAAGTCCTCGACCATCCAGGGCAGGAAGACGTCGTACCAGCCACCGGTGAGCTGCACCGGCGCCCGGACGTCGCCCACCGAGAAGGAGAAGTCGCGCGTGGCCCAGTACGGGCTGTCTGGCGACATCGCCTCCATCCACATGCGGTAGTACGGCACGGGGGCGCCGAAGGCGCGCTCGTCAAGTTCCTCCACCGGCAGGTCCTCCGCGTACAGGCGCGGCAGCGTGCGCCGCAGCCCATGGGCGAGCAGCAGCGAGGCCGGCGCCGCTCCTGGACGTGGAGCAGGAGCGTCCACGACAGCGCGGGGTCGAGCGAGATGCTGCCTCCACCCAGCGCCATCTCGCCGAACTGGGACGCGGTGATGGAACGCGCCAGCGCATCGAGCTGGTCGGCGATCGCCCACTGCACGAGCCCCATGTAGCTCGGCCCGATCGCCCCCACTGGCGTGCCAGGGCTGGGCGTGCAGCCAGCGGAGGGTGGCGAGGCCGTCGTCGCGCTCGTTGAATGTGTCGATCCGGCCGCCGGAGCCGAGGGTCCCGCGCACGCCCTGCACCACGACGTGGAGGCCGCGATGGGCGATCATGCGCCCGAATAGGAACCCGAACGCGTCGTTGCGGCCGTCGGGCGAGCGCACGAGCACGGTCGCGCCCGGCCCCACTCCGGGCGCGCTGAAGCGGTCGGCCAGCAAGCACGACGCCGTCGTCCATGGGCACCGGCAGGTCGCGCTGCACCGCCAGTTCCCGCGTCGCCGGCGCCGGCGACCGCAGCAGCCGGCCCGCGACCTCGCTGAGCAGCGCCACGGCCCCGGCTCAGGCGGGCTGCCCGCGTTGCGCGTCGGTCGAGGCCTGGCGGGGCGGCGTCGCCCCCGGCCAGACCCAGTCACGCACGTCGGGCGCGTCGTCGCCGACCCGGCGCGTGTACTCGCGGTGGCTGAGGCGGGCGTCGGTCATGCGCTGGCGCAGCGTGGCCGCGCGCTCCGCGAGCCCGGGCACGCGGTCGATGACGTCCATGACCAGGTGGTAGCGGTCGAGGTTGTTGAGCATGACCATGTCGAACGGGGTCGTGGTCGTGCCCTCCTCACGGTAACCGCGGACGTGCATCCCGGGGTGGTTGGTGCGCTTGTAGGTCAGCTTGTGGATGAGCGCCGGGTACCCGTGGTAGGCGAAGATCACTGGCCGTTCACGCGTAAACAGCGCGTCGAACTCGGCGTCGGGCAGGCCGTGCGGGTGCTCGTGCTCGGGCTGGAGCCGCATCAGGTCGACCACGTTGACGACCCGCACCCGCAGCTCTGGGAGCTCATCGCGCAGGAACGCGGTGGCCGCCAGCGTCTCCAGCGTGGGGATGTCGCCCGCGCAGGCCATGACCACGTCGGGCTCGCCCGCGTCGTTGCTCGCCCACTCCCAGATGCCGAGGCCGCGTGCGCAGTGCAGGATCGCCTCGTCCAGCGTGAGGTACTGCAGCGCGGGCTGCTTGCCGGCGACGATCACGTTGACGTACTGGCGGCTTCCCAGGCAGTGGTCGGCCACCGACAGCAGGCAGTTGGCGTCGGGCGGCAGGTAGACCCGGATCACGCCGGCCTGCTTGTTGACCACGACGTCGAGGAAGCCGGGGTCCTGGTGCGAGAACCCGTTGTGGTCCTGGCGCCAGACGTGGGACGAGAGCAGGTAGTT
>Ga0126313_10002371_pt1 | contig 10517 bp, 11 predicted proteins | sample Plot105A_FD_89954 | JGI IMG/M metagenome (GOLD analysis project Ga0126313, IMG submission 89954) | Serpentine soil microbial communities from UC McLaughlin Reserve, CA, USA - Plot105A | ecosystem: Environmental > Terrestrial > Soil > Grasslands | place: USA: UC McLaughlin Reserve, Lake County... | reverse complement strand
TGGACTTCTGCATGTTTGAACAAAGTTACGAAGGGCTATAGACGAATCTGCGGTGGCAGGTGGAGGCGGGGTAGTAGTAATGGTCAAATGTATGTATAATATTGTACATACATTGGGGGATATTTAATGATCATTATCGACACCATTTAATATGTTTAACAGTGATATTATGACAATAATATGAGTAACACAAATGCTTCAGAAAATAATGTAGAATCACCTTCAACATATGGAAATGAAGGCTATAAAGAATATAGAAAGAAAGAGAAGCAATCAAAAGCCACTAATGCCTCATCTAAGAAAGAAGTTAATCAAGTAGAAGGCAGAGAGCTAGAAGAAGGACAGACCTTCCAATATTAATTCCCCCGCATTAACAACTCGATTAAGCATTACAAATATTATCCTTATTTCTATCTAACTTTCATCTATCATTTCTTCTGGTTTTATGGCATAAATACTACCAAAGTGGTGTTTCCTGATTTTCATCAAAAACAAGGTAATAGTGATTTATGGCCTACTTCATTTTTATTACTAAGGCAAGAATTCGTTCAAGAAAAAGTCATTTAAGGATTAGCCTTGATCTCCGAAGATAGAGGGAGGGTATACAGGAAATAAAAATTTGGGATATTGAGACCCTGCGCTCTTAAATGTCAGCCATTTTAATAAAATCACATATGGAAATGACTCAGAGCTAGAATGCAGTCATCATTACCATTTCCTGATAGTAACAGTATAAATAATGAATGATTATGGCACAAATAAATTTTGTGTTATACAATAGTTATACATAGTATTGATTATTATGTGCCTTAAGAAGCACCCTCATTCAAACATTGTCCTTTGTAATACTCACCAAGCAGAAATACCCACCTTGCGTATTCTTCATCAGTTATCTTTCTTCTCATTCTTTTGCTGTACATTGACTGGCCCCTCTTAACATATTCGCTATATTCCTTCTCACTGAGTCGTATTGTTATTTCTATCAAGTCTTCAAAAAGCCTCCATGTACAATATGATAAACCATGCGGGAACAAGAAAAAGGGAATGACCGTTGCTTAAAATGGTTCGTATACTATGCAGGGAGAGGGAGAGAGTGAAAATTATGTCAATTGTAGATAATCCCGAATCACTATTGCATTTTTAAAATTGTTGTACCAATAGAATTGTATAGAGTTGTAAATAATAGTAACTCAAACTAACGAGCGGCATGAAGGGAAATGTTATCACTGTTTATAGGATGCAACTACTCTACTTTTACTTTATCTTTATATTGTCCTGACCAAAATTTTGAAAATGAGTCTACCCAGTATTCGGTCATCTTTGATGTATTTCTAAGAAATTCAGCATACATATTATTCCATGCATTAACATATTCATACCATGAATTCATATATGATGCAAATAGGTTAGAAGAATAGTTTGATGGTTTTTCTTCTTTGTTTGCTTCAGACACTTTTTTATTCCTCCTCTTTTTTGCTAAGCCTGCTGTGCTTGTGGGCCTTCTTCCTTTGCGTAATCTTTAAGTCCAGTAAAGTCGATTGCGACTACAGGCTCATTTCCGACAACCCATGCATTGTGACCAGGTGGAATTACAGCAGTATCTCCAGGACCAAATTCTTCTTCAGAACCATCGTCCATGACGACCTTAATGCGTCCAGATATCATGTACTGTGTATGGGGAGCTTCACAGCTGTTTGTTTTTACGATAGGTTTGACACATTTATCCCAACTCCATCCTGGTTCAAGCGTTATTCTTCCAATAGTAGCGCCATTTTTAAATGTAGTTAACTCAAGTTTACCCTTGTCAAATTTGCGTATCTCTTCAGGCGAGTTCATAGACTTCTTCTCCAGTGATGCTATTCCTGTTGATGTTGCCATGCTTATTCTAAATGTACTCGGTGATCTGACTTATATCAATTATTATTTAGATGAAAGCCTACTGTATATACAAAACAATAGAAATCTTTTATAGACTCTATCCTTCAACAGAAATAATGAGATTCTTTCTTTATGTCCAAATCCCTACAGAAGCTGGAAATGATATAGTAAAAGACCCTTATCTTGTACGAAATATTGAGGAGTATATCAATGACGTGAAGGCAGAAGCTGCGTATTTTGGTCCAAGCAATGGAAATAGGACTATGTTCTTTGTTGTGAATATGGATTCTGCAGACATGATTCCCAAGATACTTGAACCATTATTTCAAAAATTCAAAGCAAAAGTGGAAATGCATCCTATAATGGTTCTTGATGACCTCAAAAAGGCATTTTCTTAATGTTGATTGGATAAGCAAGTGATTGTCTCTGTAATAGCGTAATAAACATCATATACATTAATGATAGATGTAGAGAACTATTCTGATTTAGCAGCGCTTTAACATTTTTTAGCAGGGTAGTAACTGACTCTGATAAGAAGAAAATTAGAATCTATATCTGTAGCTTCTTTATTATAGCACTTTATAGCTTCGGCAAAAAAGGAATAAAGGTAAAGTGCAAATCAGCTTTTCAAATCAAAATAAGCAAAACCATTGGACTTACGTATCTTTAAGGAAAAAACTCGCCAAAGATGCAAGGAGGAGACTAGAAACAGGATATATGTCATATATAGAAAAAATAAAAGAAAAGTTAGGCGATTATAATGTTCTCTTGAAACATATGGATTTTCTGCAGAATAATGGATTTACAGATTACGGTAAAGGTCATATTGTAGGACAAATAGAGCTATTAGAAGAATATCTAAGTGAAGCAGGGAAGAATCAGGAAGAAGCAATAGAAATGAAGTCGGAGAAATCAAGAAATATTAAGGAAACAATGATCGTTGCAGATAAAAGTAGAATAGAAGAAGAAAAACAAGGAAGAGACAGCGGCAGCAGAGGCAGAATGGTTGCTGACATAACATATGAAAAAGGTAAGATCGTTATATCTAAGGGAGATAGTAACAACAGCGTAGGTAATAATAATATAGATTATTACTATAATGAATCCAATCCAGATCTACCCGAAAGGCAAAGACAGCAATTCATCAAGGCTGAATATAGTAAAAAAATTGATGATAATAACAATATTATGAATAATGAATTATCCTCGCAGAAAGAGAGTCAGATAGCACAGGTATTGTACTCGCCATCAAATAATGATACAACAGATGAAGATAGAAATAATTATAACAAACTAAAGGTAAAAGAAGTACACGACTTAAAAATGCAAGATAATAAAGTTACAAAACAATCATGGCGCGAAAGAATCAAAGGTATGGCTAATAACATAGAAGATTGGCGATGATAATAATTACAAAAGTAGCTCTTCCAATTCTTCTTGCCTTGGCTAATATGGTATAGGCTATCGATACCGAAGATTTACAATAATAGTCGTTTTTAGATTGCTATTATATTCTAGTTTCTCTTTTTTTCTATCTTGGCAAGTCAGATCTAATATCATTACGGATTATACAATATCGATAAATTCAACATGAGTCCTATAGGTTACTATTATTAATGCATATGTAGAACAAAGGTCTAAGCCTATTCGATTTCCTTCCTGCCGCTCGTTATACACGAAATTCTTCTGGATAGCAGATAGATTTTTGTAGCATAAAAGATGACTCGTAAGATAGTAGTGAAACCAACACAGAACAAATACTAAAGCAAAAGAACGTTGGAAGTGGCAACTCATTCAACGGTAACGGTAGTGCAAACTTTATCGATAGCGACTTTGACATAGTCGCATGTGACGGCGTAGTAGACGGTGGCATAATACCAGAGCCATAAATAACCCACATTGATGCAGTTCTACAACTGCTATCAAGCTCCTTTTTTTAGTCAATATGCAGCATAGTTAGCCAGAGTTTAATCTCGATTTTCTTACAATAGTAATAGAGGAATCATAAAGGGAAAAACATGTCAAACCCATCAAGTATAAACCGAAACCAACCAAAAGCAGTGCTAGAATGGCTGATGAAATACGTTAGTAAGACACCGTCTGAGAATAAACAATATAGATAGTAGAAGAATGAGCAAAACTGTGTTGGTGAAAATTCAAGATGTACAGGGATAAATCAGCAAAGTGAATCAGGGAACAATGAAATTGGTGATATTAATCTCAATTAGCATTTGTCGGTCGGCTACTTCCTATTTTTTTCCTTCTTTCCTTCTTTCTCCCTTCCCTTGATTTTTTCATTATCAGAAAGTGCTTTTTGCAGTACTTCAAAGTGTTCGGGTCTGATGTCTATGGCATCTTGATATTTTCCCCGTCTAACCAATGCACAGAATCTTGTCATACTGGATGCTTCAAATTCACTTGTTCTCATCTACGAGGGCCGATTTACTTTTTATAGGTATCACCTTTTATCTAGGTTCTCTAAATATAATGACAACAAACCTGTCAAGGATTTAACATGGACCCATAATTCATTAGCATATTTTTCTGCTTCTGTTGGATCTCGATTATATTTTGAAATATGTTATCTTAACGCAATCATAGTAGAAGATAATTCTGCAGATGGCTCTATTTCATTTAATACGTTAGCAACATTTGAGCTAGCTAGCTTCCCACAGTTTGTCTTTTATTACTTTTTATTACTACGTCTTTACCCTCAGGTCCTTCTCTAGTCGTATGGAGACATCTTTCTTTGGCCTATCTATCATCGTAGATCCGCATACGATCCTTTGAATATCCTCATCTTCTATCAATCTTGTACATATTTCCAACATCCGCTCTGCTGGCATTATATTACCTGAAGAAATTTCATCAGTGTCTAAAGCCTTTAAGGCCCAAAAATCCTTACTTGCCTTATTTATAATATTGAGGCTATGAAATACGACTTTACCATAATTTGATAGAGTATAATGCCCTCTTTTCTTTGATATCAAGCCTGTTTTGTTCACTAATCTAGACATATTGCTATAGAACTGCTTCCTTGTCACTTTAGTCTGTGATTGAAGGAAGTCAGATGTTATCACCAGATTGCTGTCATTCAAAGTATTTGCAATCAACTTAAACAATTCTAAACCAACAGGATTTGATAATGTCTTAAAGACATCTTCTTCACGGGAGCTTATGATTCATCACTTGTCCTTTTCTTTTTATCCTATGTTTGACCCCATCAGAGTATCCATGTAAGTGAGTGTTCAGCCATAACTTTAGATGATGTTTGTTGGCTGGCTCTTTAAATTTAGTTGGATATTTTCTTGCTATTTCTTAACTTTTTGCTGTTATCTAATCTTTTTACCTTAGGAGGGAAAGACGATATCCTTTGTATTGTGAATACCATATAGATAGCTGGATGTCTGAGCAGGACAAAAGCTATTCTTAAAGACGTTAAATGATTGTCAGAAATACGCTTTAGTAATAAATGCTAAAGAAACACCTTTTCCGACAGAACCTTTGATTATGGCTCTTCTATTAACACAGCACAAAATTAATGTCATACAAAAAAGTAAGATCTCTCAACCATATAAGTTAGTATTAGATACATGCTTATCACAGGATAAGTAAGGAAAGAATTCTATTGTTTTTGAAGTGTATTTGAAGGATTAGTACCTATTATTATTAATGCAGATTATAATACAACCCATAGCATGGTCATCCTCTGAATCGAAGTATGACAGTAGTAGTGATAGCAGCAATAGTATAATTTGTTCTTTAATACAACATTTATCAAAGATATTTGGAGATACGTCTAGCATTAATAGCGGTAGCTTACAATCTTCTTCTTTTCAATCATCGACAGCAGCAGCAACAATGCCACCACCAACATACTTATACGATAGACGTAGAAAACAATGGATATCAAATAGAATGCTGGATTGGTTATTGCAAAACAATAATCCAGATGACAACACGAAAGTACTTGCTATATGTGATTTCGATGCATATTCAGATGAACTAAATTTTGTATTTGGCGAAGCCCACTTTGGAGGAAGAGTTGCAGCAATTTATCTTCCTAGATTAAGAGAGGAATTCTATGTGAGGAAATCAGATACAAACAAGCTGTTTAAACAAAGAGTAATCAAGGAGGCTGTACACGAATTAGGACATGTATTTGGACTAACACATTGTGAGAAAAGCAAATGTGTAATGCATTTTAGCAATTCATTACAGGATACCGATTTTAAAGATCATAAGTTTTGTGAAAGATGTAATAAAATCTTAAAAAGTAGGCAATTTGATAAGTAATATAATCCATATCGAGGATTATTTGTTATTTGCGTATCTGATTGAATTAGAAGAAGAAGATGAGATCAATAATAATATTTTGAGAGGAACATGAAGAAGGCATCAAGGGATCATAACTTATTCCGGTAGAAAAGACAGATTATGGCTTCTATTATGAAGAGCATGAGATAGTCAACTCAGAGCTTGTGTACTTTATCGACTAGATCTCCTTTTTAACTCGATTTGATGTCGTTATTTCAAATGTAAGTAATTTCCCATTACAAAAAAATTTTCAGATAGCAACAAATTATTACGTATACCTGAAGGGTTAGGTGAAATGTGCACCAAAATTGACTCAATTTTGCCACCCAGAATTACGCCAAATCTTATCTGTTACATATCTTTGCTTTCTAACCAATTGCCTATCTGAGTAAATGTCATTTTATGGTAGTCATTTAAATGTATAAGCAGAGAGATTAAACTATAACGATAATAATAATCTGGTCTTGAACAAAAACACTTAAGATTTTTTTTAGGATCAACATAGACGGAAAAATTCTCTATCATTTCTAAAATGGCATCTGGAATTAATTCTGCAAGATTTGTATTTTTGTAGTTCTGAATTTTCTTTGATGCTGCTGCTATATCATATCCCAGATACTTTGATAGGGCGAAAACCGCACAATATTTTTCTCCCTTGGCATCATAGAAGGATTCAAAGGCTTGAGGAGTATCAATTACTTTCTGCTTGAAAATCGTGCTAAGCTTTAGTTGGATTTGTTGTTGGTTCTTCTCCTCTATACTCTTTGGTAACATCATCATATACAATTCCTCTATTTGCGATTATGCATATACGATATCACAATAAAGGATTAAAGGATTCATCTCGAAAATAAGGTATTGAAGGTAGTGAAATCACATGCATGCTTAAACATAAGAAATCCATGAAATTCTTGATAAATAAGAAACAAAAATAACAATATAAATGGTACTCATCTTATAATATACAAGTAGAACTAAGATGACACAAACTGAAAGGGGCCTAGCGAGAATAGAAAAAATATTTATCTTGCCTTCAGTTTAAATGGTCAAGATTAGCAGCTAATATATATAATGATCGTCAAACTATATAGCACATTACAGCCAATTCTTTAGCATGACCTCAAAAGAAGAATTCAAATCTATATCTAAAGAAGAATTGAAACGAAAACTTACTCCGGAGCAGTATAATATCTGTATAAACAAAGGGACAGAAAGACCTTTTTCGGGAGAATATCATGATTATAAAGAACCTGGAATTTACAAATGTGCATGCTGTGAAAATGACTTATTTAATTCAGACACGAAATTTGATTCAGGTACAGGATGGCCAAGCTTTTGGGCACCCATAAAAAACGAAAATATCAAAGAGGAAACAGATAATAGCTTATTCATGAGACGTATAGAAGTAATGTGTAATAGATGTGGATCCCACCTAGGACACGTATTTAACGATGGTCCAGAACCTACTGGCTTAAGGTATTGTATTAATTCAGCATCACTTAAGCATGTAAGGACATAGATATTAAACAGACTAGATTATAGTCGCCAAATTCTCTTATCTTTTTATTTTTCTTACTGTTTCTATTAGACTTCATAACAAAATATGAAAAGAGTTGACTTAAATATGCCATATAGAATATAAAAAACTCAGGCAGTTACACTAAGAGGTGTTAACGACATTTGGATGCAGGCAGCAAATAAGAAAAAATGCCTATCTAATTATGTGTTGACTATTGTTATTTTAGTAAATGAATCAGATGGTAGTAGTTCTATATTCCCAAAACCTTCTGGGTCTATTATCTTTGCAAGTATTTCCAATCCAGTGATTGTTCTTGGTCCTGGTTTGCTAAAATATGCATTTGCGTTAACAGCATAAACTTCATTTCTTTGTACTGCTTGCAATGATTTCCATTTTTCATTATTTTCTAGTGTCTTTGCTTCTTTCAAGGTTCTGTCTATATTAAATCCACAGGGCATTAGGATTATTTTATCTGGATTGAATTCTATAATTTCATCTATGGATACACGTCGTGATGGTTGTCCTATAGTACCTAAGCCATTACTACCTCCTGCGATATCTATCATCTGTGGAACCCAATGACCGGCAGCAAAGAAGGGATCAATCCATTCAATGCAAACTATTCTTGGATTGGCTTTGTTTGTAGTGTTGCCTATACTATTAATACTATCTCTTCTTTTTTTTTCTCTTCTTTCTCCAACTATCCTTCTTATATTATCAATCCTGTTTTGTAATGATACCACTAATTTACGACCCTCACTTACTCTTCCGATTTTTTCTGCTATATCCATTATACTTACCAAAATGTCATCAAGATCATGAGAATCAAGGACTAGTAAATCTGGTTTATATCCTAAAATAGAATTTGCCCGATCTATTTCTTTAGTAAATGGTGCACATACTTCGCAAACACCTTGAGCTATTATAAGATCAGGTTTTGCTTCTTTTAATTTTTGGTCATTTATTACATATATGTCTACTCCTGTTTTCGTTAATCCTACTATTTTATTATCAATTTCTCTGCTTGTCATACTGTCTGCATCAAATGAAGAGTTTATGACTTTGGGTTTACTCTTAGCATCGTCAGGGTATCTACATTCATGTGTCACTCCTGTAATTTGATCTCCTACGCCAATCGCATAGAGGATTTCAGTAGAGCTGGGTAAAAATGACACTATTCTGCTCTTTTGTTGTTCGCTACTCAGATCTGCTCCTAAAGACACACTATATTTGAGATTAGAAGAATTTAAAGATATTCTAAGAGCACAACAGGATCAATTATACATTACTCTAAATCAAACACATACGCAACAATGCAATATACATAGTGGTGTCCGAAATAGTTTCCTATCTTTATCATTCGAACCCAGACTAAAGAAAGACATTACCTTTAGAAATTGATATATTGATATCATACCATACAACAGGCTCCGTCGTTATATGCTATTTTAGGTTTTTCTTGAACTGATATCGTGTGAGCCCAGGTTCAGAATATATTTATCAATTATGCAGTGGGAGGCAATACACTAATGTATGTAAGATTCATGTAGACATTATGGGGGACCTCCAAATGATTATGCCATTTAAGTGTGCCATTGAGGTGGCTTCAAGTGCATGGCTTGAAAGTCTTGTATAGACGTGTAATATAGGACTTATAGTTGGAGGACCTACTTGCATTGCTGCTAGAGCTACAGCTGAGGGAATGATGGCATATGAATTTGATGGGCTTTGGCTTCTATTTATCTAACTCATCTGGGTATGATTACTAGCCATTGCTGATGAAGGACTAGTACTAGATGGTTCTAGAGTAAATGTCATCAAGCCCTCAGCAGACTGCCCATTTTTATTAATCTGTTCTGCTATTTGCGTTACTACAGGTTTTGGTAACATAAAGTGAATTACATTCTTTGTGATATTGCTATCATCCAACATCAGGTTCTTAGTTACATCAGTGCCGTTTACTGTCCCAACATAGGATTTAGAATCAAGTTCTGACTGTTTTGGTATTGATATTTCTTGATGTACCAATACTTGCTTCTGCTCCTCTAATCTTGTAGTATTCCAATTAAATGGCATAGTAAACTGCATCTGCTTTTTTGTTGAATCGAAGCTGAAATCTTTTAGGTCATCATAATAAGATATTATCTGAATTGGAACTTGTTTAGCTCCATCTCCCATCGATACCTGCTGATTCATTGTACTGCCAACACTCAACCAGCCATCATATACTGGTTGTTTATCATCTGGAATAAAAGATCTGTCGTAGTCAATAGTAGTTATTCTTATTATAAAGTGGTACAAACCACCTTCTGAGAAAATAGGACCTGTTGCAATTACTGGACTATTTTCTGTTCCTGTAAATGCTTGTAAAATCGGATCTGGTTCTCCATAGACTGTTATTCTTTCTGCATTGGTTGGCTTCATCTCAATTTTTAAATCCCCCTTATGATCATGAAACCAATCAGAAAGCAATTTCTTGCCATCTTTTTCAATTGTTATGTAATATGTTACATGATTGTAACCCTCTTTTGTAGTAGGATCATAAAGCTTGAACTGAATGATGGGTTTTTGATTTTTCAGAGTCTCAGTTGTAACTACTGGAGGCATCATCTTTATAATTAAATCTGCTTTTCTGTCTCCAAATGAGGCGGAAAGTTCTTCCATAAATAGACCATCTGCATAAGCAGCTTTCAAAGGGGCGGATAATGATGAAATAATAACAATATTGATAGAAACAATAAGAAATGCAATAGCTGACGTCAAACTAAGAGTGCGAAATACTGTTTTTTTCATTATTTCTCTT
>Ga0126313_10002370_pt1 | contig 10518 bp, 10 predicted proteins | sample Plot105A_FD_89954 | JGI IMG/M metagenome (GOLD analysis project Ga0126313, IMG submission 89954) | Serpentine soil microbial communities from UC McLaughlin Reserve, CA, USA - Plot105A | ecosystem: Environmental > Terrestrial > Soil > Grasslands | place: USA: UC McLaughlin Reserve, Lake County... | reverse complement strand
TGCTGCACGTAGCCCTGGCCGACCCCGAGCACGAACCGCCCGCCGGAGATGAGGTCGACCACCGCCGCATCTTCCGCAACCCTCAGGGGATGGTGCATCGGTAAGAGGAGAACGTTCGTACCGATGGTCATGGTCCTTGTCCTGGCCGCTATCGCGGCGGCGACCACGAGCGGCGAGGGCAAATACCCGTCATCTACGAAGTGGTGCTCCGAGAGCCAGACTCCCGTAAAGCCTAGTCTCTCTCCCTCTTCGATCTCCTCCAGACACTCGGCGTAGAACCGTGCGTAGTCCCCGAGTGGCAGCCTCTGCCTGAAGTCGTACCACAACCCGAACGTCGGGGCAGTGCCGTTCTCTACCAAAGCGTCTCCTCAGCTTGTGCCTACGCACCTAGTCTACAAGAGACGCACAGCGCCTGAGGTCAGTAGTGGATCTTCTGTCCGACCGATATGATGTCGGGATTCGGTATCCCGTTGGCCGAGGCGAGGTAATGAACGGAGGTGCCGAGCTCGGCCGCTATCCCCGACAGCGTGTCTCCCGGTCGCACCACGTAGTAGGACCCACCACCCGTATCGGGCCGGCCGGAGGCATACCTGTTGCCTCTGGCGTCTCTCGAATAGCCGGCCGAGCGCTTGGCGTGGTAACCACCCCTGCCCATCACGGTATAGTTCACCCAGTCCACGCCGGCCGACGTGAGGCCAAGATAATCGGCTGCGCCCTTGGAGAGGTCGAGTTCCCTCCCCCCGGTGTACGGCCCCCGGTCGTTGACGGTGACCTGCACGGAGCGGCCGTGGTACCTGACCGTCAACTGCGTCCCGAACGGCAGTGTCCTGTGCGCCGCCGTGAAACCGTAGGGGTCGAAGACCTCGCCACTGGCCGTCATAGATCCCTCGAAGCCGGTCCCATAATAGGAAGCCAATCCTGTATTGGCCTCGGCACGCTCGTCGTCAAGAGCCACAAAAAAAGCGCCGACCAGAAACAATACCCACAACAAACGAGTCAACCTAAGCAAAACGCAATCCCCCTCCGTCTGCGTTAGCTTTACATCCACCTATAGTTCAACATCAAAGTTCCGCGGCGAAGAGTATTTGCGCTATGCAGTAGGAAATCAAGACGATTCTCGCCGTTATCACGTTGCAATAATCCGTCCTGAACGGCCGCGATCTACAACCTCAGGACTTTATCGGATAAGGGCCGCAAAGGTCCTTTACATAGGCCGAATACGGCCGCGTCTGTCACGCTACGAGGATAACCGGACTCTGTGTTAACATGCTGGCCGAAGAGAAAAAGTTGCAAAATATTCGTGTGAAAATGCTGGAGGGGCTATCTACACGGTCGATGAGGTCAGTAGTCTGCTGGGCATCCCCCGCCCGACCCTGTACCGCTACTTGAGGGAATATTCCATCCCGCACCTGCGAAAAGCGGGCAGGATATCGATCCCCGAGGACTCCTTCGACCGCATCAGGGAGGCCAGGGATCTCCACAAGGATGGGCTCGGCACAGAGTCCGTCAGGAGGCAACTGCGCGAAGATACGGGAGAGCTCGACCGCAGGTTGGACAGGCTTCACCAGACCCTGGAGAGCCTACGGGGAGATATCAGAGAGCGTCCTGCTACCGATGATGTGGCCCTCTCCCCAACCCTGCGAACCATCCTTGCGCGCCAGAGCCTCATCATGTCCGCGATGTTCAACCTTACGGAGATGGTGGAGGACTTGCTCCTCGCCAGCGGGAAACCGAGGAAGCCCCTCTCCGAAGACCTCGGGATACGTGGCGCCCCACCCGCACGTCAGGCGCGCGAGCTACCCGGGTTCTCGGAGAAGGTCCTCCCCACTACGCACCCCATCTCCGCCCAGGGTAGCGTCGTACAGCCGCCTGCAGCACGGTCTACGGACTTCGGCAGCCTGGGTCGACGGCGGCGTCGCGGCGCTCTGGCGCTCCTGGCCGCGTTGTTGCTCGTGGCCTGTCTGTCGTGGGCGGCGTGGGCCCTGGTCGGCGCAGGCAACAGCGAATCCTCCGTACCCAGAGCAGTGGAGACGGCGGATGAGCCTCCCGGGCACCCGATGGCGGCCCCGGGCGAGACTACAGGACAGGAGCGACGGAGTAAGGTGCCCGACGTCTCGGGCCGTCGCCTCGAAGAGGCCGTCAGCATCATCTCCGGCGCCGGTTTCGAGGTGGCTAGAATCAAGACCCGGGCGAGCCAGGCAAACCCGAAGACGGCCATCCGCACCAAGCCCCCATCCGGAGCCGCCGCAAAACCAGGCGCGCCCGTGACCCTCACGATCAGCGGTGGACCGGCCGGAGCCTCATCAACGGCTCAGAGCGCCACTGCCAGCGCGAGCGCCAGTGCAGGGTACGCGAACTGAGAGAAGGCGCGCAGGTTCCCAGCCGAAAGCGGTTTGCAGAGGACGCAGTCCATCTGCGAACCGGGCCACAGGCTTCAAGGCCCGATGAGAGAGATCCGCTGGCGCGCAAGGACGCTCCAGCTCCTCCGATGTGAGGGCCGCTATGATCCTGATGCCCGGCTATCGGAAGGCCTCGGGCCTTCCGATAGCCGACTACGGGTGGCCGCATATCTTGCCGTCTGGCATAGTTCACGTGCCGTGGTATTGCGGGAAAGGAAGTGATGCCGAGCAGGATCGAAGACTACGCGATGGTAGGAGACTTGCAGACCGCGGCCCTGGTCGCCGCCGACGGCTCTGTGGACTGGCTGTGCTTCCCCCGCTTCGACTCGCCGGCGTGCTTCACCGCCCTGCTTGGCGACGACTCCAACGGCCGCTGGAAGATCGCCCCCACTTCGGGTGGGCGCTGCACGAGGCGACGATACCGCGGGCACACGCTCGTCCTGGAGACCGAGTGGGAGACCTCGGAAGGTACGGTCAGGGTGGTCGACTGCATGCCCCCCCGCGGCGTGGCGCCTGATCTGGTTCGGGTGGTCGAAGGCCTGAGGGGCAATGTAGCGCTCACTAGTGAGCTAAGGATATGCTTTGATTACGGGCACATCGCCCCGTGGATCACTATAGAGGGGAGGGAGGTGTGTGCCGTTGCGGGGCCTGATGCGCTGTGGCTGCGCGCCTCGGCCTCCCATGAGGAGAGGGAGGGTGAGATCCTCTCCCGGTTCACCGTCTCCGAAGGAGAGCGCATTCCTTTCGTACTCACCTGGTCGCCTTCCTACGGCGGGCGGCCAGTGGCGATAGACGGGTTGCAGGCGGTCGACGACACGGAGCGCTTCTGGCTCGATTGGGCCGGCGGCATCAGCTACGAGGGCCGCTGGCAAGACGCCGTTTATCGTTCCCTCCTGACGCTCAAGGGGCTAACTTACGGGCCGAGCGGCGGTATCGTCGCCGCTGCCACGACCTCTCTCCCCGAGACCCTGGGTGGTTCGAGAAACTGGGACTACCGCTACTGCTGGCTCCGCGACAGCACCTTTACCCTTGGCGCGCTTCTGGGAGGAGGCCTGCTGGAGGAGGCCCGCGCCTGGCAGCAGTGGATGCTCAGGGCCGTCGCCGGCGACCCTACCGACACCCAGATCATGTACGCCATAGACGGTGCGCGCCGCATTCCAGAGTACGAGCTGCCCTGGCTCCCCGGATACGAAGGCGCCTCGCCGGTCCGTGTAGGCAACGACGCCGCAGGCCAGGTTCAGGGCGATGTCCCTGGCGAGGTCCTTGGCGCTGCGCACGTTGGCCGCGCCGCAGGGATCGTCCCGATGGAGAGGGGCTGGGAGCTGCAGCGGTGGCTCGCCGGGCGTCTGGAAGAGGCCTGGAAGAGGCCGGACAACGGGATCTGGGAGTCACGCGGCGAGAGGCAGCACTTCGTCTACTCCAAGGTCATGTGCTGGGTGGCTTTTCACTCTCTGGTCAAGGGCGTCGAGCGCTTCGGACTGGAGGGACCGGTGGCTCGCTGGCGGGCCGTGCGCGATGAGATCCACCAAGACGTCCTGCAGAAAGGCTACGACGATAAGCGGGGAACCTTTACCCAGGCGTACGGGTCCCAGGCTCTGGATGCGTGCGCGTTGCTCATCCCGCGCGTCGGCTTTCTGCCCTACGACGACGAACGGGTGGTCAGTACCGTCGAGACGATCCGCAACGAGCTGACCGAGGACGGCCTCGTCCTGCGCTACCGGACGGATCAGTCCGACGACGGCCTCTCGGGACGCGAGGGCTCGTTTTTGATCTGCAGCTTCTGGATGGTCATTGCACTGTGGGGCATCGGCCGGAGGAACGAGGCCGAGGAACTCTTCGAGCGGCTGCTCGCGCTGCGTAACGACGTGGGGCTGCTCAGCGAAGAGTACGACACGCGCGCACAGAGGTTGGTCGGCAACTTCCCCCAGGCGTTTACCCACCTGGCGCTGGTCAACTGCGCGATCCAGCTCTCCAAAGGAGGGGGAAATAGTGCAGCTAGAGGATAAGGTCGCCATCGTCACAGGCTCTTCCCTGGGGATCGGCAGGGCCATCGCCGTCACCTTCGGAGAGGAGGGGGCCTCGGTGGCTATCAACTACAGGAGTCACCCCGAAGAAGGAGAGGAAGCGGTCCAGGAGATAGAGAAGGGCGGGGGCAAGGCCATCTCTGTGAAGGCCGACGTCTCCGAGCCTGAGGAAGTGAAGGACTTGATCCAGAAGACCGTCCAGGAGTTCGGCCGCCTCGACATCATGGTCAACAACGCCGGCATAGAACAGAAGATGCCCTTCCTCGATACGCCACTGGAAGTCTGGGAGAAGGTGATCTCGGTCAACCTCACGGGGGTGTGGATCGGCTGCCAGGAGGCCGCCCTTCAGATGGTCTCCCAGGGAGATGGGGGGCGCATTATCAACGTCTCCTCGGTGCATGAGGACCTGCCCATGACGACCAACGCTCCCTACTGCGCCGCCAAAGGAGGCTTGAGGATGCTGATGCGGACCATCGCCGTCGAGCTGGCCCCCCACGGCATCACCGTAAACAATATAGCCCCAGGCGCCGTCGAGACCCCTATCAACAGGAACCTGGATGAACATCCTGAGCAGAGGCAGGAGTTGCTCTCGGAGATTCCTCTGGGCAGGATCGGGCACCCCGAGGAGATCGCATCCCTGGCCGTCTACCTGGCCTCGGACGCCTCATCCTACTCCACGGGAAGCACCTTCTTCGTGGATGGCGGCATGATGCGCCAGGCGGGGAGCTTGTGAAGCAGCGCACAGAGGGCGCGCCCTCTGTGCAATCCGGGCTTCAGGCATCAGGTAGGGATTGGGGAACGGCGATTGGTGGATAGGACGAGTAGACCCTGGAAGGCGTTGTGTTCGACGAACGGTGGATGCAAGCAGAGCACACCTTACCTGAAACCTAACTCACAAGTAGCAGGCGCGCCCCGACGAAGATAAGCATAACGGCCAGTATCGTCTTGAGTGGCTTGGCGGGGATATAGGGTGCTAGGCGGCTTCCCACCAGGACGCCTGGAACGCCGCCCAAGAGCAGGGTTCCGGCCAGGGCGAAGTCCACGTTGCCCTGCGTCATGTGGGCTATGCCCACGACGAACGAGAGGACCATCGCATGCGTGATGTCCGTGCCGACTATCACGGCCGGTGCTATAGGATAGAGGAGGAGCAGGATGACCGCCATCACGCTCCCCGAGCCGATGGAAGTAAGCCCGACCAGATAGCCGCCGAAGGCTCCGAAGAGAACGGTGTAAGCCCGACGTCTACGGCTCATCGGGGTCTTGCCATCCCACCTTCCGGGCCTCGGGCCTAAGTGCCTCTTGGGCATGAAGTAGTCGCGGTAGATCAGGGATACCCCCACCAAAACTAGGGTCGCCGCGATGATCGTAACCATGATCGACTCGACCATCTCAGGGTCGAAGGCGCCCTTTATCCACTCCAGAGTCCCGACACCTAGCAGCCCGGCAGGAATGCTGCCCATCCCCAGAAAACGGCGATCTCCAGGTTGACCGAGCGCTGCCTGAAGTGCTGGAAAGACCCTGTCAGCTTGGTGAGGGTGGCGTAGGTCAGATCGGTCCCGACGGCGGTAGGGGCGGGGACCCCTATCACAGCCACCAGAAAAGGCGTCATTAGCGATCCACCCCCGACCCCCGTGAGGCCTACCAGGAAACCGACGAGCAGCCCGAAGAGTGCGGGGGCGGGATCTATCACGCCAGGCTACGCCCGGTAGAGCGCCTCGATAGGTCTGAGATAGCCGCGCTCTTCGAGGTAGCCGATGACCCTGGCCGCGCTCTCCTCAGGCTCCTCCTCATCGGTCTTGATGTGCAATTCGGGGGCTGCCGGCACCTCGTAAGGGTCGGAGACACCGGTGAACTGCTTTATTTCCCCGGCGAAGGCCTTCTCGTAGAGGCCCTTCACGTCCCTCCCCGCACAGACCTCCAACGGAGCATCGACGAAGATCTCGACGAAATCCTCCCCGATATTGCGCCGAACCTGGTCACGCACCTCCTTGAACGGCGAGATGGCGCTGACGATCACACCAACCCCGTTGCGCGTCAACAAATCTGCGACGAACCCTATCCTCAAGACGTTGGTGTCCCTGTCCTCCCTGGAGAAGCCGAGGCCTTTGGATAGGTTGGTCCTTACTATGTCCCCGTCCAGAACCTCTATCCTGCGAGAGCGGTTCCTGAGCTCGTGCTCGACGATCTCGGAGATGGTCGTCTTGCCCGCTCCAGATAAACCCGTGAACCACAGCGTGAAGCCGCGGCCAACCTTCGTCCCATTCTCCATTGTTAACTCCCCTCGACTCTTAGTTACTTGCTGTTGCGATTTTAACGTATTCTTAACAATCCTGCTATGACCGCTGGCCCTCCATGAGCACTTCGATCACTTCGGGACGGGAGAACTCGGGGGGCGGGTACTCTCCTTTGGAGAGCATCTCGCGCACCTTCGTGCCGCTGATAAACACGTGGTGTTCCTTATCGTGGGGGCAGGTCTTGGTGGTCCCCATCCCCTGACACTGCAGGCAGAAGAAGGCGTGTTCGAAGAAGAGTGGGGTAAGCCCGATCTCCTCCTCCTCGAATTCATCGAAGATGTGCTGGGCGTCGTAGTCGCCGTAGAATGGCCTGCCGCTCGAGTCCTTGCCTGGTCCGGCGTGGTCGCGGCCCACGATGAAGTGTGTGCAGCCGTAGTTCTTGCGGCAGATAGCGTGGAAGATCGCCTCGCGGGGTCCCCCGTAGCGCATCGCCGCGGGGAAGACGGCCAGCATCGTCCGGTCTTTGGGATAGTAGCGCTCCAGGATCGTCTCGTAGGAGCGCATCCTGACGTCGGCCGGAATGTCCGCGGAGCGAGTCTCTCCCACCAGCGGGTTCAAGAGCAACCCGTCGACGATCTCCAGGGCGCTCTTCTGGATGTACTCGTGCGAGCGGTGCACGGGGTTACGGGTCTGGAAACCTACGACGCGCTTCCAGCCTTTCTCCGCGAAGACCTCGCGCAGACGGCGCGGCTCGTAGTGGTAGGTCGGGAAAGGCTTCGGGTTCGGGTCGTCGACGAGCAGGGTTACCTCGCCGCCGAGGAGCACGTCTTTCTGGCGGTAGACGGCGGCGACGCCGGGATGCTCGGCGTTCGTCGTACCGTAGACCTCGGCGGCCTCGTGCTCCTTGTCGTAGGAGTAACGGTCCTCGACGATCATGGTCGCGAGCACGCGTCCCGTGTCGTCGGAGAGGGAGATCTCCTCTCCCACCCTTATCCCGTTCGCCTCTTCCTCACCTACAGGCAGGGTGATCGGCAGGCTCCACACCAGGCCGTTCTTGAGGTACATCGTCTCGACGACGCTCTCGTAGTCCTCGCTTACCATGAATCCCGTTAACGGAGAAAAGACGCCGGTGGAGATCATCTCCAGGTCAGAGAGAGCCCTCGGACCTAGCGTCACCCTCGCGAAGCCCTCGGCCCTGCTGAGCAGGTCGTCGCGCTGCTCCTCAGGGCCCCTGCGGTCGACGAGCTCGCCGCCGTGCGGGGCGATAGTAGTGTATTCGGCGCTGACGTTCATCGATCTACCTCCGCGAGAATATTGGCCTGCCTGGCCGGGAGTCTACGCAACGAGCGGCCGGCGAGGCCGGCCGCGCAGTGGTCCCAGGGACGCTCGCCGACGACCCAGAGCCTGAGCTCGCCCGCGTAAGAGCGCGAGATCTCCAGGAACCGGTCGTAGCCCATGCCGGCCTCTTCGAGTTCGGCTCCCCATTGTTCCCAGAGGAGATCCGAGACAAAGGCAGCATCGGCGATAACACGGCTACCCTCCTCGGGCGAATCTTCCAGGAGGGCACGAGTCTCGACCTTAAGCTCTGTGGGCTCATCCGGCACGGGGAGCCTTTTTGTGGCGTCTTCCAACTAGTACCTCACCGCTTCGTGCTCCACCGGGGCGCGGTCCGTCCCGGCGTAGTCGTTCAGGTGTTCCTCGTAGTCAATAAACAGCGGGGCGTCCGGATCGAAGGCCCGCTTGAGACTACTGAAGGCTACCCTCTTGTCCAAGCCGTCTAGCTTATCCAAAGCCTGCGGCTTGTCAAGGGGGCGGAGCTCGAGTCTGTCCCTGACGCTATCGAAGGCGGCCAGGCCTTCTTCGCTGCGGAGGAGTACGCTGGAGTAACCGTCCGCGCTCCCGACGCTCCCTACGGAGATGTCGGCCGCGTGCCCCATGAAGTCCGCGCACTCGTCGCAACCCTTCAAAGCCGCCCCGTGGAAGTCGCGTACCGGCTCCTCGAAGATCGTCGCGCCTTCGAGGTCCTGGACGATCATCTTACCCCGTATGACGTCTACGCGGCCCACGGAATTAAGGTCGACGTTCCTCTTGTCCCTTATCTCCTGGAGCATCAGCTTCTCGTAGTTGAAGCTTTTGGTACAGAGTAGGGCTATGGTGAGCGTTATGGCCTCGACCCGCGAGCTACCCCACGTCCATGGTCTGGCCTGCATCGCCTTAATGCCTTCGATCTCGCAAGGCGTCCCTACGACCGCTATCCTGGGGTTCGGCGGCAGGTTGTAGTCTTTGAAATCGACGTGCCCGAGCGCGAGCGTCTGGTTGTAGAAGCTCCCCGCGCAAGCACGCACCTCCTCGGGCGTGGTCGCCAAAAAAGCCTCACCCTTCCAGCGCTCGATCTCGCTCTCGCGCGCCAGCACGGCGCCATCGATCTCGCCGGCCTCCAGCAGCGAGATCAAGAGCGCGCTGACGAAGCCACCGTCCTGCACGCCGCCTATCCTCCGCCTGACGCGGGCCGTGTAGCTCTCCTCGACGCGCCCCATGCTCTCCACGTTCTCGCCGCCTGTGATCTTCCAGATCGACTCGTACTGCAGGCCGCCGCGGGGGCAGAAATCCCAGCACAGTGAGCAGCCGGTGCACATCTTGACGAGCTGGGGGAGGTCATCCTCGCCGATGCCTATGGAGTCGGTAGGGCAGGCCGCGACGCACACGCCACACTGCACGCAGCGGTCGGCGTCGATAACCGCCTTCTCCAGGTCCCAGAACCAGACCTTGCCCGGGGCCTCGTCGATGTCGTTCATCATCTCCCTGATATCGAAGCCGGCCATCAGGAGCCCACCCTGCTCTCGAGTCGCTTACGCAGCGTCTCGCGCAGCTCGGCGTTCCTCTTGCGCCTGGCCCACTCGTGGAAGCGCTCGCCCTCACGCCGCTCCTCCCTGAACTGCGCGAAGACGGCGGCCAGGGAGTCGGGGACCTCGTCGACCGGTCTTGCGCCCTCGACCCAGTCGATAAACGCGGCATCCTTGCCGAGAGAGCCGCCGAGCCCTATGTCCACGCCCTCTACGATCGCGTCGCGCGTCTTCGCGGTCTCGCCGCGGAAGCCTATGTCCCCGATCTGAGGCTGCGCGCAGGAGGCCGAGCAGCCCGAGAAGTGCATCCTCACGGCCTCCTGGCCCAGATCCCCAACCCTCTCGTCCATCTCGCGGGCCCACTCAACGGCCCTGACCTTGGTCTCGACTATGCCGAAGCGGCAAAACTCGCTCCCCGTGCACGCCACGACCCCGCGCTCGAACGTCCCTGGGTTCGGGGAGTACCGCGCCAGAAGGGGTTCGGCCAGAAGTTCGGCTAGGCGGCCCTCGGGAACGCCCGTCAAGATCAGGTTCTGATCCGTGGCGAGTCGGACCCCATCCCCGTACTCCCCGGCGAGCCGGCCAGCCTCCTCGAATTGTTCCCCGCTCATCCTTCCCACAGGAACGTTTAGGCCAACATAGACCCTGGGGCGGGTTTCAAACCCGCCCCTACGTTGGGGGTGGACCCCGATGTGATCCCCACGGTATCTTTTCGTGAGGTCCGCTCCGGCAGGCGTGAGCCTCACGGAAACGCGCTTTGCGAGCTCTTCGCGGAAGCCTTCGGGGCCGAGCTCCTGGACCAGGTAGCGCATCCTCGCGGTCCAGCGGTTCTCCCTGTTTCCGAGCTCACCGAAGACCTGGGCTATGCCACGGGTTATCTCCACAGCATCTTCGGGCCGGACGAAGACGTCTATGTCCGAGGCCATCCTCGGGCCGTCGGAGAGGCCTCCGCCGACGCGCAGGTTGAAGCCCAGCGTGCCGTCCTCCAGGCGGGCGGGGAGCATGCCGACGTCGTTGA
>Ga0126313_10002369_pt1 | contig 10521 bp, 9 predicted proteins | sample Plot105A_FD_89954 | JGI IMG/M metagenome (GOLD analysis project Ga0126313, IMG submission 89954) | Serpentine soil microbial communities from UC McLaughlin Reserve, CA, USA - Plot105A | ecosystem: Environmental > Terrestrial > Soil > Grasslands | place: USA: UC McLaughlin Reserve, Lake County... | reverse complement strand
GGATCCTGCACGTGCTCGATCGTCTGCAGGAAGACGAGCGCGTCGCAGGGCTCGTCGAAGGTCTCGACCATCGTGCGCACGAACCGCACGTTGTCGCGCACGTAGCGCAGCCGCGCATGCTCGAAGGCCTCGGGGTTGGCGTCGACGCCGACGACCTCGGCGGCGCCGCCGCGCGCCAGCACGTCCGAGCCGTAGCCCTCGCCGCACGCCATGTCGACGACGCGCCGGCCGCCGACCTGCGCGGCGATCCACTCGTAGACGACGAGGTGGCGCTGAAACCAGTAGTTCTCCTCGGGCACGTCGGGCAGCGTGCGCTCGCCCGTGAGCGCCAGCGGCGGCACGCCGGGCGGCTGGTCGTTCTGCAGGTAGAGCGTGGGCTCGTCGCCGGACACGGCGCGGGAGCCTACGAGGCCGCGGCGCCCGGCAGCTCACCGGTGACGACGGGCGACGGCAGCGCCACGGCGCGCGTGAAGACGTCCTCGTAGGCCGAGGAGTCGGGTGCGGCCCCGCCGGACGGCGCGCGCGGCGCCGGCGCCGGCAGCGGCCACGAGCGCGCCGCCGAGCACCACCCACACGACGAAGCCCCCGGCGCCTGCGTCGTCGCGCGCCGGCGCGGCGGCGCGCGCGACCGGCGGCCCGCTGACCGTGAAGGTCGTCGTGTCGACGACCGCCGCAAGCGCGCCACGGCGCAGGACGTGCAGCCGCGCGCCGCCGGCCGCGACCGCCAGTCGCAGATCGTGCACGTCGCCGGCGCCGAACGCGGCGCCGTCGAGATCGATGCAGACGGCCCGCCGCGCGACGGTGTCCAGGGCGTGGATGAACGGGTGCGCGCCGAGGCTGTCGTAGAGCGTGTAGGCCCAGCGGCCGTCCGGGCTGCCGACCCGCGTGAGCGGCAGGCCGTTCATCTCGTCGGGTGCCTCGCGCGGATCGACGATCGCGCGCGGATCGAGCCGGTGGCGCGCGAGGTCGTAGACGCGCACGCGGTACTTCGTCGGGTCCTTCGGCGAGAGGTAGTTGATGAGAAACAGCGACCGGCCGTCGGGCGAGAGCGCGTCGTAGCTGAAGTCCCCGCGCAGGCGGACGGTGTCGCGCAGGCCCAGCCGGGGCCTGACGGACATCACGGCGAACGTCGTCGCGCGGCGCGGGAAACCGGCCCGCGGCCGGATCAGCACGAGCGTCGGGCCGTCCGCCGACAGTCCGCCGGCGCTCGAGTCGTAGGCCACGAGCGGGATGCCGAAGCGCCCGCGCAGGTCGGCACGGCTCGTGACCGCGCCGCTGGCCGCGTCCTGCTTGAGGACCGCCGTGCGGTCGCCGACCGTCACGGCCAGGTAGCGGCTCGCGCCGTCGTGTGAGAGCACGCCGCTGGGGCTCTCGTCGACGGGGAGCGGCAGTCCGTCGGCGTGCGCGCGCGCCGCCGGGGCGGCGACTGCGACCGCCGCAGCAGCGAGCGCGAAGCGGAATCTGCGGGTGGTGAGCATGACTGTGCTACGGCCCGCGACCGCGCGCAGGTCCCTGCGCCGCGGCTCCCCGCGGGACCTCCGGGCGCCCGCCGTGCGTATGACGGGGGTGCCCACCGTGAACATCGATCGCCGCACGTTCGTACGGATCGCGTCCGGCGCGCTCGTGGCGGCCGTCGCGCCCGCGGCCGCCGCGGGAGGGGACGCCGTCGTGCTCGTGACCGCGGACCTCGACGGCTACGTCGCGGTCGTCGACGTCGCCCGGCGGCGCGTGTCACGCCGCGTCGCCACGCTCGACGGCCCGCGCAGCATCGAGGCCCGGGGCGGCGCAGGAGCCGTCGTCGGCCACGCGACGGAGGGCGCGATCAGCCTGCTCGGCGGCTCGCCGCTGCGCGTGCGGCGCGTCCTGCGCGGCTTCGGGCAGCCGCGCTACGCCGCCATCGCGCCGGACGGGCGCCACGCGTTCGTGACGGACTCGGCGCGCGGTGAGCTGGCGGTCGTCGACCTGCGACGCGGACGCGTCGTGCACCGCCTCACGGTCGGCGACGGGGCCCGCCACCTGACGCTGGATCCGGCCGGACGAACGCTCTGGATCGCGCTCGGCTCGACCGCGAGCACGCTCGCCGTCGTCGACGTCCGCGACGCCCGGGAGCCGCGCGTCGTCCGCCGCATCCAGCCGCCGTTCGGCGCGCACGACGTCGCGTTCTCGCCGAGCGGCGAGCGCGTCTGGGTCACCGCGGGCCGCAGCGAGCAGGTCGCGCTGTACCGGGCGGCGGGACGCCGGCCGGCCCAGATCATCGCCGCCGCGGCCGCGCCCCAGCACGTCGCATTCGGGCCGCGGGCGGCGTACGTCGCCAGCGGCGAGGGCCGCAGCGTCACCGTCCACGGCCTCGCCGACGGCCGTGTCCTGCAGCGCGCCCGCGTACCGCTCGGCTCCTACAACGTCGCGCGCGGAGCGGGGCTCGTCGTCACGCCGTCGCTGCGATCCGGTGAGCTGACCGTGCTCGACGGCCGCGGCGCGCGGCGCTGGTCGGTCGACGTGGCTGCGGCGGCGCACGACGCCTGCGTGCTCGCGACAAACCGGTGAGACGTCGCCCGCTCCTGTAAGCAGAAAAACTAGTGAAACGACCTTGCGTCCACGGGTGCGGGTGGGTTAGCGTCGGCCTTCATCGGTATCGGGGGAAAGTGGGGCACACATGAAGGGGCTCTTGACCGCGCGCGGCGCGGTGACGGCCGCAGTTGCGCTCAGCACGCTCATCGGTGCGGCGACGGCGTCGGCGCAGGCGCCGCCGCCCGGACTGGGCGACCAGCTCTACGCGACGGGCGGCGACATCACCGTCGAGGTCCGGCCGGGCACGGCGGGCCTGACAAGCGAGCTTCGGCTCTACAACGCCGACGGCACGTTCACGCCGCTCGCGACGAACCGCGAGGTCGGGCGCGTCGTGACGCTGCCGTCCCGCCCGCTGGGCGAGGAGCTCGTCTTCGGCATCTTCGTCCAGAACCACGTCTTCAAGCTCGGGCCCGGAGACCGCAATCCTGACGGTCTTGAGCACGCCAGGGTCGTCCCCGCCGGCGAGCGCCAGTTCGACGTCGGCTTCGAGGACCTCCTCAACGGCGGCGACCGCGACTACGACGACAACGTCTTCCGCTTCACCGGCGGCCTCGCGCCGAACCGCTCGCCGGTCGCCGACGACCAGGCGCTGACGGTCGTCCAGGGCGGCTCGCTGCCGCTGACGCTGACCGCCACCGACGCCGACGGCGACACGCCGACGTTCAGGGTTTCGGAGGCTCCGCTGCACGGCGCGCTGTCGGGCTCCGGCGCGAAGCTGACGTACACGCCGAACGCGGGGTTCAGCGGCACCGACACGTTCGCCTTCGAGGCCGACGACGGCGAGAGCGCACCGGGCGAGGGGCGCGTCACCATCGAGGTGACCCCGGCCCCGCCGACCGGTCCGTCGAGCGCGCCGACGGTGCCGTCGAGCATCAACCTCGGCGACTGCCCGGCGGGCGAGCTGACGCTGCTCAACGTCCGCCGCGCCGGCAAGCGCGTGGTGATCACGGGCCTCGCCAAGTCGTCGCTCGCGGGCGCGCCCGTGAGCATCGTCGAGGGCGGCCTGGCGGTCGGGCGCACGGCGATCCTCCCGGACGGCACGTTCCGTACCCGCGTCGCGCTGCCGAGCGGGCGCGGCGGGCGCATCCTGCGCTATCAGGTGCGGCTCGGCACGCTGCGCTCGCGCAACGTGCGGCTCAAGCGGCGCACGATCACGACGAGCGCGAAGCTGCGGGGCGGCAGGATCGTCATCACGGGCCGCCTCGTGAATGCGCCGAAGCGCGGGCGACGTGCGCTCGTGCGGCTGATCGCCCGGCCGCGCGGCTGCGGACCCACGACGCGCACGCAGATCGGGCGCGCGCGGCTGCGCCGCAACGGCACGTTCCGCGTCAGCGGCGCGCCGCTGGCGACGGGCGACGCGGCGGTCTACCAGGTGCGGATCCAGCTGCCGCGCAAGCGCGTGACGTTCTCGCTGCCGCAGACGATCGCCGGCCGCTGACCGAGCGTGGAACAGCCGTGGGCGGCCGGCGCTGCGCGCCGGCCGCCCGGTCGCGCGCCTGCGCTCGTCTGCGCCAGATCGCGCCGGTCCCCAAGCAAGGCGGTCGTCATCGTGGTGAGATACGCCCGTGATGGCCGATCGAACGGTTCGCGACTTCCCGCTGTTCCCGCTCGGACTCGTCGCGTTGCCCCACGAGCTCGTGCCCCTGCACATCTTCGAGGAGCGCTACCAGATCATGTTCGACGAGCTGCTCGCGAACGACGGCGAGTTCGGCATCGTGTGGTCGACGGACACCGGGCCGCGGCTCGTCGGCTGCGCCTGCGAGATCGAGCAGGTGCTCGAGCGCATGGAAGACGGGCGCCTGAACGTCCTGACCCGCGGCACGCGACCGTTTCGGATCGTCGAGCGCCAGGCCGACATGCCCTATCCGGCCGCGACCATCGAGTTCCTCGACGACAAGGACGAGGCCGCGGACCACGCCGTGGCCGACGCCGCCCGTGCGGCGTACGCCGAGCTCGTCGTCGAGGCGACCGACACCGAGCCGGACCCCGACGAGCTCGCCGCGAAGACCGCCTACGAGATGGCGGCGACCGTCGACTTCGGCCTCGACGCCAAGCAGGGGCTGCTCGACCTGCGCTCCGAGAACGCGCGCATGCGGCTCGTGACGCGGCTGTTCAGGGCGGCGCTCAAGCGCCTGGACTTCGTCGAGCGCGCCCAGGCGCGGGCGCGCTCCAACGGCAAGGTGCGCTTCGGCTGAGGGCTACGCCGGCTCGCGCGCGGGCGGCGGCTCCAGCGGCGCCACCGTCGTCGCGCGCGCCTGGCCCGGCAGCCTGCCCTCCGCGGCGATCCACGAGCCGACGAGGATGAGCAGCAGGCCGAGGATCGCGCCCGCGGTGATCGACTCGCTGAGCAGCGTCACGCCGTAGACGACGGCGAAGCCGGGCGCGATGTAGGCGACGAGCGACGCGCGGCCCGGGCCGATCTCGGCGATCAGCGTGTAGTAGATCCAGAACGCGATCCCCGTCCCGCCGGCGCCGAGCAGGAGGAGCGCGCCGAGGGTCTTGGCCTCCGGCGCATGGGGCGGAAGCTGCAGGAGCGCGGGCACTAGCAGCACGACCGTGCCCACGAGCATCGTCGTCGCCGCGATCCCGATCGCCGGCACCTGCTGCAGGCGGTGCTTGAGGTACAGCGACCCGACGGCGTAGCCGACCGAGGCCAGCAGCACCATGAGCCCGCCGGCGATCGCCGTCGAGTCGCCGCTGAGGTCCAGGCCGAACAGCAGTACGACGCCCACGATGCCCATCACGACGCCGACGATCGCGATCCCGTGCGGGCGCTCGTCGTCGTCGTAGCGCACCGCGATCAGCGCGGTGAAGATCGGCGCCGCCGACACGAGGATCCCCGTCAGCGAGGAGGCGATGTGGCGCTCGCCGTAGGTGATGAGCAGGAACGGAACCACGACCTGGACGAGCGCCATGAAGACGATCGGCCCCGTCCAGCGGCTGATGCCGCGCAGCACGCCCGCCTTCCAGGCGAGCGGCACGAGCACGACGGCGCCGAGCGCAAGGCGCGCGAACACGAGGAAGATCGGCGGGACGTCGTCCTGGAGCGCGACCTTGATGAACAGATACGAGGCGCCCCACAGCGCAGCGAGGAGCGCCATGAGCAGCCAGGAGCGGCGGTTCATGGTCCGCTGAGGCTAGCCACGGCGATCACACCCACTACAACGCCGCACGCGGTCGGCGCGTGAGGTCGCCTCAGCGCTCCAGCCCGCATGTGTCGATCGCGATCCGGCGCGTGAAGCGCGACAGGCGCGGCAGGATCGGCGGGCGCTGGGCGGTGTCGGCGTAACGCAGCGTGCCCATCTCGGTCGTCACCGCGAACGTGAAGATCTGCGACGGCGGCTGCCTGGGGACGTCGACGAGGCCGTCCTGCACCTCGATCAGGTCGTCGCGGATGTCGCGCGCCTCGAGGATCTGCTCGCTCGTGAGGTTCTTCGCCGCGCCCTTGTTGCAGCGCGCCGTCTGATCGGAGACGAGCAGCTCGAGCTTCGCCCCCGGCACGTTGCCGTCGCGCTTGACGACGAAGAGGTCCGGCGACGGCGTGCCGCAGCCCGCCGCCGCGGCGGCGAGCAGCGCCGCGACGGCGCCGAGCCGTACGCGCGCGGCGCTCATGCGGCCACCGCGACGCCGCCGCGACGCGGATCGCCCGCGCCGGCCAGCTCGCCCGTCTGCGCGTCGCAGCCCACGATCTGCACGCCGCCGAAGAACATGCTCTTGGCGCGGAAGGCCTGGATCTCGTGCGGGTCGCAGCGCAGCTCGTCGAGCGGGATGCCCGGCTCGGCGTAGATGACGCCGCTCTCGAAGTGCACGCGCGGCTCGGCCAGCGCGGCGGCCGGCGGCAGCCCGTGGTCGACGACGCCGACGATCGTCTGCAGCAGCGCCGAGCGGATCCGGTTGGAGCCCGACGAGCCGAGCGCGACCTGCACGCGCCCGTCGGCGGCGACGACGGTCGGCGACATCATCGACGGCATCCGGCGCCCCGGCGGCGCGTGGTGGAAGCCGAGCGGGCTGAGGTCCTCCTCGCCCATGATGTTGTTGAGGTGGATGCCGGTGCCGGGCACGAGGATGCCCGAGCCCTCGCCGTTCGTGCACGTCACCGCGACCGCGCGGCCGGCGGCGTCGAGCACCGAGATGTGCGTCGTCGAGCCCAGCCGGGAGCCGAGGAAGCGCCGGCCGAAGCCGTCCTCGGCGAGCCCGTCCATGAAGTCCGGCGTGCGCTCGGACTGCGCCTCCTCCATCGCGACGACGATCGACTCCAGCGACGGCGGCGAGGGGCCGTCGTCGAGGCGGCCGAGCGCCAGCGCCAGCAGGATGCCCCCGGCCGACGGCGGCGGGTTCGTGTAGACGTCGCGGCCGCGGTAGCGCACGCACAGCGGCACGCGCTCGATCGGCTCGTAGCGGCGCAGGTCCTCGAACGTCAGTGCGCCGCCGCGCGCGGCGATCCAGCGCACGACGGCCTGCCCGATCTCGCCCTCGTAGAACGGCCGTGCGCCCTCGGCGCCGAGGCGCTCGATCGTGTCGCCGAGCTCGGGGTCGCACCACAGGCCGCCGACGTCGAGCAGCGCGGTCGCCGGCGCGTAGATCGCCTCGCACTCGGGCGTCGTGCGCAGGATCATCTCGAGCAGGTGGACGACCTCGGCCTGCTGCGTGTTGACGATCACGCCGTCGCGCGCGAGCGCGGCCGCCGGAGCCGCGAGCTCGGCGAGGTCCATCGAGCCCCAGCGGCGCATCGCCGCGTCGACCCCCGCCGGGTTGCCGTACGCTCCGCAGGACGCCGCGCCGACGTGGAAGACCTGGCGCGCGTCGCCGCCGAAGTCGACTTCGACGGGGACCAGCGGCGCGCGCTCCTCGCCGCAGAAGCCGTGGCCGGGCGCGGCGACGAAGAAGTCCAGCAGCACCGGCTCGTCGCCGGGCTCCGCGACGAGCATGTAGCCGCCTGCCCCCGGCCCGCTCAGCAGCGGCTCGGCGACCCACGACGTGAGCATCGCCGCGACGGCGGCGTCGACGGCGTTGCCGCCCTCGCGCAGCACGCGCGCGCCCGCGTGCGCGGTGAGCGGATGCCCGGCGGCGACGATGCCCTGTGCGCTCGGGTTCACGCGACGAGGCTAGCCATCCGCCAGACCGGATGAAGCCGGGGCCTCGCGGGCATGATCGCCGCCATGCGCACGTCACGGTCCGCGGTCGGCGCCCTGCTCGCCCTGCTCGTCCTCGCGCTGTCCGGCTGCGGCGGCGACGGCGCCGTCGATCGCGCTCGCGACCGCCTCGAGGAGCGCGTCGCGCAGGCGCGCGCGGACTTCGAGGAGCGCCGCGAGCGATACGGCGAGCGCATCCGCGAGGTGCTCGACGACCTCGAGCGCGTCTTCCCGCGCGCCCAGCGCACGAGCCCGACCGTGCGCTCCAGAGGCAGCAACGAGCCCGAGACGATCGACGTCTTCATGACCCGCGTGCTCGACAACGTCGACCGCTACTGGACGCGGACGTTCGCTGCCGCAGACCTGCCGGAGCCGTCGGTGAGCTTCGCCGCGGTGCCGCCCGGCGCCATTCGCCTGACGGCCTGCGGCACCACGGCGAACGACGACGCCGCCTTCTACTGCTCCTCCGACGACACGATCTACGTCGCACAGCAGTTCGCCGCCGACCTCTACCGCGGCGTGCTGCGCGGCCTCCCCGGCGAGCGCGCGGGGTACGGCCGCGCGGCGGGCGACTTCGCCGTCGCCTACGTGCTGGCGCACGAGTACGCGCACAACCTCCAGCAGGAGCTTGGCACCTTCGACAACGCGATCGGGACCAGCGCCAAGCCCTACGAGCTGCAGGCGGACTGCATGGCCGGCACGTGGGCGCACTCGGTCTTCGAGGAGGGGCTGCTCGAGCCCGGCGATCTCGAGGAGGCGACGAGCGCGGCGCTCGCCGTCGGCGACTTCGACGTCGGCAACGCGCAGCACCACGGCACGCCCGAGGAGCGACGCGACGCCCTGCTCACCGGCTATGACACGGGCGAGCCCGCCCAGTGCAACAGGTTCGTCGAGGCGGCCTGAGCGGGCGCGTCAGAACCGGCGCGGCATGAACTCGGGCACGTCGAGCTCGGTCACGCCCAGGCCGCCGCGGCGCGCAGCCGACGGGGCGGGCTCCGTCACGGGGGGCGGGGCGGGGGCGGGGGCGGGCGCGCGGCGAAACTCCTCGCGCTCACGGCGGGTCGGCTGCGACACCGGGCGGCCGGTCCCACGCGACACGCGCGGCTCGCCGCGAGGCTCCTCGAAGCGATGCGCCGCGGCCTGGCCGCCGTAGCGCGTCGCGACGACCGTGACCCATACCTGGTCGTCGAGGTCGTCGTCGACCATCGCGCCGAAGATGATGTTCGCCTCCGGATGCGCCGCCTCCGAGACGGCCTTGGCGGCCTCGTTGATCTCCCACAGCGACAGGTCGCGGCCACCGGTGATCGAGAGCAGGATCGAGTGGGCGCCCTCCATGCTCGTCTCCAGCAGCGGCGACTCGACGGCCTTCTTGGCCGCGTCGACGGCGCGGCTGTCGCCCGTGCCCATGCCGATCCCGAGCAGCGCGTTGCCGGCGTCGGACATGATCGTGCGCACGTCGGCGAAGTCGAGGTTGATGACGCCGGGCAGCGTCACGAGGTCCGAGATGCCCTGCACGCCTTGGCGCAGGACGTCGTCGGCGACGCGGAACGCCTCGACCATCGAGGTCTGCTTGTCGAGCACCGACAGCAGGCGGTTGTTCGGCACGACGATGAGCGTGTCGACCTCGTCCTTGAGCGCCTGGATGCCGAGCTCGGCCTGCTCGCGCCGGCGCGAGCCCTCGAAGCCGAACGGCTTCGTGACGATGCCGACGGTCAGCGCGCCGATCTCGACGGCGATCCGCGCGACGATCGGCGCGGCGCCGGTGCCGGTGCCGCCGCCCGCTCCGGCGGCGATGAAGATCATGTCCGAGCCCTTCAGCAGGGCCTTGATGCGGTCGTACTCCTCCATCGCCGCGGCGCGCCCGAGGTCGGGGTTGGAGCCGGAGCCCAGCCCGCGCGTCAGCGTCGAGCCGATGTGCAGCGTAATGTCGGCGAGCGAGTCCTGCAGCGACTGCAGGTCGGTGTTGATCGCGACGAACTCGACGCCCGCGACCTTCGCCTCGACCATGCGGTTGACGGCGTTCGAGCCGCCGCCGCCGACGCCGATGACGCGGATGACCGGCTGGCCGGCGGGCTTGGCCTGGCCGAAGGGCGTCGGGCGATCGGTCGTGTCGCCACGCGCGAAGACGTCGTCGAAGTCCGGCTCGGCCGTCGCGCGGCGCGTACGGCCGGCGGCCGGCGTCGCGGGCTTCGGCGCCTCCATGAGGTTCTCCGGCAGCTCGGAGGAGAAGGCCGAGCGCAGGCGGTCCTGCGGCGTCGGGATATACGGCTCGTCCTCCTCGATCGGCGGCGACGGGCCCGCCAGCGACGGGTGCGGGACCTCGCGCGGCGGGATCTCCTCGATCGGTGTCGGCTCGGGCGCGCGCGGCGCGGCGGCCTCGGCGGCGCCCTTCTCGGCGTCGGCCTGCCTGGCGTCCTCCTCGGTCTTGCGGAAGAGCGCGGCCAGGGGACCCTCCCTCATGCTCGCGCGCTTACCGGATGCCATGAGAGAGAACCTCCTTCGCGAGGTCGCGATAGGACTGGGCAGCCGTGCCGTCCGGGTCGTACTTGAGCACGGACATGCCCTTGACCGGCGCCTCCGCGAACCGCACCGTCTTCTTGATCCGCGAGGCGAAGAGCCGGTCACCGAAGTTCTCCTCGAGGATCTCGATCGCCTCCTTGGCGTGCACCGTGCGCATGTCCATCATCGTGGGCAGGATGCCCTCGATCTGAACGTCCGGATTCAGGTTCTCTCGAATCATCTGAAGCGTGTTCTGCAACTGGATCAGCCCTCGCATCGACAGATATTCGCACTGCACGGGGACGATCACCTTGTCGGCGGC
>Ga0126313_10002368_pt1 | contig 10524 bp, 6 predicted proteins | sample Plot105A_FD_89954 | JGI IMG/M metagenome (GOLD analysis project Ga0126313, IMG submission 89954) | Serpentine soil microbial communities from UC McLaughlin Reserve, CA, USA - Plot105A | ecosystem: Environmental > Terrestrial > Soil > Grasslands | place: USA: UC McLaughlin Reserve, Lake County... | reverse complement strand
AGCCGACGACCTTGCCGGTCGGGGTGTCGCCCATCGTGCGCGCCACCAGCCCGCCGACGGCGGCGGCGACCGCGCCGGCGATCACGAAGATCAGCACGGCCGCGATGATGTTGGGGATGTAGGCGCCGATTGCGGCGACGAAGTTGTCGAGCGCGGCGATGCCGAGCTGGGAGACGGCGATCGCCAGGGCACCGAGGAAGAGGAACCAGAAGGCCAGCGAGCCGATCAGGCTCGACGGCCGAACGTCCGGCGCGACCTTGTTCACGTACTGCCCGGTTGAACCCGAGTGCAGCGCCCGGTCGATGCCGACCTTCTCCAGCAGCTTGGTCACGACGCCCTTGACGACCTTGGCGATGATCCAGCCGATCACCAGGACGACGAGGAAGCCGAGCAGCTTCGGCAGGAAGCCGAAGAACGAGTCGAGTCCGGTCTGGACCGAGTCGCCGACGTTGACGGCGGCGAAGAGCATGGGAGAACCTCCCTGTAGGGGAACGTATTCAGCGGCCGCCGGGATCCCAGCGCCACCTTCGGCGCCGCCCGTGCGGCTCGAGATCGACCTGCTGTGACCGCGAGGTTGCCCCGAGTGGTCGGGCGGCGGAACACGCGCGGGAGCCCGCGGTCGCTCTTATGACTGCCCGATTGCGCATGCGATATCGCCTGCCCGATTCGGGGCACTTCTGGGACATGCCGATGAGAGCGACGACGGTCCGCTTCAACGAGGCGTTGTGGACGCTCGTGGAGCAGGAGGCGGTGCGCGACGGGGTCAGCGCCGCCCAGTACATCCGCGACGCCGCGGTCCTGCGGACGGCCTACGCCATGGGCCGTCGAGGCGACGCCGACTTCGAGCAGGCGATCTCGCGGGTGTCGGGCGCCCGCGGCGACGAGGACGACACGCCGGCAGACGGCGAGGCGCGCCGCCGGGCGCTGCTCGACGCCGCCGCCGCGGTCGGCGACGATCAGCGGCTCGAGGCGCTGCAGGCGACCGGCCTGCTGGACTCGGACATCTCCCCGTCGTTCGACCGCCTGGCGCGGCTCGCCTCCCATGTGCTCCACGCGCCGGTCGCGCTCGTGTCGCTCGTGGACTCAGACCGCCAGTTCTTCAAGAGCTGCCTCGGCCTGCCGGAGCCGTGGGCGTCCGAGCGCGGCTCGCCGCTGACCCACTCGTTCTGCCAGCACGCGGTGGCCAGCCGCGAGGCCCTGATCGTCAGCGACGCCCGCGAGCACCCGGTCCTGCGCGACAACCTCGCCATCCGCGACATCGGCGTCATCGCCTACGCGGGCATCCCGCTGATCGACGACGCCGGCAACGCCCTCGGGACCTTGTGCGTCATCGACAGCCAGCCGCGCCACTGGACGTCGCACCAGATCGAGCTGCTGAGCGACATCGCCGCCTCCGTCGTCACCGAGATCTCGCTCGCCCAGCGCGCCGCGCAGACGCACGACGGCGGGCGCTAGCCGGCCCGATGCGCGCACCGACGGCACGCCGGCCGCCGCGGGCGCCCGGCTTCGTCATGGGCCTCGGCCTCGGCGGGTTCGTCGACGGCATCGTGCTGCACCAGATCCTCCAGTGGCATCACATGCTCACCGACACCGGCGACCACCCCGCGAACACCGTCGCGGGGCTCGAGGCCAACACCCTGGCCGACGGGTTCTTCCATGTCGCCACCTGGGTGCTCGTCGTCGCGGCGACGGTCCTGACCCTGCGGGCCTGGCAGCGGGGCGAGCTGGCGCCGCCGTGGCGCGCGCACATCGGGATGTTGCTGGCGGGCTGGGGCGCCTTCAACGTGGTCGAGGGGCTCGTCGACCACCAGCTCCTCGGCATCCATCACGTCCGTGACGACCTCGGCGCCCCGCTCGGCTGGGACCTCGGCTTCCTGGCGTTCGGAGCCCTCCTGGTCGTGGGCGGCTTGGCGCTCGCGCGCTCGGGCGAGGCGTCGCCGGTGTCCTGATGGACTTCCGGCGGGACCGGCTCACCTGGGTGGCGTACGTGGTGCTCGCCTGGTTCGCCTACCTGCAGGCGGCGCCCGGCCTCGTCATCGGCCACCTGCGCGACGAGCTCGGCCTGAGCTACTCGACGGGCGGGCTGCACGTGGCCGCGTTCGCGGCCGGGGCGCTGGTCGCGGGGGTCGTCGCCGCGCGGCTCGAGCGGGCGCTCGGACGGCGCACGCTGTTCTGGGCCGCCGCCGCGCTCATGGGCGCTGGGGCGGTCGGACTGACGGCTGGGCGCGTCGCGCCGGCGACGGTCGGCTCGGTGCTCGTCATGGGCTTCGGCGGCGGGGTGCTGCTCGTGACGATCCAGGCGGCGCTCGCGGAGCACCACGGCGAGCGCCGGGCGATCGCGCTGGCCGAGGCCAACGTGGCGGCGAGCATCGCGTACCTGCTGCTGATCGGCGTGCTGTCGCTGACGGCGGCGCTCGACGCCGGCTGGCGGGTCGCGTTGCTCGCCTCGCTCGCGGTCCCGTTGCTCGCCTGGTGGGGCAACCGACGGCTCGCGATCGATGCGCCGCCGCCGTCGCCCGTCGCGCAGGGTCGCCTGCCCGGCGTGTTCTGGATCGCGGCCGTGATGCTCTTCTGCACGACCGCGGCCGAGTGGTGCATCACCGCCTGGGGAGCGACCTTCGTCGAGGACGCCGCCGGCGTCTCCACGGACACCGCCGTCGCGGTGATGGCCGGCTACTTCGCCGGCGTGGTGGCCGGGAGGACGCTCGGCAGCCGGCTGGCGCGCCGCCACGATCCGGCGCGGCTGCTCGCGATCGCGCTCGCCGTCGCCGCCGCCGGCTTCGCGATCCTCTGGCCGGCGGCGGCGCCCGCCCAGGCGCTGCTCGGCCTCACGCTGCTGGGGATCGGGCTCGGCAACCTGTTCCCGATGGGCATCTCGGTCACCGTCGCGCTGGTGCCGGAGCGGGCGGCGCTGGCGAGCGGCCGCGCGGTGGCGGTCACGTCCTTCGCGGTGCTGCTCGCCCCCCTGACAGTCGGGACGCTAGCGGACGCGACGTCGCTGGAGACGGCGCTCGGCGTCGTGCCCGTCGTCCTCGCGCTCGCGGCGGCGGCGCTCACGCTCATGCGGCCTCGGCGGGGTGCTCGCCGGGCCGTGGAGGCTCGGTGAGCTCGGGCGCGACGATCAGCTTCGCGGGCGTGTCGAGCCCGGTGATGGGCGGGACCGGCTTCTCCGAGCCGGCCCCGGCCTCCTCCATGCGCCGCAGCTGCGGCAGCACGCGCGCGTCGAGCGACCCGGCGCCCTGGTTGTAGGCGTCGACGGCGGAGCTCAGCTGGCGGCCGAGCTTCGCGTAGGGCTCCAGGAAGGTCGCGATCCGCTTGTGCAGCTCCCGCCCGGCGGCCGCGATCTCGCGCGCGGACTCGGCGATCTTCTCCTGGCGCCAGCCGTAGTAGGTCGCGTGCAGCAGCGCGATCAGCGTGGTCGGCGTCGCGATCAGCACCCCCTTGGCGGCGCCGTGCTCGAGCAGCGTCGGATCGGCCTCCAGCGCGGCGCACCAGACGCCCTCGTTCGGGATGAACATGACCACGAACTCCGGCGAGCCCTCGAACTGCGCGTGGTAGCGCTTGGACGCGAGCGCGTCGATGTGCGCGCGCGCCTGGCGGCCGTGCTGGCGCAGCAGCTCCTGCTGATCGGCCTCGCCGGAGCACTCCAGCGCGCGCAGGTAGGCGTCCATCGGCACCTTGGCGTCGACGACCACGTCGCGCTCCGCCGGCAGGTGCACGACGAGATCGGGCCGCAGGCGGCTGCCGTCGGAGTCGCTCACGCTCACCTGCGAGACGAAGTCGACGTGCTCGGTCATGTTCGCGGCCGCGACGCAGTTGCGCAGCTGCATCTCGCCCCAGGCCCCGCGCACCTGCGGGCGCTTGAGCGCCGAGACCAGCGTCCCGGTCTCCCCGCGCAGGCGCGCGAGCTCGGCGCCCATCGACTCGAACATCTGCGAGATCTGCCCGTGCGTGCTGCGCCGGTCCTGCTCGAGCCGTACGACCTCGTCGCCGACGCGCTTAAGGCCCTGCGCAATCGGGTCCAGGCTGCGCCTGATCTCCTCGGTGCGCTTGCCGAGCTCGCCCGCGGCGGTTGCGCGGTCGGCCTCCCGCTGCGCGGCGGCGAGCTTCTCCATCTGCACGGAGACCTGCCGCAGCGTGTCGGACGAGATCGCCCCGCGTTGGAGGACCGCCGCGATCGCGGCGCCGATCAGGATCCCGGTCAGGAACAGCAGGAGGCTCATGACGAGCAGCCTCCCGACCGCTCCAGACGGCATGCACGCGGCGTTGCAAACCCGTCAGCGCGGGACCTTCTGGATCACGAAGGTGCTGCGTACGATCGGCTTGCCGTAGCGGCCCTTGGTGCGGCGCCCGTAGCCCGGCCAGACCATCCAGCGGTACGTCCCGGCCACGAGGCGCCGGGGCTTGCCGCGGAACTTCCAGCTGTGCTCGAGCTGGTAGCGCGGCCGCACCGGCCAGACGCTCAGGAGCTTGCGGTTGCCGCGGAACAGCTGCACGTTGTAGTAGTCCGCGCGCCGTGCCGCCGGCCACCGCAGCAGCGGCGGCGCGGTGACCGGGAAGACGCTCCCGGCGGCGGGGGCGATCGCCGGGCGCTTGGGCGGCGAGGTCGTGGAGGGTCCCGGGGCGACCACGCCGGGAACGGCCGAGAAGCTGCTCTCGGTCTCCAGCGGTGGTGCGGCGGGGAAGCCGACGACGCTCTGCGTGCTGGCGTTGCCGGCGGCGTCGGCGACCTGGACGTCGTAGGCGTACCGCGTCCCGTTGTCCACGAGCCCGTCGACGAAGCTCGTCCCGGGCCCGGTGAACACGACGCTCGAGGGCCGGCCGCCGACGCCCGGCGTGCGCACGACCGTGACCGACGTCGCGTCCGGGCTCGTCTGCCAGCTGAGCGCGACGCTGCCGTCGCCGCTCTCGGCGCTGAGGCTCAGGGCCGGCGGCGTGGCGTCGTAGTCGAGCGTGAAGTTCCGCGTCCCTGCGTTGCCGGCCCGGTCGCGGCAGCGCCCGACCAGCAACTCGCCCGCCCCGTCGGGCCCCGTGTAGTCGACGGGCAGGCAGATCTCGAGGCCCGACGTCGCGTCCGTGCCGGTGAACGTGAACCGCACCGGGCTCGCGAACCAGCTCCCGTGGTCCGGCGGGCGCTCGGGCTGCGCGCCTGTCACGGTCGGAGCGGTCTCGTCGTACTTGAGGCCGAACTGCGCCGGCGGGCTGACATTGCCGGCCTTGTCCCGGCAGGTGCCCGGGACCGACGCGGTCGCGCTGTCCGGCCCGCCGTAGGTCAACGCCGTGCACGCGTCCACGCCCGACATCGCATCCGTGCCGGCGAAGGCGATCGGGACGGCGCGGTTGTACCAGCCGGCGGCGTCGGGGACGCGCGCGGCCTGCCCGCCGGTCGCCGCCGGGGCCGTGGCGTCGTACTTGATCGTGAGCCCGCCGGCTCCGCTCACGTTGCCCGCCTTGTCCGTGCACGTGCCGGTGACCGAGACGGCCGCGGTGTCGGGACCGGGATAGGTCTTCGTCGTGCACCCGTCGACGCCGGACGCGGCGTCGGATCCCGCGAAACCGACAGTGACCGGGCGGTTGTACCACCCGCCCGCGTCCGGCGGCCGGTCCGGGTTCGCGCTCGTGACCGCCGGGGCCGTCGCGTCGTAGGAGAGCCCGAACCCGCGGTCGGTGCCGTTGCCGGCGCGGTCCGTGCAGCGCCCGGTCACCGTCGCGGCGCCGCCGTCGGGGCCGGAGTAGGTCACGGACGGGCAGGCGGCGATGCCAGAGGTGGCATCGGCGCCGGCGAAGTCGAACACGACCGCGCGGTTGTACCAGCCGGCGACGTCGGGGCCCCGCCGCGGCGTCCCCGCGGTCACCTGCGGCGCGGTCTCGTCGTACTTGAGGCCGAAGCCGAACGGCCCGCTGCCGTTGCCGGCCTTGTCGGTGCAGGTGCCGGCGATCGAGGCCGTGGCGCTGTCGGCTCCGTCATAGGTGGCGCTTGTGCAGGAGGCCACGCCGGAGACCGGGTCCGTGCCGGAGAAGGTCACCGCGACGGCGTGGTTGTACCAGCCGTTGGCGTCCGCGGCCCGTGCCGGGGTGCCCGCGGTCACGGTCGGGGCGGAGGCGTCGTACTTGAGGGCGAAGGAGAGCGGCGCGCTGACGTTGCCGGCGCGGTCGGTGCAGGTGCCGGCGGGACCGGCCGCCGTGCTGTCGGGCCCGCTGTAGGTCACCGTCGTGCAGCCCGACAAGCCCGAGAGCCCGTCGGTGCCCTCGAAGGCGATCGCGACCGGGCGGTTGTACCAGCCCGCGACGTCCGGCACGCGCGCCGGCACGCCCTTGGTGGCCGTGGGTGCCGTGTCGTCGTACTGCAGCGCGAACGCCCGGCTCGCGGCGTTGCCGGCCACGTCGCGGCAGGTGCCCGTGATGGTCGCCGCTGCCGCGTCGGGCCCGCTGTAGGTCGTCGCCGGGCAGGCGGCGATGCCGGAGGTCGCGTCGGTGCCGCGGATCGTGAAGCCGACGGGGCGGTTGAACCAGCCGTTGGCGTCGGCGGGCCGGTCCGGGTCGGCTGCCGTCACCTGCGGAGCGGCCGCGTCGTACTTGAGCCCGTAGCCGAACGGGCCGCTGGTGTTGCCGGCCTTGTCGGTGCAGCTCCCGGCGACGGAGGCGGTGGCGCTGTCGGCCCCGTCGTAGCTGGCGCTCGTGCAGCTCTCGACGCCGGCCGTCTGATCCGTGCCGGCGAAGGCGACCGCGACGGGGCGGTTGTACCAGCCGTTGGAGTCGGCCGCGCGGCTCGGCGTGCCGCCGGTCACCGTGGGCGCCGTGGCGTCGTACTTCAGGGGATACGCGAGCGGGGCGCCGACGTTGCCGGCGCGGTCGGTGCACGTGCCGGCCGCCGAGGCGGCCGTGCTGTCGGGTCCTGCGTAGGTGGGCGTGGAGCAGCCCGACACGCCGGACACGGCGTCGGTGCCCTCGAACGCGACCGCGACCGGGCGGTTGTACCAGCCGCCCACGTCGGCGGTGCGCGCCGCGGTGCCCTTCGTCACCGTCGGCGCCGTGTGGTCGTACTGGAGCCCGAACGCCCGGCTGGAGACATTGCCGGCCGTATCGCGGCAGGTGCCGGTGAACGTCGCCGTCGCCGAGTCGGCGCCGCTGTACGACGCCGACGGACACGTCGCGATGCCCGAGGTCGCGTCGCTGCCGCGGATCGTGAAGCCGACGGGGCGGTTGTACCAGCCGTTCGCGTCGGCCGGCCGGTCCGCGTCGGCGGCCGTGACCTGCGGGGCCGTGGCGTCGTACTTGAGCCCGTAGCCGAACGGGTCGCTGGTGTTGCCGGCACGGTCCCGGCAGGTCCCGGACAGCGAGGCGGTGCCGCTGTCGGGTCCCGCGTACGTCGCGCTGGTGCAGGCCTCGACGCCGGCCGTCTGGTCGGTCCCGGAGAACGCGACGGCGACCGAGCGGTTGTACCAGCCGTTCGAGTCGCTCGCGCGGTCCGGCTGGGCGCCGTTCACGACGGGCTTCGTCGCGTCGTACTTGAGGCCGAACGCGAGCGCCGGGCTGACGTTCCCGGCCCTGTCCGTGCACGTGCCGGGCAGCGAGGCCGTGCCGCTGTCCGGACCGGAGTAGGTCGCGGCCGTGCAGCGGTCGATCCCCGAGAGCTGGTCGCTCCCGCTGAAGGAGACGCCGACGCCGTGGTTGTACCAGCCGTTGGCGTCCGCCCCGCGCGCCGCCTGCGCGGTGGTCGCCGCCGGCGCCGTCGCGTCGTACTTGAGCGCAAACGAGCGCGCGGCCGAGTTGCCCGCGCGGTCGCGGCAGGAGCCCATGAACGTGGCCGTCGACGAATCGGGGCCGCTGTAGGTGACCGGCGGGCAGTCGGCGACGCCCGACGTCGCGTCGGAGCCCTGGACGTCGAAGGCCACGGCCCGGTTGAACCAGCCGTTCTCGTTCGCCTGCCGCTCGGGCTGAGCCGCGGCGACGGTCGGCGCGGTGGCGTCGTACTTGAGCCCGTAGCTCAGCGGCGCGCTCACGTTGCCGGCGTGGTCGACGCACGTGCCCGCGACGCTCGCGGAGGCGCTGTCCGGACCGCCGTAGGTCGTCGAGGTGCAGGAGTCGATGCCCGAGGTGAGGTCGCTGCCCGCGAACGTCAGCCCGACCGCGCGGTTGTACCAGCCGTCGGCGTCCGCGGCCCGGGCGGGCTGGCCGCCGGTGACGACCGGCGGCGTCTGGTCGACCCGGATCTTCAGCTGCACGGTGACCGTGGCGGATCCGTCGTCGGCGCTGCAGAACTCGTTGGTCCCTGGCGTGTCGGCGGTGAACGTCTTGTCCTGGCAACCGGTCACCACGGACGCGTCGGTCGGCAGGACCGTCCAGTCCACCGTCACGTCGGAGCGGTACCAGCCCGAGCAGTCCTGCGGGGCGGGCGTGCACCTGAACGTGACGCTCGGCACCGCCTGCGCGGCCGGCGCGGCGAGCAATGTCAGCAGGCAAACCAGCGCACACGCGGCTGCGACCTGAGCAGTCCGTCGCACCGAGGTGCGGGGCCCTTCCGCGTGCTGCGGGCGTGCGTCGATCGTGGCTCGCTTCCGTCGACTGGGGTACTACTCTCCCCCACCCCGGCGCCGAAGGCAAGCTCAGCGGTGGACGGTCCCGCCCAATCGGTTAGGGCGGCGCACGTCGCGCGTGCAGCCTCCGCCGTGGCAGCCGCTGAGGCGCCGGATCACGTCGACGCCGTAGTACCAGCGTGCGGCCGCGCCCACCTGGCGGTACCAGACGCTGACCTTGCCGGCGAACCGCGCGTCACCGCGGGCGAGCCGGACGCCGCAGACGCTGCTCCGCTTGCGCGGCGTGCGGCAGCGGATCTGTGGATGCGACCGCAGCGCCCCGAGCTCCCGCCGCAGCGCCTGGCGCGCGAGCCCCTGGGCCTTCGCGGCAGACATGTGCGGCAGCCGCGGCGCGGCGGGCAGCGGACCGGCGCAGCCCTCGCCGACGCAGGAGCCGATCGGCGTCAGCACCTGCCCGTCGGAGAGCGGCCAGCGCAGCTGGATGACGGTCGACGCGACGTTGTTGTCGGTGCGCGTCTCCTCGAGCACGCCCGTCGGCCCGATCCGCGAGGTCAGCACGTAGCGCCCGGCGGGCGCGGTGTGGCGGTCGACCTCGATCTCCTGGCCCTCGACGTTGGGCTCGTAGATGTCGACGCCCCCTGCGCGGATGCCCTCGTCGATCGCGCTGATCTCCGGACTGCCGCGGGAGCACCAGCCGTCGACCCACGGCGCGTCGCCGAGGCAGAAGCCCTGCTTGCGGTCCAGCAGCGCCCCGGGCACGTCGATCCCGCGCAGCTCGTAGCGCATGAAGCGCATGTAGTGCCAGTGGCTGTGGCCGTACGTGGTCACGTAGCGGAGCGTCCCGATGGCGGGGTTGAGGACCTGGAGCCCGTCGTCGCTGACCTGCTCGGCGGTCATGGTCCCGTCCGGACGCCGGCGGCCGCGGATGCGGAGCCCTCCCGCGCCGGCGTTGCGCGCCGCGGTGGCGAACCCGAGGTACCAGTGCCCGTCACGATGGACCACCCCGATCTTGTAGGGCGGGATCTGCTCGAGGTCGGGCAGCCCTGCCGTGACCGCCAAGACCGAGGTCGCCGCCCACCGCGGGTGGTTGTCGTGCGCTTGCGCCGGCGCCGCGCCGAGGGCCCCCAGGATCACGGCGACTCCGAATCCGGCTCGCCGCATCGCGGGCTTCAGCGGAGCCGTAGCGCGTTGTGCCCGATGAGCCGGCCGAACCGCCGGTCGGCGCGCGCGCCGTATCCAGGCCAGACGTACCACTGATAGGTCCCCTTCGAGAGGCGGTGGCTGCGGCCTGCATAGACCCAGGTGCGCTTGAGCCGGAAGCGCGTCTTCGCCGGCCAGGCGCTCAGGATCTTTTGACCGTCCTGGAAGAGCTGCACGTTGTAGTAGCCGGCTCGTCTCACCGGCGTCCAGCGCAGCAGCGGCGGGTGCTTGCGGCTGCGCTCGGCTCCCGGCCGGGGCCCGATCAGCCGCGGCCCCGCCTTCGTGGAGATCGACCGCGCGGAGACGTTGCCGGCGGCGTCCGCCAGGCGCAGCCGGTACGTGTAGCGCGTGCCGTTGACGACCTTGCGGTCGTGGAAGGTCTTCCCGGGGCCGCTGTGCAAGACGCTCTCACCGGCCTTGCCCCGACCCGGGCTGCGCGTGAGCTCGACCGACGTCGCGTCGGGCGGGCGCTTCCAGGTCACGTCGATCCTGTGGTCGCCGGCCGCGGCCTTGAAGCGGTCGGACACCGGCGCGGACGCGTCGAAGGGCAGGACAAATGACCGGGTGCTCGTGTTCCCGGCCCGGTCGCTGCACGCGGCGCGCAGCTGCGCGGCACGGCCATCCGGACCGCTGTAGACGACCGGCGGGCAGTCCGCGAGACCCGAGAGGCTGTCGGCGCCGGCGACGTCGAAGCGGACGGGGCGGTTGTACCAGACCCCGAAGTCGGGCGTGCGCTCTGGCGCGAGGCTCGTGACCTCCGGCCCCGTCGAGTCGTACTTGAGGCCGT
>Ga0126313_10002367_pt1 | contig 10526 bp, 12 predicted proteins | sample Plot105A_FD_89954 | JGI IMG/M metagenome (GOLD analysis project Ga0126313, IMG submission 89954) | Serpentine soil microbial communities from UC McLaughlin Reserve, CA, USA - Plot105A | ecosystem: Environmental > Terrestrial > Soil > Grasslands | place: USA: UC McLaughlin Reserve, Lake County... | reverse complement strand
CGACGACGCCATGCTCGTCGAGCGCCTCGGCGGGCGCGTACGCGTCGTAGAGTCCCCCGCCTCCAACTTCAAGGTCACCACGCCGCACGACCTCGCGGTGGCCGAGAGCATCCTGTGCTGACCGACTACCACGTGCACCTGCGGCCCGACGATCCCGGCACTCCCGCCGAGCGCTACTTCACGGCGCAGAACGCGGACCGGTACCGGACCGTCGCCGGCGAGCACGACATCGAGGAGCTCGGCGTCTCCGAGCACGTTTACCGCTTTTCGCAGGCGCTTGCCGTCTGGCGCCACCCGTTCTGGCGCGAGCAGGCCGTCGACGACCTCGACGCCTACTGCGCCTTCGTGCGGGAGGAGACCGACCTGCGGCTCGGCATCGAGGCCGACCTGATCGTCGGCGGCGAGGACCGCATGGCCACGCTGCTCGAGGCCTACGAGTGGGACTACGTCATCGGCTCGGTGCATTTTCTCCGCGACCACGCGGTTGATCACGAGAGTTTCGACGCCTGGGTAGCTTTCCGTGACCCCGAGGTGGTCTGGCGGCGGTACTTCGAGCACCTGGGCGAGGCCGCCCGCAGCGGCATGTTCGACATCCTCGCCCACCCCGACCTCGTCAAGGTCTGGGGGGCGGACCGGCCCCGCCCCGAGGGCGACCTGCGGCGCTTCTACGACATCGCGATGGAGGGCATCGCCGAGTCGGGCATCGCCGTCGAGGTCTCAACCGCCGGCCTGCGCAAGCCGGTAAGGGAGATCTACCCTTCACGCCCCTTCCTGGAGATGTGCCTGGACGCCGGCAACCCGATCGCGCTCTCGTCCGACGCCCACGTGCCCGACCAGCTGGGCTACGGCTATGAGCATGCGCTGGAGCTGCTCGACGACCTCGGGGTCCGCGAGCTGGCGGTGTTCGAGCGGCGCCAGCGGCGGATGGAGCCGATCGGGTGAGCGTCCGGCACGGGATCGGGTACGACGCCCACCGCCTCGCCCCGGGCCGTCGGCTCGTGCTCGGCGGCGTCGAGCTCGACCACGAGCTCGGCCTCGAGGGCCATTCCGACGCCGACGTCCTCGTCCACGCCGTCATCGACGCGCTGCTGGGCGCGGCCGGCCTGGACGACATCGGCACCCACTTCCCCGACGACGACGAGACCTTTCGGGACGCAGACTCGCTCGACCTGCTGCGCCAGGTCGCTTCGCTGCTGGACGACCGCGGCCTCGCCGTGGTGCACGTCGACGCGACGGTCGTGGCGGAGAGGCCGCGCATCGCGCCCCACCGTGACGCCATGCGCGGGGCCCTGTCCTTCGCGCTGAGCGTCGAGCCCTCCGCGGTCAACGTCAAGGCAACACGCGGGGAGGGGATGGGGTTCGTCGGGCGCGGCGAGGGGATCGCCGCCCTGGCGGTGGCGACCGTCGAGGCGGCGGTTTGAGCAGTCAGACGCGCTGCTTTGAACCGTCGCCGTCGCGAATCGCGTTGCACGAGAACTGGACGAGCGACGCGACGAGCGCCTCATGGGCGACAGCGGGCCCGCCCACGATGAGCGCCTCCTGCATGCCGCCGACGATCGCGGCGGCGGCCACGTCGGGGTCCAGAGGGGAGACCTCGCCGCTTTCGATGCCCTCGCGCAGAAGCCCGGCGAACAGGTCGCGCCAGGCGCGCTTGCTCGCCAGGCGCTCGGCCTCGAGCGCCGGGTCGACGGGTTCGGCCAGCAGCGCGTAGACGAGGGTCGGGGCGGCCAGCGCACGGCGGGAAAAAGCCTCGGTCGCAGCCGCGAGGCGGTGGCGGACCGGGCCGGGGGCGCTGACGATCGCGCCGATGACCTCGAGCTCGCGCCCGGCGGCGCGGCGGAAGACCTCGATGAACAGGTCGGCCTTGGACGGGAAGTAGCGGTAGACGCTGCCGGTGGCGACGCCGGCTCGGCGGGCGACGGCGACCACGCTCGCCGATGCGTACCCGTCCGCGGCCACCTGGTCGTGGGCGGCCACGACGATCGCCTCGCGCGTCCGGGCCTTGTCCTCCTCCGTCACCCTGGCCTTGCGGCGCCCCACACGTCTGAGTGGATCAGCGTTCATTGAACGCGTCAACCCCGATGTTCGACGGCGTCCACGTCGACGTTCGGTTGGCCGGCCGGAAGGTCGACGCCTGGTGGAAGCTCGAGGTGCAGATCGGTGACGGCGCCGATCCGCACGGTGCCGTTTCGCAGCCGGCACCGAAGGACGTGGCCCCCCGCGCTCCGGTCGACGGCGATCGCGTGCAGGTGGTATCCCGGCACCTCGACTCCCCGGGCCACGGTGGGGAAGCGGAAGCCCACCAACGTGCCCTCCACGCCGCGCAGGTCGAACACGCGCTGCTCCTGCACGACCTCCGCCAGCGGCCGGTAGGGCGGCTCCTGCCGCGGCACCGAGCGGGCGTGGACATCGAGGACGCCGTCGACGCGAACGGCCTGGGCGGGGTCGCGAGCGTTGCGATCGATCAGCGCTAGCAGGGCGTCGTGCTCGAGCGGCTCCTCGACCGCGAGCTCCACGTCGGGGCGGAACGGCGTAGCGACCGCAAACGGCGTGCGCTCGTCGCCCGGAACCCGCCGCAGGCTGCCATCGACGCGCGCCGACCACGCCTCACGGTCGACGACGATCAGCTCGCCGTCGAGGTGGTCGACGGTGCCGAGGCCGAGGTCGCCATGGCGCAGCAGCGTCGCGATCTTGAGGTCGCCCTCGTAGCGGCCGTGCAGGAGCGCGTCGATTGTGGCGGCCTGGAAGGCCGCATGGGCGGGTTCGGCGCGCTCGAGCTCGGCTCCCGCGACGACCCGCGGATGCAGCGCGGCGATCAGCTCGGGATCGAAGGCCACCCGGGCTCAGCCCGACGCGCCGGCGCGGGCGCGGCGGCGGGCGGCGGCCCGCTCGCGGAGCTCCTCGTGCTCGACCTGGCGCTTGAGCTGCTGGAGCGAGCGACGCAGGTGGCCGCGCACGGTCGGGGCGGCGACCTGCTCGGAGATCCAGCCGAGGATGCCCGAGCCGGCCACCCCTGCGGTCATCCGCAGCTGCACCCAGGCGCCCATCGTGCCGTCCTCGCGCGGCCGCTCGCGCAGCCGCCAGCGGCCGCGCTGGTCGATGCCGGTGATGCTGGTCCACGCCAGCTCGCGCTCGGGTGCCCACTCGACCACCTCGATCAGGCCGCCTATCTCGGCCGACCCCACCCGCATCAGCATGCGGTAGCGCGCGCCCACGCCGCCGGGCTCGTCGGAGACGACTTCCCAGCGCGTGAAGCCGGCGAGGAAGTGCAGGTAGCGGGTGGGGTCAGCGACGACCTTCCACACCACGCTGGGCGGCGCGGAGACCTCGATCGCCTCGGCGACCCTCATCCGAGCACCGGCAGCCGCCGCTCGGCCGCCATCGCGTCGAGGGTGTCCTGCATGAGCCGCGTCACGTGGTCGTAGACCTCGTCGAGGTCGGGCTCGGCCCCGAACTCCTCGCGCAGGTAGATGGGTGGAAGCGCCTCCACGGTGATCTTGGCCGGCAGCGGGAGGTGGCCGAGCATGTCCCCCACGTTCAGGCCCCACGGAAGCGACAGCGACACCGGCATCACCTTGAGCCGGAACATGCGGTCGAGCGCGAGCAGCTTGGCCAGCCGCTCGCCGCGGCTGATGAACAGCGCGGTCTCCTGGCCGCCGATCGACACCACCGGCACGATCGGCACGTCGTGCTCGAGGGCGAGGCGGATGAAGCCCTTGCGCCGGCCGAAGTCGACGCGGTTGCGCTCCCACGACGGGCGGTGGACCTCATAGTCGCCGCCGGGATAGACGAGGAGCGCCGCGCGGGCCGAGAGCGCCTTCTGCGAGTTCGCGTGCGAGGCCGCGACGGTGCCGTACTTGCGCAGGAAGCCGAGCTGCGGCATCGAGAGCACGAGGTTGTGGGCGAGCTGGTAGAAGGGCCGCTCGACGCCGAAGTAGGCGCAGAACGCCAGCGTGAAGACGGTGGTGTCGGGCGTCATGTTGCCGCCCGAGTGGTTGCCGACCATGAGCACGGGGCCGGTCTCGGGGATGTTGCCCAGCCCGCGCACCTCGCCGCGGAACCACAGCGAGCTCAAGAGCCACGCAGCGGGCAGGTTCTCGCGGATGTAGTCGGGGTCGCGCTCGTCGAGGTCGGCGGCCGGGATCCGCTTCTGGACCTGGCCCGCGACGCTGCGAAGCAGCCGAGTCGGGAGGCTCGCGCGAGCCTCCTCGTCGGGCGGGCGCCCGTTGGTGCGCGCGGCCTCTGTGGCGGTGGCCTCCATGACCTCCAGCCAGTCTAGGCCGCGGCCGCAGCGCGAACGGTCGCCGCGGGCCCCTCGGCGCCGAGCGCGTCGACGTCGGCGAAGAAGCGGCGCAGCAGCCCGTTGGTCTGCTCGGGCCGCTCGACCTGGGGCACGTGCCCGCAGCCATCGAGGACGATGTGCTCCGCGTTCGGCAGCCAGCGCGCGACGTGGCGGCGGAAGGCGACAGGCACGAGCCGGTCGTGCGAGCACCAGACGAACAGCGCCGGCGGTTGCAGACCGGCGAGGCGCGGGTAGAAGCCGCTGCTGCCGAGCGGGCGGTCGAGGTAGATGTTGCGCGCGGCAGCCAGGAAGGCCACGCGGGCGGTCGCGGACCCATAGATGCGCTGGAACTCGTCCACGACCACGTCGGCCACGCTGGGGTCGACCTGGTCGCGGTCGCAGAACATGGCCCAGAACTGCTTGGCTACCGTCTCGCGGCCGAACCGGTGGGGCAGGACGCCGAGCTCGGGGCGAAGCAGTCGGACCAGCGGATGGAAGCCGCGCTTGAGCCAAGCGACGGAGGGACACAGGAGGGCGAGCCCGCGGGTGCGCTCGGGCGCCGTGAGCCCGAGCTCGAGCGCCGCCCGTCCCCCCATCGAGTTGCCGACGACGTGCGCGCGCTCGATCCCGAGCTGGTCGAGCACGCTCAGCACGGTGCGGGCGAAGTAGGGGGCGTCGTAGCCGGCCATCGCCGGCTTGGACGACGAGCCGAAGCCCGGCAGGTCGATCGCGTGGATCCGGTAGTGGTCGCTGAGGGCGGCCGATGTGTCGATGAACGAGTGCTTGGTGGCGCCGAGGCCGTGGAGCAGCAGCACATCGGTCTGGCCGCGGCCCATGGTCAGGGTCGACACCTTGGTGCGCCCGACGCGCACGTCGTGGATCCGCAGCAGCGGCGGGCGGCCGTTGGGGAGCCGGAACAGGCCCTCGAACCCGATCGCCAGGTCGAGGTTGCCGCGGGCGTAGAGCTTGCGCTGAGAGAATGCCTCGATCCCCGAGAGCTCGCCTGCACGCAGGCACATCCACGTGTCGGCGTCGGTGCCGATGGTGACGTCGGGATGGCGCCGCGAGCCGCCCTTGCGCACCCGTGCTCCGTGGGTCGTGCAGCGGACCTCCCAGGTATGGCCCACGTCGCCGAGCCGCACGTGATAGGTCGCGTCGAATCCGGGCTCGGCGCCCAGATACCGGTCGGGGAGGCTGCGGAACGCGCCGTCGACGACCCGGAGACGCTCGCCCCTTGGGGCTTGGCCAGACACGGCGAACGGCAGCCTACCCGCTTCCTCGGCCACCAAGCCCCTGATTGAACCGTCGTTCACGCTGGCCCGTTACCCAATTTGGCGCAGTTTGCGACCGGTATGGAGAAGCTAGGGTCCCGCGCGTGCGCCCGATCCGCCTGCACGACACCCGCACGGGGGAGGTGGTGCCGCTCGAGCCCCGCGAGCCGGGGCGGGTCGGGATCTACGCCTGCGGGCCGACGGTGTACGGCCGCATCCACGTCGGCAACGCGCGCCCGTACGTGGTGTTCATGGCGCTGCGGCGGTTCCTGGCGGCGCAGGGCTACGACGCGACCTTCGTGGCCAACGTCACCGACATCAACGACAAGATCTACGACGCTGCCCGGGCGGAGGGCCGGCAGTCGGCCGAGCTTGCGCGGACGATGACCGAGGCCTACATGAAGGACACCGATCGCCTCGGCATCGGGCGCCCCGACGCCGAGCCGCTGGCCTCCGAGACGATCGGGCCGATCATCGAGCTCATCGAGGCGCTCGTCGACGGCGGCCATGCCTACGAGTCGAGCGGCGACGTCTACTTTCGCGTGCGCTCGCTCCCCGAGTACGGCGAGCTGTCGCACCGGAGGCTCGAGGACATGGACCAGGGGGAGGGAGAGACCGACTCGGCCAGCCACGATCGCAAGGAGGATCCGCTCGACTTCGCTCTGTGGAAGGCGAACAAGCCCGACGAGGACACGGCATGGGACTCGCCGTGGGGCAGGGGACGGCCGGGCTGGCACATCGAGTGCTCGGCGATGGCCGAGACGCTGCTCGGGCTGGACTTCGAGGTCCACGGCGGCGGCACCGACCTCATCTTCCCCCACCACGAGAACGAGGCCGCCCAGACCAGGGCCGCCCGCGGTCAGCCGCTGGCCCGGATCTGGATGCACAACGGGATGATCCAGACCGAGGGCGAGAAGATGGCCAAGTCGGTCGGCAACATCTTCCTGCTCCACACGGCGCTCGACGAGTACGGCCCCGACGCCGTCGTGATGTACCTGCTCTCCGGCCACTATCGCCAGCCGCTTCAGTTCTCCGGCGAGCGGCTACAGGAGGCGGCGGCGCGTGCCGACCGCATCCGCGAGGCGGGCCGGCGGCTGGTCGAGGGCCCCTCGCCGCAGGACATGACGCCGCTGCGCGAGCGGTTCTTCGACGCCCTGGCCGACGACTTCAACACCGCCGAGGCGCTGGCGGCCGTGTTCGACTGGGTGCGCGAGGCCAACCGGCGCGAGGGCGTCGGGCGCGACGACCTGCGCGCCATGCTCGCAGTGCTCGGCCTCGAGCGGCTGCTGGACGAGGCCGCGCCGGAGGCGCCCGCCGAGGTGGTCGAGCTCGCGCAGCGGCGCCAGGCGGCGCGCGCGGAGCGCGACTTCGACGAGGCCGACCGGCTACGCGACGCGATCGCGGAGCAGGGGTGGGAGGTGCGCGACGCGGCAGGCGGATTCGAGCTGCTGCCGCTCCCACAGGGATCTGGTTGATCGTCTACGGCCGCAACCCGGTGCGGGAGGCGCTGCGCGGCCGTCGCGCGGTGCACGAGGTCTGGGCCACGCGACGGGCGGCCGCGCTCGAGTGGCTGCACGGGGTCGACGTCGAGCGCGTCGAGGACGAGGCGCTGACGGCGCGCGCCGGCACGCCCGAGCACCAGGGCGTGGTCGCGCGGGCCGACCCCTACCCCTATGCCGACGCCGCCGCGCTGCTGCACCCGACCGATCCGCTCATCGTCGCGCTCGACCAGGTCACCGATCCCCACAACCTCGGCGCGGTCTGCCGCACGGCGGAGGTAGCGGGCGCCACCGGCGTGGTGATCCCCGACCGGCGCTCGGCGGAGGTCACCCCCGCCGTATGCAAGGCATCGGCGGGGGCGGTGGAGCACCTACCGGTGGCCCAGGTCCGCAACCTCGCCGACTTCCTTGCCCACGCCAAGCGGGCGGGGTGCTGGTGCTATGGCGCCGATGCCGCTGCCTCGACGCCCTACGACCGGCCCGACTACCGCGGCGGCGTGGTGCTCGTCCTCGGGGCCGAGGGGAGCGGCTTGCGTCCGCGCGTCGCCGGCGCATGCGACGACCTGGTGGCGCTGCCCGTGCGCGGCCACCTCGAGTCGCTCAACGTCAGCGCCGCGGCCGCCGCGCTGCTGTACGCCATCTTGCAGCGACGCGAGCGCGCTTGACACCGATCCATAACTGTGGCACGGTCCGCCCAGCTCAACATGTAGCTGAGGGTTATTCCCAACCTTCAGTGCGTGGAGGAGTGGCGCTGGGGAGGTAAGCGTCACGCAACGACAAGAACCCTATTTGCAGGGGTTCTCCGAAAGGATCGTTTCGTGGCACGCTTCGCTCACGAGTCTCAAGGTCAAGTCCACCTTGACGACTTGTATCTGGTAGCCCTGGCCAAGCAGGGCTCGCCGGTCGCGTACGACCGGATCATGCGCCGGTACTACGGCTTCGTCCGGCTCAAGGCCTCGTCGTACTTCCTGGCCGGCGGCGACAGCGACGACCTCGTCCAGGAGGGCCTGGTCGGGCTGTACAAGGCGGTGCGGGATTTCCGGTCGGACCGCGAGTCGTCGTTCCGGAACTTCGCCGAGCTGTGCATCACGCGCCAGATCATCACGGCGGTCAAGACGGCGACCCGCAACAAGCACACCCCGCTCAATCAGTACGTGTCGTTCTCCAGCTCGCCGGCCTCCTCGACCGACGGTGAGCCGACGTTGGACGAGATCCTGCCTGGCCCGACCGCCCACGATCCGGTCAACCAGGTGATCTCCTCCGAGGAGCTGCGCTCGCTCGTTGCCTGCCTGTCGACCGTGCTCTCCGACCTCGAGTCGCGCGTGCTGGCGCTCTATCTCGACGGCCATTCGTACGAGGCGGTGGGCGACCGCCTTGGCTGTGACACGAAGACGGTCGACAACGCGCTTCAGCGCGTCAAGCGGAAGGTCGGAGCTCACTTGGCGTCGCGTGCGGTGCCCGCCTAGCCCGCATCGTCGCCAGCCACGACCCGATCAGGATCAGCGGCAACCCGACCGCCGCGCCGGGGCCCAGGCGCTCGTCGAGGAAGATCACGCCCAGCGTCACCGCCACGACCGGGTTGACATAGGTGATCACGCTGGCGCGGCTGGGGCCGGCCTCGGTGATGAGCACGAAGAACAGCACCAGGCCGAGCGCGGTGCAGCCCACGCCCAAGACGAAGACGGAAGCGATCGCATTGGCCGAGGGTGCCGCGCTCGGCGTGGTGAGCGCGGCCACCGGCGCCAGCGCGAGCGTGGCCAGCACGAGCCCGGCCGATACCGGCCCGAGCGGGTGCTGGGTGGAGAGCTTGCGGTTGATGATGATCGGCGCGGACGCGTAGCCGACCGTCGCCACGAGCACGCAGACGGCGCCGAAGAACTCCTCCGGGTGGCCGGCGACGTCGATGCCCAGCAGGGCGATGACGCCGGCGAGGCCGATCACCAGCCCCACGAGCCGCACCGGGGTCGGCTTCTCCTCGGGCGCGAAGCGCAGCGCCAGGAGCGCCACCATCAGCGGCATGGTGGCGATGAGGATCGATGCCAGCGACGAGGACACGTAGCCCTCGCCCGCGGCGATGAGGAAGAACGGGACGATGATCTCGCACGCGGCGTAGGCGGCGACCGCCCGCCAGTGCTCGCGCAGGCCGCGCAGCGCCCCGATCCGCCAGGCGATCGGGACGAGCACCACGGCGCCGATGGCGACGCGGCCCCAGGCCACGACGCCGGGCGAGAAGTCGCCGACGGCGATCTTGATGAACAGGTACGGGATGCCCCAGAGGGCGGAGACGGCGGCGAATGTCACCCATGCGCGAGCGGTCATGGAGCACCGGGATGCTTTCATGCCGCCGATGGAGACCTGGGAAATCGTCGTTCTCGCCGTCCTCGCGGCGCTCGCTCTGCTCGCTTTGGGCGGCGCCGTCGCCAACGCCCGCCGCCGCCGCGCGCTCGCCGAGCGCTTCGGCGCGGACATCCGCGCCGCCGACCGCGCTCTGGCCGCCGCGCATGCCGAGGACAAGGGCTGGGACCGCGACCGGCTCCACCTGGCGGCGCGGCGCGAGTTCGAGCAGGCCAAGCCGGGCACGCCGATCCGGGACATGGCGCTCGTGCAGGTGCGTGACCTCCCCGGCAAGGAGCAGGACGAGGCGGTCTTCCGCATCGACGCCGGCGACGGCGAGACGACGCTCACGCTCGGCCGCGAGGACGATGGCTGGGTGCTCGCGCGCCTTGGATGAGGCCGAGCTCCTCGAGCTCGTCGCCGAAGCCCGTCCACGTCGGCTGCTCGGGGTGGAACTACGCGGACTGGCGCGGGACGGTGTACCCCAAGGGCTGCCCGCCGTCGCGCTGGCTCGAGCACTACGCGACGCTGTTCGACACGGTCGAGGTCAACTCCACCTTCTACCGGCTGGCATCGCGCGACGCGGTGGCGCAGTGGGCGCGCCAGACGCCCGATCACTTCCTCTTCGCGCTGAAGTCCAGCCGCTTCCTGACCCACATGAAGCGGCTGACCGACATGGACCGCGGCGTCCGACGGTTCTATGAGCGCATCGCGCCGTTGGTGGGCACGCCCAAGCTGGGGCCGATCGTCTGGCAGCTGCCCGAGTCGTTCCGGCGCGACGACGCGCGGCTGCGCTTCGCACTCGAGCGGCTGCCGTCCGGGCGGCACTGCTTCGAGCTGCGCCATCCGTCCTGGTTCCAGCCGGAGGTCTACGAGCTGTTGCGCTTCCACGGGGTCGCGCTGGCAATCGGCGACAGCCCCAAGCGGCCGTGGGTGGCGCACGAGTTCACCGCCGACTGGACGTTCCTGCGGTTCCACCATGGCCACCGCGGGCGGCGGGGCAACTACTCGGCCGCCGAGCTGGCCGAGTGGGCCGAGCGCCTGGGGGAGTGGCGGCAGTCGGTCGAGGTCTTCGTCTACTTCAACAACGACTGGGAGGGGTTCGCGGTCCGCAACGGCGTGCGGCTGCGGGAGCTCTTG
>Ga0126313_10002366_pt1 | contig 10528 bp, 12 predicted proteins | sample Plot105A_FD_89954 | JGI IMG/M metagenome (GOLD analysis project Ga0126313, IMG submission 89954) | Serpentine soil microbial communities from UC McLaughlin Reserve, CA, USA - Plot105A | ecosystem: Environmental > Terrestrial > Soil > Grasslands | place: USA: UC McLaughlin Reserve, Lake County... | reverse complement strand
GGTTCCTGATGGCAGGATTGGGTGCAGTGAGGGTCCTCCTCCTTTCCGTGTTGACGGCCGCCGCCGCCGTTGCAGCGGCGGCGGCCGGTCCCCAACCTGCCTCGGGCCTACACTCCGCGCCGCAGCTCTCGGAGCTTTCGCGGTACGTGCCCTTTCGCGACGGGGCCCCGGCACACCTGAAAGCGCCGCCCTGGCCGCCTACCTTCCCGTTCCGGCCGACGATCTCGACCGGCGAAAGCGTGCGGATCAACCTCTCAGGGACGCTCTTCACTGTCGATTCGCTCGACGACGCCAAGGGATGGGCCGACTTCTTCGGCAGCCTCGTCCGTGGGCCGGAGCTGGCGCAGGTCGCGGTCTACGTCCTGTCGGAGAACGAGGTCGAGAGCGTCTGCGGGAGGCGGGCGCTCGCCTGCTATGGCGGAAACAGGCTCTTTACGCCGGCCGAGGATCCGAGCTTGAGACTCTCGCGGGAGTCCGTGGCGATGCACGAGTACGGGCACCACGTGGCGTTCCACCGCCGCAACGATCCCTGGGACGCGATCGACTACGGGCCGAAGCGGTGGGCGAGCTATGAGCAGGTTTGCCCGAAGACGGCGAGAGGACGGCTGTTTCCGGGGGCCGAGGATGCCGACCACTACGAGCGGAATCCGGGCGAGGCTTGGGCCGAGGCGTACCGCGTGCTCAACGAACGCCACGCAGGCCTCGTCGAGGCGCCGTGGCAGGTCGTGACAGACTCGCTGTACCCGGATGCGCCCGCCCTCGCCGCGGCCGAGCAGGACGTGACGACGCCTTGGACGCAGCGCACGACGAGGACGCTCACCGGCTCGGTGTCGGCGAGGTCGAAGGTCCGCACCTTCACGATCGCCACGCCCCTCGACGGGCGGCTAGGGGTGACCGTCCGGCTCGCCAAGGGTGAGCGAGCGACCCTCGACGTCCTGTCTCCGCAGGCAACGAAGCTCGCGCACAAGACGGCCAAGGGCGCCTTCGCTACGCCGGCGAGTCTCTGCGGGTCGCGCGCGGTTCGTGTTCGCGTCACGCGCGTCACCGGCTCCGGTCCGTTCACCCTCACGATTGCGCGCCCGTAGGCCCGTCTTAGCGTCTTCATAGAGTCCTCGCGCACAATTGCGGCGTGAGGATCCTCGTCGTGGACGACGAACGCGCCGTGCGCGAATCGCTGCGCCGCGCGCTCGAGCTGGAGGGATACGAGATCGACCTCGCCGAAGACGGCGAGCAGGCGCTGGAGCGGATCGAGGCCGCCGAGCCCGACGCGCTCGTGCTCGACGTGCTGATGCCGCGGCTCGACGGGCTCGAGCTCTGCCGACGCCTCCGCGCCGACGGGAGCCGCGTGCCGATCCTGATGCTGACGGCACGCGATGCCGTCGAGGACCGGGTCGAGGGCCTGGACGCGGGCGCCGACGACTACGTGACCAAGCCGTTCGCGCTCGAGGAGCTGCTGGCGCGGATCCGGGCGCTGCTGCGGCGCACGAACGGTGGGGACGTGGTGCGCTTCGCCGACCTCGAGCTCGACCCCGGCACGCGCGAGGTGCGTCGGGGCAGCGAGTCGCTCGAGCTCACGCGGACCGAGTTCGCGCTGCTCGAGCTGTTCATGCTCAACCCGCGCCAGGTGCTGACGCGATCGCTTATCTTCGAGCGCGTCTGGGGCTACGACTTCGGCTACGGCTCCAATTCGCTGGACGTCTACATCGGGTACCTGCGCCGCAAGACCGAGGCCGGCGGCAAGCCGCGCCTGATCCAGACGGTGCGTGGGGTCGGCTACGCGCTGCGAGAGCCGTGAGCTTCCGCGCCCGCATCGCGTTGGCCGCGGCGGCGGCAGTCCTCCTCGTCGTCGGCGTCGCGCTGCCGGTGACCTACGTGCTCGTTCGCAACGAGCTCTATGGGCCGATCGACGACGCGCTGCGTGAGCGTGCGCACGAGATCCAGCGCATCCCGCCCGATATCGTCGCACGCAGCTTCAACTTCGGCGTCGGTCCCCTGTCGGACGCGCGACTCGGTGGCGCCGCGGGGTATCCGCAGCTGGTCTCGGCGAGCGGTGAGCGGATCCGGCCGCCCGGCGCGACCCGGGCGTTGCCGGTCGATGCGCGAACGCTCGCCGTCGCACGCGGGGATCGCGGCGGCTACCTCTCGAGCGCGCGGGTGGCGGGGGTTCACCTACGGCTCCTGACCTTCCCCTATGCGTCGGGATACGCCCTTCAGGTCGCACGCCCGCTGACGGAGGCGGACCACGCGCTCTCGCGCATCGGCCGGCTCCTGTTCGTGATCGGTGCCGTCGGCGCCGCGGCCGCGGCGGGTCTGGGCATGGTCGCGGCGCGCGCGGTGCTCGCGCCGGTGCGGAGGCTGACGCGGGCAACGCAGACCGTCGCCGAGACGGGTGATCTTTCGCAGCGGATCGAGGCACGCGGCCACGACGAGCTCAGCGAGCTCGCGGGGCGGTTCAACACGATGCTCGGCGCGCTCGACGACTCGAGGCGCCAGCAGCGCCGGCTCGTCGAGGACGCCTCGCACGAGCTGCGCACGCCCCTCACGAGCCTGCGCACGAACATCGAGGTGCTCGCGAGCGAGCGGACGCTGCCGCCCGGCGAGCGCGGGCGCCTCCTGCGAGACGTGGTCGAGCAGCTGGGGGAGATGACGGCGCTCGTGACGGAGCTCATCGAGCTCGCGCGTGGCGAGCAGCAGCCCGAGAAGCGGCAGGAGGTGCGGCTCGACCTCGTGACGGCGGAGGCCGTGGAGCGCGCACGACGGAACAGCCCCGGCGTCGAGTTCGCGACCGACCTCCACGAATCCACGGTCACCGGCGCGCCCGCGTCGATCGAGCGCGCCGTCGGGAATCTCCTCGACAACGCCGCGAAGTGGAGCCCGCCGGGTGGGGCCGTCGAGGTTGCGGTGCGCGACGGCGCGATCGCGGTGCGCGACCACGGCCCCGGGATCGCGGAGGAGGATCTGCCGCACGTTTTCGACCGCTTCTACCGCGCCCCTTCGGCGCGCGGCATGCCCGGATCGGGCCTCGGGCTCGCGATCGTGCGCCAGGTCGCCGAGTCGCACGGCGGCGCCGTGACGGCCGAGCGCGCGCCCGACGGCGGAACGTGCGTCACGCTCACGCTCGACGGAGCAGCGGCTTCTTAAACACTTCTTAGAGGGGCCTTAGGAGCTTCTAAGGGACCCGTGGTTCCCTTTAGGGCATCGATGAAAGGAGCCATGAGGTGAGACTGAAGACGAAAGTCATTGCAGGTGCGGCCGCGGTGGCTGCCGTGGCCGGAGCCGGCGCAGCGATCGCCGCGGGGCAGTTCGGCGATCCGCAACAGGAGAGGCAGGCGGTCATCAACGACGTCGCGCAGCAGCTGAACGTGCAGCCGCAGGCGTTGAGCGACGCGCTCAAGAAGGCGCTCAAGAACCGGGTCGACGCGGCCCAGGAGGCCGGGCGCCTCACGGAGCAGCAGGCGAACGAGATCAAGTCGCGGATCGACTCCGGCGACATGCCGTTCTTCATGGGCGGCGGCCCGATGATGGGCGGTCACTTCGGCGGGTTCGACAGGCTCGACGCTGCGGCGAAGTACCTCGACCTGTCGAGCGACCAGTTGCGCACGCAGCTCCAGTCCGGCAAGTCGCTCGCGGACATCGCCAAGGCCCAGGGTAAGTCCGTGGAGGGCCTCGTTCAGGCCCTCGTCGACGATGCGAAGAAGCACCTCGACGACGCGCGGGCGAACGGCCGGATCACGCAGGCTCAGGAGGATCAGATCCTGACCGAAATCAAGAGTCGCGTCACCGACATGGTGAACGGGACGTTCCGCGGCTTCGGCGGCCCGGGCGGGCCGATGGGCGGCGGTTTCCGCGGGCCGGGCGGCGGCTTCGGGCCTCCGGGCGGCGGCGAGGGCTTCGGCCCTCCGAGCGGCGCAGCCTTTGGGTCGAACGCCTAACCCCAGCACCTTCTCCTCCCCAGCAGCCGGGGCGCGAAAGCGCCCCGGCTGTGCGTAACGCCACGCCGATTCGCAAGACTGTTCTTCATGCCGAAGATCCAGAAAACCGAAGAGCAGTGGCGGGCGGAGCTGACGCCCGAGCAGTACTACGTTCTGCGCCAGAAGGGCACGGAGCGGCCGTTCACAGGTGAATATGACCACATGTTCGAGCCGGGCACGTATCAGTGCGCCGGCTGCGGCGCCGAACTGTTCGTGTCAGACACCAAATACGACTCGGGCTGTGGCTGGCCCGCGTTCTACGCGCCCGCGAGCGACGACGCGATCGACGAGGACACCGACGCGACCCACGGCATGATCCGCACTGAGGTCATGTGCGCGAGCTGCGGCGGCCACCTCGGCCACGTTTTCCCGGACGGGCCGGCGCCGACGGGCCAGCGCTACTGCATCAACTCCGCTGCATTGAGACTGGACGAAGAGTGACCAAGAAAGCGACCTTTGGAGCGGGCTGCTTCTGGGGCGTCGAGGCGGCGTTCCGGCAGATCGAGGGCGTGACCGGGACGGCGGTCGGCTACGCCGGCGGGCCAACCGAGAACCCGACGTACCAGGACGTCTGCTCGCACACGACGGGCCACGCAGAGGTCGTCGAGGTGACCTATGACTCCGAGCGCGTCGCGTACGAGCAGCTGCTCGCGGTCTTCTGGGGCAAGCACGATCCAACGCAGCTCAACCGCCAGGGATGGGACATCGGCGACCAGTACCGCTCGGTGATCTTCTTCCATGACGAGGAGCAGCGGGCGGCGGCGGAGCGCTCGAAGGCCGAGCTGGACGCGTCGGGGCGGTACCGGAAGCCGATCGTGACGCTGATCGAGTCGGCGCCGACGTTCTACCGCGCCGAGGAGTACCACCAGCGCTACCTGGAGAAGCAGGGCCGCGCGTCCTGCACGACGTCGCTAGCCGGCGTCGCCTGACCCTGACAAGATCGAGGGCGTGCTCGCGCATGCCCTCTCCTTTCTCGCCGTCTCGGCGCTCGTGATCGTTACGCCGGGGCAGGACACGGCGCTGACGATCCGGAACACGCTGCTCAGCGGCCGGCGGAGCGGTTGCTTCACGGCCGCGGGCGTCGCCTGCGGCCAGGCGTTCTGGACGGTGGCGGCAAGCGCAGGGCTCGCCGCGCTGTTGGCCGCGTCGGAGCCCACGTTCGTCGCCGTGCGGATCGCTGGTGCAGCCTTCCTGGTCGTGCTCGGGCTCCAGACCATGCGGCACGCGCTGCGGCCGACGGGCGTCGCACGTGCGCGTCGCGACCGGACCTTCGTGCCGCGAACCGCGTTCCGCCAGGGCCTGCTCAGCAACCTCGGCAATCCGAAGATGGCGCTGTTCTTCACGAGCCTGCTACCGCAGTTCGGCGGCGGGACGTTCTGGGCGCTGCTTGCGCTCGGGCTCGTATTCGCGACGATGACGCTCGTGTGGCTGACGGGCTACGCGTTCGCCGTCGCGCGAGCGGGCGCGTTTTTGCGGCGGACCCGCGTCCGCCGCGCGATCGACGCTCTGTCCGGGACGGTGCTGGTCGCGTTCGGGCTCAAGCTCGCGACCGAGCGGCCCTAGCCACCTCGCGCTCGAGCAGCTCCGGAACACCATGCGGATACAACCGCGAGCTACCGCTCAGGAAGCGCTCGACGTCGGCCCACCCCGTCCGCTCGTCGTCGGGGTCGCGGTCGTGCCGGTCGAGCTCCTCGCGCTCGTACACCGAGCGATCAGCAAACGTGACGCGGTAGATCGAACACACCTCGTGCCCGCGCTCGCCGCGGTAGACGAAGATGTTTTCGAGCGTTTCGAGGTACTCCGCCTCGGCGACCTCCGCATCCAGCTCCTCGCGTAGCTCGCGGCACACGGCTTCCTCGCCCGTTTCACCGAACTCGATTCCGCCGCCGATCAGGCGGTAGAAGCGCTCGCCTTTGACTTCGTCGGTTCCGGTCTCAACGAGGACGCGCCGGCCGTCGAGCGGGAGCGCCAGCGCGGTGACGCGGATCGCCGTCACGTCACGATCTCGACCACGTCGCCGTCCGCGAGGACGTGGTCGCGCCCGACGCGCTGGCCCTCGAAGCGCGCTGACGGGCCCCAGACGTGCGCGCCGCGGCAGGCCTCCTCGAGCTGGTGGTGGATCGAGTGCGCGACGGCCGTCACCGTGACCGGCGGCTTGAGCGCGACCGCCTCGGAAACCTCCTCGCCGTGCCTGCGCGAGAACACGCGTACGAGGCCGGTCAGGCGCCAGACGGCGTCGCGGAACCTCTCGAGGCTCTGGTCGTCGAGGACGGAGATCGGCACCACCTCGAGCCCGAGCCGACCGAGCCGCGCGATGGCGTCCGCCGGCGCGTCGTCGGTCTTCGTCGCTGCCAGTAGCGCGGGCTTCTCGATCCCGGCGGCGACGACCTCGGCGCGCACCGCCTCGAGCTCGCCCATCGGAGCCGAGGCGTCGTGGCAATACACGATCGCGTCCGCGCCACGGAGGACTCCGAGCAGCGCGCGGCCGCCGCCGCGGTCCTCGTGCGCGCCTTCGATCAGCCCCGGGATCTCGACGAGCTGGATCAGGACGCCGCGGATTCGCGTCAACGCTGGGACCGGACGGGTCGTCGTGAACGCGTAGTCGCCGGTCTTGATCTGGATGTTCGAGAGAGCCTGCAGGAGCGACGACTTGCCCGCGTTCGGCGGCCCGACCAAAGCAATTTGGGCTGCACCCTCGCGCCGGACCGCAATCGAGTCGCGGTGCACGACTCGCGACCGCGTCCGCGTCTCGTCGAGCTGCGCGTTCACCCACTTGCGAATGTCCGCGTACGGGCCGCTCCGGTAGCCCGGCAGGTCTTCCAGGATCCGCCGCAGCTCGCGGATCCGCTCGCTGCCCTCTTTCCCGAGGAGGCGTCGCTTGATCACTTGCATCTGAACGCGATGTGGCATCGGCATCGCGCGGTTCCTCCTTCTAGTCGTGCAGGAGCGCGCGAGCGCGGCCCCGCGGGGCCGTCTCGCGTCCACTCCCGCCGCTTCCCCGGACGCTTGGCGCTGGAAGCGGCGGACTAGCCGTTCGTGCTGCGTTTGGTCGAGCGCCAGGTTTCCTCGCGCGTCTGACCGTGCGGCCGTCTCATGGCGGCGAGCCTAGCGGACGAGCCGGCCGTTCGGCGACACCACAAGCCATGTCCCGCCGTACTCGACCACGTCCTGGCATGTGATCTGGCCGGGCTGCGTGTCGTGGACGTAGTAGTAGAGCGGCCAGCCGTTGTACGTGACCTGCAGGCGGCCGTCCTGGCGGCGAACCGACCCGAGCAGCGAGCGCTTGACGCCGGCGCCTGCCGCCAGCGTTCCCCTCTTGTAATAGACCGGCCAAGCACGCGCGCAGTCGCCGTAGCAGCGGCTCTTCCCGCCGCGATGGTCGCGTGTGAATGCATACAGCGCGCGGCCCTTGCCGTCGAAGAGGACGCGGCCGTAGCGCGACTTGCCCACGTTTAGCGTCTTTGAGGCGGTCGAAGCCGTCCCGCCGGCTGCTGTCGCCGCCGCGATCACGGCGACGATCGTTGCTGCAATCAGAGTCTTCATGTGCGTGCTGTCCCTCGAGCGCGCGTTTCGTTACGGCGACTCGAACAGGCCCGCCAGGTAGGCGAGCACGTCCTGCTCCTGGCGGCCCTTCACCAGGCCCGCGGGCATCGAGCCGCCGCCGTGGTCGATCTGCGCCTTCGCCGCGGCGAGCGTGATGTTCGCACCCGCGAGTCGCGGGCCGATGCCGCCGGTGCCGCCGTTGCCGTGGCAGGACGCGCAGCTCTGTGAGAAGAGGGTCTCACCGCGATAGGGATCACCGAGCTCGACCGGCCCGCTCGCCGCCGGAAGCGATGGCTTCGCGAGGTGGAGCTTCGCGAGCGCGAACGCCGCGCCCGAGAACGTCGCGAAGAGCAGCATCGGAACGATGACGAGCCGAAGCAGGCGGTTCCGCGGCACGCCGCGATCGTAAACAGTAGGGTCGCCGCCGATGCTTGCGAGCGTCGCGTCGACCTACGAGGACATCGTCACGTCGGTCTTCTCGTCGACGATCGCCGCGAAGGCGTGGCTGGCAACAGGAGCGGGGATCCTGGCGCTCGTGCAGGTCACGACCGGCGCGCGCATCTTCGGGAAAATCGCGCGCTTCGTGCCGGTCGGCCCGCCGACCGTGAACCGGATCCACCGCTGGTCTGGGCGGTTCGCTGTGCTGCTCACGCTTCCGGTGGCGTTCCACTGCATCTTCATCCTCGGCTTCCGCTCGACGGACGCGCGCGTGCTCGCGCACTCGATCCTCGGCTCGCTCATTTACGGCTTCGTCGCGGTGAAGCTGTTCTTCGTCCACGACCGCGACCATCCGCGCGTGACGCTGCCCATTGTCGGAAGTGTCGTGTTCACGACACTCGCGGCGCTGTGGGCGACGTCGGCGCTCTGGTACTTCACCAACGTCCAGTTCGGCTTCTGACGGCCGGGCGGGCCGCTACAGGTTCTCGATCGCGACCGGCTCGATCTCGTCGGCGGGCTCGAACCCGAGCACCCGCGCGAAGAAGAACAGCACCGCCTCGATCGAGCGGCGAATGTTCTCCTCCTTCCGGAAGCCGTGGCCCTCGCCCTCGAAGGCGAGGTAGGTGAAGGGGACACGGTTGCGGCGCAGCGCGTCGACCATGATCTCCGACTGCGACGGCGGCACGACCTTGTCGTCGAGGCCCTGCAGGAGGATCACGGGGGTCCGCAGCCGGTCGGCGTATGTCGCGGGTGAGCGCTCTCGGTACGTCTCCTCGGCCTGCGGGAGCGGGCCGAGCAGCCACTGGTCGTAGCGCGACTCGAACTTGTGCGTCGTCTTGTTGAACTCGAGCAGGTCGGTGACGCCGAAGAAGCTGGCGCCGGTGGCGAAGAAGTCCTCGAACGTGAGCGCGTACAGCGTGGTGTAGCCGCCGGCGCTTCCGCCCGTGATCGCGATCCGGTCCGGATCTGCGTCTCCGCGGTCGACGAGGAACCGCGCGGCTGCGATCGAATCGGCGCTGTCGACGATCCCCCAGCGCTCGCGCAGCCGCTCGACGTACGCGCGTCCGTAGCCGGTGCTGCCGCCGTAGTTGACGTCGACAACGGCGATTCCCCGGCTCGTCAAGTACTGCGTCGACGGGCTGAAGCTTCCAATGGACTGGGCCGTCGGGCCGCCGTGGACGGTCACGACGAGCGGCTGGAGCTCGCCCTCCGGCGCCTCGAAGTCCGGGTTCGTGGGCGCGTAGTAGAGCGCGTGGCCGGGGACGCCGTCGTCGGTCGGATACTCGATCGCTTCGGGTACGGAGACGTACTCCGGGTCGATCTGCTCCTCCGTCGAGCGCGCGAGCACCTCCGTCTGCCCGCTCGCGACGTCGTGGAGCACGATCGACGTCGGCTCGCGTGCGTTGCCGGCGATCCAGATCAGCCGGTTCTCGTGAGCGCGGAGCGTTGGCGACCGGGCGGCGTCGAGCGTGACACCTGCCTCCGTGTACTCGCCGGTCGCCGGATCGAGCAGTGTCAGCGGCTGTCGCCCACCGCGGTTCAGTAGACAGGCGATTCGGCCGTCCGGCAGGAACGCGTAGCTCGACCATGCGAACAGCCACTGCATCCAGCCGAGCTCGCCTTCGACGGGCGCGATCGCGCTGATGTCGCCGCCGCCCTCGCGGTAGAGGTTCCACCAGCCCGAGCGATCGGAGACGAAGTGGAGCACGCCGTCGGGGCTCCAGGCCGGCTGAAAGATCGACTCCGATTCACCGCCTGCGACGTGGCGCGCCTCGCCGACTCCGTCGCCGGTCCAGTCCGCGATCCAAAGGTCGGTGCCGACGAACGGCATCCGCGGGTGGTCCCAGCTCGTCCACACCAGGCGCGAGCCGTCGGGGCTGAAGCGGGGGAACGAGAAGAAGTCGTGGCCGGAGGCGACGACGACGGGCTCCGCACTGCCGTCCGTCGCGAGCGCGACGAGCTCGTTCACCGGCTCGCCCTCGTCCCGGTGCCGCTCGCGGACGCAGACGATCGTCGCACCATCAGGGGTGACGTCGCCGTCCGCGTAGCGCAGCGACTTCGGCGCCGGCGGCTCCGGCGTGAGCGCACGGGGCTCCGCGCCGGCGCGGTCGGCGCGGTAGAGCCGCTGGTCGTCGAAGTTGGTGAAGAAGAGCGTCTCGCCGTGCCGCCAGTACGCGCCGCCGCCGTACTCGTGCACGCTCGTGCGCACGTTGAAGCCTGCCGGGACAGCGTCCGCAGGATCGCCGTCCCACGGTTTGAACACCAGCACCGTCCGTCCGTCGCTCGGCCGCAGCTCGAGCCAGTAGGCACCTTCAGCGCTCACCTCAGGCTGCTCGAAGCCCAGCGTGGCGGAGACGCCCGCGATCGAGACAGGCGATCGCCACGACCCGTAGGGAGCCTGCACGCGGGGCACCCTAACGCGGCGTACCCTTTGGCGGATGGCGGCATGTCCGCATTGCCGTGTCGAAAATCCGCCTGCGGCTCGCTTCTGCAACGGCTGTGGCGCGCGACTGGCCGACGCGCGCACAGAGACGCGGAAGATGGTGACGGTGCTGTTCTGCGACGTCGCCGGCTAT
>Ga0126313_10002365_pt1 | contig 10528 bp, 11 predicted proteins | sample Plot105A_FD_89954 | JGI IMG/M metagenome (GOLD analysis project Ga0126313, IMG submission 89954) | Serpentine soil microbial communities from UC McLaughlin Reserve, CA, USA - Plot105A | ecosystem: Environmental > Terrestrial > Soil > Grasslands | place: USA: UC McLaughlin Reserve, Lake County... | reverse complement strand
CGTCACGGAGGTGCCGAAAGTGCGGCCGCAATCCTCCGTCTGCAGCAGCTGCGCGCCGGGAGTGACCTCGCGGATCGCGCGCATCGCGAGCACGACCGCACGTACTTGGTTCAGCAGCGCGCGCGCGAACGACTGCGCATCCCGGTGGTGCGGGTACCAGAACCCGTACAGACACGAGAAGCGCGCCGTCGTGAGCGGCTCGTTCACCGGCGTCCAGTCCTCCACCCACGGGTAGCGCTCGGCCACCTCTCCTGCGTACGCCGCGAGCTTCTCGGGGAACTCGGGGTCGAGCAGCGACGTGTGGCACGGGCCGCTTCCGTGGTGGATCAGCCCGACGATCGGGCGGATGCCGAGCTCGCGCACGCGGCCCAGCCGCTCGTCCACCCAGTCCCACTGCCCGGCGTGCTCCCACAGCACGGGGTACCGGAGGGCCTGGATGCCGAGCGACGCGAAGCGGTCGAGGTCGTCTAGGCGGCGGTCATGCCCGGTGCGCGCGATCTGGTCGGAGTACTCGTCCCCGACGCGCGCCGTTGTGCATTCCGGGCCGCCCCACAGCTCGAGCGCTGGTTCCACGGCTCTCCTCGAGACGCTTGTACGTGGCAAGCGCCTGCGCCACGACTTGGTCCATGTTGTAGTAACGGTACGTGGCGAGTCGGCCGACAAAGGTCACCGCCCGCTCTTCGTCGGCCAGCTCCTTGTACTGCCGGTACAGCTCGGCGTTCTCCGGCCTAGGCACGGGGTAGTACGGATCGCCCTCGTCTCGCGGGTACTCGTAGACGAGCGTCGTCTTCGGGTGCTCCTGGCCCGTCAGGTACTTGAACTCGGTCACCCGCGTGTACGGGTGCTCGTTCGGGTAGTTGACCACGGGCGCCCGCTGGAAGACGGCCCGGCCGTGCGTCTCGAACCGGAAGTCGAGCGAGCGGTACGGCAGCTTCCCGTAGCGGAGGTCGAAGAACTCGTCGATCGGTCCCGTGTAGGCCATCCGGCGGTACGGCAAAAACCCCGTGACCTCGCGGTAGTCGGTGCCGAGGAGAACCTTGATGTTCGGGTGGTCGAGGATCCCCTCGAACATGCGGGTGTACCCGTGCAGCGGCATCGCCTGGTAGCAGTCGGTGAAGTAGCGGGAATCGCGGGAGGTGCGGGTCGGGACGCGCGCCGCCACGGAGGCGTCGAGCTCCGACGGGTCGAGCCCCCACTGCTTGCGCGTGTAGTTGCGGAAGAACTTCAGGTACAGCTCGCGGCCGACCTTCGAGACGACCACGTCCTCCGACGTCTCGATCCGGTCGCGCGGCTCGGCGCGCGCGGCGAGCCAGTCCTCGAGCTGATCGGAGCAGAGATCCAGGTTGTAGAGCTGGTTGATCGTGTCCAGGTTGATCGGCAGCGGCACGAGCAGCCCGTCGACCGACGCGAGCACGCGGTGCTCGTACTTGCGCCACTTCGTGAAGTGCGACAGGTATTCGAAGACGTCGCGCGAGTTCGTGTGGAAGATGTGCGGGCCGTAGCGGTGGACGAGGATGCCTGCGTCGTCGTAGTGGTCGTAGGCGTTGCCGCCGATGTGGTTGCGGACGTCGCAGATCAGCACCCGCTGGTTCGCCTGCGACGCCAGCCGTTCCGCCAGCACCGAGCCCGCGAAGCCGGCGCCGGCGACGAGCCAGTCGAAGCCGTCCCGCCGCGGGACGCGGCGGCGCCGCGGCTCCTCGCGCGCCCGTACCTTCCCGTCGATCAGCTCGAGCATGTCGGCCCAGGTGTAGTCCCAGGACATCTCCGTCAGGAACGCGTCGACGCGGCGCTGACGCTCGTCGGCGTCCTCCGCCATCGCGGCCTCGCAGGCGCGCGCGAACGATTCGGGCTCGTCGGCGATGCGGACGAGACCGTGGTCGCCGTAGGGGGTGACGACGTCGCGAATCGAGGTGGAGACGACGGGGCAACCGGCCGCGAGGTACTCGGGCGTCTTCGTCGGGCTGATGAAGCGCGTCGCATCGTTGCGTGCAAAGGGCAGCACGGCGACGTCCCAGCCGGCGAGGTAGGCGGGCAGCTCCGCGTAGTCGCGCGCGCCGAGGTAGTGGATGTTGGGGCGCTGCGGAAGCGTGACCGGGTCGATCTTCGCGAGGGGCCCGACGAGAACGAGCTGCCAGTCGCGGCGCGCGTCGGCGAGACCCGCGAGCAGCTCGACATCCATCCGCTCGTCGATGACCCCGAACCAGCCGATCCGCGGCCGCGGGATCCCCTGCTGATCGGCGACATCCGGCTGTGGGTCCGTCGCTTTCGCGAAATGCGCCGTGTCGACGCTGCTCGGGAAGAGGTCGACGTCGGGGTGGCGGTCGCGCTTTGCCTCGTAGAGGCTGCGGCCGCCGGTGAACACGAGGTCCGCGCGCTCGAAGAGCTCGTTCTCGAGCGCCGTCAGCTCCGGAGGAGCGCCGGCGAACGCCGACAGCTCGTCCATGCAGTCGTACACCGTCGCGAGCGGCTCGAGACCGCGCGTGAACGCGACGGCTGCGGGGGTGTAGTACCAAAGGACATAACGGTCGACCCGCATCGTCTCGAACAGCTCACGCAGCAATTGCTCCTGCGCCTCGAGGGGGTCGTCGCCAGGCGCCACGTGCGGCACCGCGAGGATCACGTTGTCGCTGCGGTGCTCGAGCGACAGCTTCGTCTCGGCCGCCTCGAGCGGCTCCTCGACGAAGAGGACGCGCCGGTCACGCGCGCAGCGGCTCAGCAGCTGCTGCGGGCGCTGCCAAACGAAGTCCCACCGCAGGTGGGATAGGCAGACGAGGTCGAAGGCCGCGGGATCCATGGTCACAAGCTGTCCCGAAGGTAGTCACGGAAAACGGCGCGCCCGGTCGTTGTCAACGGAATCGCATGAAGCCTTGGCACGTCGGTCGGATCACGCGGGCGGCTGCGTGCCGTAGCCGCGACGACGAGCGAGCACTGCCAGGACGCGGAGGACGGGCCGCTGCAGCGCGACGGGGATCAGCGGCGCGTAGATGTCGTACGTGTAGGAGAGCAGGGCCGCGTGCAGCGGCGCGGGTAAACCTCGGAAGGCCTGGTACTGCCGCCGCTCGGCGACCGCGAACACGGTCTCGAAGAACGTCTCGAAGTCGCGCGCCGGCCGCGCTGTCACGTGCGCGCGTACGAGCCGCGGCGTGTCGTTGAAGAGGTAGTGACTCGAGCCTGCGGGGAGGACGACCGAGTCCCCCGGCCCCAGGTCGCGGCGCCCGCCGACGTACCAGCACGAGAGCGTCCCCTCGACGACCTCGACCACCTCAATGGCCGGATGCTGGTGCGGCAGCCCGCCGACGCGCCCGAACGGCTCGAGCGTGAGCTCGAACTCGAGCTCCTCGCCGCTGGTCGTCTCGCGCGTCTGCAGGAACTCGACGCGCTCGCCCGTCCCTGGGTTGGAGATGATTTCACCCGGCCGCGCCACCCCGTTGCCGTGCCCACGCGGCGACGGTTGAAACGGTCTAGCCGATCATCCTCACGTGAGCGGGATCCGCGGATCGACGTTCACGTCTCGACGGGCGGCGACTCGGGCGAGGCGACGGGGCCGTTCGTCCATGACTCGTACTACGTCACGACGGAGCCCCGTGGACTGGGAGCAAGGTCCAGTACTCATATCGCAACAAGGTCGGACTCGAGCTGATGATCCTCCCCAAGGCGAGGTCCGGCTACTCCGCCGCGAGCGTCGACGCCGACGTCGTCCGGGGCCACGACGGCCGCTGGCGCGTCGACTACTGGATGATCACGAAGTTCCACGGCGCCGGCGCGACCGCGCCGAACGACTCGGCCTCGGCGCTGCAGGAAGGGCCGCCGGGTGTCCACAAGCTCCCGGGCAAGCCGAAACGCCGGCGACCGCCGCACTGACGCAGGCCGTATAGGGTCGCTCTGAACCCGACCCAGGAGGGATGCAATGGCACTCGCACGCGCCGTGACGTTCGAAGGCGTGACGCAGGAGCGGATCGACCAGCTCCAGGACGAGATCGAGAACCAGGAGCAGCCCGAGGGGCTGAATCCCACGGAGATCCTCGTGCTCCACGACGCCGAGGCGAGCGAGGCGCTGGTCCTCGTCTTCTTCGACAACGAGGAGGACTACCGAAGCGGCGACGCCGTGCTCGACGCGATGCCGGCCGGCGAGACGCCGGGCCGCCGCAGCAGCGTCAGGAAGTACGACGTCGCGCTCCGTCAGTCGCCGTAGGCGTAGCACCTAGGCAATACCTATGTGATAGCGTCGGCGCACGATGGCGCGCGCGACGTATACGGCCGGCGAGGCGGCCCGCGCGCTCGGCATCAGCCTCGACACGCTGCGCCGCTGGGACCGGCAGGGGCGGATCCAGGTCGAGCGTGATTCCGCCAACCGCCGCGTCGTGCCGGCGGCGGAGGTCGACCGGCTGCGCGGGTCTCAGCCGCACCCGATGAGCGCGCGCAACCGGCTCCCCGGCGTCGTACAGAGCGTCAAGGTCGACGGGATCCTCGCGCAGGTCGAGCTGCTCGTTTCCGAGCCCGTCCGCGTCACGGCGATCATCACCGGCGACGCGGCCGCCGAGCTCGGGCTCGCCCGCGGCGTCGCGGCGACGGCGATCGTCAAGTCGACGTCGATCATGGTCGAGGGATGAAGCGCCTCGTTGCGCTCGTCATCGCCGTTGTCGCCCTCACAGCGCCCGCCGCAACGGAAGCCGGCGGCGGCCCAACCGTCTTCGCCGCCGCGTCGCTGACGCAGGTGTTTCCCAAGATCGACAAGAGCGCACGGTTCAGCTTCGCCGGGTCAGACCAGCTCGCGCTCCAGATCCAGCAGGGAGCGCCTGCGGACGTCTACGCGGCCGCCAGCCCCAAGTACCCGCAGCTGCTCTATCACCAGGGGCTGCTGCGCAAGCCGGTCGTGTTCGCGACGAACAAGCTGATCGTGCTCGTCCCACGCTCGAACCCCGGACGCATCAAATCGGTCTACGGCCTGACGCGCAGCGGGCTGAAGATCGTGGTCGGCGACGCAAGCGTCCCGATCGGCGTGTACACGAAGCAGATCCTCGACACCCTCGGCATCACCGCCGGCGTTACGAAGAATGTCGTCAGCCGGGAGACCGACGTCAAGGGCATCGTCGCGAAGGTCGCACTCGGAGAGGCCGACGCGGGATTCGTCTACGGGACGGACGCGAAGCCGGTCGCGTCGAAGACGAAGATCGTCCGCGTCCCCGATTGGGCCCAGCCGCCGATCCGCTATCAGCTCGCAATCGTGAAGGCGAGCGACCACCAGGCGGCCGCGAAGCGGTTTGTCGCCCGCGTGGTCTCGAAGGCCGGCCGCCGGACGCTCGCGATGGCGGGGTTCGGGCTTCCTCGAGCACCGCGGTGAGGCGTCTCCTCTTCGCGGTCGCGACCGGCGTCGCCGCGGCCGTCGCCCTCGCGTTCCTGGTCCTCCCGCTCGTGGCCATCTTCGCGCAGGTCCCGCTCGGGCACCTGTTCGGCCAGCTCGGCAACCCGGCCGCGCGCGACGCGCTCGTCGTCAGCCTGAAGACGAGCCTGATCGCGCACGCGCTCGTGCTCGTGTTCGGCACCCCGACCGCGTACCTGCTCGCGCGGCGCCGGTTCCCGGGGCGTTCCGTGGTCCTGACGCTGATCGAGCTCCCACTCGTTCTCCCGCCCGCGGTCGCGGGCGTCGGGCTGCTGGCGGCGTTCGGCCGCGCGGGGCTGCTCGGCGACGAGCTGAGCGCCCTCGGGATCCAGATCCCGTTCACCCAGACCGCCGTCGTCCTCGCGGTCGCCTTCGTCGAGAGCCCCTTCTACGTGCGCGGCGCGATCGCGGCGTTCGAGGGGGTCGACGCACGGCTCGTCGCCGCGGCGAAGACGCTCGGCGCAGGTCCATGGCTCGTGTTCGGCCGCGTCGCGCTGCCGCTCGCGGCGGCGGGCCTCGGCGCCTCGTCCGCCGTCGCGCTCGCACGGGGACTCGGGGAATTCGGCGCCACGGTCATCTTCGCCGGCAGCCTTCAGGGAGTGACGCAGACGCTCCCGCTCGCGATCTACGCCGAGTTCGAGCAGGACTTCGACGTCGCGCTCGCGATCAGCGCGCTCTTCATCCTCTTCGGCGCGGCGATCCTCGTCTCCCTCAAGGTCTTCGGATGGGCACGCTCCAGCTCGACCTTCGGGTTCCGACCCGCAGCTTCGACGTCGAGCTAGCGCTCGAGGTCGGACCGGAGACGGTCGTCCTGCTCGGCCCCTCGGGCGCCGGCAAGACGACGGTGCTGGACGCCGTCGCGGGGCTCGTTCCGCCCGACGCGGGTGTCGTCATGTGCGACGGCGACACGTGGTTCGACGCGCAGCGCCGCGTCCACCGCCGCCCGGAGGAGCGTTCGGTGGGCTACGTGTTCCAGGACTACGCCCTCTTCCCGCACCTGACCGTCGAGCGCAACGTCGCCTTCGGCGGCCGTGGGGACGGACTGCTCGAGCGCCTGCGGATCGCGCACCTCGCGCGCGCGAAGCCAGCCGAGCTCTCGGGCGGGGAACGGCAGCGCGTCGCCGTCGCCCGCGCGCTCGCCCGGCGGCCGCGTGTGCTGCTGCTGGACGAGCCGATGTCAGCACTCGACCCACACACGCGTGGGCCCGTCCGCGCCGAGCTCCGCGACCTCCTACAGGAGTTGTGGCTGCCGACCCTCCTCGTGACGCACGACTTCGAGGATGCCGTCGTCCTGGCGGATCGCGTCGGACTGCTCGTGGACGGACAGTTGCGGCAGCTCGGAACGCCGGCGGAGCTGCTCGCGGCGCCGCGCGACGCTCACGTTGCCTCCTTCGCGGGTGCGAACGTGCTCGCGGGCGTCGCGGGGTCGAGCCGCGACGGCCTGACCGAGGTGACGCTCGCTTCCGGCCGGCAGATCTATTCGGCCGACGGCGCACAGGGTCCCGTCGTCGCTTCGATCTTTCCGTGGGACGTGACGCTGGCGCACGCCGAGATGGCCGACTCGGCGCTCAACCACCTCGCCGAGGAGATCGTCTCCGTCGTTCCGGTAGGCAACCGCGTCCGCGTGCGGCTGACGGCGCTGACCGCGGAGGTAACCGCCGCCTCCGCCGAGCGGCTCGAGCTCCGTCCGGGCGCTCCGATCGTCGCGAGCTTCAAGGCCACGCAGGTCCGCCTGTTGCCCGCGGGGTAGGCGAGCGTACGATGCCGCCGGTGGAGACGATCGAGAGCCGGTCGCCGTCGGCGAGGGGGAATCACCCGGCTTTGCGCTCGCGCTGGCATCCCGTGGCGTACTCGCAGACGCTCGCCGAGGGACCCGTTCCGGCGGAGCTCCTGGGCGAGCCGCTCGTCCTCTGGCGCGACTCGACCGGCGCCGCGCACGCCTTCTCGGACCTCTGCATCCACCGCGGCACGGCGCTTTCGCTCGGGACCGTCGAGGGCAACGAGATCGTGTGCCCCTACCACGGCTGGCGGTACGGCGCGAGCGGCGCATGCACGGCCATCCCGCAGCTCGCCGACCCGACGCGCGTCCCCGCGAAGGCACGCGCCACATCGTTCGGCTGCCTAGAGCGGTACGGCATCGTTTGGGTCGCACTCGAGGAGCCGCGCTGGCCGCTTCCGGCGGTGCCGGAGCTCGAGTCGCCGTCGTGGCGAACCGTGACCTGCGGCCCGTACACGTGGCGCTGCGACTCCTCGCGCCAGGTCGAGAACTTCACCGACTTCGGGCACTTCCCGTTCGTCCACCCCGGTCTCCTAGGGGATCCCGAGCGGCCCGTCGTGCCGAACCACGAGGTGACGATCGACGGCCACGTCCTCCGCTACGAGATCGTCCGTCCGGAGGCGCCCAACACCGACGACTTCCCGGTGTTCGCCAACGAGGAGGAGCAGCGACCGGAACGGCGCAGCCGGTACGAGCTCCACCTGCCGTACACGATCGTGCTGCGGCTCGGCTGGGGCGGCGAGGAGGGAATGCTCTACTTCTTCGCGTCGCAGCCGGTGCGCGAGGACGTCTGCACCGGCTTCCTCGCGATCGGGCGGAACTACAACTTCGGCCAGCCGGACGAGGTCCTGCGCGAGTTCGAGGACGTGATCTTCGACCAGGACAAGCGGATCGTCGAGTCGCAGCGGCCCGAGCAGGTGCCGTTCGACCTCGCGGCCGAGCTGCACCTGAAGTTCGACGCGGTCGCGGTCGCCTATAGGCGGGCCATGCGCTCCGAAGGCCTCGCAGCCGAGCATCCCCCGCCGCACGAACTTCGTTGAGCGTGGAATCGAGGGGCGGCGTGAAAGGACTTGCGAAGCAGGTTCTGCCTTCGCCGATCTGGAGGCAGCTGCGGAGTATGAAAAGTTGGATCAAGAGGGCGATTGCTCCACCTGAGAGGATCCAAAAATACATGGAGAAAGCGGGTTATACAGTCGCTCGTAAGAGCGACTATTACTCTCCGCTGGCACCGGTCTCCGAGCTGAAGGAGACATTTGGCCGATGGAATCGTCCTAGTACCCTCGCCGGGGTCTCTTACGATCTCCAAGCAATGAAGAGCATGTTCGCTGACCTGCTGGCGCAATATCTTCGCGAGTTCTCAGCGTTGCCGACGTACGGTGAGCTCCAGCGGGTCGGTTTCGGACCGGGTTACACGGCCGTCGACGCTCTGACTCTGTACGTCATGCTTCGGCACCTCAAGCCCGAGCGGTACATCGAAGTCGGATCAGGTCTTTCAACCTATTACTGCACGCTGGCTGCTGCGAAGAACGCGGAGGAGGGCCATCCTCTCGCCATCACTTGTATCGAACCGAATCCCTTTGAAAAGTTGCTCGCTATTCCGGGCATCGAGGTGATCGAGAAACAAGTGCAAGACGTCCCCACCTCGGTGTTCGAGCGTCTTCGACGCGACGATGTTCTGTTCATCGACTCGAGCCACATTCTCAAACTGGATGGCGACGTACCATTTCTGTACCTAGAGGTGCTTCCGCGTTTGAACCTGGGGGTCGTGATTCAAATTCACGACGTGCCCTTCCCATACAATATTCCGTATCCGCCAGAACTCTGGGTATTCGGTCACAAATGGCCACTCTTCTGGAATGAAGCGATGCTTGTGCAAGCATTTCTCTGTTTCAACCGTAACTTCAGCGTCCTGATGTCGACGCCGCTGATTCGCCATACTGATGAGGCTTTTCTGAGAAAGCAGATACCGTTCTACGAGTCTGTCGAGGAAAATCCGAATACGTTCAGCGCGCTGTGGTTGAGAAGGGACAGTTGAAAGGAGCGCACAGGCGCGAGTGCTTGTAGTGGCCACGATCAGCGGGCGATGCGTGCCGAAAGCCTCGTTCGGTAGCGCCGACGTCGGAGCAGCAGTGCGGCGGCGACGCCGATTCCCAGCAGAACGACCGCCGCTAGCAGCGCCGACCTCCACGCGGGCGTACTCGGGGCAGCCCCCTCGTCGGCGGTCAACCCTGCAAAGGTCCGGGTGTCGATGCTCGCGAGCCTGCGGCCGCGCTCCCGCACGCCGATGGTTCGGCCGTCCGCCGAGAGCTGCAGGCGCACGTCCCAGATGTTGCGGGTGTGGAGACCGTCGAGGTCGATGCAGCGCGCGCTGCGCGCCGCCGTGTCGAGCGCGTGCACGAACGGCGTCTTCCCCGCCCCGTCGTAGAGCGTGTATGCCCAACGTCCGTCGGCGCTCGCGACCCGCGTGACGGGCGCGCCGCGCATCTTCTCGCCGCGTTCGCGCGGATCGACGACGGGCGCCGCGAGCAGGCGGCGGTACCACAGGTCGTACGCACGTACGAGGTATCTCGACGGATCGCGCGGCGAGACGTACTGGATCAGGTACAGCCAGCGTCCGTTCGGCGAGAGCGCGTCGAAGCTGAAGTCGCCGCGGAGATCCACCCGATCTGTCGGCTGCAGCGTTTGCGCGTCGAGTTGGAGCAGCGGCGTTCGCTTGCGTGGGAACGTCATGCGCGGGCTGATCAGCATCAACGTCGCGCCGTCACCGGAGAGCCCGCTCGCGCTGCCGTCGTAGGCGACCGCCGGAATCGTGAACGTCCCCGGCAGGACGGTCGAGCGGAGGATCTGGCCGCCACCGACTTGGACCCACGCGACGACGGTGCTCCCACCGGCCGGCATCGTCACCGCTCGCGCGTCGCCGCTCGCGTTCACGACGCCCGTCGGTCCGGCGTCGACACCGAGCACGGGCAATCCGTCGGCGCGGGCACTCCCCGCACCCGCGAGCAGCGCAACGCCCCCGAGGCAAATACAGAGCAATTTCCGTTTCATGGTCGGCCTCCGATCTCGCTGACGAACGAGATACGCCCGCCGCCCGGCCGGAGGTCCGCGCTCTGCCATCATCATGCTGCGTGAGCTCTGGGTCGGCGTACGAGCGGCTGGGCGTCTCGCCGGTCGTAAACGCCTGCGGCATCTACTCCGAGTACGGCGGCTCGTGCCTGTCGCCGGCGGTCTGGGAGGCGGTTGCCGAGGTCAACGCGCGCTACGCGTCGATGCCGGAGCTGCTCATGCGCTCCGGCGAGCGGATCGCCGAGCTGCTCGACGTGGAATCGGCGCGGGTCGTCCCGGGCGCTGCTGCCGGGATCGCGCTGGCG
>Ga0126313_10002363_pt1 | contig 10532 bp, 10 predicted proteins | sample Plot105A_FD_89954 | JGI IMG/M metagenome (GOLD analysis project Ga0126313, IMG submission 89954) | Serpentine soil microbial communities from UC McLaughlin Reserve, CA, USA - Plot105A | ecosystem: Environmental > Terrestrial > Soil > Grasslands | place: USA: UC McLaughlin Reserve, Lake County... | reverse complement strand
TGGCGGCCAGGGTGCGCGGCCAGGACCTGGGCGACCGGGTCGAGCTGCGCGGCTTCGTGCCCGACGAGGAGCTGGTCGAGCTGTTCGCCGGGGCCCTGGCGGTCGTCTACGCCCCCTCCGACGAGGACTACGGGTACGTCACCCTGCAGGCCTTCCTGGCCGGCAAGCCGGTGGTCACCGCCACCGACGCCGGCGGGGTGCTGGAGTGGGTCGAGGACGGGGTGACCGGGTTGGTCACCGACGGCTCCCCCGAGGCCATGGGGGCGGCCATCGACCGCCTGGCCGGCGACCGGGCCCTGGCCGAGCGGCTGGGCGCGGCCGGCCGGGAGCGGGTGGCCCGGCTCAGCTGGCCCCCGGTCGTGCGGGAGCTGCTGGGCGCATGACCCTTCCTCTGCTCGGGCTCGCCCTGGACCGCCGACCTCCGGAGTCGCTGGTCCCGCTGCTGGTGGCGTCGTACCGGTGGTGCGTGCCGTCCACCATCGAGGCGGGCGCGCCGGAGCCGGCCGCGGTCATGGCCACGGTCGCCTCGGCCGGGCGGGTCCCGGCCGGGCGGCCGCTGGCCCTGTGGGTCGGCTCGGCCGAGGAGGTCGGCTCGGCGGCGGCCGGGCGGGCGGCCGCGATCCTGTCCGACGACCCGGCCACCGTGCAGGCCGCCGGCGAGCGGGGCGTGCTGGCTCCGGCGGCCGACGCCGCCGCCGGCCGCTCGGTGGTGTCGCCGTTCGTGCGCCGGCGGCTGCGCTGGGCCCGGGGGCTGCCCGAGGCGGCCGTGCTCGAGCAGGCCGGGGACGGCTGGCGCTGGCCCGGCCTGGCCGAGCCGCTGGCCGACGACCTGGTGCCGACGGCCATGGCCTGCGCCTCGGCCGTCGCCGTGACCGAGCCGGCGCGGCTGCTGGAGGCCATGGCCTGGGGGGCGCCGACCGTCAGCGACCCCGCCTCGGCCCGGCGGGTGGGGGCCGTGGCCGGCACCCACGTGCTGGTCGGGGCCGACGCCGACGAGCGGCGCCGGCTGGCCACCGAGCTGGCCGCCGACCAGGCGCTCGCCTCCCGGCTGTCGTGGGCGGGCCGCCGGCTGGTGGAATGGCGCCACGACGCCGGCCGGGCGGCCATGCGGCTGGTGGAGCTGCTCGGACTGCGCCCCACCCTTCCCGAAGGCGCGTTCGCCCCGGCGAGGCTGCAGCTCGGCCTCCTCGGCACCCCGAGCGACGCCAACATCACCAGCAGGTTCGCCGAGGCCACCGCGTGGCCGTCGATGAGGTGAGGTGACTCCGTTGGCCCTGCCAGGAGAGCTCAGCCGCGACAAGACCGACCGTCTGCGCCCCCCGCAGCCGGACCAGGTCCCCGAGGAGGAGGTCGCACCCGAACCGGCGCCGGTGGCGGTGGCGGCGCCGGCCCCGGTGGCCGGCCCGCGGCGACGGGCCCTGCGGCTGGCCAAGCGGGCCGCCCGCCAGCTCCTGGGCGAGCGCGGGGTCGACAAGCTGCGCGGCTACCTGCGGGTCGACGAGGCCCTGCGCATGGGCGGCGAGAGCCTGCGCCGGACGGCCGAGCTGGAGCAGCAGGTCGCCTCCATGCAGCGCTACGCCCTCGGGGCCGAGCTGGTCCAGGCCGAGGCGCACGCCGCCAGCATCAACCTGGAGCTGCTGAAGGGCGAGGTCCGCTCGGTCATCCAGACCCTTGAGGACCTGGGCATGGCCATCGCCCCGGCGGCCGGCCTGCCCGGCGCCGGCGAGCGCCTGAGCGAGCTTCGCGAACGCGTCAACGGCCTCGACCGCCGCCTCCGCACCCTCCAGGCCCAGGCCACCACCCCGGCGCCCGGCCCGGCCCGGGCCGGTGCCGGGCCGGTGCCGGCCGCCCCCTCGTCCGCGTTGTTCGACTACGTGGGGTTCGAGCGGCGGTTCCGCGGCGACCCGGAGGCGGTCGCGGCGGCGCTGGCCGAGCGCTACCTGGACCTGCTGGTGGCCAACCCGCCGGTGGTGGACATCGGCTGCGGTCGGGCCGAGCTGGTGGAGATGCTGGCCAGGCGGGGCGTGGAGGCGATCGGGGTCGACACCGACCCGTCGATGGTGGCCGAGGCCCGCGACCGCGGGCTGGACGTGCGTCAGGTCGACGGCAACAGCTTCCTGCGCAGCCGCGAGCCCGGCTCCCTTGGGGCGATCATCGCCACCCACCTGGTCGAGCACCTGGAGTTCGCCGACCTGGTCGAGCTGCTGGAGCTGGCCGCGACCCGGCTGCGGCCGGGCGGGGTGCTCATCGCCGAGACCCCCAACCCCACCTCGCTGGTCGTGCTGGGCAACTCCTTCATCCTCGACCCGACCCACCTGCGCCCCCTGCACCCCTCGCTGCTGACCTTCCTGTGCGAGGGGGCCGGGTTCCGCGACGTGCGGCTGCGCTTCCACGCCCCGGCCAGCGACTACCATCTCCCGATGATCGGCGAGCCGGACGCGCCGCCCTGGACCAAGCGGATCAACGAGGCCTTCGCCAAGCTCAACCAGGTGCTGTTCGGCCCCCAGGAGTACGCGCTCATCGCGACCGCGGCGCCCCCGACCCACGGCGCCACCGAGGAGGAGCATTCTTGAGCAGACGCGCACTGATCACCGGCATCACCGGGCAGGACGGCTCGTACCTGGCCGAGTACCTGCTCGAGCAGGGCTACGAGGTCTGGGGCATGGTCCGGGGCCAGGAGAACCCCAAGATCTCGGCCACCCGGGCCCTCATCCCCGACCTCCAGCTGGTCGGCGGCGACCTGCTGGACCAGGGCAGCCTCATCTCGGCCCTGGAGACCGTCCAGCCGGACGAGGTCTACAACCTGGGCGCGATCTCGTTCGTGCCCGTGTCCTGGTCCCAGGCCGAGCTGACCGCCGAGGTCACCGGGGTCGGGGTGCTGCGGATGCTGGAGGCGGTCCGGATCGTGTCCGGCGTCGGCCGGTTCGGGGCCAGCTCCGGCCGGTCGACCATCCGCTTCTACCAGGCGTCCTCGTCGGAGATGTTCGGCAAGGTCCGCCAGACGCCCCAGGACGAGCTCACCCCGTTCCACCCCCGCAGCCCCTACGGGGTGGCCAAGTGCTACGGCCACTACATCACCCAGAACTACCGCGAGTCCTACGGGCTGTTCGCCGTCTCCGGGATCCTGTTCAACCACGAGTCCCCACGCCGCGGGGTCGAGTTCGTGAGCCGCAAGATCACCATGTCGGCGGCCCGGATCAAGCTCGGCCTGGACAGTGAGCTGCGCCTGGGCAACCTGGACGCCCAGCGCGACTGGGGCTTCGCCGGCGACTACGTGCGGGCCATGCACATGATGCTCCAGGCCCCCGAGGCCGAGGACTACGTGGTCGGCATGGGCGAGACCCGCTCGGTGCGGGAGCTGGTCGAGCTGGCCTTCGCCGCCGTCGACCTCGACTGGGAGGAGTACGTCCGCACCGACTCCCGGTTCGTCCGGCCGGCCGAGGTCGACGTGCTCAAGGCCGACCCGACCAAGGCCCGCGAGCGGCTCGGCTGGAAGCCGACGGTCAGCTTCGAGGAGCTCGTCCAGATGATGGTCGACGCCGACCTGCGCCAGCTCAAGGCGGCCGCCTCCTAGCTGGGGCGGCCGGGTGCCCCCCGGCACGCTGCTGGCCCTGGCCGTCGAGGGCGGCGGGCCGCGCCGGGCTGCCCCTGCGGGGGGCCTGACCCGCCGCCACCGGGCCGGTCAGGCGGTCTCCAGCCACATGCTGGTGCCGCTGTCGCGCAGCCACAGCGGCAGGGCCGCCCCCACCCGCTCGCGGTGGCAGGCGGCCAGCTGGGAGCTCCAGAAGGTGATCCGCAGCCGCGGGTTGCCGGTCAGCAGGGCCCGCAGCAGGTAGGCCTCGTTCCAGGCCCGCCCCTGGTAGGCCCACTGCCTGTCGTACTCGAACGGCCAGATGATGTCGTGCACGTGCACGTGCACCCCCGGGCGCAGCCGGGGCACGACCTCGAGCAGCAGCAGGTTGACGTCGCTGCCGACCTTGGTCACGTGGCTTGAGTCGATGAACAGCACGTCGCCGGGCTCCAGCCGGTCGAACACCGCCCGGTCGACGTCCTGGACCTGCTGGCTGAGGAGGGTGACCCGGTCCCGGTCGTCGTCGCGCAGCAGGCCCTGGAAGCGGTCGGGGTGCGGCTCGATGAAGACCAGCTCGGGGGCCGGGCGCAGGAACCGCTCGGCGGTGTCGAGCATGAGGGCCGACGAGAAGCCGGAGCCGACCTCGACCACCCGGGCCGGCCGCAGGTGGCGCAGCATGCAGAACAGGACCAGGCCGTCGCCCCAGCCGAAGTAGTCGTTGTCGAAGTGGTAGCGCAGCCCGTCCTTGGGCTCGGCCTGGAAGGGCTGGTCGGCCACGAACCGGCGCAGCCGCTCGACCAGGGCCAGCTGCACGTCGGTGCGCAGGTCGATCCCGACCAGCTCGGCCGGGGCGTCGAAGATCTGCGCCTCGTGGGCCCGGACCTCGTCCAGGTCGGGGACCGGGGAGTGGAAGTGCCCGGGCGGGTACAGGCCGGCGCGCCGGTGCAGCTCCTCGAGCTGGCGCTGGCGGTCCTCGGCGGCCGCCTCGAGAGCGCCGATGTCGGTCCGCAGCTCTCGGATCTCCCGGTCGCGGACCTCGACCTCGCCGCGGAGCTCCTGGACCTCGCCGGCCAGGCGGGCACGGTCCTCCAGCAGCCGCCGCAGCGGCGGCAGCCGGCGGGCCGCCGCCCGGGCCGGGCCGCGGGGCCCGCCCCGCCCTCGCCCGTCCGGCGCCGTGCCGGCTCCGTCAGCTGTCACGCTTCCTCCCCTGGCTCTCCCGCTGCGATGGTAGCCAAGGCCCGCCGGCGGCGACAGCCAGGGTGGCCCGGCCGGGCCGGGTCGTGAACCGCACGCCCTCGGCCCGGCGCCGGAGGGTGGCCAGCTCGTCGGGCGAGCCGGTGACCACCCAGACCCGGCCCCGGCCGAGCCGCAGGCCCCGCTCCAGGCCGTCGACCATGGCCCGGGGGCTGCGGGGCTGGTGGACCATGAGCAGCTCGGGGCGGCCGGGGAAGCTGGGCATGAAGCCGACCCCGGTGTTGACGGTGCTGGGCACGAAGGTCGGGCGGTCGGGCCAGTAGTAGGCGAAGGAGAAGGTGGCGGCGAAGGTGACCAGCACCGGGTCGCCGGGGCGGCTCCGGGCGAGGACGTCGGCCACCTGGGCCTCGACGTCCTCGCCGGGGATGTCGCCGCGCCCGGCGCGGACCCACCCGGGGACCAGCAGGACGGCGACCAGGACCACGCCGGCCACGGCCACCGGGGCGGCCACCCGGTGGCCGAGGCCGAGACGCACCAGGGTGGCCAGGCCGGCCGCGGCCGTGACCGTGAGCAGGGCGGAGTAGAAGATGACCGTGCGGGGCTCCAGGAACGGGTAGGCGCCGGCGAACCCGAGGACGACCAGCTCGGCGGCGACGGCGGGCACGGCCAGGGCCAGGGCCGGCAGGCCGGCCCGCCACAGGGTGACCAGTCCGACCCCGATGAGCGCCAGGGCCAGCCACCACGGCCCCCAGCCGAGGCTGCCCAGCTCGGCCACCAGCCGCTGCCAGACCAGCTGGGCGGCGGCGCCGACCCCGTCGTCCAGGGACAGGTAGCGCAGCCGCCAGTAGCGGCGCAGCGGCAGGGTGCTGCCGTTGCTGGCCAGCACCTGGTAGAGGACCCCGTCGGCCAGGGCGAGCCCGGCGGTGGTGGCGGCCAGGGCCGGCAGGCGGGACCAGCGCCGGCCGGCCAGGCTGGTCAGCCACAGCCCGCCCATCCCGGCCGCGGCCACCAGCGGGGCGGTGTTGCTGACCAGGAACCCGGCGACCCCGGCGGCCGCGAAGGCGGCCAGGGAGCGCCACGACCAGGCCCGCTCGACCCGGGCCAGGAGCACGGCCAGGACCAGGGCCACGAACGCCTCGGCGGTGTACTGCTTCAGCCAGGTGTGGCTCAGCACCGCCGCCGAGGCCGCCCCGGCGAGCCCGCAGCACAGCCCGTACAGCCAGGCCCACGAGGCCCGGCCCCCGGGCCCCCCGCCCACCAGGCGGCCGAGCCACCAGGCGGCCAGGGCACACGCGGCGGCGAAGGCCAGCGGCAGCAGCCGGTAGCGCTCGGGGCCGCCGACCGGGGGGACCAGGCGCAGCAGCAGGGTCCAGCCGATCGGGGTCGAGGAGGTGAGCAGGTCCAGCTGATGCAGGGGAGCGCGGACCGAGTCGACGACCCAGCCCTCGTCCAGCCAGAAGGACCGGGTGAGCAGGTAGCGGGGGTCGCGGAGGGCCACGGCCAGCACCATCAGGCCCAGGGCGACCACCGGACCCTCAGCTCCCCTCAACCGCCTCGATTCCTGCACATGTGTCACGGCCGGTCAGACTCCGGGGCGCTCGCGTGGAGGACGTCAGTGGCAGTGTCGACGAATTGCTGGGATTCTTCCCGAGCAGGACTATGACCGCCATCGCCAAGGACCCGCCAGCCTGACCCAGCACGCGACCGCCCCCCCGGTGACCGGCCAGGCACCCGGCCCCCCGGCCCGGGGCCGCGCCGGCCGCCTGCTCGCCTGGGTGGCCATGGCCGTTGTCACCCTGGCCACCTTCGCCGCCCTGACCTGGCCGCTGGCCCGACACATGGACGACATCTGGGTCCAGTACGCGATCGGCGACCCGGGGACCAGCCCGGCCGCCCGCTACCAGCCCGACATGCTGGTCGGCGGCGACCACCTCCAGAACGCGTTCATCCAGACGGTCGTGATCGACAACGTCCGCCACCTGCGCAACCCCTACCTGGACCTGTACGAGGGGGCGGCCGGGCCGACGCCGCTGCGCACCAGCTCCCTGGACGTGCCCTGGACGCCGCTGGTGGCGCTGCTGTGGCCGCTGGCCGGGCTCCAGGCCGCCTACAACACCACCCTGGTCCTGTCCACCCTGGCCACCGGGCTGGCCGCCTTCGGCTGGCTGCGCCGCCACACCCGCTGGCCGCTGCTGGCCGGCGCCGGCGCGCTCGCCTACACCTTCACCCCCCACCACATGTCCCAGCTGGCCAGCCACTTCAACGGCGTCATGTGGTGGGCGTTTCCTGCCGCCCTGTGGGCCTTCGAGGCGGCCATGGAGCGCCACCGCGAGGGGAGGCGGTGGCTGTGGCCGGCCCTGGCCGTGGCGGCGGTGGCGGTGGTGGTGGCGGTCAGCGGCGAGTACCACCTGTCGCTGTACCTCACCGTCCTGCTGTGCTACCTGACCGCCTTCGAGCTGGCCTCGGCCTGGCTGGCCCGCCGCCCGGCGGCCACGGCACCGGGCGCGGTCGTCGCCGGCGGCGTGGCCCTCGGGGTGGCCTATGTGCTGGTGGTGTTCGCCTACGTCTTCCGCGGCGACCTGCAGGGCGGCAACGGCGACTACGGGGAGGTGCTGAAGTTCGCCCCCGTGTCCGCCCTGTGGCTGGTGCGCAAGGGCCTGGCCAGACTGGGCGAGGGCATGGTGTACGTCGGCTGGGCGGTCGTCGCCCTGGCCGCCGTCGGCCTGGTCGCGGCCATGGTCGGCCGCGACCGGCCGCGGACCGCCCGGCCCTATGCCGTGCTGGCCGTCCCGCTGCTGTTCCTCACCCTGGGCCCGGCCGCCGACCTGGGCGGCTTCCGCCCCTACCGCTTCCTGGCCGAGCACGTCCCGGTGGTCGGGCTCCAGCGGGTGCCGCAGCGCCTGATGGTGCTCACCAGCCTGGTCCTGGTGCTGCTGGCCGTCTGCGCCCTCGACCTGGCCGCCGAGCGGCTCCTGGCCGTCCGACCCCGCCTGGCCCCGGTGGCCGCGGCCGTCCTGCTGGCCGGCACGGCCCTGCTGCTGGCCGACTACATGGTCGCCCGCAACGCGGTCATGGACAACCCGGCCGACAACCGGGTGGTGACCGCCCTGCGGGGGGCCGGCGGCCGGGCCGGGCCGATCCTCGGCGTGCCCGTCCGCGAACAGGTCTCGGCGACCAGCTACGTCGCCGCCCTCAGCCGCCGGCGGGCCCTCAACGCCTACAACCAGACGCCGGCGCCCTGGCTGAACGAGCGGATGCGCCAGCTCCAGCCGATCAGCCGTGGCCGCGTCGATCCGGCCGCCCTCGAGGTCCTGCGCGGCACCGGCACCACCCAGGTGGTGGTGATCAACGAGCCCCACCTCTACCAGCCGGGCCAGTGGCGCCAGGTCGTCGACAAGCTGGTCGCCTCGGGCCACTTCCGCCTGGCCCTCACCGACGGGCCGTTCGCCCTGCTGGAGCTGACCGGCCAGCCCTGACGCCAGCCCCGGTCAGGTCCCGGCGGCGCGACCAGCCCTCACGCACCTCTCCCGCACGCGGGCATGCCCCACCAACCGGGCGGGTCAGGGTCCAGGGACACCACCACCGGGCCCGGGACTCGGTGCGGGCGGCCCCAGCCGGGTCAGCAGCGCCCGGCCCCGGGGCGACAGCCGGTAGCCGACCTCGAGGCTCTCGGTCAGCCCAAGCTCCTTGAGCTTGCGCACGTCGGTCTTGAACAGGCGCCGCTCCCGGCCGGCGGCGGCGGCCAGGTCCACACACAGCCGCTGCTCGAACAGCGTGACTGCTCTGCCGGCCTATGCTGGCAGCTTCTCAAGCTAGGAGGCTTGACCAGAGCCCAGCCCGGCCCTGGTGGCGATGTTGCGGGCCCCGTTCAGGTCGGCGTCCAGTTCGCCGTGGGCCGGGCAGACGACGGTGTCCTGTCGAGGTCGAGTACAGCTGGCGCCGCAGATGTGGCAGTCGATCGAGGTGTTAGCAGGATGCACAAGCACGACTCGCCGTCCGGCGCTTTCAGCCTTGGCGACAAGGATCCTCGTGAACTGGGTCCAGCCGGCATCAAGGATCGACCGGTTCAGCCCGGCCTTGGCCTCAACATTGGCGCCTGGGTGCTCGGCGGTGCCTGCAGCCGAGGCGGTCATGGCGGCCACGCGCAGCTGTTCGAGGGCGATGGTGTCGTGGGTGTCGACAAGCGCCCGGGCGGTCTTGTGGTGGAAGTCTCGCCGCTGGTTGCGGATCCGCCGCCACTCCTTGGCGAGCGCCCGCCGGACCCGCCTGCGATTCCCCGAGCCGGGCCGGGACCGCGCCTTGCGGCGCTGCAGGCCGCCGATCCGCTCCTGTGCGACCTCCAGAAACCGTGGATTGGCCACCACGTCCCCGACGCTGGTGGTCAAGAACCGCGCTACCCCCAGATCGATGCCAACCGACCGGCCAGTGGATGGTAGCGGCACGGGCTCGGATTCGGTGACGATAATCACATACCAGCGGCGGTGCTCCCGCTTGAGCTGCAGGGCCTTGACCCGACCCACAACCGGTCGATGCTGGCCGACCTTGATCCCCCCGACCGCCTTCAAGCTGGCATGCGCCCAGCGGCCGCCGTCGGCGGGGTCCCATCTGGCACCGTCCCCGGCGACGAACAGCACCTGGTCGAAGCGCTGCTAGGGCTTGAAGCGCGGGTAGCCAACCCTCCGAGCGCTTCCCTTGGCGTCGCGGACACGCCTGAAATAGGCAGCGAACACGGTATTGAGGCGCCGTAAGGTCTGCTGCTGGGCAGTGAAGGAGTGGCGACCCTGCCCGTCAGGATCGGCGGCGCGGATCTCTTTGAGCTGGGCCGACTGGTCGCCGTAGGAGATGCTGAGCTTGCGCAGGCGCCAGGCCTCGCGGCGCTCCTGGAGAGCAGCGTTGTACAGGTCGCAGTGGTCGGCCAGCAGCCGCACCGCGCGACCCTCCTGCGAGCGCGTAGGGTAGGCACGAAGCTTGTAGGCGCGTCTCGCGGCCGGCCCCACAGAACGCCTCACCTGTTCATCCCCGCTCGGCGCACGTTACCGCCCCCGCTGAGCAGCCGTACTCGCCGAGCAACGTCATCTCGTGACTATAGAGCCACGGTGGGACAAGTCATCGGCCACGCCACCGCCTCAATTTCCGTGAGCCAAAGCAGGAGGAGCTGACATGGAGGAGCAGACCTGCGGCCAGGGCCTGGCCGAGAACTCGGTGCTGCCCGCGCAGCTCGCCGAGGTGACCGAGGCGATGGCCGACAACCTCCAGGTGCACATGCAGGCCCTCGAGCTGGACGACCCGTCGGCCAGGCAGGAGCACGCCGTCTACCTGCGCCTGGTCGAGGAGCAGCGCCAGGCCGCCGGCCGCCTGCGCGCCGTCGCCGGGGAGATGGCCGCCGCCCGCGACCTGCCCATGGGCCGCCACGACGCCCAGACCATGACCTCCCCCGAGGTCGCCCACGCCTTCCAGCACCTCGTCACGGCCAAGCAGGAGCTGCTGGCCCTCCTCCAGCGGACGGCCGACCAGGACCGGCGGATGCTGGCCGCCATGGGCGGGGCCGACCGCGGCGAGGCGGCCGCTCAGGGCGCGTAGCCGGGCAGGTCGCCGCGCCGTAGACTTCGCGTCACCCTGGCCGCCATCACCGGCCCGCTCTCGTCGCGTCAGGAGATCGTCCACGTGCAAGCCGTGATTCTCGCCGGAGGCTTCGGCACCCGCCTGCGCCCGCTGACCAGCACCCGGCCCAAGCCGCTGATCCCGTTCGCCAACGAGCCGTTCCTGC
>Ga0126313_10002362_pt1 | contig 10535 bp, 7 predicted proteins | sample Plot105A_FD_89954 | JGI IMG/M metagenome (GOLD analysis project Ga0126313, IMG submission 89954) | Serpentine soil microbial communities from UC McLaughlin Reserve, CA, USA - Plot105A | ecosystem: Environmental > Terrestrial > Soil > Grasslands | place: USA: UC McLaughlin Reserve, Lake County... | reverse complement strand
TGAGCGTCCGTCATTCCCGCGAAAGCGGGAATCCACCGCGGTAGGTGCTTGGGTCCTCCAACCGATCTACACTATTACTTATGAGAGGCCGCTACCTCGCGGATCTCCGTCCGCGATCCTCCGAACGAACGGCCCGTGCCTTTACAGAAAGGGAACAGCACCTTGATCCCGATTCCTCGACCCGAGTACCCGCGTCCGCAGTTCCGCCGCCAGGATTGGATCAATCTGAACGGCGAATGGAGCTTCGCCTTCGATGATTCGGGCGCCGGGCTCGCCAACGGCCTGCAAAGGGTCACCCTGGAGGATCTGAGTTCCGGTGACTCGGCGTTCGACCGCAAGATCACCGTGCCTTTCTGCTGCCAATCTAAGCTCTCCGGCATCGGGGAGACGGCCTTCCACGACGTCGTCTGGTACGCCCGCACCTTCGAGTACTCGCCCGCTGGCGACGAGCGTCTCCTGCTCCACTTCGGCGCTGTAGACTACCGTGCGACGGTCTGGGTCAACGGCACGCAGGTAGTGTCGCACGAAGGCGGCCACACTTCGTTCTCTGCCGACGTGACGTATGCCCTCGCAGGCGAAGCAGGGGAGAACGTCGTGGTTGTGCGGGCCGAAGACCCCAGTCGAGACGTGACCATTCCGCGGGGCAAGCAATACTGGAAGGAGACCTCGGAGGGGATCTTCTACACCAGGACGACCGGGATCTGGCAGACCGTCTGGCTCGAGCCCGTGAATCGCCGCCGCATCGACACCCTTCGCCTGACCCCGGACGTGGACGCCGCCAGCGTCGAGGTGGAGGTCTTTGTCAGAGGTATCGAACCGGGGATGAGCCTCCGCGCGAAGGTGGAGCTCGACGGAGAGCAGGTGCTCGAAGACACCATCAGCGTGGGCTCCTCCCTCGTCGAACGGAGCCTGCCTCTTCTCCGTCGCGGCGAAGCCCCTGACACACCGCACCTGGCCGATTGGCCGGGCCCTGCCCTCTGGAGTCCCGAGCATCCCAACCTCTACGATCTGCGCCTCGAACTGCTGGATCAGGGCGGCGAGGTCCTGGACCGTGTGGAGAGCTACTTCGGGATGCGCAAGATCGAAACGAGGGACGGTAAGGTGTTCCTCAACGACCGTCTCCTCTACCAGCGACTCGTCCTCGACCAGGGCTACTTCCCCGAGGGCATCCTGACCGCCCCTACCGACGACGATTTGCGCAGAGACATAGAGCTAGCAAGGGAGATGGGCTTCAACGGCGCCCGCAAGCACCAGAAGGTCGAAGACCCGCGCTGGCTATTCTGGGCCGACACTTTGGGTTTCCTCGTCTGGGGCGAGATGGCGAACGCCTACCAGTACGGTACCGGCTACGTGCGACGCATGACGGCCGAGTGGCAGGAAGCGGTCATGCGCGACTACAACCACCCCTGCATCATCGCCTGGGTTCCGATGAACGAGAGCTGGGGCGTCCCGAACCTCACATCGGATCTGTCGCAGATCGAACACCTCCTCGCCCTCTACCACTTGACTCGCTCCCTCGACCCGACCAGGCCCGTCGTCTCCAACGACGGCTGGGAACACGCGATCACCGACCTCTGCAATATCCACGACTACCGCGATGCCGAAGCCCTCACGAAGAGCTACACAACACCAGAATCGGCCGTCGCCGCAGAGCCCGCGAACCGATCTGTCTACGTCCCTGGCTACGGCTACAGGGGCGAACCTATTCTCATAACCGAGTTCGGCGGCATTGCCTTCTCCGGCGGAGAGGAGGGCTGGGGTTACAGCACCGTCGCTGACGCGGACGAGTTCCTCGAACGCTACGGGTCCCTGGTAGACGCTCTGTTGCGCAGCCCTCCCGTCCAGGGCTTCTGCTACACGCAGCTTACGGACGTGGAACAGGAGATCAACGGCCTCCTCACCCACGACCGAAAGCCCAAAGTGGACCTTGCCAGGATTCGCGAGATCAATGAGAGGGAAACCCCCCTAACCTCTTGACCGAGATCTTGAAACACACCTATCATGCGCTTGGTTCCGGAAGCGGGGAAGGTATTCGGGGCGTTAGAGAGATCGGCGGCCCCACGGCAGTGGGAGAGAGCATGATCCAGGGTCTGTTAACTAGTCCTCGTCTGTTGTTCGGGTTGATCGTTCTCATAATGGCGGTCTTGATCGGCACAGCGGTCGGGCCGCGTACGGGGGACGCCGCCAGTCCTTCCAGGGCTCCCGGAGCACCGGGCGATAAGGCTGTATGGACCGAAGCAGATAAAGACGGCTTCGGTACCTCTACCACGACGGCCAGCAAGGTCTGGTACACCCTCGACGACGGGGAACTCACCGAGGTCTACTATCCCGACCTCGGCACGCCGAGCGTGCGAGACCTGCAGTTCATCGTCAGCGACGGCAAGACGTTCGCCGAACTTGAGACCGATGCCACGACCCACAAGGTGCAACTGGTAGACGAGAAGGCGCTGGGATACCAGCAGATCAACACCGACAAGACCGGCAACTACCGCATAACCAAGTCCTACGTCACCGACCCCGACCGCTCCACAGTGCTCGTGGATGTAACCTTCGAGTCACTCTCGGGCAAACCCTACCAGCTCTACGCGCTCTACGATCCCTCGCTGGATAACGGCGGCAGCGCAGAGTCCTCGGACTCCGGCGTCGTCCGTGACGCGGCTCTCGTTGCCACCGACGGAGACGTTGCGAGCGCACTCGTCGCTTCGCCGGAGATAGGCAGGAGCTCCACCGGTTACAAAGGCACGAGCGATGGCTGGCAGGACCTCAAGAATGACTACAGGATGGATTGGAACTACCGCTCGTCTCCGGATGGGAACGTAGTCCAGACGGCGAGGCTGCCGGTCGACGGGTTAGGTAACCGTGACGCTACCCTCTCCCTCGGTTTCGCGAACTCCGAGGACGGCGCCCTCCAGGGCGCAAGAGCTTCGCTCGCTACCGGCTTCAATCAGGCGCAGACGCAGTATCAGACCGGCTGGCACAATTACACCCCGCTGAAGTCATCACCGACGAGCGTGGGTTCGTCCGGGCTGATGCGCACGACCTACAACGTCTCCGTCATGACGCTCGCGGCGCACGAGGACAAGACGTACCGGGGGGCGTACGTCGCCTCACCGAGCATGCCCTGGGTGTGGGGCACAACCTCCCAGTTAACCGGAGATATCCTCGATAGCAAGGGGGCCGACGACACCTCGGGTGCCTACCACCTGGTGTGGTCCCGTGACCTCTACCAGATCGCGACGGCACTGCTCGCGGCCGGCGACGAGGCCGGGGCTAAGCGTGCTCTCAACTATCTCTTCAAGACGCAGCAGAAGGCTGACGGCTCCTTCCCCCAGAACTCCTACGTGGACGGTCGTCAGCGCTGGGAGAACGTACAGCTCGACGAGGTGGCCTTCCCGATCGTGCTCGCCTGGCAACTGGGACAAAAGGATCCATCGATCTTTAGTGAGTATAGCGAGGACGTCCAGCAAGCCGCAGACTACCTCGTCGACAAGGGACCGGCCACACCTCAAGAGCGGTGGGAGAACCAGGGCGGCTGGTCTCCGGCCACCATCGCAGCCGAGATAGCGGGTCTGGTGTGCGCGGCAGAGATCGCACGCGAAAACGGCGACGAGATTTCGGCCGCTGCCTACGAGAGCACCGCGGATCACTGGCAGCAAAACGTCGAGGCGTGGACCGTCACGACCAACGGCCCGCTCGACGAGGACCCCTACTACCTCCGCATCACCAAGAGCCCGGGCGATAACCCCGCAGACTCCGACGTTCCCCCAGATCCCAACGCCCCGATCACCTACTCGATAGGCGACAGCGGTCCGTCGGCCATCGACCAGCGGCTGGTGGTAGACACGAGTTTTCTGGAGCTGGTCCGGCTCGGCGTCAAGGAGGCCGACGATACAAACATCGTGAATACCCTGGACGTCGTGGATTCCGATGCGGTCGTCGGCCCGTTCCAAACACCGCCGAACGAGCCGCAGAAGAAGGGCCTCAGGGTGGATACACCCAACGGTACTTTCTGGCACCGCTTCAACTTCGACGGCTATGGCGAGCAGCGCGATGGGGGGCCGTGGGATATCGGGTTCCCGACGTGCGACGCGATACCTGAACCTCCCGAACCCCCCGTGCCCTGTCTCGAGAACCAGAAGACTATTGGCCGAGCGTGGCCGATCTTCGCCGGTGAACGCGGTGAGTACGAGTTGGCCGCGGGCGATTCGGCCTCCGCGGCAGAGCGCCTGGCGTCTATCGCCAGGACAGGCAACGATGGCTACATGCTCCCCGAGCAGGTCTGGGATGATAACCCGCCGTCGGGCCAGCCCGGATTCCCACAGGGTGAGGGTACCTTCTCGGCCACGCCGCTCGCCTGGACCCACGCCCAGTACGTCAGGCTGGCCTGGTCCATCGATGCAGGAGAACCGGTCGAGCAGCCCGAAATAGTCGACGAGCGCTACCCCAGGCCTGCGGCGGCTCCTTGATCGATGGCCGGAGGGCAACGTCGTCTTCGGCCAGGCAGACTTGCCCTCCGCTCTGCTAGGATAGGGGAATCATAGGTTAGAAGGGACCTCCCGGCAGGGGATACGGGAGCCAAACGGATAGGGGGCGGTCGATGGGTCGCAGGGTGACGCGTCAGGAATTCCTGCGCGTTAACAGCGTACTTGTTCATGGCGCCTTACCTGGTGCTCTTCAGCATCTTCATCGTGGTGCCGGTCGTGTTCGGGGTCTGGATCAGCCTCCACAACTGGGACCCCTTGCTTCCGGTCAAGCCCTGGGTCGGCCTCCAGAATTACGTAGACCTTTTCACACCCGGCTCTACCACCTTCGGGCCCTTCTGGAACAGCATGGAGGCCACGGGCAAGTTCACACTCTACTCCGTGCCGCTGCTCGTGGTGATCCCCCTCCTGATAGCCCTGATGTTGAACCAGGAGTTCCGCGGACGAAACTTCTTCCGGGCGGTGTACTTCGCGCCGTATGTGCTGGGGGTGGCCGTGGTTGGCATCCTCTGGCGCTTCTTGCTGTCCCCGAAAGCGGGGCTCGTCAATTATTACCTTGGCGCTCTAGGACTACCGGATAGCATACCGTGGATCACGGATCTGCCGTGGGCCTGGTTCTCACTCGTCGGGGTGACCGTGTGGTGGACGCTCGGGTTCAACGCCGTCATCTACCTTGCGGGCTTGCAGGACATAGACCCCGCCCTCTACGATGCGGCCAAAGTAGACGGCGCCAACAGCTGGCAGAGGTTCCTCCACGTAACCCTTCCCGGTCTCAGGCCTGTCCTCCTATTCGTCGTAACGGTGACGATCCTGGCCTCGGCCAACATGTTCGGCCAGTCCTACATAATCACAAAGGGCGCCCCGGGCGAAGAGACCAAGACGGCCATCTGGTACATCGCCGAGCAGGGCTTGAGGTTTTTCAAGATGGGCCCCGCGGCGGCCATGAGCTACGTACTGGCTCTTGCCCTGGCCCTCGTCAGCGTCGCCAACTTCGCGCTCTTCCGTTACAGGGGGGACTGAGATGAGTCAACAAACAGTCCAGGCAGAGCCCAAGGGTGGCCGACGAGATCCAGGACGGCTCGCAAGGCTGATCCCATCCTACGCGGCCCTGATCCTTCTGACGATCATGTTCGTGGCCCCGCTCTTGTGGATGCTCTCGACCTCGCTCAAGCCGAACATTCAGACCACGCAGTTTCCTCCACACTGGATCCCGCAGAACATCTCGGATGTAGGCTACTCAACAATACTTACTACCGCCTCCGCCAATCCCGTCCTCCGGTGGTTCCTCAACAGCATGATCGCCGCCACCGCGCACACGCTGCTGGTGCTCATCACGGCTTCTACGGCGGCCTACGCACTGGCCCGGATGCACTTTCGCGGCAAGAACGTGATGTTCGCGGTCATAGTCTTGACGCTGGTCATACCGCAGTTCGTCTTCATCATCGGTAACTACGTGATAGTTCAATACTTTGGCTGGCTGGACACTTTGTTGGCCGTTATAGTACCTGGTGCGGCAGGGGCGTTCGGGGTCTTCTTCTTGCGGCAGTTCTTCGTTTCTCTGCCCTTGGAACTGGAGGAGGCGGCCCTCATAGACGGGGCCAACCGCTTCCAGATCTTCCTCCGCGTCATCCTGCCGCTCTCCAAAGCTCCACTTGCCACGCTCGCGGTCCTGAGCTTCCTGGTCAACTGGAACGACTTTTTGTGGCCGGTGTACGTGCTCCTCAGCCCGGGAAGCCTCACCCTGCCGCCTGGGTTAGCTATTCTTCAGGGCGCATACAACACGAAGTATGCGGTCATAATGGCCGGCGGCGTGCTGGCTAGCATACCGGTGCTGCTGATCTATATCCTCGCCCAGAGATACATCATCGAGGGCGTCTCCCGGAGCGGCCTGATAGGATAGAGGGGTCTTTGCGCCGCTGCTGGAACGTGAGTTCATCAACCTCGATTATCCTCGGCGCGTCGCCGAGTATGCTGCGCATATCGCGGACCGCTACGGAGAGATGATTCGCTTCTACACCCCGATGAACGAGCTGCTCCTGAACGCCATGTACTGGGGTGAGGACGCTCGCTGGCCTCCGGCTCTGACCGGAGATGAGGGCTTCGTGACCCTGGTGAGGCAGCTAACGCGCAGCGTCGTGCATACCCAACGGGCCGTGAGGGAGACGGTGAGGAACCCCATCTTCGTCTACGTCGAGGGGACCTTCCCCCTACGCTGGCGGTGCCGAGCATGCCGAACGAATGAGCCTCCTGGAGCGCCGAAACTGGCCCGTCTACGACCTTGGGGCTGGTCCACCGCCTGTGCTCCGAGGGACTGCCGCTGGTCGGCTACACCTGGTGGCCTCTCTTCAGCCTGCTAGACTGGGCTTACCGCGAAGGGGACAAGCCCGCACGGGAATATTTGTGGCATACGGGTGTGTAAAATCTCGAGCCGGACGGTAGAGGGGGCTTCCTTCGGATCGAGACGCCCGTAGTGAGGACGTTTCGGACTGCCACGGAGAGGACATCGGAGCGTTGAGTAAAGAGCGCGAGCAGAAGGACGACGGCCGCTACATCATCTTCTACACCTTCGATGAGGAAGAGGATTGAACCAGCTCCGCTGGGACCCGACGCTGCGCGAGTGGGTGGCCTACGCCACCCACCGTCAGGACCGCACGTTCCTTCCACCCCCGGAGTACTGTCCCCTTTGCCCGACGAAGCCAGGCGGCTTCCCGACGGAGGTGCCGAGGGAGCATTACGACATAGTCGTCTTCGAGAACAAATTTCCGTCGTTCTCCCCGAACGCCTCCGCACCCGACGAGGACGGCAGCGACCTGACGCCGACGGCCCCAGGGCGGGGAATCTGTGAGGTCGTCCTCTACTCGGACGACCACGATGCGACGCTAGCGACCTTGAGTGAGCGCCGCATCAGGAACCTCATCGAGGTCTGGGCAGACCGCTACGAGGAGCTTGGCGCCAGCGAAGAGGTCGAGTACGTCTTCATCTTCGAGAACAAGGGCGAGGCTATAGGCGTGACCCTGCACCACCCGCACGGACAGATCTACGGTTACCCATTCATCCCGCCGCGTCCAGCGAAGGAGCTGCAAGCAGCCCAGGAGTACAGGGAGCAAAACGACGGCCGCTGCCTGCACTGCGACCTACTCTCCCAGGAGCACGAGGACGCCCGCCGCATTCTGACCAAGGGCGAGCACTTCACGGCCTTCATCCCTTTCTACGCCCACTTCCCCTTCGAGGCGCACGTCTACTCCCGGCGTTGTGCGCCCTCCATAGCGGACCTCGGCGGCGCGGAACGCCGGGACCTGGCGTCCGTGCTCAAGCGGCTGCTCGTAGGCTACGATTCCCTCTTCGGCTTCTCGCTCCCTTACATGATGGTGATGCACCAGGCCCCGACGGACGGCGGAACCTACGATGGCATCGCTCACTTCCACATCGAGTTCTACCCGCCGAATCGAACCGCGGACAAGCTGAAGTACCTCGCGGGAAGCGAGACCGGGGCCGGCGCTTACATCATGGACGTGCTGCCGGAGAGGACCGCCGAGACCCTGCGCGGGAAGATAGAATCCCGGTGAAGGTCCTGGTAACCGGCGGAGCCGGCTATATCGGTAGCGTCGTCGCCTCCCAACTCCTCGAAGCGGGCCACGAGACGGTCGTGCTCGACGACCTCTCCAGAGGGCACAGAGAAGCCGTTCCCGAAGGGGCGCGATTGGTTCAGGGAGATCTCATCGACGCGGGACTCGCCCGCGAGACGCTCTCCGAAGGCTTCGACGGCGTGCTCCACTTCGCAGCGCTCTCCCTCGTCGGCGAGTCCGTGGAGCAGCCCGAGCGCTACTATCGCAACAACGTTTGTGGGACGCTCAATCTTCTAGAAGGGATTCGCGTGACAGGCATAGGGCGGCTCGTATTCTCCTCGACGGCAGCCGTTTACGGGGAGCCCGAGGAGGTTCCGATACAGGAGACGGCCCCGACCCTGCCGACCAACCCCTACGGGAGCTCCAAGCTCGCCGTAGACCGGCTCATCGGCGCCGTCTGCGAGGTCCGCGGGCTGGCCGCGGCGAGCCTCCGCTACTTCAACGTGGCCGGTGCGAGCGGCCGGTTCGGGGAGGATCACCATCCGGAGACGCATTTGATCCCCCTCGTACTCAAGGCCGCGGCGGAGGGCTCGTCCGTGAAGATCTTCGGCACCGACTACCCGACGCGAGACGGCACCGCGGTGCGCGACTACATCCACGTCGAGGACCTCGGCCGCGCCCATCTGCTGGCACTCGAGGCGGCCGGACCAGGAGAGCACCGCGTCTACAACCTGGGTAACGGCACGGGTTTCTCCGTCAGGGAGGTCGTCGAAGCCGCCCGCCGCGTCACGGGCAAGAGCATGGACGCCGTCGAGGCGCCGCGGCGTGCGGGGGACCCGCCGGCGCTCGTGGCCTCGAGCGAGAGGATCCAGGCCGACCTCGGTTGGAAGCCCGAGAAGCCCGAGTTGGAGACTATGATCTCCGACGCCTGGGCCTGGATGCGAGACCATCCCAACGGTTACGGGTAGGAGCCCGCCTTGCGAGAGATAGAGCAGAGGGCGGCACGGGCGTACAGGGAGAAGTTCGGCGAGGAACCCGAGCTCGTGGCCAGCGCCCCAGGCCGGTTGAACCTGATCGGGGAGCACACAGACTACAACGGTGGCTTCGTCCTCCCCTGCGCCATCGACCGCCGCATCGCCGCCGCGGTGGGTAAAGGCGGGTTTGAAACCCGCCTCTACTCCGCCGACTTCGACGAGACGCGTCGGATGGACGACAGGGATTCTTCCTGGGCAGATTATCCGCGCGGTGTCGCGTGGGCGATGGGGGAGGCCGGGCATGAGATCGAGGCGTTCAGAGCAGCGTTCGCCGGAGACGTGCCGCTCAGATCGGGGCTCTCCTCATCCGCGGCCATCGAGGCCGCTACAGCACTCGTCCTCGACGCGTTCTTCGGACTTGGGATCGGGCGTACCGACCTCGCCGTCCTCTGCCAGCGGGCCGAGAACGATTACGTTGGGGTGGGCACCGGCATAATGGACCAGTACGCCTCTCTGCTCTGCGAGGCCGGTGCTGCCCTGCTCGTCGACTGCCGTTCGTTAGAGGCGCAGAGCGTCCCTCTCGACCTCGAAGCCGGGGGCCTCTCCTTGGTCGTCTGCGACACTCGTGTCGAGCGCGGCCTCGCCGACACCGGCTACAACGACAGGCGGGCGACGTGCGAGCGCGCGGCCGCCAGGCTCGGTGTCGAGGCCCTGCGCGACGCCACGGAAGGGGAACTGAAGCTCCTCTCCGGAGAGGAACTTAAGCGCGCGCGCCACGTCGTCACCGAGAACGCCCGTGTCCTCAAAGCAGTCGAAGCACTAAGGGACAGAGACTTCGACGAGTTCGGCCGTCTGATGTACGCCTCGCACGCCTCGCTGCGCGACGACTATGAGGTCTCGACCCCCGAGCTGGACACCTTCGTGGAAACGGCGGAAGAGCACGGTGCCAGGGGCGCGCGTCTCACGGGCGCGGGTTTCGGTGGGTGCGCGATCGCCCTCATGCCGGAAGGCGAGACCGCCGAGCTTGCGGACGCTTGCGAGCAAGCATTCGCCAGACGTGGGTTCGAGGAACCCGCATTCTACGAGTTCGTCCCGGCGGCAGGGGCGGAGCTTGCGACCGGGATCGAGGAATAAACCAGGTGCCGGCATCATTCTCCGCCGTTTAGCCGCTGCTTTCGTCGGGTATCGCAAGGGTGTAAGAGATCGAAGGGAGTAACCAAGTGGCCAACGAGTTACAGGGCAAGAAGATAGCTATCCTCCTGGCCCCGGTAGGCAGCGAGCAGGCCGAGTTCGAGGAGCCGAAGAAAGCCGTAGAGGACGCAGGCGGCACGGTGGAGGTCGTAGGCCTCCAGACAGGAGAAGCCCAGACCATGAACAGTGACGTCAACCCCGGTGACACGTTCACGGTGGAGAAGACGTTCTCGGAGGTCTCCGCCGATGAGTACGACGGTCTGATCGTGCCCGGCGGCACCGTAGGGTCGGACAACCTACGCGGCAGCGACGAAGCGGTGAGC
>Ga0126313_10002361_pt1 | contig 10536 bp, 9 predicted proteins | sample Plot105A_FD_89954 | JGI IMG/M metagenome (GOLD analysis project Ga0126313, IMG submission 89954) | Serpentine soil microbial communities from UC McLaughlin Reserve, CA, USA - Plot105A | ecosystem: Environmental > Terrestrial > Soil > Grasslands | place: USA: UC McLaughlin Reserve, Lake County... | reverse complement strand
CGGCTCGAGATCGAGAACTGGCGCTGGGCAGGTGTGCCGTTCTTCATTCGAACCGGCAAGCGCCTCCCGGCCACCCAGACCGAGTTGCGGCTCGTCTTCAAGCATGCGCCGAACCTGGGCTTCAAGCTCCGGGTCGTCCCGCCCGAGCCGAACCAGATCGTGGTCAGGCTCGACCCGACGACCGGGATCAGGCTCGTCGTCGACGCACACCGCGCCGACGTCCCGGGTACGACCGCGATCGAGCTCGACATGGATTTCGCCGAGGAGGGTGGCGAAGGCCCCACACCCTACGAAGTCCTGCTGCAGGCCGCGATGGAGGGGAACATCACCCGCTTCACTCGCCAGGACGGCGTCGAAGAGACGTGGCGGATCATGCAGCCGCTGCTCGACGCGCCCCCAAAGGCTCAGAGCTACAAGCCGGGATCGTGGGGCCCCAAGGCTGCGGACGACCTGGTTGCCGGTCACGGCGGCTGGCAAGACCCATGGGTGACCAAATGACCGCCGTCTCGAAGACAGAACGTGAAGTCCAGAGCGCTGCTGCGCCGTCGCCGTTTCCCCCGATCGCAGAGTACGCGTTCCTCTCCGACTGCCATACCGGCGCCCTCGTCGCGCCGGACGGGGCGATCGACTGGCTCTGCGTCCCTCGCTTCGACGCGCCGAGCGTATTCGGGAGCCTGCTCGACCGGCAAGCCGGCTTCTTCCGCTTCGCGCCGTTCGGGATCAACCATCCGACTGCACGCACGTATGTGGCGGGCACGAACGTCCTCGAGACGACCTGGAAGACGCCGAACGGCTGGATCGTCGTCCGTGACGCCCTGACGCTGGGGCCCTGGGACCACGAGGACGAGATCACGCCGCACACGCGTCCGCCGGCCGACGACGACGGTGACCACATGCTCGTGCGAACGGTCGAGTGCCTCGAGGGAGAGGTCGAGGTGGAGCTCGTCTGCGAGCCGGCCTTCGACTACGGCCGCACTCCGGCGGAATGGACGGCGGTCGACGGCGGTCGCCGGGCCGCCGACGCGAGCGGTGCAGGGCAGACCATCCGGCTCCAGTCCGACCTCCCCCTCGGCATCGAAGGCAACCGTGTCCGTGCAAGGCACGTGCTCCAGCCGGGAGACCGGGCCTACTGCGCACTTTCGTGGGCCAAGGGGCTCGTTGCTCCACAGGACGTCGACGAGGCGCAGGCGCGAGTGGCCGCGACCACGCGCTTCTGGCGTGCATGGCTCGGGCGGGCGCGGATCCCCGACCATCGGTGGCGCGACCCCATTCAGCGCTCCGCGCTCGCGATCAAGGGTCTGACGTACATGCCGACGGGCGCCACCGTGGCGGCCCTGACGACCTCATTGCCCGAGACGCCCGGGGGTGAACGGAACTGGGACTACCGCTACACCTGGATCCGCGACACGACGTTCACCCTCCAGGCGTTGCACTACCTCAACCTGGACTGGGAGGCGGACGAGTTCATCCAGTTCGTCGCCGACGTCGAGCCGACCGAGGACGGGTCTCTTCAGATCATGTACGGAATCGACGGCAGGCTCGACCTGACCGAATCGACCCGCGACGACCTCTCCGGCTATGCCGGCGCCAGCCCGGTGCGCGTCGGCAACGGGGCCTTCGACCAGCGCCAGAACGACGTCTTCGGCGCGGTGCTGGATTCGATTCTCCTCCACACTCGGCACAGCCAGCGCCTTCCGCGCCGGCTCTGGCCGATCGTCCAGACTCAGGCCGAGTGCGCGACAAGCGTCTGGCGTGAGCCCGACCAGGGCATCTGGGAGGCCCGCGGGGCGCCGCAGCACTACGTGTCCTCGAAGCTCATGTGCTGGGTCGCGCTGGACCGCGCCGCGGAGCTGGCAGAGATCCGCGGCGATCCGGACTCCCAGAAGACGTGGCGCGCCACCGCGGAGGAGATCAAAGCGGACATCCTCGGACACGGTGTCGACGGTCGGGGCGCTCTCCGTCAGCACTACGACACCGATGCGTTGGATGCCTCGGCACTCCTGGCGGCGATCTTCGAGTTCCTGCCCGGCGACGACGAGCGTCTCCGCGCCACCGTGAACGCGATCGCCAAGGAGCTGACCGAGGACGGTTTCGTCCTGCGCTACCGCACCGACGAGACCGACGACGGCTTGTCCGGCAAGGAGGGCACGTTTCTCATTTGCTCCTTCTGGCTCGTCTCCGCGCTCGCGATCGTCGGCGAGCTGCAGCGGGCGCGCGACCTGATGGAGCGGTTGCTGCGAGTCGCCTCTCCGCTGGGGCTCTATGCCGAGGAGTTCGACGCGGAGACCGGCAGGCACCTGGGCAACTTCCCGCAGGCGTTCTCCCACCTGGCGCTGTTGGAGGCCGCGGCTCGAATCATCGTCCCCGAGATGCTCGAGGAGTACTGACGATGGATTCCTACGACGTCATCATCATCGGCACGGGTGCGGGCGGCGGCACCCTCGCCCGTCACCTCGCGCCTTCGGGCAAGCGGATCCTTCTGCTCGAGCGCGGGGATTGGCTTCCGCGCGAACCGCAGAACTGGGACGCCGCCGACGTCTTCGTCGACAACCGCTACATCTCCGAGGACACCTGGTACGACGACAAGGGCAAGCCGTTCCAGCCGCAGATCCACTACTTCGTCGGCGGAGCGACCAAGCTCTACGGGGCGGCGCTCTACCGTCTCCGCAAGGAGGACTTCGGCGAGCTCCGTCATCACGACGGCGTCTCGCCCGCCTGGCCGATCGAGTACGAGGAGCTCGAGCCTTACTACACGCAGGCGGAGCAGCTGTACGAGGTGCACGGGGCGCGGGGCGAGGACCCGACCGAACCGCCAGCGAGTGCGCCGTACCCGTTCCCGGCCGTCTCGCACGAGCCGCGGATCCAACAGCTTTCGGACGATCTCGCGGCAGCCGGGTACCACCCCTTCCACGCGCCGTGTGGGATCAGGCTCAACGAGGCGAACATGCCGTACAGCCACTGCGTTCGCTGCCCGACGTGCGACGGGTTCCCGTGCCTCGTGCACGCGAAGTCCGATGCGGAGGTGCTCGGCGTGCGGCCGGCGCTCGAGCATCCGAACGTCACGCTGCTGACGAACGCGAAGGCAACGAAGCTCGAGACCGACGAGCCGGGGACCTCGGTCACGGAAGTAGTCGTCGAGCGTGACGGCGGGACCGAGCGCTACGCCGGAGACATCGTCGTCGTGGCCTGCGGCGCGGCCAACACGGCGAAATTGCTGCTCCAGTCGGCGACCGACAAGCACGCGAACGGCCTAGCGAACGGCTCCGACCAGGTCGGCCGCAACTACATGTTCCACGACAGCATCGCGGTGCTCGCGCTCTCGCGTGAGGAGAACCCGACCGTCTTCCAGAAGACCCTCGGTCTCAACGACTTCTACCTCGGGACGGACGAATTCGAGTTCCCCCTCGGGAGCATCCAGATGGTCGGGAAGTCGCAGGCGCAGATGTTCCGCGGCGAGAAGCCGCTGGAGACGAAGCTGGCGCCCGAGTGGACGCTCGATCGCGTGGCGCGTCACGCGATCGACTTCTGGCTCTCCACCGAGGATCTGCCACGCCCGGAGAACCGCGTCACTCTCGACCCCGACGACGGCAACATCACGCTGGCCTACTCGGAGACGAACGCGGCCGCCAAGAAGCGGCTCTACGACCAGCTCAAGTCGATGCTGCCCAAGCTGGACATGAACCCCGGCCACCTCATTCACCGCTTCGCCTACCTGAAGAGCGACATCCCCGTCGCCGGGGTCGCGCACCAGGCCGGCACGTGCCGCTTCGGCACCGATCCGGCTGCGTCCGTCCTGGACAGCGACTGCAAGGCGCACGAGCTCGACAACCTCTACGTCGTCGACACCAGCATTTTCCCGAGCATCGGAGCCGTGAACCCCGCGTTGACCGCAATGGCGAACTCGCTTCGGGTCGGAGACCACCTGCTCGAGCGGCTGGGTAGCTCTGCGCTTGCGTCGGCTTCTGCGCCGACGAGCTCCGCGAACGGATGAACGACTCCTCGACGAGCCCCGAACGCTCGGGGCTCGTCCTCATCTCGCTCATCCTGGTGGCGGCCGTCGCCAACCTCAACCTCGCGGTTGCCAATGTCGCGCTTCCGTCGATCGCCCAGGAGTTCGATTCCGGGCAGACGGCGCTCAATCTGATCGCGGTCGGCTACTCCCTAGGCCTCGCCGCATCGGTGCTCTACTTCGGAGCGGTCGGCGACCGCTACGGACGCAAGCTCATGCTGGTTCTGGGCACGGCGCTCGCGGTTCCGGCCTCCGTGCTGGCCGCATGGGCTCCGAGCGACGAAGTCCTCTTCGCCGCTCGCGTTCTCGGCGGGCTGTCCGCCGGCATGGCGTTCCCGACGACGCTCGCACTGATCACGGCACTCTGGTCGGGGCCTGGGCGCACGAAGGCGATCGCACTGTGGTCGGGCATCGGGGGCGCTATTTCCGCCCTCGGCCCCGTGCTCTCAGGAGCGTTGCTCGAGGAGTTCTGGTGGGGCTCGGTCTTTCTGATCACCCTGCCGCTGGCCGCAGTCGCCCTGGTCATGGCGCTGCTCTTCGTGCCGAGCCATGTCAACGAGGCGTCGGACCCCGTCGACAACCTGGGCGGGATCCTGTCCGTCGTTCTCGTCGCGGCGCTCGTCCTGTCGATCAACTTCGCCCCCGTTCCGGACATGGGAACCCTGACGCTTGGGTTGGCGGCGATCGCCCTCGCCGCACTGATCGCCTTCTTCGTCCGGCAGCGTCGCGCGTCGAACCCGCTCTACGACCTCCAGGTCGCCGGGCGCCGTGTCTTCTGGGTTGCCGCGGCCGCCGGCGTAATCGTGTTCGGCACGCTCATGGGCGCGATGTTCGTGGGCCAGCAGTTCCTGCAGAACGTGCTCGGTTACTCGACCTTCGAGGCCGGGCTCTCGATCCTGCCGGCTGCCGCGCTCATGGTGGTGGTCGCGCCCCGTTCGGCCAAGCTGGTGGACGCGCGCGGCGCCCGCGTCACGTTGCTCACGGGCTACTTCTTCTGCCTGCTCGGCTTCCTCACCATGCTGCTCCTGTGGAACGAGGGGATCTCGTACTGGAGCGTCGGTCTCGCCTATGCCCTCGTCGGGATCGGCGTTGGGTTCGCCGGCACACCAGCCTCACACTCGCTCACCAGCTCGGTGCCGGTGCAGCGCGCGGGGATGGCCTCGGGTACTGCCGATCTGCAGCGGGACCTGGGCGGCGCGATCATGCAGTCGATCCTCGGCGCGCTGCTCACCGCGGGCTATGCGTCGGCTGTCGCTGCGGCGATCGCGGCCGCGCCAGACAGGGAGAAGATCACCGACGAGACCGCAACCCAGCTCACGAAGTCGTTCGCGGGCGCGGAGGAGATGGCGGAGCAGTACCCGCAGTACGCGTCGCAGATCACGGCTGGGGCGAAGGAGTCGTTCCTCGACGGCGCGGACTGGGCCTATACCGCGGGGATCGTCGCCATCCTGCTCGGCGCGGTGCTCGTCTTTTTTCTGTTCCCGAAGAAAGAAGACGAAGAGCGGTTGCTCGCGCAGTACCACGCGGAGGACACTTCGCGGTGATGGCTTCCCGCGAAGAGGTCGAGCTCGCGGCCGGCGAGCAGCGGGTCGTGCTTGACGAGGTAGGCGGCGGGATTCGCTCGTATACGGCCCGCGGGCGCGAGGTCCTTGACGGCTACCCGGCCGGCCAGCCGAGCCCCTCGGGGCGCGGTCAGGTCCTGATCCCATGGCCGAACCGTCTCGAGGACGGGAGTTACGAGTTCGAAGGTCAGCGCCATCAGCTCGAGCTGAACGAGCCCGAGAACGGGAACGCGATCCACGGTCTCGTCCGCTGGGAGCCCTGGAGGGTTGCCGAGCGCGAGCCGCACCGGGTGGTGATGACGCACGCGCTCTCTCCGCAACCGGGCTATCCGTTCACGCTGGAGCTCCGCATCGAATAGGCGCTCGCAATGGACGGCCTCACTGTGCGCACGACGGCCACCAACGTCGGCGAGTCGGCGTGCCCATATGGGAGCGGCTTCCATCCGTACCTGACCGTCGGGACTGAGACCGTCGACTCCGTGATCCTCCATCTACCCGCGGGAACGGTGGTTGGCGCAGACGAGCGCGGTCTCCCGCTCGCCGCAGCGCCGGTCGAGGGCACGGAGTACGACTTCCGCCGGCCGAGGCCGATCGGCTCGACGAGGCTCGACCACGCATTCACCGATCTCGTGCGCGAGGAGGAAGGCATCGCCCGAGTCGCGCTCGGCGGCCTTCTTCCCGGCTCCGGCCTCGACTTTTGGGTCGACGAGGCTTACGGCTATCTGCAGGTCTTCAGCGGCGATCCGCTTCCCGACGTCAATCGCCGGAGCCTCGCGGTCGAGCCGATGACGTGCCCGGCGAATGCCTTTCGCACGGGCGAGGGTCTGATCCGCCTCGAGCCGGGCACCTCGTTCACGAGCGCCTGGGGCATCAGCCCGTCTTGACCGGCCGTTAGAAGATCGCGATCGGGTTGAGGGGCGATCCCGTCCCGCCGACGATTCGCAGCGGGGCGGCGACGAACAGGAACTCCCAGCGTGCTGCCCGTTCACAAGCGGGCACGAGGTCCTCGAACTGGAGGTAGTCGAGCAGGTGAAGACCCATCGCGTTGAGCGTGAGCGCATGAATCGGGAAGGCGAGCCCCTCGGTCGTGCTCGGCGCGGTGTCGCCGTTCCCGTCCGATCCGAGCGCCGCGATACGGCGCTCGGCGAGGAAGAGACAGGTCGTCGGGTGGAGGCCCGCCTTGGCGTTCGCCGTGTCCCACGGACCCAGCTCGCGGAGACGCCGTGCGTGACCCGTCCGGACCAGGAGGATGTCGCCTCTCTCAACCGTCACCCCGTGTTCGCGCTCCGCGGCTTCCAGGTCCTCGCGGAAGACGTGCTCGCCGGGCTCGAGCCACGGGATCCCGCGCAGGCGAGGCACGTCGAGCAGTACGCCCCTGCCGACGAGACCGTCCTTCACGGCCTCGATCGTGTTCACTCCGGCAGCCGTCCGGGTGAGAGCGTCGCTCGGCTTGCCGTTGTAGAAGGCGCCGTCGAGCGCGACGTGGCAGAGCGCGTCGATGTGGGTGTGAGTGTCGTTGTGGTAGTCGACGCCGACGTAGTCCTTGGCGAACCGAAGCGTTCCGGATCCGATGTCGACGTCGGGGAGCAAGGTCATGTGGTGATCCGCCGGGTGCGGGTTGTCGATCCTCTTCTTCGTGTCCCACGGATGGCTCAGCGTGACCGCGTCCCCGCTGCCGACGAGCCTGGCGGCGGCGACGATCCGATCGGCGCTGAGCTCGTTGAGCGTCCCCAGCTCGTCGTCCTCGCCCCAGCGCCCCCAGTTCGAGACGGCGCGAAAGAGCGCCTTGAACTCCGCGGCGGAGACATCGACGCGCTCAGTCATGCGCTCCCCCTCCTCGCCATTGCGCGGCGCATGAGCACACTCTGAAGTACGAGCGTGCCGACTGCGCCCACGACCATCATCGCGACGTTCGCGCCGAGCACCCCCAATGCGCCCAGAGCCTTGTCGACCTCCTGCAGGCCGCCGGCGACGCCGACATATGCGGCCGCGGGGATCGTCGTCACCGAGATCGCCACGCCGACCCCAGCACTGGCTCGGGTCTCGAGCGCCAGCATGCCCGCAATGCCCGCGACGAAGGCGACTGCGATCGTCTCGTCGTTGACGGTCGTCAGGCCCCCCAGCACCCCCGTGACGTTGATGTTGAAGTCCGACGGGATCAGGTCGAGCTGATCCTGGAGGAACGTGGACAGGGCCGCGGCGAAGGCTGCGACTCCGAGTCCCACTGCAAGCGTCACGAGGGCCCGGGCGGCGAGCCGCAGCCGACGGGCGACGATGCCGACGCTGATCGCGGTGATCGGGAGCAGGTCCGGGCTGACTGCCATCGCACCGACGATCAGGATCGAGTTGTTGTCGATCACGCCGTACGACCCGATCACCCCCGCGGTGAACATGAACACCAGGTAGCGCGCCACCGGGCGGGCGTTCAGCCGAGCCGTGCCGATGACGTCGGCCCATACAAAGCTCGCGTCGGCCGTTCGAGTGACCAGCGAGCCGACGACTTCGACGCGCGTCAGCGTGATGTCTCCATCCGCGACCCCGAGTCGGCGCAGCTCCTCCAGCGTCGTGTCGACCGCGCGTGGACGAACCGCCGCCGAGACAACCGAATGCCTTGGCCGCGTCGCCTCGACGAGCCTGACCCGGCTGACATCGACCAGCTCGTCGAGGCGGTCGGCGACCGTCGCCATCGCCCCCGACTCCCCGAAGACCTCGAGATTGATCACGACGCGAACATCGTCCCTCCGCGCCTTCGGCCTGTCGTCATGCGAACCGGATGACCTGCCACTTCTCCACCCAAGGAATCACCCCCTCCGGGTGATGATCGAGGCAGGCCGGTCGCACTACGTTGGCAACGACATCTGGCGCACACCATGAGCAAAAGGAACGAAACCCACGTCGTGATCGTCGGCGGAGGCTTCGCGGGGGTAGCCGCAGCGAAAGGGCTCGCCGGCAAGCGGGGCGTCCGGGTCACGCTGCTCGATAGGAACGGCTACCACCAGTTCCAGCCGCTCCTCTACCAGGTCGCGACTGCAGAGCTCACGCCGCAGGACATCGCGTTCGACCTCGAAGCGATTTTCGACGACGATGCGAACGTCGAGGTGCGTCAGGGCGACGTAGTTTCGGCCGACCCTGAGGCGCGGACGATCACGCTCGCGGACGACAGCACGATCGAGGGTGACGTTCTGGTCCTCGCTGCAGGCTCCCAGCCGAACTTCTTCCACACTCCGGGCGCGGAGGAATTTTCTTTCCCGCTGTACTCGCTCGACGACGCGAAACGCGTGCGCTCGCGCGTCCTTCAGCTGTTCCAGGACGCGAGCGAGAAGCCTGAGCTGGTCGAGGAGGGTGCGCTCAACTTCGTCGTCGTCGGTGCCGGCGCGACCGGGGTCGAATCGGCGGGCGCGCTCGCAGAGCTCGTCCACGACGTAATGCCCCACGTGTACGAGCAGCTCGCGATCACGGGCGCGAGGGTGATCCTGGTCGACCTCGGTCACGCCGTGCTGGCGCCCTTCTCCGACGAGGCGCACACCTACGCGGCAAAACAACTCCAGCGCCGCGGCGTTGAGATCAAGCTGGGCGTGTCAGCGAGGGAGATCGCGACCGACCAGGTCATTTTGAGCGACGGGACGACCATCAAGACGTACCTAACCGTCTGGGGCGGCGGGCTCATGGCCGCTCCACTCTCCGCCCGTTCGGGAGTGACTCCAGGTCGCGGTGGGCGCCTTGACGTCCAGCCCGACCTGACCGTTGAGGGCTCCCCGGGCGTGTATGCGCTCGGCGACTTCGCGAACATCCCGTCCGGGGGCGAGCCCGCGCTACCTCAGCTGGGTAGCGTCGCTCAGCAGGCGGGGGACTGGGCGGCACGCAACATCCTCTCCGACATCGATGGCAAGCCGCGCGAGTCCTTCCACTACCACGACAAGGGGATCATGGCGATGATCGGCCGCAAGGCCGCGGTCGCCGAGGTTGGTGAACACCGCCACGAGCTGCACGGCCGGATCGCCTTCGCAGCGTGGCTCGGAGTGCACGCACAGCTGCTCGCGAACGCAGGAGCCGAGGTGAAAGCCTTCCTCGCCTGGGCGGACGAGTTCTATGTGCGGCCGCACCATCGCTCGGCCGCGCTGCTCGACCCGTCGAACATCGACACGCCCCGCATCGACTGGAAGGCCAGCTGATTACGCGGCGACGATCACGTCGCAACCCGCGTCGCGCTTGACCTGGGTAGCGACGTCCGGCCCCAACACTCGCACGAGCAGGCCGTGGTGGTGCGAGCCGACGACGATCAGCTCGGCTCCGCGGTCGCGAGCCGCGCCCACGAGCGCGCTCGCCGGCTCGCCCGCGGCCCACATGTACTTGCCCGTGAGGCCCGCAGACTCGATCCGCTCGCGGGCCTCGGCCAGAACGGGCTCCAGCTCGGCGGGCTCGACGAGCGGGATCATCCGGGCCGGAATCGTCGAGCGTTCCGAAGTTCTGCGGCCCCTCCGGGTTCAGCGGCATCTCGGCGACCGCGATAACGAGGAGTTGCGCGCGCGACTTGCGCGCCTCCTCGATTGCACGGTCGAGCGCTCGGCTCGCTGGCGCTGCACCGTCGTAGCCGACGACAATCGTCGAGATCACGACGCCACGCTAGGCCACTGCCCGAATCGGGGCATCCTCCCGACGGGGTGAAAGCTCGCTTGGCAGAGCGGAATCACCCCCTCTGGACGATGTGATGGCGCCTCGTTAGGCGGAAAAATCGGTCCGATGGTGGTCGCGTCCACGGCTGTCGACCTCGCCCGCATCCAGTTCGCTACGACCTCGATCTATCACTTCCTGTTCGTGCCGCTGACGCTGGGACTGGGTCCACTCGTCGCGATCATGCAGACGCTCTGGCACCGCACTGGGGACGAAGCCTGGCTCCGGCTGACGCGCTTCTTCGGGACGCTCCTGCTGATCAACTTCGCGATCGGGGTCGCGACCGGGCTCGTG
>Ga0126313_10002360_pt1 | contig 10538 bp, 10 predicted proteins | sample Plot105A_FD_89954 | JGI IMG/M metagenome (GOLD analysis project Ga0126313, IMG submission 89954) | Serpentine soil microbial communities from UC McLaughlin Reserve, CA, USA - Plot105A | ecosystem: Environmental > Terrestrial > Soil > Grasslands | place: USA: UC McLaughlin Reserve, Lake County... | reverse complement strand
TGGACAATTATACATATATATTCAATAATTATAAACCTAACTTTTTAATCATTGAAATCAGTCCTTATTGATATTTAAAATAAATTCGAAATTGTGATACAATATATGAATTGTTAAATGATCAAGAACCTTAAAATATTATGCTACTAAACTTTGATATAATTAGAATTCTTCTCAGCTATATATCAAAGTAGTTTTAATAAAACATATTTAACATTTCAATTTTCTTTTTTCATATATAGTTTATTGTTAATTAAATCTTGAATTAATAATTCGTTTTCCAATAAGAGTTAAAAAAAGAATTGCTACGATTTTTATACAGGATGTCTTTCGAAGAATCCGAAAAGATCTTCAAACGATACTATAGGATGGCTCTCAACTTTGCATGAATCAAGGATATTTCTACTTAATAATTCTAATAAATCTAACTCATTTGCTACATCTATTACAAAAAAATGTCCACGTTTATCAGCTAATTGACCGCCAGTTAGGAATTTTCCTGAATTCATAATCGTTTTAATTTGTGTTTTTATCAATTCGGCTTGTCTTCTTAAATCTTCTTCTTTATGAATAGTTTCAAAAACTTCTGTAGTTACAAGAAATTTCATAAACTTTGTAATATAAATAATTAATTTAAGTTTTATTATGGTATGAGATCCTTCTAATATTAAAATAAAAACGATATCAATATAATTATTCTATAATCTAAATTAATTATGTTTCTCCAATAACTGAATAATCTTCATATCAATAAAGATAGGATCCCAAGAGGACTTAAATTTCCTCATTTTGAGAAACTGATTTTCTTCTAAGTAAAATATTCATATTCCATTTATTTCTTTTTTTTTGATATTCTATAAGATAACTAGATAGTTATGAATTAAATAAATGGAAATTTTTAGCTGCCAAAATTATTGAATAATTTTTTTCCATTTTTCAATAGTAGTTCTAATAGACGGTCGAGGATTAAATGTGATCTCATAACATTAAGGCAATAAAAATTATCAAATTTACAGATGATTCAGTAAAGTGTTACGTATGCTTTATAGAATTTGAAAGTCCTATAAACAATACTGTTAATGCAGATGATTCTTCATATATACGCGAATACTATTCTTTGCTACATAAACTCAATCATATGAATATTACAATAATTCTTGAAGGATTTAATCGTGCTGAATGATTTATGTGTGTATACTTCTCCTAATCTTATACTACTCATTTATTCTTATCATGCTGCAGCGCTGCAGCAAAGTTTTAATGAAGATATAATTATAATAGAGTGGTTGACATCTTATAATTGTCCACACTATAAAATTACTTCAAATAGAAAATACAATATGAGAAAGCATTTCGAGAGGAAACATCAAGGTTCAGAAATACCAGCTTATCTACTATCATCTAGCTATAACTACAATAATAATGGATACATCCATAGAGAACCACAAGATTTCGATTTATATTCGAGAGATAAACATAAATCTTCAGTGCCATTTTACGACACTTCATTTCTAAATAATCCTGATAATAATATCTTTCCAATTCTGTCTAAGTATAAAAAAGATAAAAAGTCGCATTCTATAGTTTGGGAAATATTACAAAATTTACATTTATTAGAGAATCTTCAAAACAGTTACATATTACCTAAAAAAGATTTTTTTCAAGATAATCCAATGTTAAATTCGAATTTTTTGAATTTTTATAATAATTATTCTCTGCCATATGTTGACTTGATCTCTTGGAACAAAGAGATTCTTTTTAGGGTTCAAAGATGCAATAATTGTAATACAGTGTTTCCTATTATTTTTAATGGCTTTGATAACATTAAACCAGCAATTGACTGTAAATGCGATAACATTAAGAAATCTCGAAAGCAAAATAATGGAAAATCGTATTTAATAGTCAAGGAATTTCTTATGAAATCCATTGTCTCATTTATCGATAAGGATAAGAGTGCAAAAATATACTTGAAGTGTATAAAAATTCCTGCCGACATCTATAACAAGTTAGTTGTGGAAAAAAAACCATTTTTTTATAATGATAAAGAGAATGGTAATATTCCTTCTTGGATGATAACATATATCATGCATGAAGAATGGGTTGATCTAGGACTTATAGATAATTATAATTGGGCTTATCGTCTAACAAACAATAATGAAAAACGTATTGAAATAACAAAGTCTGAATTGAGGGAATTCGTTAATTATGGAGATTCCACTTTTGGACTATTCAGATTTCACAAAGACAATATTTCTATCTATTTCTTCAGTTATCTTCAAATTGAAAGAATTGAGAATACCTAATTCAACAATAGATTTATTGATATAGATTAGTTAAATCTTTATGTTTACAAATGAGGAATAACTACAATAATTCAATAATAAATTTAACAATAAAACTTTTAAAATTAATTATTGTTTTCGATAAAGTTACATATTTTGATTATCTATATGAACCTTAAATTGTATCATATTCCATTGTTAATACTTCCAATATTATAACGCTTTAAAAAACTTATTAAATTGACTGTGAAAGAAACAAGACCTATTTTGTTTCTTTAATATCAACTTAATTTAAATTACTCCTAGTGAAGTACCAGGAGTTGGTACTGGAAATGCACGATCAATCTCATTAACTTCATCCTCGGCCAATTGCCATCCCACTCCTCCACCATTCTCTTTTACTCTCTCCAATCTTGCGGTCTTTGGAATAGTGAAGGTAGATGGATGACGGGTCAGATAATTTAGTGCGACCTGTTTAGGAGTTCGATTATGTCTTCTTCCAATTTCTATTAGTAACTTCCCTTCTCTACTAGAAATAGATGGAAAGTTGCCATGTCCAAACGGAGCGTATCCCACTACAGCTATTCTCTTTTTACTGCAATATGGGAGCAAATGTCGTTCAATTCCACGATCTCTCAAATTATAAAGTACCTGATTACATGCGATTTGTTCAGCTTGTAGTACTTGTTCAGCCTCCTTTAAATCTTCAACATCAAAATTGCTAACACCAATGTATTTCACTAGACCTTCGGCTACAAGTTTTTCCATAGCACGCATTGTCTCACTAAGAGGATAACTGCCACGCCAATGAAGCAAATATAGATCAAGCCAATCTGTCTTTAATCGTTTCAAACTCCTTTCACAAGCCTTCAAGGTTCCTTCATAGGAAGCGTTAGATGGTAATACCTTACTAACTAGAAATAGTTCATCGCGTCTTCCTGCTATGGCTTCTCCTACTAATTCCTCTACATGTCCATTTCCGTACATCTCTGCAGTGTCAATATGACTCATTCCTAGATCTAAGCCTAACTTTAATGTCTGTATGGCTCTTGATTCTGTTTCAGGGTCACCTTCAATCATCCATGTTCCTTGTCCGATAATTGGAACTTCAATCCCAGTCCAAGCAAATTTACGATTAATCATTTCCCTATACAATCATTGCCAAAATTTTGAAATTACAGTTAGAGCTAAAACGTTCTCAGCAACAGTAATAATATTTTTTATATTACCAATAAGAATAATCATTTACATTCTCCTACACAGAATTCATAATAAGTATTATTCATAGTGAAATAAAGTAAACAAAGTAAATCCATACTGCATTATACACTGTAAATTATATAAAGAACATACATTTAATCCACACTAATCTTTTTAGAAACTCTAATACCGATAATAGACCAGGTAATAATAATGGTCTGTTAATGCGATTACTAGGTTATGCTCTAACTACATTTGTCATCCCATTTATCCTTAATATGATACGAAAGAAACTAGGTGATCAACAACGCCTTCTATGTAATAAATGTCATGGAAAATTGCAAGTAATTGATAAAGAAGGTAATCTATATTGCAAAAATTGCAAAATGATTAAAATGAATCACCATTAAGAATTAAAAATAAAAATTTTCTCAATTAATTATTTTCTCGCATATTGATGATATTAATAAAAAAAATGATAAAGGTTTAAGGTCTCAAGGGTAGATTGTCAAAGCAGATTGCTGAAGCAGACATAGCAATAGGAGATCGTCCTGCTGCCAATGAACGATACTATTTCCATTGTCCGAAGGAGATTCAATATATACATCAATATCGTGTTGATTGGCTATCACAGAACCTCCCTCTACTACTACCACATCTCCAGGATCACAGGTTGCATTTGAAATTGTTACAAATTGAGATATATTCGTGTTAGTAGTTGCTTGATATAACAATGCTGGATCTATTTGATTAGGACCAATAAGACCTTGTATTCCTTGTGGACCTTGTGGATCAGTTGCTCCAGTCGCTCCTGTTGTCCCATTAATACCCGGAGGACCTTGTGGACCTATTTTATTGTCTCCATGATCTTTTTTATCCTCAAAGTTATTAAATTTACAGAATTCTACTGAACTTACAAAAAAGCCTTCAAATGGACCTGTTCTAGTTCCACCAAACCTTATTTTTCTTATAGAGAGTATTTAGAACGAAGGAAAAGAAGAAGAAGAAGAAGAGATTTAAATTTTATTTCTTATTTAAAAAATTGTATTGGTAATTTTGATTTTTTATAGAAAATAATAAAAAGTAAAAGTATCAAATTTGGATAATAATATGTTAATGGACTTGTTCTTAATTTGGCATTGTGTAGATGTTGCTAATTGTCAAACTGGTGGTGACTTATCCAATATTGCTGCTACTTATATCGGGATTATTGCTGGGTTTGTATTAGGAGGTATAATTAGTTGGTGGATATACAATAGACAAGAGAAAACTGCAGTTAAACAACAGGAAATACTTGACCATATAGTAAACTTAGAAGAAAAACATGAACATATTTTAGAAAAGCATGAATTTATTTTAGAAAAGATACAACTATTTGAGCAAAATCACGATGAAATGTTAAACAATATTTTGACATTAGATAAGAAAATAAATTCTTTGTTAGAAAATAAATAAGAACTTATAAGAATTAAAATGAAAATCTTTGATAAATATAAAAATCGAAATAGAAAGGATAAATCAGTTTTCCTTCTATTATTCATTGTTGTTTTTACTATTGTCATATGGATTCTTGTTATAAATAACTTGTTTAATCCTCTTTTGGCTATGATATTAATGATTTTAATGATTGTAATTATACGTCTGGATATGAAAAACAAAGAAAAAGAAGCAAAGGAGAAAATGAAATGAGTTCTAATAACAATGCTACATACTAAATATTGGATGAAAGGGGTTGGAGCATTGCATATAGTAGGATTCAATAAAGATAAATAAATATCAATGATTTATCATCCACCAGTTTTAATTGATGAAATTCATTAATTAAAATTTCAATCATCCAAACAGGTAGATAATGTGAAAATTGTATTATTTTGAAATATTTTACCATCTTAATTTTTATTTTATTACAATCTATTAGAAATAAATCGATTCATTGTTTGAGTGTAATTGTTTTTAAGATTATATTCAGTAATTAGGAAATGTATAACATTTCGAAACTATTATCAATTGTATTATTAACACTTTTCAGATGGTGAAGGAAAAGAAGATATGCATAATAATTACTAAAATAAAATATCCCTAATTCATATACAAAGTATGTTAAAACTAAATTGTTATTCTACAAAAATAATTTGATCTTAAAACTATAAATGATATACATTTAATGTATTAGAACTCAGGACTAGAAGATCAGGCTTTATGTACTACTCTAAATGAATCTGCATCGTTGAATGAACTTTAGGGAAATCTATTAATTCTTTTATTTTACCTAGAGGATAGTCAAGAAGAACAGAAAAGATTGAAGAAAATATAGGATTAAAAATAATCAAGGATAGAGGATATACTTTTTATGTTATGTTTTGATAATTAATAGTAAGAGAGGTATAATTAATCAGAAGTGATATCCAATAATAAGGTTAAAAAAATTTTATTAGTGGATGATGAACCTGATGTCATTTATACAATAAAGAATATTTTAGAAGACAATGGATTCCAAGTAGATACATTTAATGACCCTACTACTGCTCTAAAATCTTATAAAAACAATTATTATGATTTAGTAATTCTTGATATAAAAATGCCAAAAATGGATGGATTTGAATTATATAATAAAATAAGAGAAAAAAACCCTAAAGTAAAAATTTGCTTTTTAACAGCTAGTGAAATGTACTATGAGAAATTTAGAAAAGCACGTTCTGAAATTGGTAAAATAATTGGCGAAGACTGTTTTATTCAAAAGCCAATCAAAAATGAAGATCTAATTAAAAAGTTAACAGCTATAATGAATAGTGACATAACTACAATGCTTGACTAAATGAATAAAGACATAGTAGGACAAAAAGAATTTAATTCAGGTTTTGGTTATATAATAACTAGGAGAATTCAATACATTTAATATAAATATTAGCCATTGTTAGATCCTTTGAGTATATTATTAGATACTACTAAAAAGCAAAGATAAAATGAAAGCAACTAAAATAAAGAGATTGTATCTAATACATATTAGTAATTTTATTTTAATTAATAATTTTTCATATAATAAAAAATTAACATGTTATGTTACCTAACCAGTTCTAGAGAGAATTTAAAAACATTCTTCACAATACATTTGCGTCTGAATAAATATAATTTGTTCTAACTTTATATTATAAAAAACAGTGACATTTACTTTTCTAATCATACATTTTATATTTTCCTTTATATACAGGCAACAATTAATTTAACAAATAATATGCTGGGAGAATTGTTATATTAAAGGAAAAAGGTAGACTTGCAGGATCCCGAGTCTTAAATGCAGACGAATACAAGGTTGAGCTTTCTATGATAGAAGAAGGAAAGTTCAAAGATGTTGAAATCACATTACTAGGAACATTTTGGACTATTCCTGCAGGTAAAAATGTAACATATGTTGAAGGAAAGGGAATAATAACTACTAAGGATGGTGAATATACTGCAACATTTAGAGGATATGGGATAGGAAATTCTAGAGGGCAAGTTAGCGTAAGTTTTCGTGGCTCTGTAATTTATAAATCATCAACATCAACAACAAATGGAAAACTTTCATTTTTGAATATCAAGATAGAAGTTTTTGAAAGTGAAGTAGATGAATCAGGTACTTCTACTGAACAACATTGGGAATGGAAATAGTATTATTCGCAGTTGCTAGACTTGTAAGTTTATTAGTATACTAAAACTCTAAATTCAAAGTAGGAGCTCTTTATAATGCATGCATGCGTGTTATACTACTACTCCGGAGAATGGGTATTAACACCTTGCATGAACATTCTCCGAATAGTGTGGATGTAAACTTATCCGAGATAACTTTGAATTTTATTTTATTATACTTTGTTGTAAATCATTCTATAGGGTTATTCTATAACAAATAATATGATAAAAAATATTGGATAAAGATAATATCCTAATAAGTAGATAGAGAAAAGAGAATTTTACTAAAGATAAAGCCTAAAAAAAGTAGTTCATCTGAAGCAATAAAAAATTACACAATCAGAATATTAAATTATTTGATCAGGAGAAAGTATAATCAAATTTTCTCTTTACTATCATCAACTAGTATAGTAGATTAAAATGGTAATAACTCTACATATAAATCGAAAAGCCAACAGTATAACTTGTATATTTTTTCTCTCAAATAAATTCATGTATACTGTGAATTGTTTTTCTATTTTTATTATATGTCCACTGTCATTAACTAATCTAAAGTTTTTCAATAAAAGCTTTTACTACTGCAGTCCATGCATCACCAATATTTATTTTATTATAACCTCCTCCACCCAGAGCAACTATTCGTCCATTACTATGTTTATGAGCAAGACTGTGCAATTTACTTGCTGCATATTTATAACTATTATGTGTCAAGTTTAAATGAGTTAATGGATCGTTTTTTAGTGAATCCGCACCGCATTGTAAGATAATTAATTCTGGTTTTGCTTTGTTATCAATAAAATCTACTACTCTTTTAAAAGATGCAATAAAATCTTGATCTGTTGAAGTAGGACTTAATGAAATATTTAATTTCGTACCAGCAGCATCACCTATACCCGTTTCCCACTCAGATCCTGTTCCAGGATAGAGAAACTTTCCATCTTCATGAATGTCTGCAATGTATAGGAGAGGATCATCCTCGAATTCATAGTAGACACCATCTCCATGATGTGCGTCTATATCAATGTAGGCTATCTTCTTAATACCATACTTTCTTCTAGCTTCGAGTATAGCAATTCCGATGTCATTAAAAATACAAAACCCCGCTGCAGTATTCCTTTTTGAGTGATGTAGTCCACCAATAGGATTAAATGCATGTTTTATCCCATTTTTGTTTCTAATCACTAAATCAAATGCTTTTAAAGTAGACCCTATAACATATGAAGATGCTTCAAATGCTCCCCTAAAAGCAGGGGTATCACCAGTATCTAAATATCCATTACCAATTTTTCCAGCCTTCTTAACAAGTTCCACATAATCTTTGTCATGAAATGATAGTATAGAGTCTTCCAAAGCCAATTCAGGTTCTTCAATCAAAATTTCTGGAACTTTATCTAAGCCTATTTGTTGGAATTTGGACCAAAAATCATAGATTCTTTCATTGTTCCAAGGATGTGATCTTCCGAATCCATATTTTGAGAGATCTTTACCAAATAATATGGCTGTCAAACACATTAACAAATAATAAACAACAAACGCAATAAAAGAATCCCTAAAAAAGATGGTTATAGCGTGATATTTTGCCTATACTTATTAATTCCTTTAATCCTAGACCATTAAAGCCTCAATTAAGGAGTGAGTCTAGATATATATGCAAAATTTATCTATCTATTTATTTACGGGGAGAGGTATAGTCCATTATAAAAGTAGTTATTTTAAGGTCTGAGGGAATAGATAGCATATGGCTGTTTTAATTATTGTATTTAAAATCTAATAAAAATGGAGATAGTCTATTTTTATAATATATCATATCTCTTATTCTATCCAAGCCTTATCATTCTATTACATATTATGTTCTTTCTCTTGGTTCATCTAATTTATATAAGATATCAAAGGTCTGTTTGTAAAATAATTACAATTTACGTTGCTATTGAATATAGACTATATAGATATAAAAAATATAAAATTTTTCGGCGCCGAAAAACTAGTATTATAAAATATTCTTAATTATTTAAAACATAGCAACATTAAAGGAGTGATCTATTATACTTTGATTTTTACAATCTATGTTTCATTGCTAATTAGTATAGCCATTTCTTGGTTTATATTCTATATATTTGGTTTTACAATTACTGCATTGATATAGAATCAAAAACCGATCTTCCTTATGTTCTAGTTGATTGAGATATACTAAATTTTGAATACATGAGGAACATTTCATATTTACTTACTATGATATCTATTGTATTAGAATATTAAAAGATATTTATCTTCATGAACGAAAGTAAGGCTCTAATATTATCTAAATTTGATAGTCACTAGATTTTGCTTTATTTTGTATAGCTTCAATAAATTTATAGTAATTTCTTATTTATTTATTATATTTAGTATAAGTTATTCTCATTTCTTTTCTATGACAAAATAAACTGACTGACAATACATATTTCCATTTTAATTAATGTTCAATAAAATGAGATTGAGGTAAATCCCTTTTAATATCAATACTACTTATCATAATATTAAATGGAAATGTTATAAATGATCGTCTAGTGGAATATATAGAATACGTTACTATAGTTGCTTACAAATCAAATCTATTTTTCTATTATTGGAAGATAAGCTCAACTCAATAGTAGTAATGTATTTTTACAATCTACTGCACAAATTTTGTTGTACAATTCTATCATTTCAACCAATATCAGATTGCTGGTTTACTAAATATAGATATAATTCAAAAAGACTGATATATATAATGACCTTTTTAGAAATCCTAAAATATTAAAATTTAACTATTTTTTTTATTAGAGAATTAATAGGTAACATTGAATATTTTGTTTAGATATCTAATGATAGTAACATATATAAATTCTTCTTTTGTAATATATGTTTCTATGTATCTGGATTTTTGATACTTATCAAATTTGATACAAAGTAACTTTATCTTTCTATAAAAAATTAATACTTTAACGTTACCATATATTGTTCCAATAAGAATTTAAAGCTTTTTTGAAATGATGTTATTCGAGAATCTGATTATTTTTGACTTATAAAAGGAGCAAGTCATAGTATTAGCTAGAATCTTTTTTTATAAAGAAATTAATAGTTCTTATATAATGGAACTAACAAAAATTATAAAATTTTACAATTAAAAAAATTATGGTAGGATAGTGAATTACCTTGTTTTTGCAATACAAAATTCTACTGAACTTGTTAAGAATCCTTCTAATTGGCCTTTCCTACATTCATACGGTTTAAACTGTTTTTTATGGTTGTTGTCATAGCTCATGGATTTTTGAGGATATTTGCTGTAGCTGTTGTCATAGCTCATGGATTTTTGAGGATATTTGCTGTAGCTGTTGTCATAGCTCATGGATTTTTGAGGATATTTGCTGT
>Ga0126313_10002359_pt1 | contig 10539 bp, 9 predicted proteins | sample Plot105A_FD_89954 | JGI IMG/M metagenome (GOLD analysis project Ga0126313, IMG submission 89954) | Serpentine soil microbial communities from UC McLaughlin Reserve, CA, USA - Plot105A | ecosystem: Environmental > Terrestrial > Soil > Grasslands | place: USA: UC McLaughlin Reserve, Lake County... | reverse complement strand
TCCACTCGAAGTCGTTCCGGCGGCTGAAGCACAAGACCCAGGTCTTCGTCGCGCCGGAGGGCGACCATTACCGCACCCGCCTCACCCACACGCTGGAGGCCTGCGGGATCGCCCGCACCGTCGCCCGCGCCCTGCGCCTGAACGAGGACCTGACCGAGGCGGTCGGCCTCGGCCACGACCTCGGCCACCCGCCCTTCGGGCATGCCGGCGAGGCGACGCTCGACGAGGCCCTGCGGGAGCACTGCGGGGCCGGCTTCCGCCACAACGAGCACTCGCTGCGCGTCGTCGACGTGCTCGAGCGCGACGGCGAGGGGCTCAACCTGACCGAGCAGGTGCGGGACGGCATCCTCAACCACACCGGCTCGCGCAAGCCGGCGACGCTGGAGGGGCAGATCGTCAAGCTGGTCGACCGCGTCGCCTACATCAACCACGACATCGACGACGCCCTGCGCGCCCGGATCCTCCGCCAGGAGGATCTGCCGGCGGCCGAGATCGAGCTGCTGGGGCCGACCGGCTCGCAGCGAATCGACACCCTCGTGCGCGACATCGTCGACCATTCCGAGGGCAAGGACGAGATCCGGCAGGGCCGCGAGGTCGGCCAGGCGATGCTGCGGCTGCGCAAGTTCATGTTCGACCGCGTCTACCTCGGGCCCGAGGCCCGCAGCGAGCACGAGCGGGTCCAGCGGACGATGCGCGGCCTCTTCGCGCATTACCTCGCCCACCCGGGCGAGATCCCCGCCCTCGATCCGACCGCGAGCGAGTGCCAGCGGGTCGCCGACTACATCGCCGGCATGACCGACCGCTTCTGCATCGCCAAGTTCACTGAGCTGACGGTTCCGGAAGAGTCCCGTTTCTGATGGCGCTGATTTCGAACGAGAGCCTGGAACGGGTCAAGCAGGCGGCCGACATCGTCGAGGTCGTCTCCGCCCATACCGACCTGCGCCGGCAGGGAACGCACTACATGGGCCTCTGCCCGTTCCACGAGGAGCGGTCCCCGTCGTTCTCGGTCGAGCCGCAGGAAAAGCTCTACCACTGCTTCGGCTGCGGGGTCGGTGGCGACGTGATCAAGTTCGTCGAGGAAAAGGAGGGGCTGGGCTTCGCCGAGGCGGTCGAGGTGCTGGCCGACCGCTATGGGGTCGAGCTGGAGCGCGAGCAGGAGGACCCGCGCGCCGAGGCCAAACGCCAGCGCCGCCGCCGCCTCGAGCAGCTGCTCGAACGCGCCGCCGCCTTCTACTCCAACTACCTCTGGGAGTCCGAGGAGGCGGGCAAGGCGCGGGACTACCTGGCCCAGCGGGGGCTGCGGGAAGAGGGGCTGCGCGGGTTCGGCGTCGGCTACGCCCCCAGCGCCTGGGACAAGCTCCTCGTCCGCGGCCAGCAGGCGGGCTTCAGCGTCGAAGAGCTGCGGGCGGTGGGGCTGGCGCAGCGTGGCCGCAGCGGCGGCGATTACGACCGCTTCCGCGAGCGGATCATGTTCCCGATCCGCGATCGTCGCGGCCGCGTCCTCGGCTTCGGCGGCCGGGCGATGCGCTCCGACCAGGGCGCCAAGTACGTCAACACCGCCGAGACCGACTTCTTCCACAAGAGCCAGATCCTCTACGGCGTCGACCAGGCGAAAGCGGCAATCGCCAAAGCCGGCCGCGCGGTCGTCGTCGAGGGGTACACCGACGTCCTCGCCCTGCACCAGGCGGGGGTCGAGGAGGCGGTGGGGGTGATGGGGACGGCGATCACTCCCGACCAGGTGGCAGCGCTCTCGGGGATGGTCGAGGAGGTGGTGCTGGCGCTCGACGCCGACTCGGCGGGGCAGGAAGCGATGCTGCGGGCGCAGCGGGTGGCCGCCGGGCGGCGGATGCGGTTGCGGGTGGCGGCGATGCCGGCCGGCGAGGACCCGGCGGAGATGATCGCCGCCGAGGGCGGGCCGGAGCGGTTCCGCGAGCTCCTGGACGGGGCAGAAGAGCTGACGGCCTTCCAGGTGCGGCTCGTCCTCGACCGCACCGGCGGGGCGGATCCCGTGGCTCGCGACCGCGCCCTGACCAGCGAGCTGATCCCGATCCTGGCCGCGATGGACGACAGTCAGGAAAAGCTCCAGAACGAGCTGGAACGCCGGATCGCCGATCGCCTTGAGATCGATCCGCCGCGGCTGGCGGCGCGGGTCGTCGCCGCGACGCCCGCGTCCGGCGGGCGACAGGCCCCCGGCCCGGAATCCCGCGCCCCCGCTCAGGCTCCACCGGTCCGTGCCGCCGAGCTGACTTCGCGGGAACGGCGCGAGCGGGCGCTGCTGGCGATGTGCGTCGCGCTCCCGGGCGAGGGCAAGGAGTACCTGGCACGCCTCACCGACGCGCACCTCTCCCCGACCGGGCTGCGCGCCGCCACCTGGCTGCGCGAGCACCCCGATGACCCGGCCTCCAACCTCCCGCACGAAGACGGTGAGCTCGCCGGCCTGATCGCCGAACTCGTGATCATGTCCCGCGAGGAGCCGGCCTCCCACGAAGCGATGGAGCTCAACTTCCTCCTCCTCGACCAGCGTCGCCTCGAGGACGAAATCGCCGCCGCCGGCGAGCGCGGTGACTACGAGCGCCGCGCCGCCCTCAGCCGCGAACGCGCCGCCCTGGTTCAACGGATCGCCCACGCGGAGCGCCCAGCGCGCAGCATCTAGGCATTCTGTCTGCGCAGGTTTATGTCTGCGGCATTTGAGAAGATGACGCCATGGAGAAGGAATTCCTAGAGCAGTGCCTGACAGAGGGAATGTCCCTCGAAACGATCGGCAAGCGGGCTGGCAAGCACGAATCGACGGTCAGCTACTGGCTGAAGAAGCATGGTTTGGAGGCGGTACGGGCAGAGAAGCATGCCTCTAGGGGACCGGTCTCGAAAGACGAGCTTGAACGGCTTCTCAAAGCAGGACTATCGCTGCGGAAGATCGCTCGTAGGACTGACCGCAGTCTGGCGACGATCCGCCACTGGATGCATAGATACGGATTGGAGACGGAGCGATCATCCAGGCTTCGGGAATCGAAAGAGGCTTGCCGCCAAGGCTCGAAAACCGCTTACTTGTTTCATCACCTCGACCCGAAGACGAAGCAGTTCGAGATCACCAGTCAAACCCGGTCTCTGGCAAGACTTCGAGCCGAGGCGAGCAAGTGCGTGCTCCTCTGTTCCAACTGCCATGCGGAGGTGGAGGCAGGAATCACGGCGGTGCCGCTAAATTCTGTTCCAGGCGTCAATCCGGATCACATGAATCCGGGGTAGCACGGTCCGGGGTAGCTCAACGGCAGAGCATTCGACTGTTAATCGAAGGGTTGTGGGTTCGAATCCCACCCCCGGAGTTCTAGGCGGCGGCTGTTTGTCTCAGCGCTAGGCGCTCGACCAGTTCGGCTCCTCGCGCCGCGCCGTCGTTTTCCCGTCCCCAAGCCGCGATCTCTCCTGCCTTGGCCGCGAAGCTCGGCTCGCGCAGCAGCCGTTGCGTCGCCCACCTCAGCGGCGCCGGGCGGCAGAGGCGCCAGGGGAGGGAGAGGCCGGCGCCGACTCCGGCGACGCGCATCGCGGTCTCGCTCATGTCGCCGATGATCGGGCTGATGAGGACGGGGGTGCCGGCGCCGAGGGCGCGGGCGACGGTGCCGTGGCCGCCGTGCGAGACGACCAGGGAGGCGGCGGGCATCAGCTGGCTGTAGCTGAGCCATTCGACCAGGGCCGCGTTGGCGGGGACCTCAATTGGGTGCTGGGGCGAGACCCGATTGGTGGTCGCCACGATCCGCACCGGCTCATCGGCCAGGGCCGTCAGGGCCGTGCGGACCAGGTGGTTGTCGGAGTCGTGGGCGGTGCTCGGGGCGACGAGGACGAGCGGGTCGTCTCCAGGCGGCAGCTCGATCTCGGGGTGGGGGGCCTCGAAGGTCATAGGGCCCGTGATCTCGACGCCCGGCGGCCAATCCCGCGAATGCTCGAGCTGCGGGTAGGTCGCCACCAGCGCCAGGTCGGGGCTGATGCCGCCGTGGAAGCGGTCGATCGGCGGCAGGCCAAGCCGCTGTCGCTGGACGTTGAGGTCCCGCCGTCCTTGTTCGAGGCCAACCCGCAGCGCCCGGTCGTGGCCAAAGCGCCAGATCCTGCGGCCGATGGCGGTGCGCGGCGGTCGCAGCCCGATCGCGAAGAAGGGGAAGCCGGGCTCCACGACCGGATAGATGTGGGGGATCAGCGTCGCCAGCGGGATCCCCGCCCGCTCGGCGGCCAGGGTTGGGGCGAGGGTGAGGATGTCGCTGACGACGACGTGGGGGCGGAAGCCCTCGAGCAGCGGCAGCAGCGCCCGCGCCGCCTCCGCGGCGTGCTGGCCCGCCTCCGAGTCCGGGTCGGGCGGCGGGAACATCCGGTATTCCTCGGCCGCCGCGAAGCCGAGTCCCTCGCCCTCGACCGCCTGCCGGCGCTCCTCCCAAGTCTCGATCACGACCTCATGACTGCGCGTCGCCAGCGCTTTGCCGAGCGCGATCGCCGGGAAGACATGACCAGCGTCACCAAAGGCGGCGACGAGGATTCTCAATGACGAGGCTCTGGGGTTGTCAGGCAAGGACGCAGGGAGTCTGAATAGCCGCGCTATTTAGACGACCGAGGACGCCGCATGGCGACCCCAGGGGCCGTCAGGGAGTGTCTAGTCCCTCGCCGGGGCGGGTGAACACAACCTCAGGCACGTGGCAGTTGCGCGAGGTCCGCAGCAAGAAGCGCACCGCCTCGCCGAGATCCTCGGGCCGGATCATCTCCTCCGGCGGGATCTGGCCCTGGACGAACTCGGTCATCGGCGTCTCGACGAAGCCCGGTGCCAGCGCCGTGCACTGGATCCCCGCGGCCCCGGTCTCGCGATGGGTCGACTGGGTGAAGTTGATCACCGCGGCCTTGGTCGCGGCGTAGATGGAGAGCCAAGCCTGCCCGCTCTTGCCGGCGATCGAGGCGGTGTTGACGATCAGCGCCTTGCCGTGCTCGGCGCCGGCCTCGCGCAGCATCGGCAGGCCCTCGCGGGTGCCGAGGATCAACGCCCGCAGGTTGACCGCGAGCTGCATGTCGAGGTGCTTGGTCTGGATCTGCTCCATCGGCGCTCCGATCCCGACCCCGGCGTTGTTGACGAGAACGTCAAGACGGCCGTACTTCTGCCGGTGCGCGGCGAAGATGGCGACGACGTGGTCCTCCTCGGCCATGTTGGCCGGGATCGGCTCGACCTCGAACCCTTCTCCCCTCAGCCCTTCGGCGGCCTGCTCGAGCTTCTCGGGGCGACGGGCAGAGACGGTGAGCGCATAGCCCTCTTCGCCGAGGGTCTTCGCGATCGCGAGCCCGATCCCGCTCGATGCTCCGGTCACCAGTGCCGCTCGCTCAGCCATCTCATCTCCCTCGTCGTCGAGAACCCCGGGGACCCTACCTGTCCATAACATGCCGCCGATGCGCGCCCCCCGCCTCGTCCCAGCGCTGCTCTGCCTGCTCGCAACCGGGGCGCTGATGGGGGGGTGTGGGGGCGGTTCGGGCTCCGAGGAATCGACCTCGGGCAGCGGCGGCACGGCGGAGAGCCGCCCGGCGCCGCCGTCGTCAGAGTTCCCCAGCCCGGAAGGCCGCTCGCTGCGCGAGCTGCTGAAGGCCGCCGACGCCCGGGCGGAAGTCCTGGTCGAAGCGGCCGCCGAAGTCTTCTACCCGGGTAAGAACCGCTACCCGTTCGAGATCCTCGACGAGGACCGGAACCCGATCTCCGACGCCGAAGTGGCGCTCTACTACGCCAGGGTGCCGCAGCCGAAGGCCGGCGCCAGATCGAGGTCGGGCAACCGCGGCCCCGCCGCCAGAGCCGAAACGCAAGCGCTCGACGAGCCCGCCGTCGGCCCTTTCCCGGCCAAGGTCGAAAGCCTCGCGACGAAGCCCGAGTTCCGAGCGGCGAGCACCGCTGAGGACCCGGACGCCGCCGGCGTCGTCTACTCGACCGAGCTGAGCTTCCCCAGCGACGGGGAGTGGCGGATCGCGGCGATCCTCAAGGAAGCAGGGGAACTGAAGGGGGCCCTCCTGGCTACCGCGGTGGTCGGCGAATTCGAAAAGGTGCCCCAGCCCGGACAAAAAGCACCGGTTATCCATACGCCGACCGCGCAGGATGCGGGCGGCGACTTGTCGAAGATCACGACCCGGGCACCCCCCGACACCCAGAACAAGGTGGATTTCGCGGACGCCCTGGGCAAAGAACCGATAGTCCTCTTGTTCGCGACCCCCCAGTTCTGCCAGAGTCGGGTCTGCGGCCCCGTCGTTGACGTGGCGGAGCAGGCAAAACACGAATACGGAGACAAGGCGGCCTTCATCCACATGGAGATCTACAACGAGAACGACCCGGCAGAGAAGGTGCGACCGCAGGTGCGGGCGTTCCACCTGCCGAGCGAGCCGTGGCTGTTCACGATCGACCGCCAGGGCATCGTTCGCGATGCGGTCGAGGGGGCTTTTGGGCTCAAGTTGATGCACCGGGCCGTTGACGAGGCGATCGCCCGATGAACGAGAAAGCCGCCACCGAGGAGGAGCTCCTGCAGTCGTTCGCGACGGAGGCGAAACGCCGCTGCGACGTCATCGCCGCCGGCCTCGCCACCGGCAGCTCCGACTTCGAGACCATGCGCGCCGAAGCCCACGCCCTCAAGGGCACCGCCGCCGTCGTCGGCCTCCGCCGCCTCGCCGAGCTGGCCGGCCTGATGGAGTCCGACCTCGCCGAAGCCAAGAAGACCGGCACCATCCGCGGCGGCCGCGATCACCAGATCGCCGACGCCGCCAAGGCCCTCGCCGACGGCGCCGCCGCCGGCGCCAAAGGCGAAGAAGAGCCACCAGACGTCGGCCGCTCCCTCGCCCAGCTCTTCAGCGCCTGAGCTAGGCTCGCCCTTTGGGGCAGTAGCTCAGTTGGTTAGAGCAGCGGACTCATAATCCGTCGGTCCCTGGTTCGAGTCCAGGCTGCCCCATTCGAGGCTCGCGGCGAGGCTGGGATCTCAGGGCTGTTTGTCTATCGCGCTCAGGGGTACCCCGGCTATAAGCCCAAAGTCGCGCCGCATCGCTTAGGTTCGCGCCGATCTTGGGATTCCAGACCGTGGAGTGGCGGAGCTGACGAGCTCCGGACCTGGCCGCGGACGAGAAGAAGAAGCTCGGCAAGCGCCGATGTGCGTCCCTGCCCGGGCACGCGACCAGCAAACGACCCACGAACTTGGAGGACTGAAAATGGCTGACGGAAGCGTTGGCGAAGCGCAGGAAAAGGCGCAAGAAGTCGCAGGCGAAGCACAGGAGAAAGCGCGGGATGCCGCCGGCAAAGCACAGGAGAACGTGCGCCAGCAGGTGGATCAGCGCTCCACCGAGGCGGGCGAGAAAGTAGCCGGCACCGCCCAGGACCTGCGCTCCGTCGGCGAGGAGCTGCGCAAACAAGGCAAGGACACGCCGGCGAAGTTGGCTGACCGCGCCGCTGAGCAGACCGAGAAAGTCGGCTCCTACCTGAAAGAGAAGGGTCCCGACGAGATGCTGCACGACGTCGAAGACTTCGGGCGGCAGCGGCCCTGGGCCGTTCTCGCCGGGGGTCTCGCGCTCGGTGTCGTCGCCGCGAGGTTCCTCAAGGCCTCGAGCCACGGCCGCTACCAGCAGCGCAGCAACGGCGGCATCCCCCGGGCGCAGGTGCCGCAGCGCTCGACGACGCCGCCGCTGCACCGCTCGGCCGTCGAGCCGGTGGTGTCGCCGCCGCCCCCGTCGGTGACCCCGACCCCGACGGCGACGCCGGTGACTCCGACTCCCTCGGCAACCCCGGCCCCATGAGCACCATGAACGGGGAGAGCAACGAGCTGCGCTCGCACTCCACGGGAGACCTCGTCAAACAGCTCTCCGAGCAGACGACGACGTTGGTCCGCAAGGAGATCGAGCTGGCGAAAGCCGAGCTCACCGCAAAAGGAAAGGTGGCGGGAGAGGGCGCCGGGATGTTCGGCGGGGCGGCGGTTGCCGGCCTGCTGGCGCTGGGCGTGCTGACGACGATGATCCTCGCCCTGCTCGACAAGGCGATGGACCTCTGGGTTGCCGCCCTCATCGTCACGCTCATCTACGGCGCCATCGCAGCGGTGCTGGCGATGTCCGGCAAAGAGCGAATCAAGCAGGCGACGCCGCCCGCGCCAGAACAGACCGTCGAAACCGTGAAGGAGGACGTGCAATGGGCCAAGAGCCAAGCCAAATCCGCCAGGAGATAGAGGAGACGCGCGCAGAGATGGGTGACACCGTCGACGCGCTCGCCTACAAGGCAGATGTGAAAACCCGAGTGAAGGAGTCATTCTCGGACAAACGTGAGCGCCTGGTCGAGCAGATCCAGGGAACGACGCACAAAGTCGGCGACGCGACCCCAGACGGCCAGCAGGTCAAAGAGGGCGCCCGCGAAGTCGTCGGGGTCGCTCAGGAAAACCCCCTCGGCCTGGCGATCGGCGGCCTTGCCGCCGGCTTCCTCGTCGGCATGCTGCTGCCGAGCTCGAGGATCGAGGACGAACGGGTCGGGCCGATCGCCGACCAGGTGAAGGAAACCGCGGCTGAAACCGCGGGCGAGGCCGTCGACCGCGGTCGCGAGGTCGCCTCCCAGGTCGCCGAGCAGGCGGTCGAAGGGGCCAAAGAAGTCGGTCAGGAAGCGATGGGCACGGCCAAACAGGCCGGGCAGGAGCAGGCCGAGGAGCTCAAAGACAGCGCCAAAGAGGGCGCGGAAGAAGTCAAAGAGCAGGCTCGCGCCTGAAGTTGCAGGGGCCGAACCCCGCCTCGGCGGGGTTCGGCCCATTGATGTTGGGCAGACCGATTTGGCTTGGCGGTGTCACCTCTGTAGATTTTCCTCAATCAGGAACTGACGGAGTGCTGGGAAGCGCTTCGACCGGGGCAGTGGGACGGGACGAGGATTAGGAGGAGCGATGACCGAGCTTGACGTCGATCTTGGGGCGCTGTTGCCGGCCGATCTGCCGGACGGCCGGGAAGCAGTCGAGGAGGGCAAGGCCCTGGCCGCCGGCGTGGATCGCGGCCGCTCGCTCTTCTGCGAGGAAAAGGGAGTGGGGTCTGAGCGCGAGTGGCGGGAAAAGGCTCGCCGCGAGGGCATCTCCTGCACCTGCATGAACGTCGGCCTCAACACTTGGGCCGACACCCGCGAGGAGCTGGGTCAGATTTACGAGAACGCGCTGTCGCGTGGCGTCCGTCCGCCGGATCGCTTCAACCTGATCGCCGAGCGACGGCAGGGTCTGCCGAAAGAGAAACGAGCCGAAGCCCCGAAGGAAACCGGGCCGGCGATGATGACCGAGCAGGACTGGTGGGAGCTGGCGCACACGGTGCCGATCGAGCCGGAGGCGGCCGACAACAACATCGGCAGCCCGGCCTCGGTCGAAAACGCCGTCGACGCGCTGCGGGCCGGGGTCACCTCGATCGGAGTCCTCTCCCAGTACTCCTGGCGCTGGCCCTACTGGGACGACGAAGTCGGGCAGACGATGGTCTCACTGAAGGCCGCGGGCCTGCTGGCGGCCTTCAAAGCCGACGGCGTCGTCTTCGACTCCTACCTCGAGGACGGCTACCCCGGCGTCTTCCACGACTACGCCAACTACATCGGCTGGGCGATGGTCGAGCGCTACGTCAGCGAAGAGCTGATCGGCGCCGCCTACTCGCCTTCCTGGGGCGGCCTCACCCAGAACCCCGTCGTCAAGTCGGCGGTGACGCTGGCGCTCGAGGCCGTCAACCCGGACCGGGTCCCCTTCCTCTACACGCAGGGCGACACGATCGGCAACACCGCGGACTTCGACGCCAACATGGCCGTCCTCAACACCGACGTCCTCTTCATGAAGATGGTCGACAGGCGCTATCGCCTCGGCACCGCGCCGATCGCGGTCCCGGTCACCGAGACCGAACGGATTCCCACCTGGGACGAGGTGGCGACGGTGCAGACGATCAGCCGCCGGCTCGACGACTACGTGCCGATGGTCGAGCCGGTGGTCGACTGGGCGAAGATCGAGGCGATCCGCGACCGGCTGGTCCTCGGCGGCCGCAGATTCTTTGAGTCCGCGATCGGCGGCCTATCGGGCGCCGGCATCGACGTCCGTGACCCCGCGCAGGTGCTGCTGGTGCTGAAACGGCTGGGCTCCACCCGCTGCGAGGAGCTGTTCGGCGCTGGCGACCCCGACCCCGGGTTCCCGCGCGGCCGCCGTCCCGTGCTCGAAACCGACCTCGTCAAGAGCACGATGGAAGAGCGCGAACGGCTGCGGGCCGCGCTCGAGGGACGCCACGAAGAGGAGGCGATCAGAGGGATGAAGGTGCTCGTCACCTCCACCGACGTCCACGAGTTCGCCCCCTTCCTGCTCACCTCGACCCTGGCGGCGGTGGGGACGGAGGTGATCGACTTCGGCATCAATCGCGACCCCGAGGACATCGTCAAAGCCGTGATCGAGACCGACGCGGACGCGATCGTCATCAGCACCCACAACGGGGTTGCCCGCAACTTCGGCCAGCTGTTGATGCGGGAGCTCGGTGGCGCCGGCGCGGAGCGCGTGCCCGTTTTCATGGGCGGCGTGCTGAACG
>Ga0126313_10002358_pt1 | contig 10539 bp, 7 predicted proteins | sample Plot105A_FD_89954 | JGI IMG/M metagenome (GOLD analysis project Ga0126313, IMG submission 89954) | Serpentine soil microbial communities from UC McLaughlin Reserve, CA, USA - Plot105A | ecosystem: Environmental > Terrestrial > Soil > Grasslands | place: USA: UC McLaughlin Reserve, Lake County... | reverse complement strand
TGACCGCCGACCACGCCGGTCACGCCAAACGGGCGCTGGCCGGCGACCTCGTGGCCGCGATGGCCGCGCTGGGCCACGACGCGTTCGCCGTTGCCGGGCACGACCGTGGCGGGCGCGTGGCCTATCGGATGGCGCTCGACCATCCCGACGTCGTCACGCGCGTCGCGGTCCTCGACGTCGTGCCGACCGGCGAGGTGTGGCGTCGCGCCGATGCGGCGCTGGCGCTCGGCTACTGGCATTGGGCGTTCCTGGCCCAGCCGGCGCCGCTGCCGGAGCGGCTGATCCTCGGCGACCCCGACGGGTTCTGGATCGCCGCGGGGCGCATGGGGCTCAAGCGCGGTGACCCGCGCTACCCCGATGCGGTCCTCGACGCCTACCGCGCGCAGCTCGACGATCCGGCGTTCGTCACCGCGATGTGCGAGGACTACCGCGCGGGGGCGAGCGTCGACCGCGAGCACGACGACGCCGACCGTGGCCGGCGGTCGATCGCCTGCCCGATGCGTTCGCTCTGGGCGGGAGCGGGTGCGTTGCCCCGGTTCTACGCCGACCCGCTCGAGCCATGGCGCGTCTACGCCCCGGAGATCACGGGCGGCCCGATCGACGGCGCATCGCATTTCCTGGTGGAGGACGCGCCCGGGCAGGTCGGCTCCGACCTCGCGAAGTTCTTCGGCAACTGAAGCTGCACGAGGGCGCCGGCCTTCGGGCGCGCTTTCAGCTCATCACGGCGGGAGCGAGCGCCGCGCGGAGCTCCTTGCGGGAGTTGATGCCGAGCTTCGTGAAGACCTTGTGCAGGTGGTACTCGACGGTGCGCGGACTGATGAACAGCTGCGCGCCGATCTCCGGATTCGAGTGCCCGTCGCGCGCCATGCGGGCGATCTGCGCCTCCTGCGGCGTGAGGACGTCGAGCGTGTCCGCGGTGCGCCTCGGCGCGGTCTCCCCGGTGGCCAGGAGCTCGCGGCGAGCGCGCTCGGCGAACGCCCGGGCCCCGATGCGGCTGAACGCGTCGTGGGCGGTTCGCAGCTGCTCGCGCGCATCCACGCGCGGGTTCTCGCGTCGGAGCCATTCGCCGTAGAGCAGGCGGGCGCGGGCGAGCTCGACGCGCATCCGGGTGCGCTCGAGCCGCTCGATGGCCTCGCGGTAGAGCGCGTCGGCAGCATCGCCCTCGGTCACGAGCGCCCGTGCGCGTGCCAGGATCCCGAGCGCCCAGTCCGTGCCGGCGGCGCGTGTGCGCTCTTCCAGCCGGGGCAGCGCGGCGGCGGCGACCTCCGGTCTGCCAGCGCGAGTTGCCGCCTCGACGAGCTCTGCCAGCGACCAGCCGACGTAGCATTGGTCATCGTCCTCGCTGCCGCGCTTCGCGCCGTCGATGGCCGCCTCGTAACGGCCCAAGCCGTTGTAGAGCACCGCCGTGGCATAGCCGGCAAGCGCCAGCACCCTTCCCTCCCCCCGCGCGGTCGCGTTCTCAAGACCGGCGTTGATGAGCTCCACGGCCTCGGCCTTCCCACCGCGCCAGGCGGCGAGTGCGAGCCTCCCGAAGACCAGGGCTGCGTTGCCGGTCGCGGCGGCGATCGCGTCCGCCTCCTCGGTCAGCGCCGAGGCCGCGGCGAACTCCCCGCCCCACAGGCGCACGCCTGCCAGATACGGCAGCGCGACCGGGAGCGTGGTCAGTGCGCCGGCCTCCCGAGCCAGTCGGACCGCGCGCGTCGCAAGCTCGTGGAACGCGTCGTCGTCCCACAACTCGTGCATGGTCATCGACTGGACGACCGGACACAGCAAGAGCCAGCGCATCAGCTCCTCGTGACCGACCAGAGCTTCTTTCCTGAACGCGTCGAGGGCGAGCCGTAGAGGCGCGGCGCCCCCGCCGGGCCCCTCCGTCAATCGTGTCGCCATTCCGTCGAGAACGAGGTCGATCGCCCGCGGCGCCTGCGGTGCTGCGGGCGCCGCTCGCGCTGCCTCGGCCGCCTTCCGCACACCGGAGTCGGCGGAGAGCCGACCCGCGTACATCGCCGCTCCGAGGGCCTCGAGGTAGGTTTCACGGGCCAGCGCGGGGTCGAGCGCCTCGAACTGCCTGGCCGCATCGAGAAGCAGGGGCGGAGCGTCGCTCCCGCGCCTCAGCGCGTACACGATCTCGGCGCGCAGGCGGGCGAGTCGCGCGCGCTGCAGCTCGTCGAGCGGGCACATCTCGGCGAGGGCCAGGAGCTCGTGTGCTGTCTCCGGGGCCGCCGACTCGAACTTGGCCTGCGCGGCGGCCAGCGCCCGCCTACCGCGAAGGGCCGAATCGGGGGTCAGCTCGGCCGCTCGTTCGAGGAAGGCGGCCGCTGCGGCAATGCCGCCGCGGTTCTGCGCGCGGCCGGCCGAGCGCTCCAGCTCGTCGGCCACGGTCTCGTCGAGACGCGCGGCGGCGTGCGCGCGATGCCATGCTCGCCGATCGGGATCCATCTGCGGGTCGGTCGCGTCGGCGAGCGCACGATGGACGTCCCGCCGGGCCGGCACGCTCGCCGCTCGGTACGCCGCCGAGCGCACCAGCGGATGCCGGAACCGCACCCGGGCACCGATGTCGATCAGGCCTGCGGCCTCGGCCGGTGCCGCCTCGTCGGCGCCAATCCCGAGCAGCTCTGCCGCGCGCCGCAGCAATGTCACGTCGCCGACGGGCTCGGCCGCCGCGAGCAGCAACAGCTGCCGGGTCTCGCCCGGGAGCGGTTCCAGCTGCCGCACGAAGCCCTGCTCGATACGGCTGATCAACGGCATCGAGTCGGGCAACCCGAATCCGCCGGCCACCGCCGTGGGCGTCAGCCCCCGCGGCAACTCCAACAGCGCGAGCGGATTGCCCGATGCCTCGGCCAGGATCCGGTCACGCACCCGCTCGTCGAGCGGCCCGGGAATCGTGGCGTCCATGAGCAGGCGGGCGTCGACCTCGTCGAGCCCGCTTACCGCGAGCTCCGGCAAACCTCCCAGCTGGTGATCGTCGCCGTCCTCGCGGAGCGCGAACACCAGTCCGACCCGCTCCGCCAGGAGCCGGCGCGCGACGAACGAAAGCGTCTGCGCCGACACGCGATCGAGCCACTGCGCATCGTCCACGATGCACATCAGCGGCTCCTCCTCCGCCACGTCGGCGAGCAGGCTCAGCACCGCCAGGCCCACCATGAACCGATCCGGTGGCGGCCCGGCAGCCAGCCCGAACGCCGTGCTCAGCGCATCCTGCTGCGGGGCTGGAAGGTGCGGTAGGCGGCCAAGCATCGGCGCACACAGGGCGTGCAGCCCGGCGAACGGGAGCTCCATCTCCGACTCGACGCCCGCCGCGCGGGCGAATCGGAATCCCGAAGCCATCGTCGAGAGCTGCTCCAGCAGCGCGGTCTTACCGACTCCCGCTTCGCCCCGGAGGACGAGCACCCGGCTCTGACCCGCCCGCACGCCCGCGACCAGCCGATCCAGCGCCTCGCATTCGCTTTGGCGGCCCAGCAATCCCGACGGTTGGAGGCGAGTGGTGGCCATGCTCAGGCGTCATTATCTCGACCTCGCAACCTGCGTAAAGGCAACCTGCTCAGCCTGGGTCGGTCATCGCCTGGAGCGTGGCGCGGGTCGCATCGTCGGCCGGCGCGAACTGGGTCAAGCGGAGGTCCGGGTGGCTCGTGGGCACGGACTGCAGGTGGTGGAGGAGCAGGGTGCCGAGCTCCGGATGGTCGATCGTCTTCGTTCCGAGCTGCTCGGTCAGCACCTCGTGGCGCGGCCACCAGGCGCGGAAGTCCGCGCTCGCCGCTTCGAGCGCGTCGATGAGCGCGGCGAAGTCCGGGTCGCCGATGCGCCGCGCGTGCTCCGCGCGGAAGCGGGCGAGCGTGTTTCGCGCGGTCTCGTGCGTTTGCTCGCTACGTGGCTCGTCGCGCGCGAAGAGCCACCACAGGAGGTTGGGCCGTCCGTCGGGAGCGGCCTGGGGCTCGCCCAGCACGCGGGCGGCCGCGCTGTTCCAGGCGAGCACGTCGGTTCGCGGCCCGATCAGGTACGCCGGGTTGGGGACGAGCGCGTCCACGACGGCGCGCAATTCGGGCGGCGCCTCCCGCGGGTAGTCGCCGGCCGGCAGCGGAAGCTCCACGCGGGCGAGGTGGAACAGGTGCGCGCGCTCGCCGGCGTCGAGGCGCAGCGTGCGGGCGAGCGCGTCGAGCACCTGCGCCGACGGCTTGATGTCGCGCCGCTGCTCGAGCCACGTGTACCAGGACACGCCGACGCCGGCGAGCTGCGCGACCTCCTCCCGGCGCAACCCCGGCGTGCGGCGACGCCCGTTGCGCTCCAGTCCGACGTACTCCGGGCTGACGAGCGACCGCCGGTGCTTCAGGAACTCGGCGAGCTCCGCCCGGCGGGTCTCGGAGGGTGGTGGTGCTGGTCCCACGATCGATGCCCTTCTTGTCGCCCGGGGCACCGTAGCGCACGGTTGTCGCATGACCACACCGATCACATCCATGTTGGGCGGCCGCCCCGTCGGCCGCGTCGGGTTCGGCGCGATGCAGCTCGCAGGGCCCGGGGTCTTCGGCCCGCCGCGCGATCGCGACGCGGCGCTCGCTGTGCTCCGCAAGGCGGTCGAGCTCGGCGTCGACCACATCGACACCTCCCAGTACTACGGCCCCGACGTCGTCAACGACCTCATCCGCGAGGCGCTGCACCCGTACCCCGCGGGCCTGCGCCTCGCGACCAAGGTCGGCGCGCGGCGCGACGCCGAGGGCGGCTGGCTCCCGGCGCAGCGGCCCGAGGAGCTGCGTGCGGGCGTCGAGGACAACCTGCGCTCGCTGCAGGTGGAGCGCATCGACCTCGTGAACCTGCGGTTGCTGCCGGCTGACGGCCGGGCGGACGTGCCGCTCGCCGAGCAGCTCGGCGCGCTCGAGGACCTGCGTGTCGAGGGCAAGCTCGAGCTGCTCGGGCTGAGCAACGTGTCGCGCGCGCAGGCCGAGGAAGCGCTCGAGCTTGTCGCCATCGCGGCCATCCAGAACGCCTACAGCCTGCTCGACCGCTCATCCGAGGACCTACTCGAGCTCTGCCGGCAGCGCGACATCGCGTTCGTGCCGTTCTTCCCGCTCGGCTCGGCGTTCAGCGGCGGCCCGGCAACACTCGCGGCCGACCCGGTCGTGTCTCGGATCGCCGCGAAGCACGGCGCGACGCCGTCGCAGGTCGCGCTGGCGTGGCTGCTCCACCGCGACGAGCGGATCCTGCTGATCCCCGGGACGTCGTCTGTGGCGCACCTCGAGGAGAACCTCGCCGCGGCCGGCGTCGCGCTCGACGCCGAGGACCTGAACGCGCTCGAAGCGGTGGAGCAGGTCGGCGACCCGCTCGCGCCCGCGACGTAGCGGCAGCGGCGTCTTCAGGATGGGAAGTAGGCTCTGGGACCGATGGCCGAGCGCGAACCGAAGGTCTGCCTGACGTTCGACTTCGACGGGATCAGCGCGTGGGCGGGCTCGCTCGGGATGACGTCGCCGTCGGCGGTGTCACGCGGCGAGTTCGCGGGACGCGTCGCCGTGCCGCGCGTCCTCGACATCCTGGCGCGCGAGGGCGTGCGCGCCACGTTCTTCGTGCCCGGGATCACCGTCGAGGCCTGGCCGGACGTGTGCCGGAGGATCCTCGACGAGGGCCACGAGATCGGGCATCACGGCTACCACCACATCACGCCGGTGACGCTGGAGGAGGCGGCGGAGCGCGCGCAGCTCGAGCAGGGCCTGGAGGCGATGGACCGCTGCCTCGGCGGACATCGCGCGATCGGGTACCGCTCGCCGGGCGCCGACCTGTCGCCCAACTCGACGCGGCTGCTGGCCGAGTACGGCTTCGTCTACGAGTCGAGCATGAGCGCGCAGGACTTCGAGCCGTACTGGTGCCGTACCGGCGATGTCGTCGACGGCACCGGTGTCGCCCGGTTCGGGCCCGAGATCGAGCTGCTGGAGATCCCGTTCAGCTGGTCGCTCGACGATTTCCCGCAGCTGGAGTTCGTGATGAACGCGAGCGGCGTGCTGCTCGAGGGTCTCGACGATCCGGAGAAGTGCGAGCGGATGTGGCTCGCCGATCTCGACTACATGGTCGAGGAGATCCCCGGCGGGGTGTTCTGCATGTGCTTCCACCCCGAGGTGATCGGCCGCGGGGCGCGGATCCGCGTGCTCGAGCGGATGATCGCGCGCGGCAAGGAGCACGGCGCGCAGTTCATGACGGCGAAGGCCGCCGCGGACGACTGGATGAGCCGCAACGCCTTCGGGTGAACCGACGTTCCCTCCGTGTCACGGAACGGCGGGCTGTCCGGTCAGTAGCGATGCAACCGACCGGAAAGGCCTCTCATGGGACCCACCATCGTGCTCGTCCACGGCGCGTTCGCCGAGTCCGCCAGCTGGAACGGCGTCATCGACCCGCTGGTCGATGCCGGCCATCGGGTGATCGCCGCCGCCAACCCGCTGCGCGGCCTCGCGTCCGACGCCGCTGCGGTCAGCGACGTCGTCCGCGCGGTCGACGGGCCCGTCGTGCTCGTGGGTCACTCCTACGGTGGCGCCGTCATCACCAACGTCGATGCCGACTCGGGCGAGATCGCCGGGCTCGTGTACGTCGCCGGCTTCGCGCCGGAGCCGGGGGAGACGTGCTTCAGCCTCTCGAGCATGTATCCCGGCAGCACGCTCGGGGACGCATTGGCGCCGGTGCCGCGTTCCGACGGGACGACGGACCTCGTGATCGCGCAGGACCGCTTCCACGCGCAGTTCTGTGCTGACGTCCCGGCGCCGGAGGCGACGCGGATGGCGGCGACGCAGCGGCCCGTCACCCAGGAGGCCCTGCTGGAGCCCTCCGGCGAGCGCCCGCTCTGGCGGGAGGTGCCGTCGTGGTTCATCTTCGGCGAGCTCGACCGCAACATCCCGGCCGAAGTCGAGCGCTTCATGGCCCTGCGTGCCCGCGCGGAGCGGACGATCGACGTCCCGGGCGCCTCGCACGCCCTCGCCGTGTCGCGGCCGGACGCCGTCGTCCACCCGATCCTCGAGGCCGCGGCGCTGCGCGCGGCGGCGTGACCGCGCTCCTGACCCCCGACCGACCGTCAGGGCGTGGCGCCGTCGGCGAGCACGGTGCGGAGCTCCTTGCGCGTCGTGACGTCGAGCTTGCGGAACACCTTGTGCAGGTGGTACTCGACGGTGCGCGGGCTGATGAACAGCTGGGCGCCGATCTCCGGGTTGGTGTGGCCGTCGCGGGCCAGCCGGGCGACCTGCGCCTCCTGCGGGGTGAGCGCGTCGCGCGCTTCCGCGTCGCGCCGGCGCACGGTCTCGCCCGTGGCCAGCAGCTCCCGCCGTGCCCGCTCGGCGAACGCCTCGGCGCCGATGCACGCGAAGGAGTCGTACGCGGCCCGCAGGTGCTCCCGCGCGTCGGCACGCCGGTTCTCGCGTCGCAGCCACTCCCCGTACAGGAGCCGGCTGCGCGCGAGATGGACCGCACCGCGCGTGCCGGAGAGGTGCTCGATGGACTCGCGATAGGCGGGCTCGTCGTCGTGCACCAGCGCACGTGAGCCGGCCTCGATCCCGAGCGCCCAGGCAGTGCCGCTGGCCCGCGTCCGCTCGCTCAGGCGGGCGAGTGCCGGGGCGGCCAAGTCCGGCCGGCGCCCGCGGACGGCGGCCTCGATCAGCTCCACCAAGGCCCACGCGAACCAGATGACGTCCTCGTATTCGCACGCCCGCTGCGCGGCCGCGAGCGCCTCGCCATAGCGGCCGCCGGCGTTGTGGAGCAGCGCGGTCGCCCACTCGACGAAACCGAGCCCGTGCCCTTCGCCCCGATCCGTCGCGTTCTGGCGAGCGCCTTCGAAGAACTCGAGCGCTGCTGCCTGGTCGCCGCGCCATGCGGCCAGCATCAGCGCGGCGTACTTGAGCGGCGCGATGCCCGTCGCCTGCGTGATCGCGTCGACCTCGTCGATCAGCGCGGCGGCCGCGTCGAACGCTCCGGAGTGCACGTGGAGCGCGGCGCGGTAGTTGGCCGCGATCGGAAGGGCGCTGAGTGCGCCCGTCTCGCGTGCGACGCGAACGCCGCGAGTTGCGAGCACGTGCCAGAGCTCGTCGTCCCAGAGATCCTGTGCGAGGCGGCATGCCAACCAGAGCCAGCGGTTGTCGTCCACCTCACCGAACGGACGCACGGCGCTCGAGAGGGCGGGGAACGCGGCCGCGTAACCGTCGGTGAACCGCGCGGCGAGCGCCGCGAGCAGAAGATCGCCCGGTGGGCGTGGCTCTGGCATCGGCGGCGCGGAGCGGGCGGTCCGGGCCACCTCGCGGACGCCCGGAGCGGTGCCGAGCCGGCCGGCGAACATCGCGGCCACGATCGCCTCCAGGTAGGTCTCGCGAGCCGCGGCGGCATCGAGCGGCTCGAGGTGCCGGGCAGCCTCGAGCAGCAGCGGCGGAGCGTCGCTGCCGCGCCTGCGGGCGAACGCGATCTGCGCGCGCAGCCGCTCCAGACGGGCGCGCTGGAGGTCGTCCAGCGGGCCGTGCTGCGCCGCGATGACGAGATCGGAGGCGGCTTGATGGTCGGCGACGTCGAGCTTCGCCTGCGCCGCTGCCAGCGTGCGCTCGACGCGCTGGACCGGGTCAGGCGTCAGCTCCGCTGCCCGCTGCAGGAACGCGGCGGCCGCCGCGAGCCCACCGCGCCGCTCCGCGCGTTCGGCTGAGCGCGCCATGTCGGCGGCCACCACCTCGTCAGGGGCGGCCGTCGCGTGGGCGGCGTGCCAGGCGCGCCGGTCGGGATCGGCGGCGGGATCGGTCGTCTCCGCGAGAGCGCGATGCGCCTTGCGCCGGTCGGGCGCCGCTGCTCCGCGGTAGACCGCCGAGCGGACCAGCGGATGCTTGAAGCGCACGCGGAACCCGAGCTCGATCAGACCGGCGGCCTCAGCCGGCCTGGCGGCTTCGCTCCCGATCCCCAGCCGCTCGGCCGCGCGCCACAAGAGGCCCAGGTCGCCCACGGGCTCGGCCGCCGCCGCCAACAGCAGCAGCTGCGTGTCGTGCGGAAGCGACTGCGCGCGCTCCAGGAAGGACTGCTCGATGCGGTTCGCCAGCGGACGCGCATCGGGCAATGCGTAGCCGCCCGCCATCCCGGCCGGTGTCAGCCCGCGCGGCAGCTCCCTGAGGGCGAGGGGGTTGCCGCGGCTCTCGGCGACGATCCGATCGAGCACGCGCTCGTCCAGGCGCCCGGGGACGGCGGACGCGAGCAACGCGCGGGCGTCGGCGTCGGCAAGCCCCTCGACGCGCAGCTCCGGCAGGCCGCTGAGTGCATCCGCATCCGCGGGCTCGCGCACGGCGAACACGACCGCGACCCGCTCGGCGAGCAGGCGCCGGGCGACGAACGCGAGCACCAGCGCCGAGGCGCGATCGAGCCACTGCGCATCGTCGATCACGCAGACCAGCGGACGCGTCTCTGCCGCCTCGGCCAGCAGGCTCAGGGCGGCCAGCGCCACCAGGAAGCGATCCGGGCGCGCGCCCTCCCGCAAGCCGAACGCCACCCGCAGCGCCTCCCGCTGGGGCGAGGGCAGCGCATCCAGGCCGTCGAGCAGCGGCGCGCAGAGGTGATGCAGCCCGGCGAAGGCGAGCTCCATCTCGGACTGCACGCCCACCGCACGCGCAACGCGACATCCGGACGCCCGCTCGGCGACGTACTCGAGCAGCGCCGTCTTGCCGATGCCCGCCTCGCCGCGCAGCACGAGCGCCGAGCTCTCACCGACCCGGATGCGCTCCAGCAGCCGGTCCAGCGCGTCGCATTCCGTGCGGCGACCTTGGAGCACCAAACGGGCAAGAATACTTGCGCGCCATCTGACGCCGGTTCAGTGACGGAGCGCGATGTCGTACGCCGCGAGGAGCTCCAACTCGCGCCGGCCCGGTCTCGTCCGAACAAGACCCGCGGGTGATCCCCAGTCGGTCCGACTGGGGCCCTGGCGCGCGTGACTGGGCATCGGACGCGGGAGCCGCCCGGACGAGAGCACGCCCGCATCAGAGCAAGCTCGCGGCATGAGCTCCATGATCTCCATCTCTCCTCCGCTCGTCCTGCTGTTCAGCCCCTGGCTGCTCCTCGGGCTGGTGCTGGCCGGGCCGTTCCTGCTCCTCCTGACCGCGGTCGTCGTCGCCCTCGCGGCGACGGCGGTGCCCGTGCTCGTGGTGGCGCCGTTCCTCCTGCTCCGCCGGCGCCGCCGGGCACGGCGCGTCCCCGTCGCGGCGCCGCGCGTCGCGATCCAGCTCCGGCGGGCCGCAGCATGAGCCCGGTGTCCGAGGCCGACGCCTCCTCCTTCGCACACGCGCGTCCACGGCTGCTCAAGATCGCCCGCCGCGTGCTCGTGAACCCGGCCGATGCGGACGACGTGGTGCAGGACGCGTGGGTGCGCTGGCAGGAGACCGACCGCGACCGGGTCCGCGATCCGTCGGCGTTCCTGACGACGACCACGACGCGGCTCGCGCTCAACGTCGGCCAGTCGGCGCGCGCCCGCCACGAAGTGGCGGTCGGCTCGTGGGCCGCCGACACGATCGACCGGACGGCCGATCCGTCACGCGGCGCGGAGCAGCGCGAAGCCCTGGAGCT
>Ga0126313_10002357_pt1 | contig 10539 bp, 9 predicted proteins | sample Plot105A_FD_89954 | JGI IMG/M metagenome (GOLD analysis project Ga0126313, IMG submission 89954) | Serpentine soil microbial communities from UC McLaughlin Reserve, CA, USA - Plot105A | ecosystem: Environmental > Terrestrial > Soil > Grasslands | place: USA: UC McLaughlin Reserve, Lake County... | reverse complement strand
TCCGCCTGCCGCTGGCGCTCGTGGTAGCGGGCGAGGGCCGCGACGGCCCGGTCGCGGTACTGGAGCTCGTCGTCGGAGGAGCCGAAGCCCGTCCGGCGCCAGCCGGCCTCGAATAGGAAGAGGAGCCGATCGAGCGTGCCGGGTGGACCCGAGGCCGTGGGTGCCGGCGTCGGGCCTTCCGATGCCTCCGCCCGCATGACCTCGGTGTGGAAGCGCTCCAGCACCTGGTGGATCAGGATCCCGAACCGCTGGTTGATCGTCGGCTCGCGCGGGATCGCGAAGACCCGGGCAAACTTGTACTTGAGCGGGCAGGTTCGGTAGAGGTCGATGTCGGAGGCCGAGAGCGCCAGCCCGTCTCCGCGTCGTGGGATGAACTGCTCCAGCGAGGGCTCGCGGCGGGCGGCCACGAGGTCGCGGCGGGCGGCGACGTCGCGCTCCTCCGAGACCACGTACTCGTCGAGCGCGGAGGCCTCGAGGGCGGCGCGCTGCTCGGGTGAGGCTGCCCGTCCGAGCAGCTCGTTCAGCGCCGAGATCGCCTCGGCAGCCGGCTCGCTGCCCGGCTGCTGCACCAGCGCCGCGAGCTTGATGAGCTCCAGGTACCGCGCCACCGCCTGTGTCACGTCCTCCGCGGTGTCGAGGCGCATCTCCGAGAGCGCGGAACCGGCTCGCCACGACGCCTCCAGCACCTCATCGCGGAGCATCCGGTAGGTCGAGTGCAGGCCCTCGGCGGGCCCGAACAGCTCCTCCTCGTGAAGCTCCTCGTCGGCGCCTAGTGCATCGCGTGCCGCCTCGAAGAACGGAGAGGGCGAGACCTGGCCCTCGGCGGTGCGCGCCGGCCACGACATCACGAGCCCCTGCCGCATGCGCGTCATGCCGAGATAGGCGAGGCGCGCCCGGGCCGCCTTGCCGGCACCGTCGGCGGCGTCCGGGGCGGACTCCCCCGGCATCAGGCTGCGCGGCAGCCAGCCCGCCGCGGATTCGGGTGCCGAGATCGCGCCGCGGTGCAGCCCAAGCAGGTACACATGCTCGAACTCCAAGCCCTTGACCTGCTCCGGCTCGGCGAGCACGACCGTGCCGGTCGGTGCCGTCGCGGTGTCGTCCGGATCGAGCTCGCCGGCGTCGGCGACGGCGGTCAGGTGCCGTACGAAATCGCGCACGGATCCGCGCGGCTCGCGGCGCGTCCAGGCGGCCGTCAGCTCGGACAAGCGGGACAGGCTCTGGAGGCGCTCCGCCGCCTCGGGCGTCGCGACGAAGAGCCGGTGGCGGCGCAGGCCGATCCGCTCGATCAGCCGGCGGACGAACACGTCCGCTCGCATCTCCTCCATCGCCGCGGATGCCGAGCGCTGAAGCTTGAGGAACGCCTTGATGCGGTCGCGGGCCTCGGGCGGAAGCTGCGGGCTCTCGAGGGCGGCGTCGAGCGCCGAGATCATGTCGAGCTTGCGCCGGCGGGCGATCGCCGTGCAGCGGGCGAGATCGATGGAGCGAAGCTCCACGGGCGGCCGCGTAAGCGCACGGACCACGGCGGCTGAGTCCGTCGGATCGGCCAACATCCGCAGCCAGGCGAGCACGTCGCGAACCTCGGGCCGCTGGAAGAGCGCGGCATCGCCCGCAAACCGGAACGGGATGCTCCGCTCCTCGAGGGCCGCCGCGACGAGCCGCGCCTCGCGCCACCCCGAGCCGACGATGACGCACACGGCCTCGGGGCGCACCTCCCCGGCTGCGAGCAGGTGCTCGATCTCTCGTGCCGCCGCCTGCGCCTCGGCCCGCTCGCTCGTGCAGCGCCAGAAGCGCACCCAGGAGTCACCGGCGGCACCGGACTCGGGCTCAACCGGGCCCGTGTGCCCTGCCAGTTCGGCCACAGCAGCCGCCGCACGAGCCACGGCCCCGCCGAACCGCAGCGGGCGGTCCAGCACGACGTGGTGTGCTTCGGGGAAGCGCTCCATGAATGACGGCCCCGGATCCACGGCCGCGGCCGGAGGACGCCGCACCGACTGAGCGACGTCACACCCGCACACCAGGTTCTCGTGCTCGGCGATCGCATCCACCAGGGCGCGGTGCGCGGCGCCGGCGTCCTCCAGCTCGTCGACCATGACGAACGGGAACCGGACGGCGAGCTCGCTGCGGACGTCCGGCCGGTCGCGAAGCAGGCGCTCGAGCTCGATCACGACGTCGCCGCCGTCAAGGCTCCCGCTCTCGCGGAGGATCCGGTCGTGACTCGCGTACAGATCGGCGAACTCGCGCTCGCGGCGGGCTCGCTCGCGCTGGTCCGCTCCGCGCGATTCTCGCTCTCGCTCCTCGGCCCACGCGCGGAGACGGCCCGGCCCGATGCCCTCGGCCTTGAGCGCGTCGATCCGGCGCAGGAGCCGGGCGAGCAGACCCGCCGGATTGCCGCGGATCTCATGGCGCCGCAGCGAGAGGTCGTCGAGGTGGTCGAGGAGCAGGGCCAGGCGATCCGCGAGCCGCACGGTCGCGAAGAACGGGTCGAGCCCGGCCTGAATGGCGTACTCGCTCAGGAGCCGCTCCGCGATCGCGTCGTAGGTCCCGATCCAGAACTCCTCGTAAGGCGGTCTGATCAGCGCGTTGGCCCTCGTGCGCAGCCTCGCGGCCCCTGCCCGGGAGCGGCCCAGGACGAGCACGTTCTGCGGCTGCACCCCGTCGAGAGTCAGGCTCTCGAGCCTGCGCAGCAGGCATTCCGTGCGGCCGGATCCGGCCGGCCCCGAGACCAGCATCGGACCCTCCCGATGCCGGACCACGCGCGCCTGAGCTTCGGTCAGCTCGATCTCTCGTTCTGGCGCGCCTTCTCCCTCCACGGGTCTAACGGTAATGGCCAACTAGCATGGTCGTGTGGCCCGCAGGCAGACCTCCGAAGCCGCGTCGGGCGCTTCCGCGGCGGGTGACGCGATCGGAGCCGACTGGGTCGACGCGTGCCGGCGAATGGTCCGGGCGCAGCGCGAGCTCTTCGCGAACGAACACGGGATCGCGGCTCGCACCGTGTACGACGGCGTCGGTGAGGGCGGCGATCGCAGCCTCGCGATCGACCGGCGCAGCGAGGACATCGTCTTCGCCGAGCTCGAGCGCCTGCACGACGAGGGCTACGAGTTCACGGCGATCTCCGAGGAGCGCGGTGAGGTCACGTTCGGCTCCGGCTCCTCGCCGACGGCCGTCATCGTCGATCCGCTCGACGGCTCGCTGAACGCGAGGCGCATGCTGCCGTCCTTCTCGCTCAGCGTGGCCGTGGCCTCAGGGCCGACCATGGCCGACGTCGAGGTCGCCTTCGTCCACGACTTCGGCGCGGGAGAGGAGTACTCCGCCCGGCGCGGCGAGGGTGCAATCCTGGACGGCGAGAAGCTTCATTCCCGCGGGCCGGGCTTCGGGCTCGAGGTCGTGGGGATCGAGGGCGCAAAGCCCGAGCGCCTGATCCCGGTGCTGGACGCCCTGCAGGGCAAGGCGTACCGCATGCGCTCCGTGGGCTCGATCGCGATCTCGCTCTGCTACGTCGCGGGCGGGCGCTTCGACGCGATGATGACCGGGCGTGCGTCGCGCTCGGTGGACGCCGCGGCGGGCCAGCTGATCGCCCGCGAGGCCGGGGCCGAGGTCGCGTTCGCCGGCGGCGGGCTCGACGTGAGCCTTGACCTCGATGCCCGCTACCACGTCGCGGCCGCGCTCGACGCAGAGATGCTCGCCACCGTGCTCGATGCGCAGAATTTCGCCGAGCCGCCCCCAACCGGCGAGTCGTAGCCGTGGAGCGGTTCATCGACTGGCGCCTGGCGCAGCGCGTCGCGGAAGGGGTCGCGGGGGGCGGCACGGCGTCCACGGCCTTCTTCCAGCCGGCGGTGGACGCGGCGTGCGCCGACGCCCAAGCGCTGGTGCTCGATTACACGCAGATGACCCCGGAGCACCCGCTGCCGGCCCCCGAGGTCGTGGATCGCGCCGAGTGGGTGCGCGTCGGCTTGGGAACGCTCCGCGAGCTGTCGCACGCCTTCGAGTCGCGCGTCGCAAACGGCATGAAGGCGCCCGGACCCATCGGTGGCATCGCCCGCTCCATCGCCGGAGCCGCGGCTGGGGCCGAAGCGGGCCTAGCCGTCGGCTACGGCGCCCGCAAGGTCCTGGGGCAATACGACGTCGCCCTGACGACTTCCGATCGCGAGCCGAGGCTCCTGTTCGTGGGTCCGAACCTCGCCGCGACCCACCAGCAGCTCGGTGAGTCCCCCGACCTCTTCCTGCGCTGGATCGCGATCCACGAGTCCACGCACGCGGTGCAGTTCACATCCGTTCCCTGGCTCCGCCAGCATCTCGCTGACCTCCTCGAGGCACTCGTCGAAGGCGCCGCGGCGAAGATCGACCGCGCTTCGCTTCAGGACTTCGCTCGACGCATCTTCAAGACCGATCCGCGTCGGGCGATCAGGTCGCTCCTCCAAGGCGACCTCGCTCGGCTGCTGGCCGGCCCGGAGCAGGCGCGCGTGCTCGACCGGCTCCAGGCCGCGATGTCGGTGATCGAGGGCCACGCCGAGCACGTGATGGACGCGGCCGCGGCCGCGGACGAACCGGGATACGCGCGGATGAGGGAACGCTTGGAGCAACGGCGCGCCAAGCGTGGCGGCCTGGGTGAGGTGATCTCCAGGCTCCTCGGGATGGAGCTGAAGCTGCGCCAGTACAGGCTCGGCAAGGCGTTCTGCGACGCGGTCGTCCGGGAGGACGGCATCGAGGCGTTGAACCGCGTGTGGTCAAGGCCCGAGGCGCTGCCCACGAACGAGGAGCTCGAGCGACCGCAGCGTTGGCTCGAGCGGGTGGGCGCCCAATCCGTCTCGCCAGCTGCGTAACGAGCACGTAGGGCAGCGCCCGCAGCCCATTCTGGGCGCGACAGCAGGATGCACCATAACGTGGTCAATCCTTCTCTCGGCCCGGATTCGCGAACGAGTGAGTGATTGACGGGACATATTCCGGTGAATCACTCACTCGACCCGCTTCCGCCCTGCGGACCCTCCCTCGTTGCCTTCCTACGAACGCCTGACCTGCCGCTCCGTCCGAGCGGCGTAACCCTCCTCCCGAACGGGTGTACAAACACCTGTTCGCGTTGGTAGACTCGAACATCCTTAGAAATAAGGATCGAACTTCAACCCGAAGCGAGGATTCGAAGACATGCCCACCAACGGCACCACCACACGTACGACGCAGCGCAAGAGCGCGCCGCGTACGACCAAGACCAGCCGCACGGACGCGCAGAAGATCCGCGAGGGCCTGACCAAGGTCCGCAACGGCAGCGTCTCGTACGCGCGGCAGACGGCCGAGAGGTCAGTCGACGTTCCCTTCGGCGCGTTCCTGAGCGCCGCCGACCGGCTGAACGACGTCGTCGAGCCGTTCACCAAGCGCGACACGGCGCAGCGTGAGCTCAAGAGCTTCCGCACCCAGGTCGAGCGCGAGCTCAACAGGCTCGAGCGGCGTGGGGCCCAGTCGCGGCGCAAGGCGCGCACCCGCGCGCGTCAGACCCGCAACCGGTTCCAGCGCGAGCTCAAGCAGCGCCGGCGCCGCGTTGAGACCACGGTCAAGCAGAACCGCGCGAAGGCTGAGGACAACCTGAAGCGGGCGCAGAGCGCCGTCTCGGAGCGGGTCACCACGCTCGTCTGAGTTCCTTAGCCCGGGCCGCCTCGAGAGGTGGCGTCCCGGAGGAATCTGTCCGCAACAACCTCGCGGGCAGAACAGCAACCTCTCCTCCCCCGATCGACCGGCCCTAGCGCCGGTCGATCGTCATCCGGAGGGCATTTGCCACAATGGATGCAGTGGCAACGCCAACCAAGGAACAGATCACCGAGGCCCTCAAGGGCGTCATCGACCCAGAGCTCCGTCGCTCGATCGTCGAGCTGGGCATGGTCCGGTCGATCCAGATCGCCGACGACGGCCGCGTCGACGTCGTGGTTTCGCTCACGACACCCGGGTGCCCGATCCGCTCCCACTTCCAGACCGGGGTTGCGGAGCGCGTCGGCGCGATCGAGGGCGTGACGAGCGTCGGTGTCGGCTTCGACGTGCTGTCGAACGACGAGAAGGGCCGGCTCCAGCAGACACTCGGCCGGTCACGGCTTCCCGAGGGCGCGCTGGCTCAGGTGAAGAACGTCGTCTGCGTGGCTTCGGGCAAGGGAGGCGTCGGCAAGTCCACGCTGACCGCGAACCTCGCCGCAGCGCTCGCCGCCGATGGCCACACCGCCGGCGCGCTCGACTGCGACGTCTACGGCTACTCCATCCCGCGCATGCTGGGCGTCAACAGCAAGCCGGAGGTCAGCGCGGAGCGCAAGATCATCCCGCTCACGGGTCCCGCCGGCGTGAAGGTCATGTCGATCGGGTTCTTCCTCGAGGAGAACGCGGCGGTCGTATGGCGCGGCCCGATGCTCCACAAGGCGATCCAGCAGTTCCTGGAGGACGTGGACTGGGGCGAGCTCGACTACCTGCTGCTCGACCTGCCTCCGGGCACCGGCGACGTTTCGATGACCCTCGCGCAACTCCTGCCACAGGCAAAGATCCTCATCGCCACGACGCCGCAGCCCGCGGCGCAGAGCGTCGCCCAGCGCGCGGCCGAGATGGCCGAGAAGGTCGATCTGGAGCTGCTTGGCGTGATCGAGAACATGTCCGGCTTCACCGCTCCCGACGGGCAGCGGGTCACGATCTTCGGCGAGGGCGGCGGGCAGCTCCTCGCCGACGAGCTCGACGTACCGCTTCTGGGCAAGGTCCCGCTGTCGCAGGAGCTCCGCGAGCACGCCGACTCCGGCACGCCGCTCGTCCTCGAGCGCCCGGACGACCCTGCCGCACAGGCGATCCGCGACGCCGCCCGCGGCATCGTGGCCGCCACGCCCCAGGAGCTGCCGGTTATGCAGGCCCCGCCGCCCGCAGCGATGCCCGAGCCCGCGGTGAGCGGGACCGAGCTACCGGTCGTCCAGGCTTAGCGCGGCGATCGCGCGAACAGCACCGGCTACGCGTTCGCGTAGTACTCGGCGTTGATCTGGATGTACTTCGTCCACTCGTCCGGGAGCTGGTCCTCGGCGAAGCACGCGTCAACGGGGCACGCCTCGACACAGGCGTCGCAGTCGATGCACTCGTCGGGATCGATGAAAAGCTGCTGGGCGGCCTCGTAGTCGGGCTCGTCCGGAGTCGGGTGGATGCAGTCGACGGGGCAGACCTCGACGCAGGAGTTGTCCTTCTCTCCGATGCAGGGCTCGGCGATGACGTAGGCCACGGCTGGTCTTTCTCCCTCTTTGGCTCTTCGGTTCGGTGGTGGGGGTCGGCGTCCCGCGTGGGCGGAGCCGACATTCTAGGCAACTCGGTCTCCGGGCCCGGCGCAGGGGAAGTGACGATTCGCGCTTTCTGGAGCGGCGCGACCCGTGGATAGAGTCCGCGACGTGATCCTGCTGACCGGTGCCAGCGGAACCGTCGGGCGAGCGCTCCTGCCGCTGCTCCTGGGCGCCGGGCACGACGTCCGCGCCCTCGTGCGCGATCCCCGCGGCCTCGGCCGGCACCGGGTCGACGTCCAGATCGCGCTGGGCGACCTCGCACGGCTGGGCGATCTTCACCTCCAGCGCCAGGCGCTCCGTGGTGCGGACACGGTCATCCACCTCGCCGCCGCGATCCGAGACGAGCCCCACGCCCGAGTGGAGGAGTTGAACGGGCTTGCCACCGTCCGGCTCCTGCGGGCCGCCGAGCGGGCCGGCGTCGAGCGATTCGTCTTCTTCTCGGCGCTCGGCGCCACCGAGTTCCAGCGAACCCGGTTCTTCCGGGCCAAGGCCCTGGCGGAGAAGGCGACGGCCGAATCGCCGCTCGCGACGACGATCTTCGCGCCGTCGATCGTCTACGACCCCGCCGACCGCTGGGTGCGTCTCATGAAGCGGCTGGCGCTGCTGCCCGCCGTGCCGATCTCGGGCTCCGGCGGCGCGAGGTTTGAGCCCATCTGGGCGCACGACGTCGCCCGCTGCGTGATGGCTTCGCTGGAGCGAAAGGGCGATAAGGCCCGATACGAGCTCGCCGGACCGCAGGTGCTGAGCTACGACGAGATCGCAGGCGCCGTGGCGCGGGCGAGCGGACGCATGCGGCCGCTCCTTCACGTCCCCCTGGGGCTCGTCCACCTGACGCTGGTCGCCCTGCGGCGGCTCTTCGGCGAAGCCGTCTTCGCGACCTGGGAGGAGGCGGAGCTGATGGAGGTATCGATGGTCAGCGAGCGCGGAACTGCGGATGCCGAGCTGCTCGGCGTCGAGCCGCTGCCGGTCGAGGCCGTCCTCGGCGCCTAGGGCCCGCTCAGGATCCGCGCCTTCTCACGTTCGAACTCTTGCTCGGTGAGCGCTCCCGACTGCCGGAGGTCGGCGAGCGTCTTGAGTTTCGCGATGCGGTCGGCCTGACGCACCGGAGGCGGCCCGGCGAAACCGAACCCGGCGCCTCCGCTACCCGCGCCCTGGGACGCTTGAGCCTGGAGGCCCTCGAGCATGTCGCTCATCGAGGTCCCTGTGCCGGAGGGGGCGCCGAGGGCCTCGGCGGTGGACATCGCACTCTCGTCGCGCGAGCGGAGGCTTCCGAGGAGGCTCCAGATCGCCGCGAGCAGTGCCGGGACGCCCATCACCAGGAACGTCGCGCCAACGATGATTCCGCCCAGCTCGCCTCCCTGGCCCAGCTGTTCGTCCGTGAGCGCCGCGATCAGTGAAACGGCGCCGGTGCCGGCGAATCCGACGCCCCAAAGGGTCGTGAAGCTCGAGATGCGGTGCCCTCGGCCGCGGCTCCATGGCGGCTCACCTCGCAAAGCGAACATGAACCCTCCGATGAGCGAGGCGAAGATGCCCGCCATCAGCAGCAGGATCGCGGTCCCGGTTCCGGCTGGGCACGGGTTTCTGATCGCGTACGGGGTGTTGCCCGAGGCGCAGGTTCCGATCTCCAGCAACTGCACCAGCTTCACGTTGAAGAGGATCAGGCCGCCCAGGAAAAGGGCGAATCCGAGGATCGACTTGGTGAGGTAGGGCACGGCGGTCAGACCCTATCCGCCGTCGGGCGCGGGACTAGGGCTGCGGGCGGTGCCGGCGGGGGAGCGGGCCGTCCTCCTTCCACCGCGAGCCGGGACGGCCGGGAAGGACGAGGACGATCAGGAGTCCAAGCGCCGAGAGGAGGAGCCCAAACGCGAGGCCCAGGCGTTCGCCATAACCCTTCCGCTCGGCGAGCCAGGACGCAGCGGCCGCGGAGATGAGCCACACGAACAGGAGGTACAGCCCCTTGGCCCCGATGAGCGCGACGACGGTCATGCGCCCAGGTATGCCCGCTGCACTTCGGGGTCTTCGCGTAGCGTGGCAGAGTCGTTGGCGAGGGCGATATGTCCCGTCTCCAGCACGTATCCCCGGACCGCGATGTCGAGGGCGTAGTTCGCGTTCTGCTCCACGAGCAGGATCGTGACGCCGTCGCGGTTGATCTCGCGGATCGTCTCGTAGATGCGCTCGACGAGGATCGGGGCGAGCCCCATCGACGGCTCGTCGAGCATCAGCAGCTTGGGCCGGGCCATGAGCGCCCGCCCGATTGCGAGCATCTGCTGCTCACCGCCGGACATCATTCCCGCCTTCTGGCGCTCACGCTCCTTGAGGCGGGGAAAGAGCGAGTACACCCGCTCGAAATCCTCCAAGATCTCGGGTCCGCGCCGGCGGTGCGCGCCGAGATCGAGGTTCTCGCGGACCGTCATCCGCGGGAAGACGTGCCGGCCCTCAGGCGCCAGCGCGACGCCTCGGCCGACGATGTCCTGGGCGGGGATGCGCGTGATCTCATCGCCCCCGAACGTGATCCTGCCGGACCTGGCGGGCGTGAGCCCGGATATCGACCGCAGCGTCGTTGACTTGCCGGCCCCGTTGGACCCGATGAGCGTCACCACCTCGCCCTGGTCAACTGTGAACGACACGCCCCTGAGCGCCTCGATCGTGCCGTAGTAGGTGTGGATGTCCTCGACCTCGAGGAGCGCCATCAGCTCTTCTCCTGCTTGCCCAGGTAGGCCTCGACAACGCGAGCGTTATCGCGAATCTCGGCCGGCGGCCCCTCCGCGATCCGCTCGCCGAGGTCGAGGACCGTGATGCGCTCCGAGATCCCCATCACGACACGCATGTCGTGCTCGATCAAGAGGATCGTCAGGCCCAAGTCGTCGCGCAGCTTGCGCATGAAGTCGGTCAGGCGGTCGGACTCCTGCGGGTTCATCCCCGCGGTTGGCTCGTCGAGGAGCAGCAGCGTGGGATCGGATGCAAGCGCCCGCGCGATCTCCACCCGGCGCTGGTCGCCGTAGGAGAGGTTGCCCGCGAGTTGGTCGAACTGCGAGTGGTCGAGGCCGACGTAGTCGAGGATCTCCCGGGAGCGCTCGCGGGCGGCGCGCTCTTCGCGCCTCACGCCGGGCATCCGGACGATCGAGCCGAAGACGCCCGCGCGCATCCGCGCGTGGCGGCCGACCACCACGTTCTCCAGAGCCGTCATCGCCCGGAAGAGCCGGATGTTCTGGAACGTCCGCGCGACGCCCAGCGAGGTGATGACGTCGGGCCGCTTTGAGGT
>Ga0126313_10002354_pt1 | contig 10541 bp, 10 predicted proteins | sample Plot105A_FD_89954 | JGI IMG/M metagenome (GOLD analysis project Ga0126313, IMG submission 89954) | Serpentine soil microbial communities from UC McLaughlin Reserve, CA, USA - Plot105A | ecosystem: Environmental > Terrestrial > Soil > Grasslands | place: USA: UC McLaughlin Reserve, Lake County... | reverse complement strand
GCCTGAGCTCGAGCACGATGAGGGGGGACCCGGAACCGGAGCCGACGACCTCCACGAGCGTCTCGATGACCTCGGGGGAGAGGTCGGCCAACATCTCGGAGTGCTGGCGGGCGCCCATCGGGTCGACGGGGTCCATGCTTATGGCGTCCATCGCCGCGAACGGCATGGGCCCGAAGGTATCCATGATCGTCTCGCCGAGCTCCTCCCGCACGGCATGCAACTGCTCCTCGCCATCGTCGGGTGACTCGCCACAATAGCAGCCGCGAAGCGCTATCACCGACTTGCCTCGAAGTGGCTCGGGGACGGCGGGCAGCGGCGGGACGTTGAGTAACGCCACACCGCTGGACCACTCGTCCGAAAGTTCGGCGCTCCAGCGGGCGTAGGCGTCCAGCACTTCAGGCGCCTTCTCCATGGGGTAGATGAGGTCGCCGCCGTAGAGGGTTCCCACGGGGTAGAGTTGGAACTCCAGCGAGGTGACTATCCCGAAGTTGCCTCCCCCGCCCCCGAGACCCCAGAAAAGCTCGGGATGCTCGTCGGCGCTAACGCGGACCAGCTCGCCGTCGGCGGTCACCACGTCGGCCTGCCGCATGCTCGCGGCGTTGAAGCCGTACTTGCGACCGAGCCAGCCGAAGCCGCCGCCCATCGTGTATCCGACGATACCGACGTGGGAAGTCGAGCCCATCAGGCCGCCCAGTCCGTGGGGATGGGCCTCGTGGATGAGGTCCGTCCACAGCGCACCGGGTTCCACCCTCGCCGTCCTTGCCACGGGGTCTACTCTGACCGCCCTCATCCCGGAGGTGTTGATCAGGACCCCTCCATCGCACGGCACGCCGACCCCGTGTCCGGTCGCCATGACCCCGACGCCCATCCCCGCGTCGCGGGCGAAACGCACGGCGGCCATCACGTCGGCGGCACCCCCAGCGACGACCACGAGCGCCGGCCGCTGGTGGGCGGCCAGGTTCCACGCCCGGCTCGCCTCGTCGTAGCCCTCCTCGCCGGGCGCGTGTGCGGTGCCGCGCAGACCGGCCCTCAAAGTCTCTAGGGTAGAACCCTGGATCACCGTCTCCACAAGCATTCTCCTTTCCACGGACGGGCAGCCCGCGCTGAGGCCGGCATCTCCCATCCCGCAAAGACAACGCCAGCAGACTAACCTCCGGAGACGTGAGCCACATCCCCCAAATGAGCTAGTTTTCGGCTCTTGCCCTACAACCAGCCGCGGCGTTTGAAGACCAGGTAGAGCGTGAGGGAGATCAGGGCCATTAGCAGGAGGGCGAAGGGGTAGCCGAAAAACCAGTTCAGCTCGGGCATGTTGCGGAAGTTCATGCCGTAGATCGTGCCAACCAGCGTGGGCGCGAACAGGATGGCGGCCCAGGCGGAGATCATCTTTACCTCCTCGTTCTGGGCGAGGCTGGAGAGGGTCAGGTTCACGCTGAGGATGTTTTGCAGGAGCTCGCGGAAGCCGGCCAGCTTCTCCGTGACCTGCAGGAGGTGGTCCTGCACGTCGCGCAGGTAGCGCCTTACCTCGGGGTCCACGTCCGTGGGCTCGTCCCTGATCATGTCCCCGAGCACGCCGCTCAGGGGCTCGGTGGCCCGCTGGAATTCGATGACCTCGCGCGAGAGCTCGTAGATCCTGCGCGACACGCCCGGGTTGCCCCCGAAGACCTCGCTCTCTATCTCGGAGATGTCGATGCCGAGGCCCTCGACCACGGGCATGTAGTCGTCCACGACGCGGTCCATGATGGCGTGCAGGATGGCCTCAGGCCCCCTGCGCAACAGCTCGGGGTCGGCCTCAAGGCTCCGGCGCACGGCGCCTATGTCGGGCGCCTCGCTGTGACGCACGGTCACGACGAAGTCCTCGCCCACGAAGGCGTGAATCTCCCCGAACTCGACCCTCTCCTCTTCGTCGATGTAACGGGCCGGCTTGAGCACCACGAAGAGCGTCCCGTCGTAGCGCTCCAGCTTGGGCCGCTGGTGGGCCTCCGTCGCGTCCTCGACCGCGAGGTCGTGCAGCCCGAACTCCTCTGAGACGGACGAGAACTCTACTTGAGTAGGCCTGTAGAGCCCGATCCAGGCCACCCCCCGCCGCTCCCTGACGGCGTCGTAGGTCTCTCTTAGAGTACCCGGCTCTGCCGCGCGCCGGCCGTCCACGTAGATGGCGTTGTCCACGATCACGGCCGCATTATACGCCCGTGCAGGTCGCTCCTTAACGCGACGCAACGCGCCTGTACAGTGACACCGAGAGGGGGACGAAGACAACGAGTATCCCGACGCACCAGGCGAGGGCCTGCCAGCCATGAGAGCCCACCGGCTGGCCGAGCAGAAAGCCCCTTACCGCGTCGATGACCTGCGTTATCGGCTGGTGGTTGGCAAAGGCCTTGAGAACTCCAGGCATATTGTCGGTCTGGACGAAGGCGCTGGAGGCAAACGTGAGCGGGAAGAGCCAGATAAAGCCAGCCGACTGCACGGCCTCGGTGCTCCGCAAGAGGAGCGCTACGGTCGCCCCGATCCACGAGAACGAGAAGCTGAGCAACAACAAGAGTCCGATGGCCCCGGCCCAGCCCGCGACGCCAGCCTCGGGACGGAAACCAACGACGATACCGACGAGGAGCATCACGAGTACGACGAAGAAGTTGCGGACCAGATCGGCGATGGTGCGTCCCGTAAGAACAGCGGAGCGGGCCATGGGAAGCGAGCGGAACCTGTCGACGAGCCCCTTCTGCAGGTCTTCGGAGAGGCCTATCCCGGTGCTTACGGCCCCGAAGGCCACGGTCTGGACGAAGATCCCGGCCATGAGGTAGTTGACGTAGCTCTCGCCGCCAACGTCGATAGCCCCTCCGAACACGTAGCGGAACAGGAGCACGAACATGACGGGCTGTATGGTCGCGAACACCAGAAGCTCGGGTATGCGTGGGATCTGGACGAGATTGCGCTTGGCGAGCACCCACCCGTCGGCGAGGGCCCAGTACAGCTTGCCGTGTCTACGCGACTGCATCCCGTTACTTGTCACCGCGCTCATGCGATCTCCTTCTCGTCGACGCGCTGCTCGGCTTCGGGCTCGGCCGCATGGCCCGTGAGGGTGAGGAAGACGTCATCAAGTGTGGGATGGTGCAAACCGAGCTCATCGGCCTGGACTCCCGCGGCGTCTAGGTCGCGCACGACTGCCGCCAAGAGGCCAGGACCGCCGGCTACCGTTACTCCCGTATACCCGCGCTCGGCGTCGACGCGTACGCCGCCATCGCCGTAGGCGTAGCGTTCGAGAACCCCGACAGCCTCCTCGAGCCCGTCCCCCGCGCCACGGTAACCTCGAGGCGCTCGCCACCGACGCGCGCCTTGAGTTCGCCCGAGGTGCCCTCGGCGATCACACGCCCGGCGTCGACGACGGCGATCCTGTCGGCCAGCCGGTCCGCCTCATCCAGGTATTGCGTCGTGAGCAAGAGCGTCGTCCCACCGGAAACGAGCTCCCCGATGATGTCCCACATGGTGATGCGGCTACGAGGATCTAGCCCCGTGGTCGGCTCGTCCAGGAAGAGAACGGGCGGCGAGAAGACGAGGCTCGCCGCGAGGTCGAGCCGGCGACGCATACCGCCCGAGTACGTCTTCACCAGCCGCGAGGCGGCATCCACTAAGTCAAAGCGCTCGAGCAACTCGTCGGCCCTCCTGCGGGCCTGTTTCTTGGGCAGGTGGTAGAGCCGCCCGACCATCTCCAGGTTCTCGCGGCCCGTGAGGTATTCGTCCACGGCGGCGTACTGGCCTGTAAGCCCGATGCGCGAGCGCAGCTCGCCGGCCTGCCGCACCACGTCAAGACCGGCAACCTCGGCCCTGCCCGCATCGGGCGTCAGAAGAGTGGTCAGGATGCGGACCGCGGTGGTCTTGCCCGCGCCGTTTGGCCCGAGAACACCAAGGATCGTACCCTCCTCCACGTTCAAGTCGATGCCGTCGAGCGCCCTGGTTTTGCCGTAGCTCTTCTGCAAACCTTCTGCCAATATGGCGGGTCTACTTCCGTTCACACGCCATCCTTCCATGGGATTCTCGCCAACCGATTAAACTAGAAAAGCTGGCGGATGCACCCTAAGACCACACATTTAACGCAGGTTTAGCGCATCATCCCTAATCGTCTGTCGGACCCTCGAAGACGGCGAACGCTGCACCATGGGGATCCCCAAGCACGGCGATCCTGCCAGCCGGTAGATCCATGGGCCCTGCGAACAACGCCCCCCCCGACCCGCGCGTCTTCTCAACAGCCTCATCGCACGAAGAGACAGTGAAGTATGGGATCCAGAAAGAAGGGGCGTCCCCCCGCTCCTCCGACATCGGCATGAAGCCGCCATTCTGAGAGCCTGCGTTCTTTATAGTGGTATATACCACCATTCCATTGTCCTCGATGGGTTCCGTCTCCCAGCCGAAGAGGGCACTGTAGAAGTCGCCAGCCTCCTCGGAATCGCGGGTCTGGAGCTCGTTCCAGCCCATACAGCTGAGATCGTTGACTCTTCCCGCGCCGATGCGCGATCGAGGCTCCCAGACGCAAAGCATCGCGCCGCCGGGATCTTCGAGCACGGCCATGCGGCCCAACCCCATTACGTCGAAGGGCTCCTCGATCACCGCAGCATCCAGTTGCTTTGCCTTTGCGGCGGTCTCGTCCGCGCTCACGACGGAGACGTAGTTGTTCCAGTGGGCGGGCTGTTCGTCTTGCTGGACGATAGCACCAACCTCATCGCCCTCGCGTAAGCACATCGTGTAGACGCCGCCGGGGATCTCGTCGTCCCTGAATTCCCAGCCGAACAGGCCGCCGTAGAAGGCCTTCGCCCCCTCCGCGTCGGGGGTCGAAAGGTCCACCCAACTGAACGTCCCCGGCTCGTAAGACTGCCTCTTGCCCACGGGTTCTTCCCCCTTTTTCGCCGCTTGGGACCGGCCAGAAAGCCGTACCAGAATTGTACGGGGAGACCCCCGAATCCCAACAGGCAAACATCCCCGCAGGCGGGAACACTAACCGATACACCGGTTGACGTTCGGTAGAGCCGTGTGATGTACTTCTTGTGACGGCAGATCTATCGAGGAGAGGAAGATGCGCAGAGCGTACATGTCTACCGGGGAGGTAATCATCACCTATCTAGAGGACATGACGCTCTATGGGCTCTTTGAACCTTGGGATTCTGGCGCATGTAGACGCCGGTAAGACCACACTGACCGAGCGGCTGCTCTACGCCGCTGGTGTCATCGAAGAGATCGGCACGGTCGATCGCGGCAACACCCAGACAGACTCCTTAGCACTCGAACAGAAGCGCGGCATCACGATCAAGTCTGCCGTCGTCTCCTTCGACATCGACGGCGTAAAGATCAACCTGATCGACACGCCGGGCCACCCCGACTTTATCGCCGAGGTCGAACGCGTACTGAATGTGCTCGACGGAGCCGTGCTCGTCGTCTCGGCCGTCGAGGGTGTGCAGGCGCAGACCCGTGTGTTGATGCGAACGCTGCAGCGACTCGGCATCCCCACGATCATCTTCGTGAACAAGATCGACCGTAGCGGCGCACAATACGAGAGCCTGCTGCAAAGCATCTCCGAAAAACTGACTTCCGCGATCGCCCCAATGGGATCAATCAGCGGGCTTAGCACCCGCGACGCCCTGTGTACAGCAAATGGTGACGCCGACGCCGAGTTTGTTTATGAATTGGTCGAGCTACTCGCCGACCACGACGATACACTTCTGGCGGAGTACGTGGACGACACGAACGTTCCCTACAGGCGGCTTCGCCGGGAGCTTGCGACGCAGACGCGGCGGGCTACGGTGCATCCGGTGTTCTTCGGCTCGGCGGTTACGGGGGCGGGTATCGAGGCGTTGACTTCCGGAGTAACGGAGTTGCTGCCTGTGGCCGAAAGCGATGCGGACGGCCCCGTCTCGGGCACCGTGTTCAAGGTCGAACGAGGTACCTCGGGGGAGAAGATCGCTTACGCCCGCATGTTCTCAGGAACCGTACGGATGCGAGATCGGTTGCGGCTCCGAGGAGGCGAGGGGAAGATCACCGCGATCAACATCTTCGAGCGCGGCTCGTCCGTGCAGAGTACTTCCGTCGCCGCGGGGCAGATAGGAAAGCTCTGGGGCCTCGACGATGTCTGTATCGGCGATGCGATCGGCGATTCGAAAGCGTCGGCGGGGCGCCACCACTTCGCCCCACCGACATTGGAGACGGTTGTCGTTCCCTGCCGTCCCGACGAAAAAGGTGCTCTGCACGTCGCGCTCGCCCGGCTCGCCGACCAGGATCCCCTGATCGACCTCCGCCAGGACGATGTCCGGCAGGAACTCTACCTCTCGCTCTACGGCGAGGTGCAGAAAGAGGTAATTCAGGCGACGCTCGCCGACGAGTTCGGACTCGACGTCACGTTCCGCGAGACGACCACGATCTGTATCGAACGTCCCACTCGCATCGGCGCGGCCGTAGAAATCATCGACCAGGAGCCGAACCCGTTTCTCGCTACCGTCGGACTGCGTGTCGAGCCGGCGGAGGTCGATGCCGGCGCGCAGTTCCGGCTCGAAAAGTCCGTGCACGGTACGATGCCTGCCGCGTTCTTCGCGGCGGTCGAGGAGACCGTGCGGGAGACATTACGAGAGGGGCTCTACGGATGGCAGGTCACGGGCTGCGTGGTCACCATGACGCACACGGGCTACTGGCCACGCCAGAGCAGCGCCCACGGCACCTTCGACAAGAACATGTCGAGCACCGCCGGTGACTTCCGCAACTTGACGCGGCTGGTCTTGATGGACGCGCTGAAGCAGGCCGGCACGAATGTGTACGAGCCGATGCACCGCTTCCATCTCGAGATCCCGACGGACACTTTTGGAACGACGATGCCCGTCCTGGCACAGCTGAGTGCCGTTCCGCAAACTCAGGAAATGCGTGGTTCGTCGTACGTGCTCGAGGGTGAGGTTCCGGCGGCCCGGGTCCACGAACTGCAGCAACAACTGCCGGCGCTGACTCGCGGCGAAGGCGTGCTCGAAACCAACTTCGAGGTCGACCGCTACCAACGGGTCAGCGATGAGAGCCCGACCCGCCCACGGACGGACCACAATCCACTCAACCGCAAAGAGTATATGCTACATCTCGCGCGGCGGATCTGATCCGGGAGGGAACAACAATGTCAACAGGGAAAATGCACGCCGGGGAGGTCATTATCGACGCGGCGCTCGTAAAGCGTCTGCTCGCCGCACAGTTCCCGCGGTGGGCGGATCTGCCGATCACGCCAGTCATGCCTCAAGGGTGGGACAACAGGACCTTCCGCCTTGGGGAGCACATGACGATGCGGCTGCCGAGCGCGGAGCGTTACGCGGCACAGGTGGAGAAGGAACACAGGTGGTTGCCGAGGCTCGCGCCGCACCTCCCGCTTCCGATCCCCGTTCCGTTGGCGAGGGGCGTCCCGGCTGACGGGTATCCGTGGCCGTGGTCCGTCTACCGGTGGATCAAAGGCGAGACCGCGACCGTCGAACTCATCGCAGACCCGCGCCGGTTTGCGACCGCGCTGGCCCGATTCCTGACCGCCCTGCAGCGGATAGATCCCACGGACGGCCCGTCACCAGGGCCCCACAACTTCTTCCGCGGCGGACCACTGAGGATCTACGATGCCGAGACGCGGCAAGCCATTATCACGCTCGAGGGCGATATCGACACCGGCGCCGCGACCGCGGTGTGGGAAGCGGCGCTTGCGGCCACATGGCATGGTCCGCCCGTCTGGGTGCACGGCGACGTAGCCGCCGGGAACCTGCTGGTCGAGGACGGCCGGCTGAGCGCCGTCATCGACTTCGGGACCTCGGGCGTGGGCGATCCATCTTGCGATCTGTCGATCTCGTGGACCTTGTTCGAAGGGGAAGCCCGCGACGCGTTTCGCGCGTCTCTGGAGCTAGACGATGCGACCTGGGCGCGAGGGCGCGGTTGGACGCTGTGGAAAGCCCTGATCACGCTCGCCGAACGCAAGAACACGAACACCGCGGAAGCGAGAGATACCCAGCGCGTAATCGACGAAGTCCTCGCCGATCACGAGCACGGCGCGTGACCATAGGTCCTGCTGAAGTGCTGACCAGCTGAAGTGCTGAAATGCTATTTCAGCAGGTCGAGTGTATTAGCGCTCCTACTTTCTCGGTATCCCGCAGCTTGTCATAGATATCCGCTGCCTCTTCGGTCTTTGCGATGTGTGCCGGGATGTTCCTTTCATCGAGCATCCTGTGCGTCTCGGGCGCGATGCCGAGGCGTCCGTGGAAACCTTTTGAGAGGACGATAACGGTGGCGCCGCACTCCAGCAGTCGCTCTACGTCGGCCGGCTGTATACCGGGATCGTGGCTCGTTCCGGTCTCATTCCAGTCCCACTCTTCGGCGCCTCCGGGATAGAGCCTGGCATCCTTGAAAGCGCCACCCTCGGTCTCTAGGCAGCCCCAGGAGATGTGGGTTATGCGTGGCGAGTACGTTGTCTGGTCCATACCGCTCTCTGCCCTACTGTTCTTCGAGGAAACCGAAGAGAAGCCGCCTGAACTCTTGAGGCTTCTCGACATGCGGGGTATGGCCGCAGTCGGGGATGACCTCTTCGCGGTAGCGTCCGCCGCGGGCCTCGTAGGCGTCGAGCACGGCGCGCATCTGGGAGACCATGGGTTGGGGAGGGGAGACCTCCACGCCTGGCCATCCGGGGACCACGTCGAGCTGGCCGAGGTAGCCGAAGTCGAGGAGCGAGGTGTCGGAGACGATCGAGTCGTCTTCGCCTCTGACCCAGAGGACGGGCGGCCCCGGCTGCACGAGCGCGAAGTCCTCCAGATTACAGTATTTCGGAGAGATGGCGTTGTTCATGCCCCTCTCGCCAGGGGCGACGCCAGGCCAGTTCTCCGAGACGGTCATGTCGCCGGGATAGTTACCCTCGCCTGTTTTCGTCGAGAGCAGCGACGAGAGAAAGATCTCCTCCTTCGCGGCCCTGAAGGGCGGCTTGAAGTAGAAGTTGTTCATAACGTTCCTGGGGGAGTTTGGGTCGCCGTCCGACCGGTCGTTCGCTTCGAGACGGCTCACGAACTCGGGGTTGGCGGTCCCGCCCCCCGAGCCGGCGAAGTCAGGCCAACAAGGTGTGCCGCCGTTGTCCTTCGTCCCACCGAAGCCGTAGGGCGACATGGGATCTACCAGGACGAGCGAGGCTACCATGGAGGGATGGTCCATCGTGTATTGTATGGCCACGCTCCCGCCCGCGGACCATCCCTCCAGGTGGAAACGGTCGAGGCCGAGGGCCAGGACGAGTTCGTGCAGGTCGTCTGAGAAGTCCCTGAGCCCCCGCGTCGCGTCGAGGGTCTTTGTCTCGGAGTCGCCGTAGCCACGCAGGTCGGGGGCCAACCCACGATAGCGCGAGAGCGACGCCAGCGCCGCGAGCGTGTCCTCGAAAAAGCGCGAGGAGGAGGCGTTACCGTGTATGAAGAGAACCGGGGTGTCGTCCTCAGGCCCGCTCGTCAGGACGTGGGTTTCCAGCCGGGACGTTGCGACGACCTGCAAGGTTACGCCTTCAGGCAGACCTAGACCTTCCATCTCTTACCTCCTCTGTTGCTGCTCCTCTGACCTTTTCACGAAAGGGACGAGAACGCAGTAGTGCTCCACGAGCTCCTCGAAGCGCATCCTGTTTAACCCCGATGGCGAAGGTACCACAGCGTCGGTAACGCCCGGGACTGCGGAGGCCGGCTGGACGCCCCAGCGAACCTTCGAGGTGGCCCGAAACCACTTGTAGACGCCGATGCCAGTGTACGCGACGGCGCGCGGCCTGTAGCGTTCGAGCCTTTCGCTCAAGTCCTCCGCCCCGGCCCTTATCTCCTCGCGGGTGAGCTCGTCCGCGCGGCGCGTCGGGCGGGGACAGAGGTTGGTGAAACCGACGCCGAGGTCAAGCAAGCTTGCGTCCTCCTCCGGTGCGTAGAGGCGGTCCGTTATGCCCGAAGCGTACAGTACGCGCCAGAAGCGGTTACCGGGGTGGGCGTAATGGTATCCGGTTTGACCCGAGGTGAGCGACGGATTGTACCCGCAGAAAAGGAGGTTCAGGCCGGGCCGTAAGAGATCTACGGCCACCGCGCTCCCGCGTCTAGGTGTCGTCCTGGGAGCGCTCGCGCCGGCGCCTGGCGCGCTCCTCCGCGCGGCGCCTCCTCCGCGCCTCCGCGCTCTCAGACTCGGAGGTTTCAGAGCGCGTCTCCGCCTCCCCAGGCTCCTCCTCGGAGCTCTCCGACACCGCCTGCGTCTCCGACTCCTCGGGGCTCTCCACCTCTGCCTGCGTCTCTGTTTCCGCCTGTGTCACCGTCTCAGAAGCTTCGTCCGTCGGCTGCTCCTCCGTGCGCACCTCCGCGGTCTCGCCTTCCTCGAGCGGGCGGCCTTCGACGCTGACCTCTTCCTCTGGAACGGGTCCGCTCGAGCCCTCGGTGTGGGCCCGGCTCGTGGGCTCGACCTCAGTGGGCTCGACCTCGGTGGTTTCGCTCACCGAGGGCGTCTGCGGCTCGGGAGCGGTATCCGTCGCCTCTTCAGAACTGTCGTCACGCCCGTTTGTG
>Ga0126313_10002353_pt1 | contig 10542 bp, 6 predicted proteins | sample Plot105A_FD_89954 | JGI IMG/M metagenome (GOLD analysis project Ga0126313, IMG submission 89954) | Serpentine soil microbial communities from UC McLaughlin Reserve, CA, USA - Plot105A | ecosystem: Environmental > Terrestrial > Soil > Grasslands | place: USA: UC McLaughlin Reserve, Lake County... | reverse complement strand
TGCCGTTGGGGATCGTGAGCGAGCCGAGCAGCGACGGCTGGCGCTCGACGCTCCCGACGAGGCCGATGACCTGGTAGAGCCGATCGCCGATGAAGATCGCCGGCTGCTGGTCTAGGTTCGTGATCCCGAGCCGGCGAGCGGCGTTCTTCCCGAGGACCACCGTGCGGTTCCCGCGTGCCGAATGGCCCGCGTCCGGGAGTCGACCGGCGGTCAGATGCGCCCGCACGGCCCGCCACAGCCCGACGGACGCCGCCCTAACGGGCAGCTGGACCTCGGTCTGTCCGAGGGGGTCGTTGATCGGCACCGAGCGGACCAGCGCGCCGCGGACGTCCACCTCGGAGAGGGTCCCCGCCGCGGCCACGCCGTTGAGCCGTCGGAGGCGCGCCTCCGCGTCCCACGGGATCGCGGTGGCGGCCCGGCTGCCGCCGAGCGCGCCGGGCACCGGCGTGATGACGACGTCCGTGGCCGCGACCGTGCTGAATCGCCCGACGATCTGGCTCCCCGCCGTCTTCGAGAGTCCCAGGGTGGCCACGAGAGCCGCCACTCCGATGACGGTGCCGAGCACGGTCAACGCCACGCGTGCGGGACGCGCCATCAGCCCCGCGCCGGCCTCCGAGAGCAGATCGCGTGGGGTCACTCGGCCACCTCGCCGTCGACCATGCGCACCACCCGCTGGGCGTGAGCGGCCACTCCCTCGTCGTGCGTCACGACGACGAGCGTCAGACCCTGACGCGCCAGTGCATCGAACAGCAGCATCAGCGACTGGGTACTGACCGAGTCGAGATTCCCCGTGGGCTCATCGCAAAGCAGCAGCCGGGGCGATCCGAGCAGGGCGCGGGCGATCGCCACGCGCTGCTGCTCGCCGCCCGAGAGCCGCGTCGGTAGGAAGTCGCGACGGTGCGCCATGCCGACCCGCTCGAGCGCGGCCAGTGCGCGCTCCCGCCGGCCGGCTCGCTCCCCGCCCGCGTACATCTCCGCGAGCATCACGTTCTCCAGCGCCGTGCGGTGGGCCAGTAGGTGGAAGGCTTGGAACACGAAGCCGATACTCGTCGCCCGCGTCGCGGTTCGCTCGTTCTCGCTCAGCCCCGCCACGTCGATCCCGTCGATGAGATACATGCCGGCCGTCGGACGATCGAGGCAACCGAGGACGTTCAGCAGCGTGGACTTGCCGGATCCCGATGGCCCGACGATCGCCACCCAGTCGCCGGGGTAGACGATGAGATCGACCTCGCGAAGCGCGTGGACGGGCGGCTCGCTTCCGAAGGTGCGGCTGACCTCCCGCAGCTCGAGGACCGGCCTTCCGGGAGTCGCGGCCGGAAGCGCGGTCAACGTCTCGGGCTCCAGGGAGGGCTCGGTCATCTCGAGCCGACCACCACGAGGTTGCCGGGCTCCAACTCGCCGCCCACCGGTCGAACCTCCACGAGGCCTTGGGCCGCGAGGCCGGCCTCCACGTTCACGAACTCGTTCGTTCCGCCGGAACGCTGCAACTGCACGCGCGAGGTGCCGTCCGCGCCGACGGACACCGCTGTGACGGGGACGGCGAGCACCTTCCGTCCGGTGCTCTTCACTGCGATGCTCAACTTCACCGACGCGCCGACGAGCTGGGCGGGCGCGGTGCCCGGCGTGACCTCGAGATACACGCGCGACGGGTCGACCTTGTTGGTGCCCGGCCGGTCGGCGACCTGTGTGACCACGCCGTCTGTCCGAACCCCGAGATCGGGCTCCTCGATCTTGACGCTCGCCCCGAGCCGCACAAGCTTCGCGTCGTCGAGCGAGAGCGACGAGTCGACGGCGAGGCGCGAGTTGCTGACAGTCATCACCCGACCGGACGCGCTATCGCCGCGCTTGACGCGCACGCTGTCGACCCGGAGCGGGAGGGTGGGGAAGAAGAGCACCTCGTTCGCCGGCACCTGCACGCCGATCTTTCCCGCCAGCCGCGCCACCTCTTCGGCCGTGCCGCGGGCCTCCTTGGCCGCGGACTCGCTCAGAAGCCGCTGAATCTCGGTGTCTCCCGGCTTGCGCAGCACCTGCAGCCGCTGCTCCGCGAGGGTCACCTGGCGCCGGGCCGTCGGCACCGCCTGGCGAGCCCGGATGAGCTCCGCCGCCGCGGTGTTCGCGTCGCGCTCCGCGACGCGCTGGTCGGAGCGGGCCTTCGCGACCGCATCGCTGCCCTGAGCGCGGGCCGCGGTCACGGCCGTGGTTGCCGCGTTCACGTCGAGGCGCGCGACGGTCACGTCGTCCGCCGCCGCCCGCACCGCCGCCTGGAGGCCGGCCAGCTCCCCGGGCAACGTGTCGGGAGGCGCCTCGACCAGGTTCCGCTGCGCTTCGACCTGCGCGTCAAGCGCCTTGTTGAGGGTGGCCTGTTTCAGGGCAAGGTCGGCGTCGGCGAGCGCGTTGTCGCGCTCCTCGGCGCGGAGCGCGAGCGTCAGGGCGGTGGTCTGGCCGGCGAGGTCTCGGGTTGTCCTCACCCGGATCTCGGCCGTACTGATGCCGAGCTCGGCGGTGTCCACCGCGTCACGCGCCGTTTCGAGGTCGATGCGGGCCTGCTCGATCTCGCCCGGGGTGACCGCTCCCTCAGCCGCGGTCTTGATGGCGAGCCGGCTCTGCAGGAACGCGTCGCGGGCCGCGGCCGCTGCTGCCTCCGCGGTGCGCAGCTGCTCGAGCTGCAGCTCGGTGGCGCCGAACGGCGCCCAGCCGCCCTCGTCGTACCAGGCGGCGACGGCGGCGCCGGTCCGCCCGTCGTAGCGGCCGTCGATGGGGCCGGGATGGAAGCCCTTGCGCGCCAGGGCGCTCTCCAGCTGCTCGACGTCAGGGCCGCGAGCACCGGGGCCGAGGTCGCGATGAGAGGCCTGCGCGCCGCCGAGTACGAACACGGGTCGGCCCGATACGGACATGACCACGTCGCCCTCGCCCACCGTGTTTCCCCGACGCGGGCGGGTCGTGACGATTTCCTCGCCACCCGTGCTCGCCTGCTTGACCTCCGAGGTGGCCAGCACGACCGGCTGGGGGGACCCGTACCGCACAGTCCCGCGCACAATCACCTCGCTCGACAGCACCTGCCGCTCCACTGGCACAGTGATGGCCGAGGGGTTGGGTGGGGCCGTCTCCGCCGCGACCTGAGCTGGGGATCGGATTTGTCGGCCGGCGAGCCAGGCGCCGACGGCGAGCAGAACTGCCAGTCCCAGGACCAGCGCGACCATTCGCCGGCGGCCCAGGGTGATCATGAGGTGCGTAGCTCAGCGATAGCGGACAAGATCCAAACGCGCGTCCGGGGACTGTTCGCGGACCAGTCCCACTCCGGCGCAGTAGTACTTGAACTCGGTGTTCTTGTCGAGCGGCGCGAAGTCCTTGGTCTTGATGCAGTCGTCGAAGCGGCCCGCGGGCGTCGTCACGGTAAGGCCGACGGCAACGACCTGGGAGCGATCCTCGGCGACTCCCGGTGCGCGCTCCTGCTCGAAGCTGTCGCCCACCTTCGGATCCGCGGGCATGAAGATGCCCGGCTTTGCGTTGCCCTGTCCCGCGAGCCACTGGCCTTCGTGACCGACGACCTTGCCGCCCTCGATGTCCTCGACAGCTTCACCCATGTACCTGACGCCGCCTGTCTCGTCCGACGCGTAGTAGTCGCGGGTGTGCTCGACGAGCTCGCCGTCCTCGAACTCCCGTACGTCGACAACGGTTACCGGGACCCCGGACACCTGCCCCGGCTTGTCGAGCACGCGCGACTGGGCGCGAACGTGGGCCTCGTCCTCGGTCCCCTCGAAGGTGGTCGTTCGGACCGTGGTGAGCGGAACCAGCGGGTTGTCGACCTCGGCCGAGAACTGCGCCGGATCGAGCGCGGGCTTCGCGGCGGCGCTCTGCGCGGTCTCGTCATCGTCGTCGCCGCAGGAGGAGGGGGCGAGGCTGACGAGCCAGACTGTGCCAAGAACGCCTAGGAGGGCCAACCGGCTTCGGTGTTCGCGGAACGTCGAAGCCTCCTTTCTGTGCCTAGTGTGCCTCAACTTGGTATGGAGAAGCAAGTTCCGGAGACGGACCGAATGCCGATTCGGGGTTGCATTCGGAGGGTGTTCGTGATCAAACTAGGTAAAGCTGCCGGCGAAGGTTTGGACGCGCCCAGGTGCCGGTGGTCTGGACGCCCCCCAAGCTGATCGCGCGGTGGTCAAGCCACCGAAAGGAGCCGTCCCGTGTCTGGCCCACGTGCGGCAGGGAGCGGCAGGGATGCAAGTTCACGCAGGAAGCGCCCCCCGGGAAGGTCGCTGCTCGGACTCCTGGTCGGCCTGGTCGCGGCGCTGGCGCTGCCGGCGTCTGCAGAGGCGGTCGACGAATTTCCCGTCCCGCCGGGGAGCTGTCCGGGAGGAATAACGGCCGGTCCGGATGGCGCGTTGTGGTTCAGCGAGGAGGGCACGAGCAGGATCGGCCGTATGACCGCGTCCGGTGGGTTCGCCGGCGAGGTGACGATTCCCAACAGCGCGAATCCGGTCCTGTGTTCAGACCCGTTGTTCGTACCTCCCCTTGACCAGATAACCGTCGGTTCCGACAACCGGCTCTATTTCACCGAGCCGCGCGACGACCAGATCGGCTCGATCGATCCCTTCAATCCCGGGGCGGCTCCAGTCGAGTACGGCACAGCCAACGGGCTGACACCGGGTGCGCGACCCGAGGGCATCGCCCTCGGACCCGACGGAAAGATCTGGTTCACCGAAGCCGGTCTCGGCAAGATCGGCCGGCTCGACCCGGCGGCCAGCCCGGCGACGGCGATCACCGAGTATCCGAACACCGCGCTCGGCGGCGGGCCTTCTGACATAACCACCGGACCTGACGGGGCGCTCTGGTTTACGGAGGCAGTCGCGGGCAGCATCCGACAGATCACTACGAGCGGCCTAGTCAGCAGCCCCTTCCCGGCAACCGCGGGGAGCGGCCCTTCCGGGATCACATCTGGGCCCGGCGGGCTCTGGTTCACGGAGTCCAACACCAACACCATCGGCAGGATCACGACCGGCGGTGTGGTGAGTGAGTTTCCGGGGACAGGTGCGGGGCCTTCCGCGATTTCCGTCGGCCGCGACGGGGCACTGTGGTTCACCGAATCGGAGGGCCACAGCATCGGCCGGATCACCTCGGGCGGCGTCATCACCAACCACTTCCCAACACCGACCGCGGGGAGCGAGCCTTCTGACGTGACCCCCGGCCCCGACGGAGCGCTCTGGTTCACCGAACGCGCCGGGGACAAGATCGGCCGGATCGACACCGCCCCCGTCTTCGTCCCACCGCCGCCACCGCCGCCAGTGGTCGTAGCTCCTCCGCCAGTGACGAAGAAGAAGAAGCGCGCCTGCAAGGTCCCCAAGGTCAAGCGCCTCAGCGTCAAGAAGGCCAAGAAGAAGCTGAAGAAGGCCAAGTGCAAGTTCAAGGTTCGGGGCAGGGGCTATGTCGTCTCCACTAAGCCGAAGGCGGGGAAGCGCACCACGAAGACCGTGGTGGTGAAGGCCAAGCCCAGGAAGGCCAGGCGAGGCCCAGGCAGGGCCGCGTCGGTCGCGGTTCGCCGGTAGCCGGTAGATGACTGGAGGTCCCAGGAAATGATTCGTGCGATCGTCCGATCGAGCCTTCGGTTCCGGCTGCTGGTCGTGGGCATCGCCGTCACAGTGATGACGGTCGGGATCGTCCAGCTTCGCGACGCGCCGGTCGATGTCCTTCCCGAGTTCACCCCCCCGTACGTTGAGATTCAGACCGAGGCGCTTGGGCTGTCCGCGCAGGAGGTCGAGCAGCTGGTGACCGTTCCGCTCGAGGCGGACCTCTTGAACGGGGTGCAGGGCGTGGACGTGCTCCGGTCCAAGTCCGTTCCCGGCATGTCGTCGATCGTGCTCGTGTTCGCCCCCGGCACGGACGTCTACCGGGGGCGGCAGCTCGTGCAGGAGCGTCTGACCCAGGTGGGGGCGGCGGCGTTCCCGAACGTATCGAAGCCGCCGACGCTGCTACAGCCGCTGTCGTCTTCGAGTCGCGTGATGATGATCGGGCTCTCCTCGAACCAGCTCTCCCCGATCGAGAAGTCGGTGATTGCCCGCTGGACGGTGAGGCCGCGCCTGATGGGAGTGCCCGGCGTGGCGAACGTGGCGATCTGGGGTCTGCGCGACCAGCAGATTCAGGTTCAGGTCGATCCGAAGCAGCTGCGTGACAGGAACGTCACGCTGAACCAGGTCATCTCCACCACCGGCAACGCGCAGGTGGCCTCGCCGGTGAGCTATCTGGAGGCGTCTACTCCCGGTACGGGCGGGTTCATCGAAACCCCTCAGCAGAGGCTGCAGGTCCGCAACGTCTTCGACAAGATCGCGGACCCGGCGGAGCTCGGCAAGGTTCCGGTCGAGGACACGGGCGGCAAGCTGCGCCTTTCCGACGTCTCCGAGATCAAGGTCGATCATCAGCCCCTGATCGGCGACGCGGTCGTGAACGACAGCGACGGCCTGATGCTCGTCGTCGAGAAGTTCCCGGGCGCGAACACGCTCGAGGTTACGAACGGGGTCGAGGAGGCACTCGACAAGCTGCGGCCCGGCCTCTCCGGCCTGCGGACCGACACGTCCGTCTTCCGGCCGGCGACGTTCATCGAGGACGCAATCGACAACCTCACCCTGATGCTCGTCATCGGAGGCGTGCTGCTCGCGCTGACACTCGCCGCCCTCCTGTTCCGGTGGCGCACCGCGCTCGTCGGCCTAGTGACGATCCCCGTATCGCTCGCGGCGGCCGCGCTCGTGCTCGACGCGATGGGCGAGAGCTTCAACGCGATCTCCTTCGCCGGGCTCGCGGTGGCCATGGCCGTGGTGATCGACGAAGCGGTGGTCGGCGCCGAGAACGTGGCGAGACGGCTTCGCCAGCCGCACGACAAGCCGACAGCGGCCGTGGTGCTCGAGGCGACCCGCGAGATGCGGAGCCCCCTCACGTACGCGACGCTCATCGCGCTGCTGGCGATCCTGCCGGTCGCGGTGATGGAGGGCCGCCCAGGGGCGTTCTTCCAGCCGCTCGTCCTCGCCTATGCCCTTGCGGTGGCGGCGGCCATGCTGGTCTCGCTGACGCTCACACCCGCGCTGAGCCTGCTGCTCTTCTCGAGAGGCTCGGCTGCGGGCGGCGAGTCGCCGCTTCTGCGAAGCCTCGCGGGACCCTACGGGGCGGCGCTGTCGCGGTTCCTCCGCCGGCCCCGTGCGGCGCTCATCGCCGCGGGCGCTGCCGCGATCGTGGGGCTCGCCGTGCTGCCGCTCTTGGGCACGTCCCTGATCCCCTCGTTCAAGGACCGGGACGTGCTGGTCCGCCTCGACGGTCCACCGGGGACGTCGAACCCGCGGATGACCCAGATAGCGACTGCCGTCAGTCGCGAGCTGAGGTCGCTCCCCGGAGTGGACAACGTCGGGGCGCACGTCGGCCGAGCCGTGACGGGAGACCAGATCGTCGACGTCAACTCGAGCGAACTATCGGTGAGCATCGACTCCGACGCTGACTACGACGCGACGGTCGCATCTATCGACGAGGTGGTTCGCGGCGCGCCGGGTGTCGATCGCAACGTCGTGACCTACTCGACACAGAAGATCAGGGACGTCGGGGCGGTGAACGAGGGCAACAACCCGGTCAGGGACGACAACCTCGACGTGCTGACGGGATCCGACAGGCCGCTCGTCGTGCGCCTGTACGGCCAGAACCTGGCTGTTCTGGAGCGCGAGGCGGCGAAGGTGCGAGGGATCGTGTCCCGAGTCGACGGGGTCGTGGCCCCGCGTATCGAGCGGACGCCCGTCCAGCCGACGGTCGAGATCGAGACGGACCTCGCGCGGGCCCAGCGCTTCGGAATCAAGCCGGGCGACGTGCGTCGCGCGGAGGCCGCGCTTCTGCAGGGCATCCAGGTCGGCAGCGTCTTCCAGCAACAGAAGGTCTTCGAGGTGATCGTGCAGGGCGTGCCCGAGACGCGCGCCAGCGTCTCGAGCGTGCGCAACCTGTTGGTCGACAGGCCCGGCGGGGGCCAGGTGCGCCTGGGACAGGTCGCCGACGTGCGAATCGTGCGGACGCCGATCGTGATCGACCGCGACGCGGTCTCGCGCCGTCTCGACGTTGAGGCAGACGTCAGCGGGCGGAGCCTCGGCTCGGTCGCGAGCGAGGTCGAGGATCGCCTCGCGAACGTCAGCTTCCCGCTCGAGTACCACGCCGAGGTGCTCACCGCGACCACGGGCGAGGAGATCAACGGCGGTCAGATGCTGGCCTTCGCGATCGCGGCTGCGATCGCGGCCTTTCTGCTGCTGCAGGCCGCCTTCCGGAGCTGGCGCCTGGCGGTGCTCGCCTCCCTCACACTGCCGGTGGCGCTGGTGGGTGGAGTACTGGCGGCGCTCGGCGGGGCCGAGCTGTCGCTCGGCTCGCTGATCGGATTCCTGGCGCTGTTCGGGCTGGCGGCCCGCACCGGCATGGTGCTGATCCGTCACCTCCAGGATCTCGAGCAAGAGGGCGAGAGCTTCGGCCCCAAGCTGGTGGAGCGCGGGGCGCGGGAGCGGCTCGGCCCGATTCTCACCTCGGCTACCGCCACGGCGCTCGTGATGCTGCCGTTCGTGATTGCGGGCGCCATGCCGGGCCTCGAGATCGTCCACCCGATGGCCGTCGTCATCCTGGGAGGGCTCGTCACGGCGACCTTGCTGAGCCTGTTCGTCCTGCCGGCGCTCTACCTGCGCTTCGGCGGGCGTGCGGCGAAGCTGTCCCCCGAGGAAGAGCTGATGCAGCGGTGGGCCGGCGCCGAGGAGGCAGAACGTGAGGCCGCTGTCTAGATCGCTCTGTCTGGCGCTGGTCGTCGCCGCGCTGCCGCTGTCGTCGTGCACCGAAGTGGAGGAGGAGTCGTCGGCGGGTTACGAGCCGGCGAAGCTGGCGGAGGTAAAGGGGAGCGACGACCTCAAGCTCGTCACCTTCACCAAGGAAGGCGCCGGCCGGGTGGGCCTCGAAACGGAGCGGGTCCAGTCCGGGATCGTCCCCTACGCCGCGCTGATCTATGACGCCGAGGGCAAGACCTACGTCTACACGAGCCCGAAGCCTCTCTCCTACCTGCGAGAAGAGGTTGAGGTCGACCGCATCGCCGGACATCGGGTGACTCTGTCGAAGGCTCCGCCCGACGGCACGGAGGTGGTCACGGCCGGCGCTGCGGAGGTTCACGGCGCCGAGCTCGAGATCGCCGAGTGATGCGCTGGATCGTCTCCAGAAGCCTGAGGTACCGGTGGCTGGTGGTCTTCGCCGCCGCGGCGATCGTGGCCTTCGGCATCGGGCAGATACCCAGCTCGCAGGTCGACGTCTTCCCCGAGTTCGCGCCGCCCCGAGTGGAGATCCAGACGATCGCGCTCGGCAACTCCTCGAACGAGGTCGAGGAGCTGATCACGATCCCGATCGAGGAGCAGCTGAACGGCCTGCCGGGCCTCGAGGTGCTCCGCTCGAAGTCGGTCGCCCAGCTCTCCTCGATCGAGCTCGTCTTCGAGCGCGGGACCGACGAGCAACGGGCCCGCCAGCTCGTGCAGGAGCGCGTAGCTCAGGTCACTCCGACCCTGCCGACCTGGGCGAGTCCGCCGTTCACGATGCCCCCGCTGTCGGCGACCAGCCGAGTCATGAAGATTGGGCTCGCCTCGGACGACGTGAGCCTGATCGAGATGTCGTCGATCGCCTACTGGAAGATCAGGGAGCGCCTGCTGCGGGTGCCCGGCGTCGCGAACGTGGCCATCTGGGGCGAGCGCCTCCAGCAGCGCCATGTCCAGGTCGATCCCAGGAAGCTGGCGGGGAACGGTGTCTCGCTTCAACGGGTGATGAACGTCACCGGCGACGCTCTCGACGCGGGACTCCTGAAGTACAACGAGGGCGCCATCGTCGGCACCGGTGGCTTCGTCGAGTCGGGCGGACGGCGGCTGAACATCAGCAACGTGCAGCCGGCCGTCGGGCCGCAGGAGCTCGGCGACGTGCCGGTCGCACGCAGAGGCGGCCGGACGCTGCGCCTGGCCGATGTGGCCAACGTGGTCGAGGACTTCCAGCCGATCTGGGGCGACGCGGTGATCGACGGCGGTCCCGGCCTGCTCTTGATCGTGCAGAAGTTCCGGGGCGCCAACACGATGGAGGTGACGAGCGGGATCGAGGACGCCGTCGACGACATGCGTCCCGGACTGCCCGGCATCGATATCGACACCACGATCTTCCGCCCGGCGACGTTCATCGAGCAGTCGATCGACAACCTCACCACCGCGCTCTTGATCGGTGTGCTGCTCGTGATCCTGATCATCGCGGCGTTCCTGTTCGAGTTCCGAACCGCGTTCATCAGCCTGATCGCGATCCCGCTGTCGCTGATCGCCGCGGTGCTGGTGCTCGACGTCCGCGGGACGACGATCAACGTGATGGTGCTCGCGGGTCTCGTCGTCGCGATCGGGGTGGTGGTGGACGACGCGATCATCGACGTCGAGAACATCGTGCGGCGTCTGCGCCGGACGCGCGCGGAGGGGAGCGACAAGTCGACATTCGCGGTCGTGCTCGACGCCTCGGTCGAGGTGCGGAGCGCGATCACTT
>Ga0126313_10002352_pt1 | contig 10542 bp, 9 predicted proteins | sample Plot105A_FD_89954 | JGI IMG/M metagenome (GOLD analysis project Ga0126313, IMG submission 89954) | Serpentine soil microbial communities from UC McLaughlin Reserve, CA, USA - Plot105A | ecosystem: Environmental > Terrestrial > Soil > Grasslands | place: USA: UC McLaughlin Reserve, Lake County... | reverse complement strand
CTCGACACGCGCAAGACGACGCCCGGCCTGCGGACGCTGGAGAAGCGCGCGGTCGCCGACGGCGGCGGCGTCAACCACCGCGCCGGGCTCTACGACTTCATCCTCATCAAGGAGAACCACGCCGCGCTCGCGGGCGGCGTGGGGGAGGCGGTGCGACGCGCGCGCGCCGCCCGGCCCGACCTCCCGCTGGCCGTCGAGGTGCGCGACGCCGCCGAGATCGACGAGGCGCTCGCGGCCGGCGCGCCGCGGCTGCTGCTGGACAACATGACGCCCGAGCAGGTCGCCGCCGCCGTCGCGCAGGTCGATGGCCGCGCCGAGCTCGAGGCGTCCGGCGGCGTGACGCCCGCCACAGTTGTGGTCTATGCGACCATAAAAGGTCTACACTACGTCTCCATGGGCGCCCTGACCCACTCGGCGCCCAACCTCGACCTCTCCCTCCTCCTCGAGATCACCACATGACCCTGCTCCAGCTCGACAACATCCCGGCCATGCAGGACGAGGTCCGCGCGCTCGCCGCGGAGCGCGGCGCCGTGATCCTGGCCCACAACTACCAGCTGCCCGAGATCCAGGACGTGGCCGACTACGTCGGCGACTCGCTCGGCCTCTCGCAGCAGGCGGCCGCGACCGCGGAGCCCGTGATCGCGTTCTGCGGCGTCCACTTCATGGCGGAGACCGCCTCGATCCTCTCGCCCGAGAAGACCGTGCTCCTGCCCGACCTGGACGCCGGCTGCTCGCTGGCCGACAGCATCACCGCCGAGCAGCTGCGCGCCTGGAAGGCAAAGCACCCCGGCGCCGTCGTCGTCATGTACGTCAACACGACGGCCGAGGTCAAGGCGGAGACCGACTACTGCGTGACGTCGTCCAACGCGGTCGCCGTGGTCGAGCACATCTACCGCGAGCACGGCCCGGACACCGAGATCCTGTTCGGCCCCGACATGTTCCTCGGCGCCTACGTGGAGAAGGTCACCGGCCGCCCGATGCACGTGTGGGACGGCGAGTGCCACGTGCACGCCGGGATCCGCCCCCGCGACATCGCCGACATGCGCGCCGAGCACCCGGGCGCCGACTTCCTGATCCACCCGGAGTGCGGCTGCTCGACGTCGGTGATGGAGTACGTCGCGGCCGGCGACGTCGCGCCCGAGGGCGTCCACATGCTCTCGACCGGCGGGATGATGAAGTACGCCCAGAACGCCGAGCCGGGCACGACGGCGATCATGGCCACCGAGGTCGGCATGCTCCATCCGCTGCAGATGGCGGCGCCGGACGTCGACTTCGTGGCCGCGAACGAGGCGGCGAGCTGCCGCTACATGAAGATGATCACGCTGCCGAAGCTGCGCGATGCGCTCCGCTCCGGCAAGCCGGTCGTGCAGGTCCCGGCCGACATCGCCGAGCGCGCGCGGGTGCCGATCGAGCGGATGGTCGCGATCGCCCCGTAGGCGTCAGCCGCGCGCCTCGATGCGGACGTCGCCCGCGCTGGAGCGCGCGCGGATGAGCCGCGGCGAGGCGGGATCGTTGCGCACCTGACGGTCGTCGACGTCGCCCGCCGAGCTCGACGCGTCGACCCGGTAGGTCTCGTCGGGGAGGACGAGGTCGACGTCGCCGGCGCTCGAATCCACGTCGACGCGCTCGGGCGCGCTGCGCAGCGAGAGGCTCACGTCGCCCGCGGAGGAATCGGCGGTGACGGACCCGGCGCGCACGCCGCTCGCGTCCACGTCGCCGGCGCTCGACGACAAGCGCAGCTCGGGCGCCGTCACGTCGGTCACGGTGATGTCGCCGGCGGAGGACTCGAGCTCGATCGGCACCGAGCTCGTCAGGTCCTCCGCGGTCACGTCGCCCCCGATCGCGTCCACGCGCACCGAGGTGCCCGCGGGCACGGCGATCTCGTAGTCGACCTCGCAGTTGTCGCCGAACACCCATGAGCACGAGGAGGACAGCTCGAGCGTCCCGTCGCTGCGCCGCCGCGCGTCGCGCTCGGGGCTGACGAGGCTCTCGGTCACGCGCGTGCGGACCTCCAGCGGCCGTCCGGCTGGGGCGCTGGTGAGGCGCACGTCGCTCGCGCCGTCGATGTCGAGCGAGCGCACGCCGGTGTAGGTGCGGGAATGCTCGGAGGTGTGGGTCGCCGCGAGGTCGAGCAGCGATCGCGTCCCGCCGGCCACGAGGAAGAGGCAGAGCAGCGCGGCGAGCACGAACAGCGCGCGGCGGACGGCGACGGGCGTGCGATACGGGGCGGGAGGCGGCGCGGTCTCGGTCGTCGTCATCTCACACTCCCAGGTACGTCAGGACCGCGAGCACGCGGCGGTGGTGCTGGTCGGTCTCCGGCAGTCCGAGCTTCGTGAACACCTTGCGCACGTGCTTCTCGACGGCGCTCTGGCTGATCTCCATGCGCTCGACGATCGCCCCGTTCGAGTGCCCCTCCGCCATCAGCGCGAGCACCTCGCGCTCCCGCGGCGTGAGCACGTCGAGCGGACGGTCCTGCCCGCGGCCGATCAGCTGCGCGACGACCTCGGGGTCGATCACGGTCCCGCCGGCCGCCACGCGCCGCGCGGCCGCGACGAACTCCTGCACGTCGGCGACGCGGTCCTTGAGCAGGTAGCCGACGCCGCGGGCGCCGCTGGAGAGCAGGTCGGAGGCGTAGCGCTCCTCGACGTACTGGCTGAGGATGAGGATCGCGGCGTCGGGCTTGCGGCGGCGCGCCTCGACGGCGGCGCGGACGCCCTCGTCGGTCTGCGTCGGCGGCATGCGGACGTCGACGATCGCGAGATCGGGATCGTGCTCCGCCAAGGCGTCGAGCAGCGCAGCGCCGTCGCCGACGCCCGCCACGACCTCGTGACCGCTGTCGGTCAGCAGCGAGGCGATCCCCTCGCGCAGCAGCACGAGGTCCTCTGCGATCACGACACGCATGGCATCCGAGCCGTGATCGTGGTGGGTCCGCCGTCCGGGCTGTCGACCTCGAGCGTGCCGTCGAGCGCCTCGACGCGCTGCGCGAGCCCTTCCAGGCCCGAGCCGGGGCGCCGCTGGGCGCCGCCGTGGCCGTTGTCGCGGATCGCCAGCACGAGCATGTCGCCGTCGCGCTGCACGTCGACGCGCGCGCGGGTGGCACCGGAGTGCCGGCCGACATTGGTCAGCGTCTCGGCCACGACGTAGTAGGCGGCGGTCTCGACCGCGGGCGGGAGCCGGTCCTGCAGGGCGCCGCGGATCTCGACGGGCACGCTCGCGCGCTCGGCGAGGCCGGAGAGCGCCGCGTCGAGCCCCCGGTCGCTCAGGACCGACGGGTGGATGCCGCGCACGAGGTCGCGCAGCTCGCGCATCGCGCGCTTGGACTCGTCGTGGGCGTCGGCGAGGAGCGTGTCGACCGCCTCGGGATCGCTCGGCAGCTTGGCCCGGGCGCGGCCGAGCTCCATCGCGATGTACGCGAGCCGGTGCTGGGCGCCGTCGTGGAGGTCGCGCTCGATCCGGCGCAGGCGCGCGTCGGCCGACTCGACCGCGCCCGAGCGGGTGGCCTCGAGCGACGTGATGCGCTCGGTCAGCTCGGTGCGGTCGTCGTTGGCGAGCAGCGCCTGGGCGAGCGCGCCGCAGCCGGCGGCCAGCGCACGGGTGACGATCGCGGCGACCGCCGCGATCGGGATGCTCGCCACCGCGACGCCCACCACGCCGAGCGTCCCGAGGTCGTCGAGCAGCGAGCCGTCCGGCGCAGCGCCGGCCACCGCGGGCGCGAGGAGCGCCGCGAAGACGGCGGACCAGAGCGCGACCGCGACCGAGCCGGCGACGATGCCGACGGGGCCGAGCAGCCACATGTAGCCGAGGTCGCGCCAGGTCGTGCGGTCGCGCACCGGCGCCATCAGGCGGTCGAGCCACCGGCGCGACGCGGGCGTGGCGCGGCGGGGGCGTGCGATCGGAGCACCGAGCACGAGCGCCGCCCGCTGGCGCTCCGTGTCCGCGCCCCAGCGCCAGAGGAGCATCGTGATCGCCAGGAGCGGGATCCCGATCGTGACGATCGCCAGGCTGATGCCGACGGCGAGCATCACGTTCAGGCCGACGCACCAGGCGATGCCGAGCGGCAGACCGGTCGCCACATACACGAAGTCCGCCCAGCCGCGGGAGAACGTGGTGCGTGACAGCGCGATCGCCATGGAGAAGACCGTACTTCGGCGGTCGGGCGCTTGGACACCGGGGAGCCGGTGATTTCGGGGTGGGGCTCACCTCACCCCGCCGAGGGGCGGGCGTCGACGGGCACGGACGAATTGAGGGGCGCCGCGCGGCGCCCCTCAGGTCCACCCCTCCCTATGGCCGTCGGCCCTCCTCACCCGGTTCCGACACGCCGGAGCACCCCGGAGTTACGGTCAGTCGTCTGACGAGGAGCCGGAGCCCCTGACGAGCCGCCGGCGCCCGAGGAATCGTCGTCACCGCTCGCCGACTCGTCAGCCCCGGTCCACTGCTGCGGGCCTGAACCCGGTCCCGAGCTGTCGCGGGTGCCGTCGTCGTCACCGCGGCCGGGCCCGGACGAGTCGTCGTCGCCGTGGCGTCCGCGCCCCGGCGAGCCCGGGCCGGACGAGTCGTCGCGGCCGGCCTCGCCGCCGCCCCGGCCGGACCGGTCATCGCCGGCGCCGCTCAACTCGACGCCGCCGGGCCCAGCGACATCGCCGTCCGCCGGCGGCGCCGGCGCGGTCGGCTGCGGCGCGCCGCCGCCGTCCGGCTGGCGTGCGCCGGCCTCGACCCGCACGCGGGGCTCGTCGCCCACCTCGCTCACCACGACCGCCGGGCCGGCCACGGCGCCGCCGGCCAGCACCGCGACCGCGCCCGCCTTCGCGAGCGTCGCGCCGCCGCCCGCGCCGGCCGTGGCGAGCCACGTCGCCAGCGGCAGCGGGACCACCGCCGTCGCCGCGGAGCGGAGCGCCGTGCGGGCACGGTGCACGAGCTGGCGCACGGCGCCCTGCGAGAGCCCGAGCTCCTCGGCCACCTCGTCCTGCGAGCGGCCCTCGACGGCGATCTGCAGCAGCGCCTCGCGCTGGCGCTCGGGCAGCCCCGCCAGCCCGGCCAGCGTCCCGCGCACGACCGCGCGGCGCTCGGCCAGCTCGGCGGGGCCGCCGCTGCCCTCCAGCGTCTCGCGCAGCTCGTCGTAGTCGTAGCCGCTCGCGCGCAGCGCGTTCAGTGACGTGTTGTGGACGATCCGGTGCAGCCACGGCCGCAGCTCCCGCACGTCGTCGCCGCGGCGGAGCCCCGTCCAGGCCGAGAGGAGCGCCTGCTGGAGCGCATCCTCCGCCCGCCCCTCGGGAAGGTAGCGGCGGGCGTGGCGCAGCAGCTGGCGCCGGTAGCGCTCGACGGTCGCCTCGAACGCCCGCTCGTGCCCGCCCGCGGCGAGCGCCACGAGGCGCTCGTCCGTCTGGGTGCGCAGGAGAGCGACGGATGGCGATGGCATGGGCAACGATGGGACACCCGGCATGCAGCGGGCGTTACGCAGACGGTGCTTGCGCGGATCGGCGCTACGTCGGCGTGGGCAGCAGCTCGAGGCCGTGCTCGGCCGCCTCGCGGACGACGCTCAGCGTCTCGCGCCTGCGCTCGAACTCCGCCGGCGTGTAGCAGTGCACGTCGGCCGGGCCGCCCATCTCGTACGCGTCCCACAGCGAACCCGTCTGGTAGACCCGCTCGAGCCACGGCACGCCGTCGAAGTGGTCGGAGACGAACACGACGACGAACTCCGGGCCGCGCTCCCGCTGCGGCGGCGCGCCTCGGAGGTCGGCGACCCGCGCGCCGCCCAGCAGCGCCCGCTGAGCCGGCCACCGGTCGGTGACGCGCTGCACATAGCGCTCGAGCTCGCGGCGGTTGAGCTCTTCCTCCGTCACCCGCCGCCATCATGGCGCACGCGGTGGCCGGGGCGCAAACCCCGGCCACCTCGGCTTCACATGGGCTTAAGGCAACAGCTCGATGCGGTTGAGCGTCGGCGGGGCCACCGGCGAGTGCGCCCCGAGGTAGCGCGCGAACGCATCGAGGTCGACCTCGCCTCCGAGCGGCTCCGTGCACGACTTGAAGACGGTGTAGTTGTCCCCGCCGTCGGCCATGAAGTTGTTCACCGCGATGCGGTACGAGGCCGCCTTGTCGATCGGCGTCGTGCCGCCGTCGAACGACACAGAGCCGTCGACGACGTGCGGGCCGCCGGACGTCGTCCACTGGTAGTGGACGTTGGCGGACGGCAGCATGATCCGGTTGGACCCTGCCGCCGGGTTGTTGAACTGCTGGTTGAGCACGTCGTAGATCTGCTGGCCCGTGCAGGTCTTGACGACGATCGTGTTGCCGAAGGGCTGCACGGTGAACGCCTCGCCGTAGGTGACCTCGCCGGGCTGCTCGCCGCCGCTGATCTGGTTGAAGATCAGGCCGGCGCGCACGCCGCCGGAGTTCATGAACGCCGCCTTCGCGCCGCCGAAGTCGGTCGGCGTGGTCGCCTCCAGCATCGCGTCGGCGATCACATCGCCCATCGGCTGCTCGCCGGCGGGGTTCTGGCCGCTGGGCGTGTCGCGCGCCGAGCGGATGTCGGCGGTGATGCGGCCGATCACCTTGTTCGCCAGCGGCGCGGAGAGCGTCGTGTACTTGTCGAGGATCGCCTGGGTGTCGGCGTCCTTCGGCACGTCCTGGGTGACGATCCGGTTGGTCGCCGTCGCGGCGGTCACCGACTTGGACCGCTGATCGATCGTGAGGTCGATGTCGGTCACCACGCGCCCGAACGAGGCCGCGCTGGTGACGAGCTTCCCGGCCATCGTGCAGACGTACGGCTGGTGCGTATGGCCGCTGACGATCACGCTCACGCGCGGATCGATCCCGGCCGCGATGTGCTCCATCTCGGGTCCGTTGAAGTTCACGCACTTGTTCACGTCGGTGTACTCGTCGCCGACCGGCGTTCCCGAGAGCGGAGGCGGCGCCGGCGGCCGCTGCGTGCCGCCCTGGTGCAGCAGCACGACGAACGCCTTGACGCCCTGCTCGTTGCGCAGCTGGTCGACGAGCGCGTTGACCGCCTGGACCTCCGGCCGGAACTCGAGCCCCTCCACGGCGGACGGCGTCACGACCGTCGGCGTGCCCTCGAACGTGAGCCCGATGAACGCGACCTTGGCGTTGCCGACCTGGCGCACCTCGTAGGGCGGCAGGATGGTGTCGTCGGTGCCTGCGAAGAACACGTTCGCCGCCAGGTACTCGAAGATCGATCCGCCGAACGGCGTCCCGTCCTGGCAGCCGTCGACCGGATGGCAGCCGTCGCCCCCGTGCTGGTCGCCGTAGCGCATCCGCAGCAGCTCGTCGACGCCCTCGTCGAACTCGTGGTTGCCGACGCCGCTGACGTCCATGCCGATCGAGTTCAGCGCCTCGATCGTCGGCTCGTCGTGGAAGAGCGCCGAGACCAGCGGGCTGGCGCCGATCAGATCGCCCGCGCCGACCGTGATCGTGTTCGGATTGGTCTTCCGCTGCGTCTGGATGTGCTTGGCGAGGTAGGCGATGCCTCCGGCCGGGACGGTCTTCTGCGTCCACCCGGTCTGCACCCCGCCGGTCATCACGGGATTGCAGCAACCGACCTGGATCGTGCCCGGCGTGTTCGGCGCCAGATGCCCGTGGAGATCGTTGATCGCGAGCAGCTGCACATGGGTGTCGGACTGCTTCGCGCCGGCGACGCCGGGGAGCGCGAGCAGCGCGGCCCCGAGGCACACTGCGAGACGGAGTGTTCTTTGCATGCGCGGGAACCTAGTCGGATTCGCGCGCAAGTTGTGAATGAATTCCGACCTTCCGGTGCGCGCTAGGCGAACTCGGTGACCTCGTGCGGCCCGACGCAGGCCACCGAGGCGTCCTCGGAGATGCCGCGCGCGACCTCGACCACGTCGTCGAACGTGACCTCGTCGAGGACCGCGATCGCCGCGTCCGGGTCGACCTCCTGCCCGTGCACGACCGTCTGGGTCGCCGCGTGGCGCGCGACCGCGTTGGTGTTCTCGAACGCCAGCACCCGGCGGCCGGCCGCGTACGCGCGCGCCCGCTCGACCTCGTCCTCGCGCGGGCCGTCGCCGCGCAGCTCGTCGACGATCTCGCGCATCCGCGTGTACGCCTCGACGCACTTGCCGGACTCGAGCCCGGCCGACAGCTGAAGGATCGGGACGTCGGCGAACGCGTGGTCGACCGAGTAGACCGAGTACGCCAGGCCGCGCTGCTCGCGGATCTCGTCGAACAGGCGCGAGCCCATCGAGCCGCCCAGCAGCGTCCCGTAGACGGTCAGCGCGGCGCGGTGGCGCTGGTCGCGCGGGTCGATCGACGGGCGGTAGGAGACGCGCAGGTGCGACTGGTTGGAGTCGCGCTGCTCGACCAGCGTCTGCGGCGCGAATCCCGGCGCCGGCTCGTAACTGCCGTCGGCCTGGATCGAGGGGAAGCGCCCGAACGTCTCGACCAGCTCCTGGTTCTCGGGTACGTGCTCGAGATTGCCGACCAGGAACGCGCCGCCGCGCGCGCCGGCCCACTGGCGCCGGCGGAACGCGAGGATGGCCTCGCGGCTGAACGTGCGCAGGTGCTCCTCGGGGCCCAGCACCGGGCGTCCCAGCGGGTGGTCGCCGAACGCGGCGCGGTCGATGAGGTGCTCGGCCATCACCGACGGCTGGTCGTTGGCGCGCGCGATCTCCTGGATCACGACGCCGCGCTCCCGGTCGAGCTCTTCCTGGTCGACCTTGGGCCGGCCGACGAAGTCGGTGAGGAGGTCGATCGCCTCGCCGACCACCTCGGCGCGCGTCGTGATATGGAACGCGACGAGGTCGTGCGACGTGTACGCGTTCAGGACGCCGCCCATCCGCTCGGCGGTCTCGTTGACCTTGCGGTAGTCGGAGTACTTCTCGCCGCCCTTGAACACGAGGTGCTCGAGGAAGTGCGCCATCCCGTTCTCCTCCTCGCGCTCGGTCCGCGCGCCGGCCTCGAAGGCCACGAGAACGGTCACCGCGCGGGTGCCGGGCAGGTCGACCCGGTAGAGCGGCAGCCCGTTGGGAAGGGTGGAGGAGTGGATCTTCGCCATGGCCTAGACGGTACTGTGAGCCGCGCAATTCCCCTTGCAGGGAGGGGAGCGGGACGGCGGGACGAATACCCTCCTGGTCCGCCATGGCTGCCACTGAACGTCACATCCGACGCCGCACGGAGCCGAGTCCACCGCGCCAGCGGGTGGTCGGCGACCCCGTGCCGGGCGCCGTCGTGGACTTCCGCTCCGTGACCAAGAAGTACCCGAGCGGCGACCTGGGCCTGGAGGACGCGACGTTCGCGGTCCATCCCGGCGAGTTCGTCTTCCTCGTCGGCTCGACCGGCTCCGGCAAGTCGACGATCATGCGCCTGCTGATCAAGGAGATCGAGCCCACCTACGGGTCGATCGCGGTCGCCGGGCGCGACCTCGCCGACATCACGCGCAAGAAGGTCCCGTACTACCGCCGCAACCTCGGAGTCGTGTTCCAGGACTTCAAGCTCCTGCCGAACCGGACGGTTCACGACAACGTCGCGTACGCGCTCCAGGTGACCGGCGGCTCCCGCCGCGATGTGCGCGAGAAGGTGCCCGACATCCTCCGCCTCACCGGCCTCTCCACCAAGCTGCACAACTTCCCGGACCAGCTCTCCGGCGGCGAGCAGCAGCGCGTCTCCGTCGCGCGGGCGTTCGTCAACCACCCGCCCCTGCTGCTGGCCGACGAGCCGACCGGCAACCTCGACCCCGAGACGTCCGTCGGGATCATGCAGCTGCTGTACCGCATCAACAAGACCGGCACGACCGTCGTGGTCGCCACGCACGACAAGGCGATGGTCGACCGCATGCGCCGCCGTGTGATCGAGGTCTCCCAGGGCAGGATCGTCCGCGACGAGCAGACCGGCGGCTACAGCGCCGGACAGTCGACGCGCGAGTTCGGCGCCCTGTGGCGGGAGGGGCTGGAGTGAGGTTCGGGTTCTTCTTCCGCGAGGCGCTGCGCGCCCTGCGGCGCAACGCCGTGCCGTCGTTCGCGGCGGTCGCGACCGTGCTCGTCACGGTGCTCGTGCTGGGCGTCTTCATCCCCGTCGTCCAGGCCACCACCGGCGCGGCGAACGAGATCCGCGAGAAGGTGCTCGTCGACGTCTACCTCAAGAGCGACGCGACCGACGCCGACATCGCCCGGGTGCGGAACAAGATCGAGCAGGACACGCCCGGCGTGGGACGCGTCCAGTTCATCTCCAAGGAGGAGGCGATCAAGGCCGAGCGCAAGGCCGGGCGCGGCGACTTCTACGACCTGCTCGGCTCCAATCCGCTGCCCGACCTGCTGCGCGTGACGCCCGACCGGCCGGAGGACATCGTCAAGGTCCGCGACGCGCTCGCCCCGATGTCTCCCTCCGGCGAGCGCACGGTCGTCGACGCGTCGATCGACGAGGTCAAGGACCGCAAGGAGAACACGGACAAGATCCTCTCCGCGACGCGCGTGGTGAAGCTCACGATGGGCCTCCTCGCCGCGTTGCTCGCGCTCGCTTCGCTGCTGCTCGTCGCCAACACGATCCGCCTCTCGATGTACGCCCGCCGGCGCGAGGTCG
>Ga0126313_10002351_pt1 | contig 10543 bp, 10 predicted proteins | sample Plot105A_FD_89954 | JGI IMG/M metagenome (GOLD analysis project Ga0126313, IMG submission 89954) | Serpentine soil microbial communities from UC McLaughlin Reserve, CA, USA - Plot105A | ecosystem: Environmental > Terrestrial > Soil > Grasslands | place: USA: UC McLaughlin Reserve, Lake County... | reverse complement strand
CCGGCGGCGAGGTCGTCGGCGAGGGCGCGACGGAGACGGACGGACGCCATGGTGAGGTGGTCGCGCTGGCGACGGCGGGCGAGTCCGCCCGCGGCGCGACGCTGTACGTGACGATGGAGCCGTGCGCGCACCACGGCACGACGCCGCCCTGCGTCGACGCCGTCCTCGCCGCGGGGATCGCGCGTGTTGTGGCCGGCTCACTCGACCCGAACCCAGAAGCCGGCGGCGGCCTGGAGCGGCTTCGGGAGCAGGGCGTCGAGACGGAACTCGCGGACACCTTCGCCGCACGCCGGCAGAACGAGGCCTGGCGAACCTGGATTCGGCTCCGCCGCCCGTTCGTCACCTACAAAGCCGCGGTGACGCTCGACGGCCGCGTCACCGTCCCGGGCGAGCGATGGGTGACCGGGGAGGAGTCGCGGCGGCTCGTCCACGAGCTGCGCGCCCGCTCCGACGCGGTCGCGGTCGGAATGGGCACGGTCCGGCTCGAGAACCCCCGGCTCGATGCCCGCGACGTTTCCGCGCGCCGTCAGCCGCGGCGGCTCGCGTTCGGCACAGGACCGCTCCCGGAAGGCTCCGAGCTCGAGCTCCTTGGCGGGCCGCTCGAGGAAGAGCTTCGCGGCCTCGCCGCCGACGGCGTCCAGTCGCTCCTGCTCGAAGGAGGCCCGACCGTCGCGCGCGCCTTCATCGAGGCGGGACTGGTGGACAAGCTGCTGCTCTTCGTCGGTCCGACGCTGTCGGGCGAAGGGCCGCTCGTCGTCCCGGGGTTGAGCCGGCCGCTCCGGCTCATGCACCTGACCAGCCGCCAAGTCGGCGAGGACGTCCTGCTCGAGGCGTACCTGCGCGACCCGTAACCTCTGCGCATGTTCACCGGACTCGTGCGGGAGGTGGGCCGAGTCGTCTCGTTCGAGGATGGGCGGCTCGTGGTGGAGGCGGGGACGAGAGCCGTGCTCGGCGACTCGGTCGCGATCGACGGCGTCTGCCTCACGGTGGTCGAGAACGCCGAGGGGCGGCTCGGCTTCGACGTGGTGCCGGAGACGATCTCGCGGGTGAAGGAGTTCGCGGGCCGCGTCAACGTGGAGCCCGCGTTGCGTGCCGGCGAGCCGCTCGGCGGCCACCAGGTGCAGGGCCACGTCGACGGCACCGGACGCGTTGCGTCTGTCGAACCGGAGGGTGACGGAGTCCGGATGCGCCTCGAGCTCGAGCCGGAGCTGCTGCGCTACTGCGTCGAGAAAGGCTCGATCACGGTGGACGGAGTCTCTCTCACTGTCGCCGGACTCGATGCGGCCGGGATCGAGCTCGCGTTGATCCCGCACACCCTCGCCGAGACGACATTGTCCGAGCGCGCACCCGGTGACCTCGTCAACATCGAGGTCGACGTGCTCGCGAAGTACGCGGAGCGACTCACCGGCGGCGGTACGATGCCGCGGTGACGACGACCGCTGACACGCGCGCCGACAGCCCATTCGCAGCCGTCCAGGAGGCGATCGAGGACATCCGCGCCGGGCGCTTCGTCGTCGTCGTGGACGACGAGGATCGCGAGAACGAGGGCGACCTCACGATCGCGGCCCAGTTCGCGACGCCGGAGGCGGTCAACTTCATGGTCACGCACGCGCGCGGTCTCGTCTGTCTCTGCCTCACCGAGGAGCGCTGTGACGAGCTCGGGCTGCGACAGATGACGGATCAGAACGAGACGCCGTTCGGGACCGCGTTCACGGTCTCGGTCGAGGCCCGCGAGGGCGTCACGACCGGCATCTCCGCGCACGACCGCGCCCATACGATCCAGGTCGCCGTCGACCCCTCGTCGGGGCCGCGCGATCTCGTGCAGCCGGGTCACGTGTTCCCGCTGCGCGCCCGCCGCGGCGGCGTCCTGCAGCGCTCAGGCCAGACGGAGGCGGCGGTCGACCTCGCGAGGCTCGCCGGCTTGATTCCGGCCGGCGTCGTCTGCGAGATCATGAAGGACGACGGGACGATGGCTCGCGTCCCCGACCTGATCGAGTACTGCGCGACCCACGAGCTCAAGATGATCACGGTCGCCGATCTGATCGAGTACAGGAGGCGCCACGAGAAGCTCGTCGAGCGCGTCACCTCGGTCCGCCTGCCGACCGCCCACGGCGAGTTCACCGCGGTCGCCTTCCGTGAGACCCTCACCGGGAAGCACCACGTCGCACTCGTCAAGGGTGAGGTCGCCGGGAAGGAGGACGTGCTCGTGCGCGTCCACTCCGAGTGCCTCACCGGCGATGTCTTCCACTCGCGCCTCTGCGACTGTGGGGAGCAGCTGGAGCTGTCGCTGCAGCGGATCGAGCAGGAGGGGATGGGCGTCGTCCTCTACCTCGCCCAGGAGGGCCGCGGGATCGGGCTCCTGAACAAGCTGAAGGCGTACGAGCTGCAGGCGCAGGGCCTGGACACTGTCGAGGCGAACCTCCGGCTCGGCTTCGCCGCCGACCAGCGCGAGTACGGCATCGGCTCCCAGATCCTCGCCGATCTCGGCCTCTCGACGATCCGCGTGCTCACGAACAACCCGAAGAAGATCTCCGGGATCGCCGGCTTCGGGCTCGAGGTGGTCGCGCAGGAGCCGATCGAGGTGCAGCCGAACAGCGAGAACCGGCGCTACCTCGAGGCGAAGCGCGAGAAGCTCGGCCACAAGCTCCACCATCAGGATCTGCGCTTCGACCCCGACCTCTACGACGGAGCCGAGGCGTGAGCGAGCGCGACGGCTGGCCCGAGGCGCCGCCGCTCGAGGACCCGCCGGCCAATGAGGGCGAGGCCGTGGAGGACGCCGTCGAGATCGAGGATCCCGAGCTCGAGCCGGACGTCGAGGAGCCCGAGGTCGAGGCGGTCGTCCTCGAGGAGCCCGCGGTCGAGGAGCCTCAGGCCGAGATGGAGTCGACCCAGCACGCCGCCGGCGACTTCGCCGTCCCCGACGGCTACGGCGTCCTCGAAGGCAGCCCGCAGGGCGGCAGGCGCGCCGTCGGGATCGTCGTCAGCCGCTTCAACGGCGCCGTCACCGGCAAGCTGCTCGAGGGAGCGCTCGCCCAGCTCGAGGCCCTCGGCATCGCCCGCGACGCGATCACGGTCATGCCCGTCCCGGGCGCGTTCGAGCTGCCGATCGCGGCGATGGCGCTCGCGAAGACGCGCCGCTACGCCTGCATCGTCGCCCTCGGCTGCGTCATCCGGGGCGACACGCCGCACTTCGACTTCGTCGCCGGCGAGGCCGCATCCGGTCTTCAGCTGGCCGCGCTCGAGACCGGCGTCCCTGTCGCCTTCGGCGTCCTCACGCTCGAGCAGGCCGACCAGGCGGACGACCGGATCGAGAAGGGCGCGGAGGCGGTCCGCACCGGGCTCGAGATGGCGGATGTCTTCGCCCAGCTCCGGGCCGCTGCTCAGCGCTGAGCCGCTGCTATCATCCGCCGCCGTGTCCAAGATCTGCGCATCCTGCGGCAAGAAGCCGTCGTTCGGGAACAACCGGAGCCACTCGATGGTCGCGACTCGGCGTCGCTTCAACCCGAACCTGCAGCGCGTTCGCGTGCTGATCGACGGCGTCGCCAAGAGGGCGTACATCTGCACGAAGTGCCTCAAGGCCGGCAAGGTCCAGAAGGCCGTCTAGACACGTCGCGCTGCTTCGGCGGCGCGCAACCTCCCGTCCGCGCGCACCGTCTAAAGTCGCGCAGATGCAGGAGGAGCACCTCACGGAGCAGAGCGAGCTCGGCGCGATCCGGATCGCCGCCGGCGCCGTCGCGCAGATCGTCGGCCACACGGCGGCCGAGTGCTACGGCGTCGTCGGGATGGCCGGCAAAGGCCTGAAGCGGCTGCTGACCCGCGACAAGCTGACGCAGGGGATCGAGGTCTCGTCGACGCCCCAGGGTCTGCGCGTCGACCTGCACGTCGTCGTCGAGTACGGCCTCAATCTGGCCGAGGTCGCCGCGACCGTCCGCTCACGGGTCGCCTACGAGCTCGAGCGCCTGACCGGGCTGCCCGTGGCCGCGGTCGAGGTGCACATCGAGGACGTGCGGAGATCCGCGTGACCGAGCTCGAGCGTGCTCAGGAGCTGGGCCGGGCCGCGCTCGCCACGCTCGAGGCCAACCGCCGCCGAATCGACGACCTCAACGTCTATCCCGTCCCCGACGGCGATACGGGCACGAACCTCACCCTGACGGCCCGGGCGATCATGGACGTGCTCGAGGCGTCGACCGCCGCCGATCGGGCGGCGCTGGCGAAGGAGCTCACGCGGGCCGCGCTGATGGGGGCCCGGGGCAACTCGGGCGTGATCTTCTCCCAGATCCTCCGCGGGGCGGCGGAGGCGCTCGGCGAGGCCGGTCTCCTCGATGCCGCCACGATCCGCCGTGCCTTCCGTGCCGCCAGCGACGCCGCCTACCGGGCGGTGCGCCGGCCGGTCGAGGGGACGATGCTGTCCGTGATCCGCGAGCTTGCCGAGGAGGCCGAGGATCCGCGTAACGCCGCACTCGCGCCGGCGGCACTGCTGAAGAAGCTGATCGAGCGCGGCGAGGATGCGCTCGCGCGGACGCCGGACCAGCTCGCCGTGCTCAAGGAGGCCGGCGTGGTCGACGCCGGCGCGGCCGGCCTGCTGGAGATCGTCCGGGGCGTCTCGGCCGCGCTCTCCGGCGAACCGATCCCGGACGCACCGACAGAGGACGCGCACGAGGCCGGCCTCGACGCGGTCCACCAGGAGCTGTCCCCGTTCCGCTACTGCACCGTCTTCGTCGTCGAGGGAGAAGACCTGGACGCCGCGGCGCTGGAAGCGCAGCTGGACGAGATCGGCGACTCGCTCCTCGTCGTCGGTGACGTCACCGCGCTGAAGATCCACGTCCACACGGACGAACCGGGCCGCGCGCTCGCGTACGGCACGGCGCTCGGCACGATCGAGGGAGTTGAGATCGCGAACATGCACAAGCAGACGGAGGAGCGGTCGGAACGGCTGCTGGACGCGGTGCCCGACCCGGCCCTGACGCTCGAAACCGGAGTCGTCGCCGTTGTCCCCGGCGCCGGCAACCGGCGCCTCTTCGAGAGCTACGGCGCCGCGAAGGTGATCGAGGGCGGCCAGTCGATGAACCCTTCCACCGCCGACATCGTCGCCGCGATTCAGGCGACGCCGGCCACGGAGGTGATTGTGCTGCCGAACAACTCGAACGTGATCCTCTCGGCCGAGCAGGCCGCAAGGCTCGTGGACAAGCAGGTGCGCGTCCTCCCGTCCCGCTCGGTGCCGGCCGGCCTCGCCGCGATCCTCCGCTACCTCCCGTCGCTCACGGCGGCGGAGAACGAGGCGGCGATGCTCGAGGCGCTGGAGCAGGTCGCGACAGGCGAGGTCACGGTCGCGTCGCGCGACGTCGAGCTCGACGGCGTCGACGTGCGCAAGGGTGCGTGGCTTGGCCTCGCCGACGGCGCGGCAGTCGCGTCGTCGGCCGACTTCGACGATGTCGCGTACGCGGTCGCGGAGCGGCTGCTCGGCGAGGGACGCGAGGTCCTGACGCTGCTCACGGGCGAGGACGAGCCCGATCTCGCCGCGTTCCTGCGCCGGATCCAGGAGGAGCACCCGGCAGTCGAGCTCGACGTCCAGCCCGGCGGGCAGCCGCACTACCCGCTGCTCCTCTCCGCCGAATAGCCCGTATGGTCCAGCCGTGGAGGCCCGGACCCAGCCGATCCGCGTGCTGCTCGTCGAAGACAACGACGTCTTCCGCCAGGCGCTCATCCTCCTGCTCGAGCTGCAGGAGGGGATCGAGGTAGCGGGCGCCGTCTCCGAGGGCAGCTCGGCGGTTGCCGCCTACCGCGAGCACACGCCGGACGTCGTCGTGATGGACTTCCGCCTGCCCGGGATGGACGGCGTCGAGGCGACGCTCGCGCTCGTGGAGGAGTATCCCGAGGTTGCGGTCGTCTGTCTGACCGCTTCCGCGAGCCCGCGCGAGCTCGACGCGCTCAAGGCCGCGGGCGCCGTCGACTGCCTGCGCAAGGACGAGGAGCTCGACGTGATCGTGACCGCGATCCGCAACGCGGGGGAGTCGAAGCTGCAGTGAACCTCACCCGTGACAACACGGCGATCGTGCTCGACTCGACCGCCGACTTCCCCGACGCGCAGATCCGTTTCCCGAACATGCGCGTCGTCCCGCTCTACGTCCGCTTCGGCGAGGAGAGCTTTCGCGACTATGTCGAGCTCGACCCGCACGACTTCTACACCCGGTTGCGCACCGCCGCAGAGCTGCCGACGACGTCGCAGCCGACGCCGCAGGACTTCCTCACCGTCTACCACGCGCTCTCCGGCTACGACCGGATCTACTCGCTCCACATCTCGGCCAAGCTGTCGGGGACGTTCCAGAGCGCGTCGCTCGCGGCGGCCGACGAGGGCGACCGGATCCGGCTCCTCGACACGGAGTCGGCGTCCGTTGGGATCGGGATGCTGGCGCTCGCGATCCAGGAGCTGCTCGCTCGTGGGACGACCGACGAGGAGGTCGAGGAGCTCTTCGCGCTCTACCGCGAGCGCGCGGGAATCCTCTTCACCGTCGACACATTCGAGTTTCTCGCGAAGGGAGGCCGGATCGGCCGGGGCAAGGCGCTGATGGGCAGCCTCCTGAACGTGAAGCCGATCCTCGCGATCGAGGACGGCGAGGTCGTGCCGGTGACGCGGGCGCGCGGCCGAGCGAAGGCCTTCGACGAGTTCCGGAAGCGCTTGGAGGAGGCGACGACCGATGGGCCTGGGCTCGCGGTGGGGATGGCCCACGCCGAGGCGGAGGACGCGGTCGAGCAACTGCGCCAGATCGTCGTCACGGCGCGCCCGCAGGCGGACGTCAAGCTCGTCACCAGCCTCGGCGCCGTCGTCGGCACACACGCAGGCCCCGGCACGGTCGGCTTCTTCTGGTTTCAGCGCTAGCCGGACCCGCTGCCATACTCGAACCATGAGCCGGCTCCAGCCCGGTTTTGCCGCCGTGGACCCGCCCGAGCAGTGGGCGCCCACGCGCGGCCGCTTTCGTCCGGAGCGGCTGGAAGCTCCCCTCGACACCCTTCCCGGGGTCGGACCGACGCTGAAGAAGCGGCTCGCGAAGCTCGGCCTCGAGCGCGTCGGCGACCTGCTCGACCACCGCCCGCGGCGGTACGAGCCGGCGGCGCCCGAGAAGCGGATCGCCGACCTCTTCGGCGAGGAGGAGGTGCTGATCGAGGGCGAGGTGCTCCGCACGTCCCTCCGCCGCGGCCGTGGCCGCCTCCAGATCCTGACGGCGCAGGTGTCGGACGGCTCGGGGCAGATCAGCGCCACCTGGTTCAACCAGCCGTGGCTGCAGGAGAAGCTGAAGCCAGGCACCCACGTCCGCCTTCGCGGCGCCCCGAATCGGTTCGGCTTCGCCGTCCGCTCCTTCGACCTGAACGGGGGCTCGGCGACCGCGGACTTCGCGCCCGTCTATCCGGCGAGCGAGGAGATCTCGGCGGCGAAGCTGCGCGAGCTCGTCGAGGCGGCGCTGCCGTTCGTCCGCGACCGCCCGGACCCGCTCCCGGCAGCGCTGAAGGCCGAGCGGGGGCTGCCGCTGCGCGGTGACGCCCTCGCCTCCATCCACCGGCCGCGGTCGCTCGTGGAGGCGGAGGCGGGGCGGCAGCGGCTCGCCTTCGACGAGCTGCTCGTGCTCCAGCTCGCGCTCGCGCGCCGGACGGCGGAGCGGGAGCAACAGGTAGCCGCGGCGCTGCCGGAGCCGGGGGAGCTGATCGACCGTTACCGCGCCGCGCTCCCGTTCGAGCTCACGGAGCACCAGGAGGCCGCGCTCACGGAGCTCGACGCGGACCTCGCGCGGACGACGCCGATGCAGCGGCTGCTCCAGGGCGACGTCGGCTCCGGGAAGACGGTCGTCGCCCTCTACGCGCTCCTGCGCGCGGTCGAGGCCGGCCGTCAGGGAGCGCTGATGGCGCCGACGGAGACGCTCGCGGAGCAGCACTTCCTCACGATCGAAGGCATCTGCATGGAGCTCGGTGTCAGCTGCGCGCTCGTCACCGGCTCCGTCAAGTCGAAGATCGGCGGCCAGGCCGACGTCGTCGTCGGCACGCACGCGTTGATCCAGAAAGGCTTCGAGTTCCGCGACCTCGCCGTGGCTGTCGTGGACGAGCAGCACCGCTTCGGGGTAGAGCAGCGATCGGCGCTGACCGAAGGCCGGGCGCCGCACGTGCTCCACATGACCGCGACGCCGATCCCCCGCACGCTCGCGCTGACCGTCTACGGCGACCTCGCCGTGAGCGAGATCGCGAAGCCGCCCGCCAGCCGCAAGCCGATCGTGACGGCCTGGGTCAATGAGGAGCGTAGTTCCGAGGCCTACACGCGACTTCGCGCCCATCTCGCCGAGGGGCGCCAGGCCTACGTCGTCTGTCCGCTGATCGAGGAGTCGGCGACGTCGACGGCGCGGGCGGCCGAGCAGGAGGCGGAGCGGCTGCGCGCGGGGGAGCTGAACGGCTTCCGCGTCGGCTGCATGCACGGTCGCCTGAAGCCCGCGGAGCGGCGCGAGCTGATGGCGCTCTTCAAGGCAGGGGAGCTCGACGTTCTCGTCGCGACAACCGTGATCGAGGTCGGTGTCGACGTCCCGAACGCGACGATCATGATCGTGCAGGAGGCCGACCGCTTCGGCCTCGCGCAGCTGCACCAGTTGCGCGGCCGGGTCGGCCGCGGAGCCGAGCAGTCGTACTGCTTACTCGTTTCGGGGCCGAAGGAGGAGCTGACCGAGAGCGCGCACGACCGGCTCGAGGCGATGGTCGACTCGACGGACGGCTTCGAGCTGGCGGAGAAGGACCTCGAGATCCGTGGCGGCGGCGCTCTGCTCGGCGCCCGCCAGTCGGGCCTCTCCGACCTTCGCTTCGCACGGATCACGCACGACCGCACGCTGCTCGAAGAGGCGCGTGAGGCCGCGCAGGCGCTCCCGGCGTGGACCATGGCACCGGAGGTGGATGCGCTCTTCGGCGAGTCGGAGCACCTCGGCGCCTCCTGAGCGATTAGGTTCCGCTTGTGAGGAGGGGTCTACTCGGCATCGCATGCGTGCTGGCTTTCGCGCCGGCTGCGTCCGCCGGATCGTTCGAGTCGAGCGAGGCGACGCTCAACGAGGCGTGGGCGGCGTCTGCGAAGACCGCGTGGCTCATGGTTTCGGCGCCGGTCAACCTAGATTCGCGTGGGTGCGCGGTCCCCGGTCCCTCGCCGGTGATTCTCGATGGTGTTGTCCGCGATCGTTGCCCGTACGTCGGGGATCTGGGGGTCATCGGCAAGGCGATGCTCGTGTCGGGGAACGGACACTTCTCGGCGCTGCGCCGGACACTCTCGATGTTCGCGGACGCCCAACGGGAAGACGGGTCCATTCCATCGAGCCCGTACCTCGGCTTCAGCACGACGCTCATCGACTATCCGGCCTACTGGGTCGAGGCGTCGCATGACTACGTCCTGCACACAGGCGATCTCGGGTACGCACGAAAATACCAACCGGTCCTCATCCGCCTGCTCGATGGGTGGTACCCGTCCCAGGCGCGGCCCGACGGGCTGATCGTCAACACCTACGGTCCAATGGACTACGGCTACATCAGGCGCACCGGCTCGGTGGTGACGTACTACAACGCCGCGTATGCACGTGCTCTCGTCTTCGGCGCCGTCATCGCCGGCTGGGTCGGTGACGTCGCGCACGTCGGCGCATGGAAGGCGCGAGCCGCGGCCGTGGCGCGGCGTACTCACGAGCTCCTGTGGGATCCTGCCGCGGGGGCGTTCCAGGACGCCGAAGGCTCGACTGCAGCGCACCCCCAAGACGGCAACGCGTTCGCGATCCTCGCGGGCGCAGCCTCACGCGCGGAGGCGAGAACGGCGCTTGCCTTTCTCGACGGCCGTAACCGGCGCGACTACGGAAACACGATGGTGGAGTCCGGCGCGTTCGACTATCCGGCCTGGGGGACACACGGCCACGAGCGCGTCTACCCGTTCATGTCGTTCTTCGAGGTGCTTGCCCGGTACGAAGCCGGGATGGGAGAGTCTGCGCTCGAGCTCGTTCGCCGTGGCTGGGGGTACATGCTTCGTGCGGGGCCGCGCGACACGACCTGGGAGGCGATCGGGCCCTTCGGCGGTGGTTTCCAGGGCACGTATACGAGCTTCGCCTCGGGCTGGTCCGCCGGTGCAGCGCCGGCGCTGACTGCCTTCGCCTTGGGAATAAGGCCTACATCTCCCGGCTACGCCACCTTCACAGTTATCCCACGCGCTCCCGGGCTCGCCTGGGCAAAGGGGGACGTTTGGACACCGCATGGCACGATTCGAGTGGAGTGGCGGCGTGGATCCAATGGACGACCGTGGGTCGCGGTGTCCAATCCCCGGGGGACGAAGCGCGTCGCGGGCTGAGCCGTTGTACGGTTAGCCGTACGGCGGGGCACCGCCGGTGCCAGGCACGGTGCCAGGCATGGATGCGGTTGCGCTCAGGCCCCTTCGCCACGGCGAACGAAAGCCCGTCCTCGACGTCTTCGCCGGGCTCTCCGAGCGCAGCCGGCGGCTTCGCTTCCTCGGCTCGAAGCCGCGGCTGCTCGAGCGCGACGTGGAGTGGTT
>Ga0126313_10002350_pt1 | contig 10543 bp, 9 predicted proteins | sample Plot105A_FD_89954 | JGI IMG/M metagenome (GOLD analysis project Ga0126313, IMG submission 89954) | Serpentine soil microbial communities from UC McLaughlin Reserve, CA, USA - Plot105A | ecosystem: Environmental > Terrestrial > Soil > Grasslands | place: USA: UC McLaughlin Reserve, Lake County... | reverse complement strand
ATCCGGGCATCCACCGTGGCGGTTTGCTCGGCGGTGACGCCAACACCAGATCGATCCGGACAACACCTGTCGCCCCCGACAGCGTCTGGACGCGCAGCGCGTGTGATCACAGCGCGATCCGACGCGAAACCGATGCGTACAGGACTGGATCCGGCGCTACAGTGATGCGCGAGCCTGGCCATACTGCCCACGGACCATGTGCTCCTGGCCCCCGTAGCTCAGAGGATAGAGCAGCAGCCTTCTAATCTGTCGGTCGTAGGTTCGAGTCCTACCGGGGGCGCCTCCGCCAAACTGCTCCGACTAGTGCGAACGTCAGCGTCCGATACAAAGTTCGCCTCCGTCAAAGGCACGATTTCGCGCATCGTTGCTCACGGATTGCTCACGACGGTGCAGGGTCAGCCTCTCCGTGGCCGCTTCGAACTGCTCGGCCGTTGCTCTTCTCATCAGGTGTGCGTACACGCGTCGAGTCACAGCCGGGGACGAGTGTCCGAGGATTATCTGTACGACCTCGATGGGGACGCCACCGGACAGCATCAGGGAGCAGGCCCCATGGCGCATGTCATGCAACCGGATCGGAGGCAGGGAACAGTCCTGCGAGTGCTGGACGAATTCGCGGGATAACAGGTCCGGCCGCAAGGGGTCGCCGTCGATGTAGCAGAAGATCAGGTCGTGCTCGCGGTAGTCGCTTCCGAACATGGCTCGTTCTTCGGCTTGCGTCAACCGATGTTCGACCATCGCTGCTTGAGCCGGCGGTGCCAGCGGGACCCAACGCCGCCCGGCACGCGACTTGGGTTGTTTGAACAACCGGCCAACATGCTCCCTACCGCACGTAGGGCAGATAAGATCTCCCGGCCCCGCCTGAGCGCGGGTCAACCCCACAATCGTCTGTCTGATCTCAACGCCCGCTCCGTCCCGGTCGACGTCCGACCAGCGCAGGCCACACAACTCGGCACGGCGCAGACCTCCGTACGCCGCCAGCTCGTACAGGACGGCCAGCCGATCACCCGCGATGTGCTCCAAGAAGCGAGCAGTCTCTCCCGGCTCCCACACGCGGAGTTGGTGGTCGCTGGAGTTATTGGGAATCGCATCCATCCGACCCGCAGCCGGGTTGGAACTAATCAAGTCGCGTCTGTACGCAGCCGCAAGCGCGGTGCGAAGCGTCCGGCGGTACCCGTCGATGGTCGTCGCCGCGCGCTGCTCTGCGTAGCTGCCAGAGTTGCCCTTCTGACGACCGGACGTCTGGCGCTTGCCGAGGTCCATCAGCGCCCGCTCGACATGTGCGCGCCGCAGGTCGCGCAATCGGACATGTCCCAGCCGCGGTCGCCAGAAGTTGACCACATGAGCCCTGTAGAGCGCCAGAGTTTTGGGCGAGCGCCCGCGGTCAGCGAACTCGTCGAGCCACTGGTCTAGCCAGGCATCGAGCTTGAGGCCACGATCATCGGACCAATTGCCGGAGTCGAGGGCGGCAAGGACCCTTGTCATGGCTTCACTGGCCTCAGCGTGAGTCCGAAACCCCGATCGCGTGATTTGCTTCCGCTTGCCCGTCTCGCTGTCGTAGCCGGCATCCACGGTGAAGGACCAGGAGCCGTGGTTCTTCCGGCACGCCTTGAGTCGGCGACCCTCGGAATCCCGGCACTGGCAACGCTTGCGAACGGAGCCCCTCATCGATCGACGCCGTTCGAATCGCTATCCAGCCAGGAGTTGAAGCGTTTGCAGGCGATGATCCACCGCGAGCCGATCCGGCGCGCCGGGATCTCACCTCTCCGGAGTAGCGCGTAGGTGGTCGCCCGCGAGATACCCAGCAGGTTGGCCACCTCGGCCACCGTGTAGGTGACGCGAGCACCGCTGAGCATCTGCTCTCGACTGGAAAGGTCAATCACCTTCGCCAGGGCCTCGCCGCCCTCGGTCGAAGCGTCAGGTCGATCGGTCATTGCAAGTCCTTTCAATGCAGTCGGCCGCGAAGCTGAGGATCAGAGTGGGCCAGGCAAGATAGCGATCTGTACCCAGCGAGCTGATGCGCTGGTGGGTGCCTAGCACCATGCCTCTGCACACCTCGGTCATCGCCCGCCAAACTCGATCCGGCGACGGAGCAGATCCGCTGGACGCACCGCCGGTGCCCCTCATTCAGCCAGCCCTTTCTCACTCTCGCCACTGACTGGCGATATCTGTGGACAACTTGCCGCAGAACCCCGTGACACCTCACTGTCCATAGGCACCGGAAAGGTCGCTGGCGGTCAGATCTGCGGAGAGCATTTTGAGATCTGTCGGCCCGTAGTCCGTTGGGTTGGCCCTGCAGGGATGGTCGGACCAGTCGGGAGCGTGGTAAAAAGCCCCAGCCCGCGTGTCATCGCCCGGTTGGGCCTGTGGAGCTGAATCAGGTCGTGGCGGTAGGCCCAAGCCGGCGCCGGCCCGCCGGCTTGGGCCTACCCGGCCGATAAGGCCCTGAAGAGCCGTCGGCCGCTCGTAGGAGGCGCCGCAAAGTTCCGTTGATCGGGCTGGCATCGACGGGTGATGGCTGTGCATACGCTTCTGCGCTTATGCCGTCGCCCTCGTGCCGTACTCGCCGTTGGGGCTTGGCTTCCTGATCGGTGGTGTGGACTTCACCCGCGCCAGCGGCCCGCACGACGCCCGCGGTTCCTTCGCCGGAGGCAACTCCGGCATCGGACGCGCAATAGCCATCGCCTACGCCCGGGAGGGCGCCGATATGGCCCTGTCCTACCTGCCGAGGAGCAGGCTCACGCCGAAATCGCCGCGGAATGGGTCCGCCAAGCCAGCCGGCAGACCGTGCTGCTGCCCGGTGACATCGAACCGGCCGAAGCAGTGCCGCGACATCGTCGCGCAGACACTGGAGGCCTTCGGTGGAATCGACCTGCTGGTTAACAACGCCGCCGTCTCCGAAGGTTGCACCTGAATCGAAGACATGGACGACACGTTCTGGCAACGTACCTTCGCGTCAACGTGCACAGCCTCTTCTACGCCAGGAAGGTGCATTCCGGCGCCCGCCTGGGCGCCATTTCAAGTGCTTGATCAGCGATGCCGATCTCCGGTAACCGGGCCGAAGGCGGCCAGACGTCCGCTCATCCATCCGGTGCCACAAGTTCGACGGCGTCGTCGGTGTTCAGATGGCATTTGGTCGGCGGGTGGCGTCGGCGACTTCGCCGACGAGTTGTTCGAGGATGTCTTCGAGGGCAATCAGGCCGCGGATTTGGGCGTTTTCGTCGATCAGGCGAGCCAGGTGTGAGCCGCTGTAACGCAGGGTTGCGAGCGCGGTTTGCAGCGTGGCGGTGGTCGGGATGTCAGCCAGTGGGCGGATGCAGCGGCGGTCCACCGGGCGGTTCCGGGAAGCCGGGTCGGTTTCCAAGACGTCGGCCAGGTGGATGTAGCCGATGAAATCCGTTCCGGTCGGGGGGTGATCGGCCTTTCGGACCGGGAAGCGGGAGTAGCCGGTGGCGGTGACGAGCTGCTCGATATCGGCCGGTGTGACACCGGGTTCGACGGTGACCAGAGTCTCCAGCGGCAGTCCGACGACCTCGGCCTTGGTTTCTTCGAAAGCCAGAGCTCCGGATAGCAGCTCATGCTGGTTGGCGTGGAGGAGGCCTTCTTCGCTGGATTCGCCGATCAGCGCCGCTACGGAGTCTCTGTCGATGACGTCGCCGATTTCACTTACGGGTTTGATGCCCAGCAGCTTCACCACGCTGGTTGCCACAGCGGTCAGGCCGATGATGATCGGTCGGAGGATCCGCACGAAGATCAGCAGGGCTGGCGTGAGGATCATCGCGGCTCGTTCTGGTCCGGTGAGGGCGAGGTTCTTCGGCACCATTTCGCCGAGCAGCATGTGCAGGCAGGACACCAAGGTGAGCGCGATCCCGAGCGCGAGCGGGTGCACGAGCCCGTGCGGGACATGAAGGGCTGCCAGGGGTCCGGTCAGCAGGGATGCAACGGCCGGTTCGGCGAGGGCACCCAAACCGAGGGAGGCGAGGGTGATGCCGAATTGGCAGGCCGAGATCATCAAGGGCAGCTGTTCGATGGCCTGCATTGCGGTCCGCGCCCGGCGGGACGTGCGCAGCAGCGGTTCGAGCCGGGAGCGGCGGGCCGCGAGGACCGCGAACTCGACGCCGACGAAGAACCCGTTCGCCGCGATGAGCGCAAACGCGGGCAACAGCGACGCGGGCGTCATACTCCGCCGCCCTCGTCGTCGGTTCGGGTGGTGGCCGAGTCGTCGGCGGCAGTGCTGTCGGTGTTGTCTGGGTGAAGGGTGACTCCGATCCGGTCGATCCGCCGGCCGTCCATTCGTTCCACTGTGAGCGTGGCGCCGGGCACCTCGACGCGCTCGCCTGGTCGCGGGATTCGGCCGAGTAGCTGCAAGATGAGCCCGGCGACCGTCTCATAGTCGGCACGTCCGGCCGGCAACTCGAGACCGATGGCAGCCTGGATCTCGTCGGGCCGGAGCAGCCCGGACAACAGCCAGCTGCCGTCGGGCTGGCGCCGGATGCCGGGTGCAGGCGAGTCGTGTTCGTCGACGACATCGCCGACGAGTTCTTCCACCAGGTCTTCGAAGGTGACGATGCCGGCCGTGCCGCCGTACTCATCTACCACGACCGCCAGTTGCAGACCGGGTTCTTGCAACTGATGCAGCAGCGGGTCCAAGGCCATGGAGGGTGGCACGAGCGCCGGCTCTGACATCACCTCCCGGACCCGCGTTGTGCCGCGATCTGGCTCAGGGACGGCAACGGCTTGCTTGACGTGCACGACACCCCGGATGTCGTCGATGCTGTCGCCGATCACGGGGAAGCGGGAGTGGCCCGTCTCACGGGTGGCATGGAGCACTGTCGTCACCGGCGCTGGAGCGGACACGGTCCGCAGCCGGGTGCGGGGTGTCATGACATCCGCGGCGGTCTTTGCGCTGAAGCTCAGCGAGCGTTCCATCAACGCCGCCGTCTCCGATCCCAGCGCCCCGTGCACGCCGGCTCGCCGTACGACCGAGGCCAACTCGTCAGGGGTGCGGGCGGACCGCAGTTCCTCGACCGGCTCCACCTTGACCAGACGCAGTAGCCGGTTCGCCGAGCCGTTCAGGAAGGCAATCAATGGGCGCGTCACCGTGGTGAAGACCAGCAGAGGCGGCACTACCCACAGGGCCGCCCCGACAGGTCGGGACAAGGCGATGTTCTTCGGCACCAGTTCGCCGAACACCATCTGAACAACAGTTGCCAGGAGCAACGCCACAGCCACCGCTGTGACGTCTGCGACATCGGCATCGAAGCCGAGCGCGTCGAGTGGCCCCCGCAGCAGCGTCGCAACCGACGGCTCGGCCACAAAGCCGATCGCCAGACTCGTCACCGTGATACCCAGCTGGGCGCCTGAGAGGTAGGTCGACAGCCGCTGCAGGGTGCCCCGCACCCGACCGAACCGTACGCTGCCCTCCCGGGCACGCGACTCGACCAGGTTGCGGTCCACCGTGACCAGCGCCGTCTCCGCGGCCACGAACACCGCATTGCCAACAATCAACACCGCGGCTACACCTAGCAGAATCCAGGCGCTGCTCATCCCATCATCACCCTCGGGCTCGCTTACAATGACGCGGCTGCATCCGTAACGCTCCGCGGCGATCATCACCGCGGCGCCAAGATCGTCGTCGGGCGAGCATTTCTGGCCCGGTCATGGGTCTCACGCTAGATCCAGATTCGCGGCTGGTTCGAACACGTGTGCGCAAGACCGGAGGCGCTCGCAGAGGTAGAGACGGTCGGGTCATCCGGACCGAGCCATACGTGACAGGTCATGACGCACCATCTGATCAGCCCCGTGTTCCAGCGTCTGGAAGGCTCCGATCGCCATCGCCGGGTCGGGTCCCACGATGGCGTCGACATTGAGGCGGTGACCCGCCCAACGCATCCGCACGTTCGGTGACATCGGACTGTGCGGCCGGAACACCGAGAGCGGGAAACTTCAGTCTCCGCGCAATTTTCGTGTCTGATCAAGTGGAGCTAGCCGGTTCTTATTCGACGAACAGCAAGAGCTGCCCGGCAACCCTATAGCCAACCATGACGGAGAGAAGAGGAACCTGACCGGTTCGCGGCTTGTCGGGGCGAGAGCGCGAAATCGGGCCTCTTTTGATAGCTTTCGAGATCTCTCGATATCGGCTGAAATCGGCTGAAATCTGCTGTGACTATTGCATACGTTGACAACGAAGGTCGTTGGTAGGTTGTCCTTACTCGCGCCCTTTTGCAGGAGTGTGCGTCCTCCACGCGCCCTCGACCCGAGACCTAATGCGTAGGACCACACGATCAGCAGACTAGCCGCAACGTGCGCACCAGAACGTCGGTCGGCAGCAAAATGACGGCATGCGGAGTCGCTGAGAAGGATGTTCTCAGCGGGTCCCGTGGTGGTGATGGAGGCCGCCGACTAGGCGGCCCGCAGCTCACTCGAACGCCGCTTCGTTGTTCCGGTCCACGTTCGCATGTCCGGTTTGTATCATCCGCCGCCCCCTCCAGCCAGGGAGCATAACCAAGACCAGTTCGCTGGATTGAGTAGAACACTATTGTAATGACAACAGCATCGTTCTAGACTGCTCTTGAGGCCATCGATGGAGGGCGAGGTGAGCGACAGCGGAGAAGGCGGATCGGGCGGTCCTGGAGATCGTGCGCGGCTCCGATCTGAACGGCGCAGATGCGGCGCTGATCGCGTCGCCGTATCTGTTGCGTCGGCAACGGCAACCGCTGCTCGACCATGCCAAGGCCGCGAGGCCGCGGTTTGTCAAGTCTCGGCGGCGCCAAGGCTGTGTCCGCTGCACGGGATTGCGTTTACTGATGTTCTGCGGGCCGCAGGCCGATGGCGACCCGCCAGTCTCGGCGCGTGAACGGATCCGCCCATGACGACGACGCAGCCGCAGCGGACCCGACGTACATACCGGTCACCACACCGACAGCAGCAGGCCGCGGAGACCCGGGCTGCCGTGCTGGGGGCGGCCGTTCAGCTGTTTGGGGAGCGTGGTTGGGCAGCGACCGGGATGCGGGAGGTCGCCCGCGCAGCGGGCGTGTCGGTCGAAACTGTATACGCGGGCTTTGGGTCCAAGAGCGATCTGCTGATGGCGGCCCTGGATGTTGCCGTCGTCGGCGACGCGGAACCCGTACCAGTGGCCCGGCGACCCGAGTTTCTAGCGCTGGGGTCCGGAACTCGGGAGCAGCGGATCGCGGCGGCCGCCCGGGTTGTCACCGCCTCTCACGAGCGGATCGCCAGCATCTATCTGGCGCTACGGGAGGCCGCGGCCTCCGACCCCGATATTGCGCGGCGGCTGCGTGAGCTCGAGGGGCGCCGGCGGGTCAGCGTCGAGGAGGCCATCTCCCTGATCACGGGCCGGGCCGCGACGACCCGGGAGCGCGACGGTGTCTGGGCGGTGCTCTCGGTGGAGGTCGACTAGCTGATGACCAAACTGTCTGGCTGGACGCCGCAGCAGTACCAAACCTGGGTGATCGCCTTGATCGATCGGCTGATCGATCGGGCACCCCAGGAAGAGCCGAATGGACGAGCATGAGGACCACCAAACGAGACGGCATTGCGCGAATCTGCCGGACAGAGGTGAGCGTGGACGCCCCGGTGGCGGCAGTGTGGGGGCTGATCAGCGATGTCACTCGCACCGGCGAGTGGAGCCACGAGTGCTACCAGGCCGCCTGGCTGCACGGGGCTACCCGAGCAGCGCCCGGGGTGCGGTTCCGTGGGCGGAACCGGTCGGGCTGGCTGCGGTGGAGCCGGGTCTGCGAGGTCGTGGCAGTCGAGGCCCCACGCGAGTTCGCGTGGCGTACCATCCCCACCCCGCTGTTGCCTGACAGCACCGAGTGGCGCATCGCACTGGAGCCGGTCAACGGCGGGACGCGGATCGTGCAGAGCTACCAAGTGATCAAGGTCCCGGGTTGGTTGGACTGGGTCACGGCACGGGTGAACCCCGCCCACATCGACCGCAGTGGCGCGCTGGCTGACGACCTGCGTCGAATTGGAGCGATCGCTGCCGGCGACACCTCGGTCAAGTCGACCGCCTGACCGGTGGCAGTGAGAAGGAGGCCGTTATGCCTGTTGACAACACAATCTATGACCGCCTGAGCCGCACCTGGTGGGATGAAGACGCGATTCCCGCCGTGCTGCGTACGGGGGCAAATCCCGCCCGGTTCGGATACATGAAGCGGGTCCTTACGGAGAAGCTCGGGATTGATCCAGTGGGGCTGAAGGTCGTGGATGTTGGCTGCGGCGGCGGCCTTTTGGCGGAGGAGTTCGCTGCGCTCGGTGCCCGCGTGATCGGCGTCGATCCATCGGTCGGCTCGCTTGAGGAAGCTCGCGCGCACGCGCGCGCTGGCGGCTTTGCGATCCACTATCAACCCGGCGTAGGCGAACACCTGCCGCTCCCGGACGAGAGCTTCGACGCCGCTTACTGCTGCGACGTGCTCGAGCACGTCGACAACGTGGGACGCACGGTGCGCGAGATCGCCCGGGTGCTCCGCCCTGGTGGCGTGTTCCTCTACGACACGATCAACCGCACCCTTCGCAGCCGCCTATTGGTGATCAAGCTCGCCCAGGACTGGCGCGCGACGCGCTGGGCGGAGCCGAACCTTCACGCCTGGGAGTGCTTCATCCGCCCCCCGGAACTAGAGCGCGAGCTAGCGGCGGCCGGTCTAGACGTCCGCGACCGGATCGGCATCGCCCCGGCCAACGCCTTCGCCGCCGTGCGCGCCATGCGCGACCGTTCCCGCGGGAAGATCACGTACGGCGAATTCGGACGCCGGCTGCGGCTGCGCGAAACCCGCGGCACATCGGTGATGTATGCCGGATACGCCGTGAAGCAACCAGCAGACTCCGCTGGTCGTTGATAGGGGCGTCGTCGCACAATTCGCGGCGCTCGTGACGGACGACCGCAGACTCGCACGCCTTGTGGATTTGCATATGCCGCGGCGGTGGCCCGAAACGGCCTCTGGGACGAATAGGCAAGGTGGTCGCGGCTGTACTCGTTGCTGGACTTCTTCGCCTGTCCGCTCCGAGCAGCCCAAATCAGATCAGGGTCTCTCGAGCGGTGATGGGCTGATCGCATCGGGTCCAGATCGTGTCTGCTATGGCGGTCCAGTGCAACAGAGCTTCAGCCGAGCAGCTAGGAACTGTCAACGAGCACTTCAAAGTGTCGCTGTACGACGTCTGCGGGCTGGGGTGATCTTCAGGCCTCTATTGCGTGACGGCGGACTGACCGGCCAGCTGGCGAAGCCGGGCCGCCTCGCGGTGGCTGATCGATCCAGCGCACAGCACCGCCTTTGACACGCTCAGGTGTTCGCCGGTGATCATCGCCTGCAGTGCTGTACCGGTGCGTTATTCGGTCGCGGCGATCCTCGCGTCTCGTTCACCGAGCGCGCCCAGAACTTCGATCGTCAGCTTCTCTGAGCGCGGGTCACGCTCGGCCCGCTCATGACGGCGTCTTGCTTGTACCTGAGATGCCGCGAGTCTGGCTGCCTGCCTCACTGTCTGTTTGCCCATGACCGCTGGTCCTTCGTTGACCAATCTCACAGACCCTTACAACATCTCCAGTCGGCCGGGCGGTCACCACCTGGAACCTTCCTCGCGAGACGTACCTCCACAGACTCTCGTCTATGTCATGTCCAACACACCTGCTGCATCGTCGGTACGTCCCCTGGCTTGGCTGACCGCGAGGTTGACCCTGTTCGCCTTTGGTGGTTGTGACGATGAGTATCCACAAGCTCAGCGCCGGGTCGGGGTACGACTATCTGACCCGGCAGGTTGCGGCGTTCGGTGCCACTGTGAAGGGTCATGTCGGGCTGGCCTCCTACTACACCGAACGCGGTGAAAGTCCGGGGTCGTGGATCGGCTCGGGCATGGCTGGCATCGACGACCTGGACGCCGGGGACGCGGTTACCGCAGAGCAGATGCGGGCCCTGTTCGGCGCGGGTATGCATCCACTCGCTGCCCAGCGGCTGGAGCATCTGGAGGCCGCCGACTTGACCGACGAAAACATCAAGAGAGCGACCCGGCTGGGTGCGCCGTTCAAGGTTTACGCCGACGAGGTCAGCGCCTTCCGGGTCGAGGTAGCCAAGCGTGTGGCCGTGCAGCAGGGGGCAGCCCGACAGCTGGGAGACGATCCGGTCACCGCGGCGGTGCGGGCGCGGATCCGCACGGAAGTGGCGCGGGAATTCTTCCGAGCAGTGCATGGTCGCGATCCGATAGATGCCCGGGAGATCGCCGCAACTATCGCTAAGGAGTCGCGTCCGCGCACCCAGACTGTGGCCGGCTACGATCTGACCTTCTCGCCGGTCAAGTCGGTGTCGACATTGTGGGCGGTAGCCGACCCACACCTCGCGGCACAAGTCGAACTCGCTCATCAGGCAGCGGTGCAGGATGCGTTGGGCTTCATCGAACGCCACGCACTGTTCACCCGGCAGGGCAGGAACGGGATCCGACAGGTCAACGTCACAGGGCTTGTGGCGGCCGCGTTCACCCACCGCGACTCCCGAGCCGGTGACCCGGATCTACACACCCATGTGGCCATGGCGAACAAGGT
>Ga0126313_10002349_pt1 | contig 10543 bp, 9 predicted proteins | sample Plot105A_FD_89954 | JGI IMG/M metagenome (GOLD analysis project Ga0126313, IMG submission 89954) | Serpentine soil microbial communities from UC McLaughlin Reserve, CA, USA - Plot105A | ecosystem: Environmental > Terrestrial > Soil > Grasslands | place: USA: UC McLaughlin Reserve, Lake County... | reverse complement strand
GCGCCATGGCGGTCGGCACGAGGATCATCATTGCCACCAGGGCGGCCGTAGCCAACAAAACTATCCTTTTCACTGTATTCCTCCTTCTACCTGCACGGTCTTCCTACATGGCCTGCACCGCTTCCACCTGGGAAGATACCCGTAGTTTACACACCTGAAACGCAGAAGTCTCTATTTGCTTAACTTTTTTTAACAGAATTCATACCCCGAAAGCCAGATCCACAAGGTGCTGTGTAGAGAAGAGTACGGGAAAATACGCGCTGCTTCTCCCAACCCTTCGCTTTACGGCATGCGTTGCGACGGTTCTCGACCGGTCTCGTATGATTGAGCTCGCAGCGGAAGGGGGAGAATCGAAGGAGAATTCTATCTCCCCTGCAGTTTCAAAAAGCGGGGGCAGTGGGCTATTTCCTCTCTTACTCCCACCTGTTCGCTTTTCTGCGTTCGTTGCAATGATACTTTACCGGACGAGCGCGGCACTTTTATTCATCCTTCCGAAGCTGCCCGCTCTCGAGAACCTTTCGTAGCCAGAACACCACTTTGTAATGTTTTCGCCTTTCAACCTCTCCAGTCCTCGTCTTCTGCTGCCCACGTTGCAGGACAGAGGGCTACAAGCTACGTTATCCAGACCCCTAGGAAAGACCCGCGACAACGTTAAACCGAGCTTCTTTGTGTTATATGCTGAGTTCTTCAGCCGCTTCAATTCTTTGCTTGCGCCTGTGACAGATATTTTCTCCGAGTCTCTGAACCACCCGGAACATAACTAACATTTTAGCCTCCCCGTGCCCAAGCAAGAGCATGCCGAGCTGTCCTCCCTCCGTTCCTAAGGGGTGTCAGCGGGAAAGGAGTATCGAACTGCAAAGGGTTTGCTTCTCTCGGTTGTAGTCAAGCGGGGGTAGTGGGATTCGAACCCACGGGCGTTTTACCGCCTCTGGTTTTCAAGACCAGTGCATTAGTCCGCTCTGCCATACCCCCGAGCGATTTTATCTTCTTTACGTAGATTGTACGAGCTCTGGGTCGGGCAGCCTTCGACGAGTCGCTCTTCCTCCTTCGCATCAAGCACGTGGAGCCAGACGCAGGGATTCTCTACGTGAAACTGCGGCGTAACCATTTCAGGTTTGAGCGAATGTCGCGCGATCGCCTCGTTCTCCGGTTAGGCACTCGATCCAGTTGCCCACCGGTTTGGCCATGCGGTCGTCGATCACGTGCGAGGTCTAAGGTTCGATCCTGGTGTCCGTGCTCGATACCCGTTGACGCAGCGCGGCAACGGCTTGCCGCCGCGAGGGCCTCTCGGCGATGCGGAAGGTCCTGAGTGCTCCTCGTGATTCCAGTGCTCGTCCAGGAAGGAGCTTCTTTGCGGCGGTACGCCCTCACTCGTACAGCCTCAGCGCGCGAACTTCGGAGAGGTCAAACTCCGTTGTGCGCACTCCTGGAGTGTCGATGGTGATCGCCCGGTCGAAGTCACCTTCTTCTGTGAAGAGCCGGTCGTGGGCCTCCATATGGTATCCACCAGGCTTCTTAGGTAATCGACCATCAACAAGACCCCGCTGCGGAGCCTTTTCGGCTGGGGCGGGCCCCTATCCGCGGGAGCTCTCGGATCCTTCTCCACCAACTGCAGCCCGAAACTGGACCAGAGCGGCTCCTCGGCGTCGAAGAGCCAGACCGGGAAGTTCGAGAGCATCCCGCCGTCAACGATGAGGTGTTCCCTGCCCGTCTTCGGGTTAGCGAACTTCACCGGTTCAAATAAGATGGGTATGCTCATGCTCATGCCGACCGCCAGGGTCACGCTTAAGTCGTTCGGGTCGTCGATGCCTAGCTTGGGTGCATCGCGGGGCAGGACCAGCAAGCACCACTTGGCGAGGTCCGAGACAATCGCGTGCGACTTGTAGCGGTAGCGGAGCTCGTCTTCTTCGTGGCGTATCAAGCCGCCAAAGCCCCGCACTCCCCTGGCCTCTAAGACCATTGTAGTGTCGAGCGAGTCGTGTCCTACGATCTGCGTGAGGCAGCAGCGGCAAACTCTCAGCCATCGGGTAGCCGAAGTGGTGCCTCAGGTCGTGATAGCTCACGTTCTCCTTCGCCAACGCCAGTGTAGCAGTAGGGCAGCCCTTCGAACCCCCGGCATTCTCCAAGAAAGTGTCTATGTCTGTCATGCTGTCCTCCTTACTAGACCCTGAAGGCCGAGGGACAGACGTGGTTCAGAACGCAGCCTGGGCAGTCGGGCTTGCGGGCCTTGCAGAGGCGGCGACCGTGGAAGATGAGTAGGTGCGAGAAGAGGGCCCTCTCTCCTTCGGGCACCACTCCCAGGAGATCTCGCTCTATCTTTTCGGGGTCGTGGTGTTCAGTGAGGCCGAGGCGACCGGAGACGCGCCGGACGTGGGTGTCAACAACCACGCCCTCGTCGACGCCGAAGGCGTTGCCCAAGACCACGTTGGCGGTCTTGCGGCCCACGCCGGGGAGTCGGACGAGATCGGGCATGGCGCTGGGAACCTCTCCGCCGTGATCCTTGACGAGGGCCCGAGCCATGCCCTTCAAGGAGCGGGCCTTGTTGCGGAAGAAGCCTACGGGCTGGATCTTCTTCTCCAACTCCGCCAGGTCGGCCTCCGCGTAGTCCTCCGCGGCGCGGTACTTCTCGAAGAGACCTTTCGTCACCTCGTTGACTCGGACGTCGGTGCTCTGGGCGGAGAGGATGGTCGCCACCAGAAGCTGAAGAGGGTTCCCCCACTTAAGCTCGGTCCTGGCTTCTGGATATGCTTCCTTAAGGCGCGTTATTACCTCGCCTATCGGGGCGGGGGGGCGGTCGGAATGTTCAGCGCGTGTTTGCACGATAATCAGGATTATATCCTGACCAGACGAGCGCTTGGCGGGTCTTCAGCAGGGTAACCAGGACATTCGCCCAGACGCCCATAGGCCCTATTTCCTATTAAACCTTCGCCGGACGAGGAGTATCGTGATCCTCTTAAAGAAGAGTTGCACGGCGGGATCGGAGGCAGACTATGGAACATAGGATCGAGAGAGCGGCGGTTTCACGTAAGACCGACAAGGGGCCGGGAGCTCTCGGCCTGTACCTGTCGAGTTCTCGGCGACACAGGATACTGAGCCGTCGCGAGGAGGCTACTCTTTCGGCACGTATCCTGGAAGGCGACGAGGCAGCCTGGGAGGAACTGGTCCGGTGCAATTTGAGGCTCGTCGTCTCCATAGCGCGCGGGTACACGGGCCGAGGGCTCGATTTCGCCGACCTGATCCAGGAGGGCAACCTAGGGCTCATGCGGGCGGCTCGCGGCTTCGACGCAGATTTCGGCACCAAGTTCTCGACGTACGCCACGTGGTGGATCAAGCAATCTATAACCCGGGCTATCTCCAACAAGGCGTCCCTCATCCGAGTCCCCATCCACGCCGCCAGCGAGGAGCGGACCGTTAACGGCGTCCGCAACCACCTCCAAGCCACGACCGGCCGCGAGCCCTCTGTCGAGGAGCTCTCCGAGTTCGTCGGCAAGAGCGCGCGGGAAGTCGCGAACTACCTAGCCGTTCGTAAGACAGTCGTCTCCTACGACGTGCCCGTCGGGGCCGAGGAGGACAGTTCCCTCTCCAACCTCCTCGCCGACGAGACAGAGGCCGACACGGAGGACCTGTTCTTGGAGAACGCCCTCAAGGATTCCGTCCGCGGCCTCCTCGAGATCCTCTCCAAGCGCGAGCGCCGCGTCGTCGAACGCCGCTACGGCCTCGACGGCGGCAGGTGCGCCACGCTCATGGAGATAGGCAAGGAGATCGGTGTGACCCGTGAACGGGTTCGCCAGATCCAGAGCGTCGCCTTTCGCAAGCTGCGCTCGCACGCCCTCGAAGCCGAGCTCGAGTCCTTCCTCGAACCGTCCTTGAGCCCGGCCTAAAGGCAGCACTGAGGCCGCTCCCAGAGAGCCGGGTGGCCTCGTCTCGTCGCGAGCCTTAAACTACCCTATGGTTCCGGGACGCCACAGAGGGGAGAGCACTCATGGCCGCATTCGTCGCCTTCGACTACACGAACCTCACCGCCGAGGTGAAAGGGGGAATCGGCCCCAGGGAGTTTGGGGAGTTTAGGCCCCGTCTCAGAAGGGCCGTGGACGATTTCCTTGAAGACCCGCGCGGCTTCATGCGCCTGCCGCACACGACCGAGTTCTCGGACCCGTCGGAGGCCTTAGCCGGAGAGGTGCACGCCTCTGGCGCCACGGACTTCGTCCACGTCGGCATCGGCGGCTCGGCTTTGGGTCCCATCGCCCTCCACCGCGCCCTCAACCATCCTTACCACAACTCCCTACCGAACCGTTCGGGTCCCCGCATCCACTTCGCCGAGAATACCGACCCCGCGACTCTGGCTGCTATCCTCGATGTCGCGAACCTCTCCAACACCTGGGTTAACGTGGTCACCAAGAGCGGCTCGACCGCCGAGACTGTGGCGAACTTCCTCGTCGTCCGGGGCGCCCTCGAGGAGGCCTTGGGCGAGGACGGCTACGCCGAGCGCGTCGTCTTCACCACCGATCCCGGAAAGGGCCACCTGACGCAGATAGCCGACCGCGAGGGCACAAAAACGCTCCCGATACCACCCGACGTCGGCGGTCGCTTCTCGGTCTTCACGCCGGTCGGCCTCTTCCCCGCCGCCGTCCTCGGCCTCGATGTCGAGGCCCTCCTGCGCGGCGCCGCCCAATGTGTCGATGAGGTAGAGGAGGAGGGCGTGGATCACCCCGCTATCCGGGGGTCGGCCTACCACTTCCTCATGGACACGTCCCACGGGCGCAACGTGCGGGTAATGATGCCCTACGCCGACGCCTTGGAACGCACCGCCGCCTGGTTCGTCCAGCTCTGGGCGGAGTCATTGGGGAAGGAGGGCAAGGGTTCGACGCCGCTCGGCGCCGTGGGGACAACCGACCAGCACTCGCAGCTGCAGATATACATGGAGGGTCCGCAGGACAAAGTCATCGAGATCGTCGAGGTCGAAAACCACCCGCGGGATCTCCTCATTCCGAAAGCCTACGAGGACCTTGAAGGAGTCGGCTACCTCGGCGGCCACACCATGGCCGAGCTTTTGAACGTCGAGTGCGACGCCACGCGAAAGGCGCTTACCGAGGCCGGACGTCCGAACTGCACCATAAAGCTCGGGACGGTCGACGAGGAGCACCTGGGGTACCTCATGCAGGCCTTGGAGGTACAGACCGCGCTCGCGGGCTCTCTGTACGGCGTTAACGCCTTCGAGCAGCCCGGCGTCGAGGCCTCGAAGCAGATCACCTACTCGCGTATGGGTCGCCCCGGCTACTAAACCTACCCCGCTCTGGTGTCAGCCGGACACCTCGGCGCCTATGCTACGGGCGGTGCCCTCGACGATCCGCATCGCCGCCTCGACCGAGGTCGTGTTTAGGTCAGGCAGCTTGGTCTCGGCTCTCCACCTGAGCTGCTCCCGCGTGACGGTGTCAACTTCCGTACCCGCTGGGCTTCACGGCGCTTAGAACAACCGCGGGCGTCGGGAGGCGCAAAGCACTCCAGGTCTGATCAGATCTGGGTAAGGTCGCTTTGTACTGCTCATAGGCAATGGCAATCTTAGGCAGGGATCGCCGTCCGGTCGGGGCCCTTCAGCTCAAGCTTCTGGCGCGCCTCGTCGGGCGTGGCAATCTCTAGGGAGAGTTCGCCCAGGATGCGGGAGATCTTCTCGACCTGTTGTGCGTTGCTTTCGGCGAGCACCCCCCGCGCGAGGTAGATGCTGTCCTCCAGGCCTACTCTCACGTTGCCCCTGAGGATAGCGCCCTGGGTCACGAGCGGCGTCTGGTGCCGTCCCGCGGCCAGCACCGACCATATGTACTCATCCCCGAACAGCCGGTCGGCGGTCCGCTTCATGTGCAGCAGATCCTCCGGATGGGTCCCGATGCCGCCGAGGATGCCGAAGACCGTCTGCACGAACAGCGGCGGCTCAACGATTCCCTTCTCGAGGAGGAACGCCAGGTTGTAGAGGTGGCCGACGTCGTAGCACTCGAACTCGAAGCGGGTCCCGCCGACGCCAAGGTCGGAGACGATGGATTCGATGTCCTTGAACGTGTTCTTGAAGATGAAGTCGCGTGTCATCTCCAGGTATTCGGGCTCCCACTCGTACCGAAAATCCCCGATCTGGTCGAGCATGGGGAAAAGGCAGAAGTTCATGCTGCCCATGTTCAGTGAGCACAGTTCGGGCTGGAATCGCCGAGCGGCCGCCGTGCGCTCCTCGAGCGACATACCGTGGCCGCCGCCGGTGGTGATGTTAATGACCACGTCGCTGGCCGCGCGAATCTCAGGCAAGAACCGGGAGAATACCTCCGGATCTGGCGTCGGACGTCCGTCCTCGGGATCGCGCGCGTGAAGGTGCACGATCGCCGCCCCGGCCTCGGCGGCACCGATCGCGTTCTCCGCGATCTGGCTCGGCGTTACCGGCAGATGCGGCGTCAGCGACGGGACGTGGATCGCCCCCGTAATGGCGCAGCTGATGATGACCTTGTTGCTCGTGCTGGTCGACGGCTTACCGTTCATGCAGTCCTCCTAACTTTCTCTATATAGGCCGTGACTACTCCTCGGCGGTAGCGCCGTTGGTCTTTCGGCGTGGTGAACGGAAGAACTCATCTCTCTTGAGACGCCCCACGACGGGCTCCTTTCTCTAGGCTCTAGTTGGTCTCACATTCATGTGGGGTTGCCCTCCTCGGACGGCTCCTCGGCCTCGAAGGCGCTCTCCTCGGCTTCGAGGGCGTCCAGCATCTCCGCTACCATCGCCGACGAAGGCTCCTGTTGCAGCCGACCATCCAGGACTAGCTGCCTGGCGACCTCCTCGGCCGGCATCTCCGCGAGCCTGGGGGTATCGACGACGGCCTCGCGCAATGCTCCGAGGATTTCGTCGGGGCCGGGTTCGCCTTTGGCCGGTATGTGGCCGCTGGTCATCTCGCTCCTCCCGAACACGCTCCAGCTTTCGCCAATTTTACCCGGTCGGTGCCGAGCTGGGTTCCTCAAGCTATCCCTCAAGTGTCGCTTCACGGATGCCTGAAACGCGCGAAGCTAGACCTTCCGCAAGCCTAGAGGTCGAGCGAGGTTCATCTTGTGTCTGCTAAAAGGCGGTGTAAATTGGGCACGGAGTGGGCCCAGGTGTGCTCCTCGCGGGACCGGAAAGGGGAGTTGGTCCCCACGGGGCACGGTGACCTACCCCACGGTATTGTACCCCGGCCGCCCTTGCTGCGGTGGGCGTTCGGGGTTGGGGTTGCGGGGGGCGCGTAGGCCCTCAGAAGGGGGAAAGACTATCTTCAGCAAAACAAGGGTGACGCTAGAGAAGGCGCGTCGGATCTTGCAGGCGGCCGCCGTGGAGGCCAACGGCAGACCCGGGGCGTACGTGGTGCGGGACCTCGTGATGCGGCGGGCGAACGTCTCCGACGAGGACGATTTTCGGGAGATAGCGGGGTACCTCGAACGGAAGGGCTGGTTAGCTGAGGCCGACGACGACTATGGGGTCTTCGTCCTCACGCCCGAGGGCATAGACGAAGCCACGAGGTAGAAGGCCGTTAACCAGAGTCCGGATTACGAGCCAAAAAGCCTCCGGAAAAGGGCGGGCCGGGTAGGCCTACCTTGTCGACGAGCAGACACCCCAGGCTCGTCTCTATGGCCCAATACCTCATTTCCCCCCTTCGTCGCCCCCGCCGAAACCCGATCCGGTAGTCGGAGGAGCTAAAGCGACCGGTTCGGGCGTCCGACGAAGGAACCACCGACGCGCAAGATACAACAAAAGGCCCAATACCTGCCAGGCGATACGGCTTGGACGAAGGAGAGATGTGCCGACTCCCAAGGAAGGCGATGCCAGCTCGTCGCAGCCGGTCCTCTAGCGCACAACTATATGAGGATGTATTGGGGCAAGAAGCTCCTGGAATAGTCCTACACGCCCGAGTGCGCCTTCAAAACGAGGCTCTACCTCAACAACAAGTACTTTCTCGACCGGCGCGAACCGAATTCGTACGCTAACGTCGCCCTACTTCGTGAATCGCGCCCGCAGTTGGAAGGCGCGGGAGGTCATCGTCAAGGTGCGCTACATGTCCTCGGAAGGCCTAAAGCGCAAGACCAAGCCCAAGTAGTACGTAGATAACGGTGGAGCGCCTGATCGAGGAAGGCAAAGCAGAGGCGCTGTAGTCGTGCGGCGGATATAATAGAGACCAGCGTTAGGGCGAACGATCCAAAGGACACCGATCTCTTATGAAGTGGCTCAAGGTCTACGGTCTTCCGAAACTACCGCTCTTCCTGGCAAGCTGGGCGATGCGCTTGGGGTTGCCAGGCCCGACCTGGTACAAGTGGAAGGCAGCGGCCTCGGGGACTGGGGTGATCCTAGACGAGATGATCCGGGCCGCCGACGACTTGGGCTACGACGGCCAGAAGATCGGCAAGCTCGCCATGACGCGCATCGGTGAGAAGCAGGGCACGGACCTCCGCGAGCAGCTCGGCGTGAAGACGATGAAGGACACCGTGAACGTCGTTATGCTCGCCAACCGATTCTTCGACATTGAGATCACGCTGACCGAGACCAAAGACGGCGAGTACGTCATAAACGCCGACCGCTGCCCGTGGTTCGGCGGGATGGGCCAGGAGGGCGTCCCCGGTTGGGACGTTAAGCCCTGCGCCGCCTTCTCCACCTACGAGAAGGCGATGGTCCAGGCTATAAACCCGAACGTCAAGCTCTCTTACACCGAGAAGCGCACCACCGGCGGCCACACCTGCCGCGGCGTCTACCAGTACAAAGACAACGAGCTCGGCGACAACGCAGAGCCGCAGACCGAGCTCGTCAACATCGGTAAGAAGCCCGAGAAGAAGGTCGAGGCGAAGTCGGAGTAGAAGCGTGGCGCCCCTCGAAAGTGCCGCGTATTATCGAGGCCCCCTCCCACTTTCCAGCAATAGGGGCATGCTGGACTCGCCTTCGTGAGGGACTTCTTCGACAGGATCACCGGGCACTCGCGTAGCGTTTACGGGCCCGACGAGTACTATCCAGGAGGGACGTTGGAGCGCATCGAGATAGACACGGCGCGGGGTAAGGAGAGGGTGCCGCCGGGGCAGTACCTCGTCGGCGACAGGTTTCCTATCCTCACCTACGGTGCTACCCCCCGGTTCAACCCCGACGTCTGGGATTTCACGATCTCGGGGTTCGTCGAGAACCCCTTAAAGTTCACTTGGGAGGAGTGGAACGAGCTGCCCAAGGTCAAGGTCAAGGCGGACATGCACTGCGTTACCTCTTGGAGCAAACTCGATAACGTCTGGATGGGCGTGCGGGCGAAAACCCTTCTTGAGATGGCGAAGCCGAAACCGGAGGCAAAGTTCTTCTCCGTTTTCTGCGATGGCGGCTACACGACGAATGCGCCCGTGGAGGAGCTCTACGAGGAGGACGCCCTTTTTGCGACGCACCACAACGGCAGACCTCTTGAGCCAGGGCACGGGTATCCTTTGCGGCTCGTGATCCCATGCCTTTATGCTTGGAAGAGCGCGAAGTGGATCCGGGGCATCGAGGTAACCCTTGAGGACAAGCCAGGCTTTTGGGAGGAGATCGGCTACCACATCTACGGCGACCCGTGGAAGGAGCAGCGCTACAGCTTTAGCTTCTAGCGGCCGACGAGCGGCCCCAAGCAAGAACTTCTCCCGCGGTTCATCGCCTGACTAAGCCTGCCTCCCAAAAAGACCGCCCTGTGCAGGTTGCTCTGTGGCGGTCTTCCGGTCCAGATTACGTCCGCGAAGTCCCTCGGTCTCCCCCGGGGAGGCGAACCTGACCGCCACGCCCGCTAAAGCGAAGAAGAAGACGGTCGAGGGCGGGATGTACCAGTGCCACTCGAAGGCCGAGGAGACGAGGTAGATGATCGCGGCGGCGGCGAGGCCCGAGAGGAGGAGCTTCCGCTGCCCGTCGGCGCGGATGCTAGCCCTCAAGAGGTAGACCGCAAGCGCCAGGGCGAAACCGGCGAGGGCCAGGAAAGCGAACACGCCGGTCTCGGTACCCTGCTCCAAGTAGACATTGTGGACCTGCTTCGTGACTTCGAACCCCGGACGGTTCTCTTGCCAGGTGTACACGAAGGTGCCAGCACCGGTGCCCGTTAAAGGATGCTCCTTCCACTCATCCCACGCCACCCGCCAGTATTTCATCCGGTAGTCCGAGGAAAGGAAGGCAAACCCGTCTCTCATATCCCCCGTCTCTTTGGCTCCGCGGGAGAAGACCTGCGCTATCTCGTCCGAGCCCTGCCGCTCCCCGAGCAGCACGAAGCCCAAAACCCCCGCCCCCGCGATGACCGCGACCAGGGCGGCGGCCCCGAGCGCCCTGTGCGGAGCCGGGGCCAGCTCGTAGCGTTCGGCGAGGACAGCGTACAACACCTGGAGCAGAAACGCGGCGAGAACGGCGATCACGAGATAAGTTTGGAACGCCGAGCCGTCGGCTGCCCTGAGGCTCTCCTCGGAGACGGGCTCGAAGAAGGTCCTTAGTCCTTGCACCTTCCACACGAGCCAGGCAAGGGGTCCAAAGACGAGGAGCAGGTTCGTAAACATCTGCAGCCGTCTC
>Ga0126313_10002347_pt1 | contig 10546 bp, 10 predicted proteins | sample Plot105A_FD_89954 | JGI IMG/M metagenome (GOLD analysis project Ga0126313, IMG submission 89954) | Serpentine soil microbial communities from UC McLaughlin Reserve, CA, USA - Plot105A | ecosystem: Environmental > Terrestrial > Soil > Grasslands | place: USA: UC McLaughlin Reserve, Lake County... | reverse complement strand
CAACTACGACTTCCACGCCACGGTCGACAACCGGGTCGCGCCGGTGCAGATCTTCCACCGCACCGAGGCCGAGCTCGCCGAGGCGGGAATGCCATTTACGGAGAGCATGCGCGGCGACTGGCCCGGCATCAGCGCATTCCTCCGCGTCGGCGACGAGGTCTTCTACACCTACTCCACGTTCGGCCGTGGCATCGAAGATTTCCACAACGGCTACCGCTACCTCGACCTCACCGCGCTCGGCCGGCAGGAGGCCTGGGAGGAGCCGAAGGGACGCGCGGTCCCACTCGGCCTGCAAGTCGGCGGCCCCACCATGTGCCTCCCCGACGAATACGACATCTGACATGTGGCCACGATCTCCAATCTCGCCAACGGACGAAGTACATCGATGTCGCCGGGCACCAAGGCGGGTCGACCCGGTCGTGAGACGACGCTACAAGCCACCTCAAGGAGCGGGCAGGAGGTCGAGGCGATACTAGACTAGCGGTTACGCGCTCGTGACCTGCTCACAGAACCGCTTGCAAATACGGGTTCACCTAAGCTCGCTAGTCCGCCGGCGAATTCTCCCTTGCCTTGCAGTTGGGCGCCTTCTCCGACGATGCCTCCCTTCCCGTACGCTTTGCGAGGGTGGCAATCTTTTCGGCTCGCAGTTCGAGCGCGTCCCTAAGCTCGGCCGGGCGTTGCACGACGAAGGAGCAGTCGAGACCGGCCAGCAAACGTGCCGGCCACTCCAGGTTCCAGGTCGAACACCGCAGGAGCGTCCCTCCTTCCGTTTGTTCCAGGGAGAGCCCCACAGATGGTAACTGTCCTCGCACTTCCTCCACCCTGGCCTCCAGCAGCACCTCTACCGACCACCGGTCGCCCGACGTATCGGCCACTGCGCTTAGCACCGCATCCGGGGAATCGAGACCAGCCGGACGCGAAAAACTCTCTTCGAGCATTTCGACCTCGAGGACCCTGTCCAGTCGGAACAGCCGCAAGCCTCTGCGCAGGTGGCAGTGGCCGACCGCGTACCAGTAACCCTCCCGGTGTATCACGCCGTAGGGGTCCACCTCCCGCTCGGTCTCCCTCGACCACCCGGAGCGGTAGCGTAATAGTACCCTCCTCTGTTCGCCCACGGCGGCAGCAAGGGTAAGGAATACCTCGCTGCTCGCGGGCGCCTGGGGCCGCCCGGCAGCTATGGAGACGGTCTCCTGTATGGCTCGAACGCGCCCGCGTAGAGCTTCCGGCATCACCCGCTCCAGCTTCGCCAGAGCGCCCTCGACGGCCGGCGCTACCCCCGCCAGCCCGAGGTGCCGGACGGTCAAGAGTCCAAGGGCAAGCGCCAGCGCCTCCTCATCGGTGAACATCATCGGCGGGAGCCTGTATCCGGACCTCAAGGAGTAAGCCCCGTAACGGCCCAGTTCGGCCTCCACGGGGATACCCATCTCCCGCAGCATCGCCGCGTAGCGCCGCACGGTCCGCTTTCCGACCTCGAGCCTTCTCGCAAGCTCAGGGACGCCGATCCTCTCGCGTGCCTGCAACAGCTCCAGCATCGAAAGCAGCCTCGTCGTGGGCCGATCACCGTACACGTTTTCCGCCTTTCTCAAATTTTCCGAAAGCCACGGCTAACCAGGAAAGATTCTGGCCTCCTTTGACGATACTATCAAGGCGCAACGGAAACCAGACGAGAAGGAGGCGTCAGTCCTAAATGAGCGTGCGACCTTTCCAAGTGAGCATTCCGCAGGCTGAGGTAGAGGATCTGCAAGAACGTTTGGCCCGCACCCGCTGGCCTGGTGAGCTGCCTGGCGTCGGATGGAGCCGCGGCGTGCCGTTGGGGCACCTCAAGGAGCTAGCCGAGTACTGGCAGAACGGATACGACTGGCGCCAGTGGGAGGCGAAGCTCAACGAGTATGCGCAGTTCACCACTACCATCGACGGCCAGAACGTCCACTTCCTGCACGTCCGCTCCCCCGAGCCCGATGCGCTCCCACTTATCATCAGCCACGGGTACCCCAGCTCGGTTGTGGAGTTTCTGAGCATCCTTGGACCGCTCACCGACCCGCGCGCTCACGGCGGCGACCCGGCCGACGCCTTCCACGTCGTCGCACCCTCGCTGCCGGGCTACGGGTTCTCCGTCCCGGTGCGGCAAACGGGCTGGGACATGCCGCACATCACCAGGGCATGGTCCGAGCTGATGGGCCGCCTGGGCTATGAGCGCTACGGTGCCCACGGTGGTGACATAGGTGCCGGCATCACCGGGATGCTGGCCAGCATCGAATCCGAGCACGTCGTCGGTGCGCATGTGAACACTGATCCGACGTCATTCATCATACTCGGCGCCGAAATCCCGATCGATACCTCCGGTCTCACCGATGCCGAGCGGGATCACATCGAGCGCCTGCAGCGGCACTTCCAGGGCGAGGGCAAAGGCTACCTACTGCTTCAGTCGACCCGGCCACAGACGCTGGCTTACTCACTTACCGACTCGCCGGTCGGCCAGCTCGCCTGGGTCGTCGAGAAGTTCAAGGAATGGACCAACCCCGCGGCCGCCCTGCCCGAAGATGCCGTCGGCCGCGACCAGTTGCTCACGAACGTCAGCATCTACTGGTTCACCCGCAGCGGTGCGTCCGCAGCCGGCTTCTTGTACGAGTCCGCGCATTCCGAGGGAGGATGGGTGCCGCCGTCGGACGTGCCGCAGGGCACGGCGGTCTTCAATGCCGACCCGATCCTCCGGCGTGTGATGGACCCCCAGCGCGCCGTGGCCCATTGGTCCGAGTTCGACGAAGGCGGCCACTTCCCCGCTATGGAAGTACCCGATCTCTTGGTCGAAGACGTGCGGGAGTTCTTTCGCGGGCTCCGGTGACTCGAGCGCTTCGTCGCCCCTTCCTTTTGTAGGAAGGGAGAGGTAGTACGCCTTCCCGCTGATCCTCAGCCACGGCTGGCCCGACTCGGTGGTCGGAGTTCCTCGACGTGATCGGGCCGCTGAGCGACCCGAAAGCGCACGGGCTCGTCGCGTCGGGGATGGGCACCATAGAGGATGGGATTTCTTGTGAGTATTACAACTGTAGTCAAAAGAAATGAAGCCGGCACGCCGACATACTCGGAGCGTCGATGTTTTACCTGTAAAACGGCGCTTTTCTGGAGTGGGCGATGCTGGGTTCGAACCAGCGACCTCTGCCGTGTGAAGGCAGCACGATAGTTTGCTGGAGATTTCTGGAGCTTGCAAAACTCCTGCAAATCATCGTATTTCTGCTTTGGCACTTTTCTCGGTATTTCAGGAGATTTACTCGGGTTGCTGCACAGAGGTTATGGCTTGCATCCGCACAAAGTCCGGGATGATTGTTGTTCGACTAGCCGCCTGAAGGCCACTTCTGCGAGCTTCGTCTCGGGTGTCTTCCGCGAACTTCGCCCCAACGGTTCTAAGAAGTTGACCTATCCCACGCTCTGGGTAGTTATGGGTGTCAAGCTCACCGCACAGTCTTGGTCGGGGAGGATAAGCACAATTCGATTCCGACTTATTTACAGAGTAGGTTGGGGTTGGCCTCTTCTTACTAAGGGTGCCTGCTCAAAAAGTGGCCCTAAGCATAGGAGGAGATCCTTTCGCCTCGGGCTGGTTCTCCTCTTTATCCCAAGGCCGCTCACCCGAGCGTATCGCCATATACATCCTTCGGACGTTTCTTTTGGTAGAAGATGTCCCTAGTGGAGAACTGGAAAGGTTGGGACGGGGAAAGGCTGGCGCACCGCCACCACGACGTCGCGTCCCTCCTCTCCTTCTTCACCTAACCCCGTAGAAGGGGTCGTCTGCGAGCTTCGCCTAGAGGGAGTTCTTGAGAAGTTGGCCAAGAATCGTTCTGCATCTAGTTCAATTGGACGATACAGAGGAGGCACTTTAGTGGCTACACTGGGCACCGACGCTCCGCCGGAAAGCGCCATGGGAAGGAGGAGTAGAGTAAATGCGTGCACTGTTGTGCCACTGCCGAACTCACCTTGCAGTAAAAGACGATCCGGCCCTGGCCGAAGGCCCACTGACGAGCAGGTATGGGAGATCGTGCAGACCCGCGCCTACGACTTTGAGGTCTTTGACCCACGGTACGCCGAGGTAATCCTCGAGTAGGAAGCATGTCCTGAGGTCAGATATGGTAGCAAAGCATCTACTGGTGAAAGTTCGGCTAAGGAGCTGCAAAGCTTTCGAAGGAACCGATCCATCACTACAGGTGGGGAAGGAGGCTTTTCTTATGGATAGGCCATGGTTCGATCAAGAGACCGATGTCTTGCTGATCGACGAATACATCGTCGAGATGGATTCCTACAAAAGGATCGTCGAAGACGGAAAGATAACCGACACTGAGCTCCTCGAGCAAACCTTAAGGGTGGTAACGCTCCTTAGGCAGCTGGAAGAGGCGCTCTCGTCGGAGGCCAAAGCCCTAGCCACCGAGACCTTTGGCGAGATGGCGGTGCTCAACGCCCTGCAGGCGCTTCGCCTACAGGCTTCTTCGCCGCTGCCGTAATTACCTAACCCGCGGAGGAGATACCGCCAGAAGTACTGGCACAACGCACGGACACCTACGTGTATGAAAGGAGGCACTCTAGATGGGTACTTTCAACTCTACCAAGACCTTCCCCTACTTTGTCGAGGACGTCGCTCCGGTCGCTCAGGACGTGATGCGCCACTTTGAGCAGCAAGATTTCGAGGTGACCGAAACGAACATCCCCACCGGAGGGGCGCAGGTGAGCATCCGCAGGGGAGGCACCTTCAAGGCCATCATAGGGATGAAGACCGCCCTCAACATAAAGGTAGAGCCGGTAGCGAACGGGACCACGGTAGATGCGGGGGTAGGGATCTTCGGCCAGCAGGCCATCCCCACGGCGATTACCCTACTGGTTTTCTGGCCGGTGGTGATAGCCCAGGTATGGAACATGGCTCAAGAAGCCAACTTGGACGAGGAGGCTCTACGCGTGGCCGAAGAGAGCCTGAAAGCCCATTCGGAAGAAACGAGCGGCGCAACCGCGGAGTAAGTGACTTCAGAGTAATTCAGGGTGATTACACCCAAGTAAGGGATGGCGTCCTGGCCTTCTCTGCCCACTTGATCGTCAACCCCGCAGCCGGAAGCGTGGCAGCCTTGCGGGGGAGTCTAACCGAGCTAGCTCACGAACGCGGGAGCCGGCTTCGTGTGCTGGAGCCCGGGCAAGACGCGAGGCTCGCCGCACTCGCGGCAGCGGACGACGGCGCTGCGCATCACGCCACCCCGGGAGGCACCGCTGGAAGGCGTCGTCGCCGTGGTAGTCTCCAATAACCCCTACGGGTTCGCACGCTGGGATAGGCTCGGCCAATGCCACCGCTTGGACACGGGGATGTTGCAGGTCTCCGTGCTGGATGCAAACGTGCTTGAGGAGCTCGAACGGTTAGTCGGGGGCACCACGCATCTCGGCACCACCGCCGCGGTGCGCCCCTCTTACGCCAGTGGACGTCTGAGCGCTTGGAGATGGGCGCCCCTGGCGAGAGGGTGCAGGCCGGGGTAGACGGCGAGCTAGTCACGTTCGTGGCGCCGTTGCGCTTCTCGGTGGACCCCGGTGCGCTGCGCGTGCTCGTTCCGGAGGGGCTGCCCACAGATCGGCAGATAGCGCCGCTAGAGGCCGGACTGCACGCCGCCCAAACCCTGCGGCGCTGGCTGAGCCCAGCACTGGCCGTGCAAGGGAGTGGAAGCGATGATCCTCACAGCAGGATGTCCCCGGATATCGTCGGTCCTCGACGACCGGGCGAGACAACCAGGAGAGGAGGACCAGGGCAGCGAAGGTCACAATCGACGGAAGAATCGGATGACGAGAGAGAAGGGAGAGGACCATGAGCGAACAACTCAGAGAAGTAGAGCGCGCCAGTGCGGAAGACGAACACACCTGGACCGAGCAGATCGAGATCGCCGGCAGCGAACTCGTCGAAAGGACCAAGGAGCTGATCGAGGAAGGCAATGTCCGGCGTTTGATCTTCCGTACGCCCGACGACGAGAAGCTGCTGGAAGTACCGCTGACAGCCGGTGTGGTGGTCGGTGGAGCGTTCACGCTCATCGCCCCGGTTCTGGCCGCGCTGGGCGCGATGGCGGCGCTACTCGCCCGTGTCAAGGTCGAAATCGTTCGCACGGAGCGCAAGGCCAAAGCACCGCCCAACCCCCAGTAGTGATGACTAACCGCTCGAGATGCTGTTCCTTGATTCTGGCGCTGCGCCTTGGCCCCGACTCATCGAAGATATGAGCCAGTGCGTCCATGTTCAGGCCACCCTGTCCTGCGACCACTTGCATCAAGAGAGGCGGTGGAGGATGAGGGTAGAAGAGTGAGTCGGGGCTAATTGAGGAGCGCCTGTTGGGGTGCCTGGAAGCGTTAACGCCCTAATGTGATACCGGGATGGTAATGTCCGCCCGGGTGACCGATGCTCTAACCTGCATACCCCCTCGAAAAATCCGCGCCCGACTTCTAGGAGGCAAGCATACATCGCTTAAATTCTTGGTAGAGGTCAGCCTGTTGAAAAACTCCTTCGCGCTCTCTCCGGCGCCCGGTTCGGGGGCCGAATACGCCGTTTTGGTAGTGTCTCGGCCTTGTTTTCGGGCTCTCTTGGACCGCCTATCGGACCGACGACTACTTTTTCAACAGGCTGGGGCATTCTGCGAACTTCGCATTGACGGATTCTCCGAAGTTCGGCCTGGCCCCGGTTCCCAACATCCAGCAAGACTTCACCCTGCCGTTCTGCTTCGATTGGCCGCGCCAAGTGCAGCTCTAAGGGGCGAGTTGCCGTGCATAAGTAGCTGAGAGAGTAACTTCTAGGTGTCACGCATCCACGCACTAGAGCGGTTGCTACAATGATGCCAGATGTGTGCACGGGCGCTCCGAGAGATATGGGGCCATCCCTCACAGCACGCAGGACGCGAGCCTGCCCGCCCCGATCGGGGCGAGTGGCTGAACAACAGACGCGGGGTACTTTGAGCACTGGCAGAATACATCAGCCCCGAAGTAGGCTTAAGCACAACCTACCTGCTCCGAGAAGTACCTTCATCGGCCGGAAGCAACAGATCGAAGAGGTCAAACGTGAGCTTGCCTTGACGCGGCTGCTGACCCTCACCGGCGCGGGCGGCTCGGGCAAGATGCGCCTCGCCCTGGAACTGGCCAGAGATCTCCTCGAAGCCTACCCGAACGGGGCATGGCTAGTGGAACTCGCTCCCCTCTCAGAGGAGGCGCTTGTGCCCAAGGCGGTAGCTGAGGTGTTGAAGGTGCCAGAGCGTCCTGGAGAGACGCTCACCGACACGCTCGCAGAGGTGTTGCGAGATAGGCAGTTGCTCATGGTGCTGGACAACTGCGAGCACCTTCTAGAAGTTACTGCTCGGCTTGTGGACACATTGCTCGACTCGTGCCCGCGCTTGCAGATCATGGCCACAAGTCGAGAAGGGCTGGGGGTGGAGGGAGAGCTCAGGTGGCCCGTGCCACCGCTCTCGGTACCAGGACCTCAGCAGGGCACGCATTCAATAGAGGAGCTGGAAGGTTACGAGTCGGTGCGCTTGTTCGTCGAGCGCGCCAGGGAGCGTGATCCCTCCTACTCCCTGAATCCACAGAGCGTCCTAGCGGTGGCTGGAATTTGCAACAGGCTGGAAGGCATCCCGCTTGCCATAGAGCTAGCTGCAGCCAGGGTGGGTATGCTCTCGGTCGAGCAGATCCTACAGAGGCTAAGGGATTCCTTGAAGTTCTTGACGGGCGGCGGCAGGACGCAGCCGCCGAGGCAGCGAACACTCAGAGGGACACTAGACTGGAGCTACGAGTTGCTCTCCGAAGATGAGAAGAAGCTCTTCTGGAGACTCTCTGTCTTCGCAGGAGGGTGGACGCTGGAAGCTGCAGAGGCTGTGGGGGCGCGAGGAGGCATCGAGGAGGGAGAAGTCCTGGATCTCCTCTCAGGGCTTGTGGAGAAGTCGTTGGTCGTAGCCAGAGGTAGCGACCAAAGAGGTGTGCGCTACAGAATGCTGGAGCCCGTCAGACAGTACGCTCAGGAGAAGCTGAAAGAGAGCGGGGAGGCCGAGGCCGCAAGGCGTGCTCACGCCCAGTGCTTCTTGGCCTTGGCCGAAGAGGCCGAACCGGAGCTCTCCGGGCCGCGGGAGGCGCAGTGGTCCGAGCGCCTCGAAGTAGAGCACGACAACATAAGGGCTTCTCTCTCCTGGTCGCTAGAGCAAGGCGAGACCGAGATAGCGCTGCGGCTTGCGGGAGTATTGTGGCTGTTCTGGTTTGCAGAGGGGTATAACAGCGAGGGACAGCGGTGGCTTGAGCACGCACTTTCCAAAGATGGCCAAGCATCAGCGGCTGCGAGGGCAAGAGCACTTGACGCGCTGGCCTGGCTGGCGGACGTGCAGGACGACATGGACAGGGCGGAGGCGGCCGCCGAGGAGGGGCTCAGGCTAAGCGAAGAGGCAGGCATCGGGGGCAGCCTCGTGGCCTCTCTAAAAACCATACTTGGGGACGTAGCACGGACGCGAGGCGAGCACAAGCGGGCGAGGGAGTTGCTCGAAGAAAGCCTCGCGTTGTACCAGGAAGTCGGGAACCGGCGGTTCGTTCCGAGGGCGCTTGCCTATTTGGGGAACCTGTCGATCGACCGTAGGGATTACGAGCAGGCGAAGGAACTCTACGAGGAAAGCTTGGCCTTGGCCCGGGAGTTGGGTGATGCGACGTCGCTCAGCTTAAGCTTGGTCAGTCTAGGCTATATTTTCCTGCTAGAGGGCAGGCACGGGCGAGCAATGGCGCTCTTTGAAGAAGCCGCGAGGCTGTCACGGGAGCGCAGGCACAGGGGTATCCTCATCATTGCAATCGACAATCTGGGGTGGGCTGTGCTGTTGCAGGGAGACCACCAGCAGGCCAAAAGCTACTTCGAAGAAAGCCTCACGCTCTGCAAAGAGCTGGGCGACAAGTTGACCACCTCAGAGAGCCTCGAGGGACTGGCCTGTATCATTGGGGCTAGAGGAGAAGCCGAGCGGGCGGCCAGGCTGTTCGGGACGGCCCAAGCACTGCGCGAAACGGTGGGCTACCGCCACACTCCCGAAGAGGATGCGTTGCGGGAGCCGTACCTGGCCACCGCTCGCTCGCGGCTGGGGGAGAAGGCGTGGGAAGAGGCACTGACACGGGGGCGGGCTATGTCCATGGAAGAAGCCATCGAGTACGCCCTCGCAAGAGATGAGCCCTCCGCCACGACACCCTCCTCTACCACTAGGCATTCGTCGCTATCCTCCGCGCCAGAGCTTCCTGCCGGGCTCACCCCTAGGGAGGTCGAGGTATTGGGGCTTGTAGCTGAGGGACTCACCAACGCTCAGATCGCCCAAAGGCTCTTCCTCAGTCCCCGTACCGTCCACAGGCACCTCAACTCCGTCTACCACAAGCTCGGAGTAAGCTCTCGTACCGCGGCGACCCGCTTCGCCATAGAGCACGGCCTCGACTGAGGCTTCGTAGATACCACCCTCTGTAGTTCTCCTCGTGGGTATAAATACCCATTCCCTCTACCTTGCGATATGGACCTCCCGAATGGGTATTTGTACCGATCCGCCTCTCAGTGTTGCGAGCCATAGTTGTGTGCGTAGCGTCGAGCCAACAGAAGAAGGAGAAGGAGGAGCAGGGCATGAACTACGTGGACTTCGACCCCAACGTGATCAGGGAGCGCAACAACCAGATGCACAGGGACATCGACTCGCTACGCGTCGAGAAGCGGTTGCGGGAGGATCGCCCATCGAGCGGTCGGCGGTTCTTCGCCCTCGCCAAGGGGGGCGCGATGCTGTTGCTGCGCGCGGCGCACCTGCTACGGCGAGATCTTCACGGTAGACTCGGACGGCCAGAACCTGACCAACATCACCGACAATCGCTGCCGGGCTGCCGTCACGACGCGGTCTGGTCGCCTGAGGGGGACAAGATCCTGTTCGCGGATGGGCACGCCTTCAGCGGCGGCTTCGGCCTGGCGACGATGAACCCCGACGGCACAGATCGCCACTTCATCTCGCCCAACCCCGCCACCGACGACGCGGAGTGGGAGCACCAACCCGACTGGGAGTCCGTTCGTTGATCTCAGGCGCACCATAAGGCAAGGAGGAGGGCCGGGGATCTATCCTCGGCCCTACTTCTAGCCCTTATTCACCGAAGTGCGTGGAAGGTAAGTTCCGCGAACTTCCGCTTTACGCAGTTATCCGAAGTTCACATTGTAGGCAGAGGGGGCCTCTTCACCTCGCAACTGCTGTCCACATAGTCGATCTTCTTAGCGCTGTAGTGGTCCTTGCCTTTGCCGCAATATAGCTCATCCCGCTCTCCATCATCATTACTAGCACCGTCCAACAGATCGTTGCCATCTCCACCGTAGAGGACGTCCTTGCCCCAGACTCCTTGCAACTCGTCGTCGCCGACACCGCCGTAGAGGACGTCGTCGCCCCCGTCGCCAAGCACTTCCGAATCGTCGCCCGGCCCGCCGTGGATTACGTCATCGCCATCACGGCCGTTCAGGGGCAAGTCGTCGCCCGGCCCACCGTAGATGAAGTCGCTGCCATTCCCTCCGAGGAGCTGGTCT
>Ga0126313_10002343_pt1 | contig 10554 bp, 13 predicted proteins | sample Plot105A_FD_89954 | JGI IMG/M metagenome (GOLD analysis project Ga0126313, IMG submission 89954) | Serpentine soil microbial communities from UC McLaughlin Reserve, CA, USA - Plot105A | ecosystem: Environmental > Terrestrial > Soil > Grasslands | place: USA: UC McLaughlin Reserve, Lake County... | reverse complement strand
TCGATCCCCAGCTGCTCGGCGACCGCCTCGAGCACCAGCTCGCGGCCGAGGGAGCGCCGCGCATCCTCGAGCATGCGCTGCTGGATCTCCTCGGCCGTCTCGCCGCTCAGGGCGAGGTAGGTCTCGAGCGAGATTCCGCGTCGCTCGAGCTGGTTGAGGAACGCGCGGATCAGGTTGCCCGCCCGTGCCTCGACGAGCGCGTCGGACACCTCGACGCCCGAACTGTCGACGAGCGCGTCGACCGCGGCGCCTCGGAAGGCGCCTTCGAGCTCCTCCTCGATCTGCTCGCGGAGGCGCCCTTCGATCTCCCCACGCAGCTCCTCGAGCGTGTCGAACTCGCTCGCGGCGCGCGCCAGCTCGTCGTCGAGCGGCGGCAGCACCGGTTCCTTGAGCTCCTTGACGGTCACGCGCGCCGTCTTCGTCTCCCCCTCGGGGAGCGCGTACTCGATTTCCTTCGTCTCGCCGACGGTCATCCCGGCGATCCCGGCCTCGAGGTCCGGAAGCAGGCGCCCCGCGCCGAGGGTGACGACGAGATCGCGCTGCGCCTCGCCGCCGGAGCCGTCGACGTCCGCGTCGATCACCAGCGCGTCGCCTTCGTTGGCGCCTCGACCCTCGACCGGAACGAGCTCGGCGACGGAGCTCCGCAGCGCCTCGAGCTCGTGGTCGACGAGCTCGGCCGGAACGTCGGGCTCCTCGGCCGGCACCTCGAGGGTCGTCCAGTCGGCCGGGTCGGCCTTCGGCTGCACGCCCACCTCGGCGGTGAACGCGAAGCTGTCGTCACTCGAGCTCGGAAGCTCGTACTCGTACTCGGGCTGCGTGACCGGGCGGATGTTCGAGCCTGCCGCGGCGTTCCAGAACCATCCACCGATGTGGCTGTCCACGGCCTCGCTCATCAGGCGCTCCTTGCCGACGCGCGAGATCAGCACCGGCATAGGCACCTTGCCCTTCCGGAAGCCCGGGATCTTCAGGGTGCCGGCCAGGTCCGACGCCGCATGCTCCACGGCGTGCCTGACCTCGGCGCTCGGCACCTCGACGCTCAGGCGAACGCGGTCGCCGCCCAGCTCCTCGACCTGCGTCTCCACCCGGCCCATTCAACCAGAACCCCTTCGGGCTACGGGGTTCCCCGGGCGAGGAACAACGCTCGGGCTCGACTCGGATGTGAAGCGCGTACAGTTCGGCCCGGTCGAAGGAAAAGGAGCGCGTTGCAGCAGGTTGTTGAGTACGGCGGCTACGTCAACCTGGTGCTGTTCACCGTGGTCGGACTGGTCGCGCTCCGCCAGTGGCGCCTCGGCCGCGGCCGCGCGGGCCTCTGGGCTGCGCTGACCTTCGGAACGCTCGCGCTCGTCGTCGACGTCGCCCCGCTGCTCGACGAGACGCCCGACCAACCGGTCGAGACCTTCCTCCAGCGGGCGCTCATCGCGGCGCTCGTGCTCTTCCCGTACCTCCTCTACCGCTTCACGACGTCGTTCCAGCCGCCGACCCGCCGTCTCGAGCGGCTGCTCGGACTGATGACCGTCACGCTGCTCGTGTGGACGTTCGTCCTGCCCGCGGTCCCGGCCGAGGGCGAGCCGCGGTCTACCGGGTTCCTCGTCTACCTCGGCGCGTTCCTCTTCCACTGGATCGCGCTCTCGGTGGTCGTGGCCGTCAGGCTCTGGCGCGGCGCCCGCGCGGCTCCGAGTGTCGCGCGCCGGCGGCTGCAGGTGCTTGCGGCGGCGGCGACCGCGATCACGGCCGCGCTGGTGCTCGCAGCGGTCGCGCCCGACCAGGACTCGGGCATCGCGCTGGCAGGCACCCTGCTTGCGACCCTCAGCGCGCTCGGCTTTCTCGTCGGCCTCGCGCCGCCACCGGCGCTGCGTCTCGCCTGGCGAAGGCCCGAGAACCAGCGTCTCGAGGCGGCGATCGCGAGCCTGATGGGCGCAGCTTCTGAGGAGCAGGTCGCTGAGCAGGTCGCAGAGCCGATGGCAAGGATCGTCGGCGCCCGCGGCGTTGCGCTGCTCGACCCGGCGGGCCGCGTGATCGGCGCGCACGGCGCTTCCGAGGAGCTGCTCGAGCGAAGCGGCGAGGACGCCGAGACGATCGTCGAGCTACCGACCGCGTTCGGGAGGCTCGTCGTCTGGACCAGCCCGTACGCGCCGTACTTCGGCGGCGAGGAGCTGCGACTCCTGCAGACGCTGGGCGCACTCACGGGCCTGGCCCTCGACCGGGCGCGGCTGTACGCGCAGGAGCGGGAGGCCCGCCTCGCGCTCGAGCGGGCGGACGAGCTGAAATCGAACTTCATCTCGCTGGCGGCGCACGAGCTGCGCACGCCCGTGACGAGCATCAACGGGGTCATCCAGACGCTCTCCCTCCGCGGCGACCGCCTGGACGAGGATCAGCGCGTCCTCCTCCGCGAGATGCTCAGCGACCAGGGCCGCAGGCTCGGCACGCTGGTCGAGCAGCTGCTCGACCTCTCACGGTTGGACGCGGAGGCGATCTCGATCGATCCTGAGGTTCTGCCGGTCAGAGAGCGGGTCGAGGAGCTCGTCCGCTCGACCGCAGGAGAGCGCGCCGACGACGTCCGCGTCGAAGTGGCCGACGACCTGGAGGCCGCCGTCGACCCGTCCGCGTTCGACCGGATCCTCTCGAACCTCGTCGCGAACGCGCTCCGCTACGGCGAGCCGCCGGTAATCGTCCGCGCCGAGCAGCGCGACCGGCATTTCAGACTGGCCGTCGAGGACCGCGGCGGCGGCGTCCCGGCCGAGTTCGTACCAGACCTGTTCGAGCGCTTCACGCGGAGCGAGAGGGCGCAGGAACGCGGACTTGGCACCGGGCTCGGCCTCGCAATCGCGCGCTCATATGCAAATGCGCATAGCGGCGAGCTGGTCTACGAGCCGGCGTCACCCACGGGAGCGCGCTTCGAGCTGGTGCTCCCGACCGGCAACGGCCACGACGAGGTGAGGGCCCACCGCCTGTGGTCGTACCGTCGGCCGTTCTAGGTGCGGGCGAGAGGACTCGAACCTCCAAGGGGCGCTAGCCCCAACGGGACCTAAACCCGCCGCGTCTGCCAGTTCCGCCACGCCCGCGTAGAGAAAGGATATTCGCCGCTGCGGGCGGCGTTGACCGGCCGCGGGGCTTGCGATCCGTAGGCCCGGTTTGGGTCGGGTCGATCGGGGTAGCCCAGGCCTGCAAACGACGCGAGGAGGGTGGATGACTACGGCAGAAATCTGGACGTACCGCGAGCAGACGTGGGGCACGACCGACCTCACCGGTTACTCCGTCGAAGCGACCGACGGCGGGATCGGGAAGGTCGATGAGGCGACCAACGAGGTCGGCGGCAGCTACATCGTCGTCGACACCGGCCCGTGGATCTTCGGGAAGAAGGTCATGCTGCCGGCAGGCGTGATCGACCGGGTCGATTCCGACTCCGAGACGATCTTCGTCAGGCTCACGAAGGACGAGATCAAGAACGCGCCTGAGTTCGACGAGGAGACCTATAGGGACGACGCGTACCGGTCCGAGCTCGGCGGCTACTACGGTCGCGGCGCCTAGACCGGCACGATTGCGGTAGCACGGAGGCCGGGCCACGCACCCGGCCTTCTGCATTTCTCGGGCCGATCAGCCGAACAGCGGCAGGTAGCGACCACGCCACTCGTCGTCGGGGATCGAACGGCGGAAGAACGCCTCGAGGACGTCCCGCGGCGAGCAATCTTCGACGCGAGCGAGCAGGCATGTCAAAGCGGCAAGCAGGTACGGCAGCAGCTCGGGATCGACGCGGGCGACGCGAAGAGCCTCCTCGAACGCCCAGATCATGCGCTCTGCATCCGGTCCCGGACCCTGGTCGCGCACCGCGGCGGCTAGATGGTCGAGGTCGAACGAGTCCCAGTCGATGGTGGCCACGAACTAGATATCGGCAAGAGCTCGCCGGTGGATCAGTCCGTTAACCTCCGGCAGCGTGACCAGGTTCGTCGTCGACTGCGGCGTCGTCCTGCAGCTCGCGAGCGAGCGCATCGAGGTCCCGGCCGAGCACGAGTTGCTGGCACCGACGCTGCTGCGGTCGCAGACGCTCTCGGCGCTGCACGAGGCCGTGCAGCGAGGCGAGCTGCCCGCCGACGTGGCACGCGATCGTCTTGCCGACATCGGGCGGATGCGCATCAGGCTCCTGGGCGACGCGGTGCTGCGACGGAACGCGTGGCAGGTGGCCGACCGGCTCGGCTGGGCCTCCACCTACGACGCCGAGTACGTCGCGCTCACCAGGCTGCAAGCGGACGCATTCGTCACCCAGGACGCCGACCTCGCACGCCAGGTGGAAGGGATCGTCCCCACGGCGACGATCGACGAGCTTCGACACGCCTGAGACGTAACGTCACCGAACGTGAGCTCGTCACTCGGCGTGGATCGGGCGAATGGCCCCGGATGGAGTCGAACCATCGCACGCAGATTCGAAGTCTGCCGCTCTATCCACTGAGCTACGGGGCCGTGCCGGGACAGGGTATCGCCGCTGGGACACGAGGCCCGCGTGGTTCAAGGACAGAAGGGTGGGGTACCCCGCCGGCATGGACAAAGAGCGTTATCCCTCGCCTGAAGAGCGGATGCCCGACGCGCCGACCGGCGATCCCGAACGGCTGGAGCGTGAGCGCGAAAGCCAGGAAGAGCCCGAAACCAAGTACGAGCAGCTCCGCCACGAGGAAGCGGCCGAACGCGACGACCTCGCTGAGGACGTCGGGAAACCGCCGCCTCCGCGAGACGATCAGTAGGGCCGTTTGGCCGGCTAGGACACGACGTTCCGCGGCGCGTGGCGCCGCTCGAACGCCAGCAGATTGTCGACCAGAACGCGCGTCATGGCCTCCCGCGCGCTCGCAAGCGCGGTGCCGAGGTGCGGTGCGAGCACCACGTTCGGAAGATCGAAGAGCTGGTCCGGGACGTGCGGCTCGTGGACGAAGACGTCGAGGCCGGCGCGGATCCGCCCGGAGACCAGCTCGCTGACGAGCGCCTTCTCGTCGACGATCGCTCCACGCGCTGTGTTCACCAGGCAGGCTCCGTCTTGGAGCAACGCGAGTCGGCGGGCATCGACGAGGCGCTCGGTCTCGCTCGTGTGCGGCAGGTGGAGTGTCACGAGGTCCGCCTCGGTAAGCAGGTCCTCGAGCTCCCGGTACTCGACTCCGAGCTCGGCTTCGTCCGGAGCGGCGAGACGCTGCCGCTTCGCATAGAGAACGCGCATCTCGAATCCGCGCGCACGGCGGGCGACGGCGCGGCCGACGCCGCCGAGCCCGACGATCCCCAGGGCGGCGCCGCTCACGTCGTCGCCCATCAGCTCCTCCTCGGCCCAGCCGCTCCCCCAGCGGCCGGCCCGGACGTAGCGGTCACCCTCGACGACCCGCCGCCGCACGGCAAGCATCAGTGCAAACGCGAGGTCGGCGGTCGGCGCATCAACGGCGCCCGGCGTGTTGGTGACGGTGATCCCGCGCGCCCGGCACGCCTCGACGTCGACGAGCTCGTAGCCGGCGCCGTAGTTGGCGACCAGCGTGAGGTCGGGAAGTAGATCGAGCAGGGCGTCGTCGACCGGCCGCGCCACGACCGCCAGCGCCTCGGCGCCCTTCCGCTCCTCCGTCAGCGGCCAGTCGAAGTACTCGACGTCCCGAAGCTCGTCCCAGGCGGGCCCTGGGAACCGCCGGGAGGACAGGATTCGCACCTGGTCAAGGCTATTCTGTCCACGCCGCGGTGGCGGTAGCTCAGTTGGTAGAGCCCCGGGTTGTGGTCCCGGTGGTCGCGGGTTCGAGTCCCGTCCGCCACCTATTCCTAGCGGAGGGGCGTTTCGTCCAGGTCCTCCTTCAGTTCGGTTAGCGACTCGTAGACGGCTGCCGCGCCGGCTTCCTCGAGCTCCTGCCTCGAGAAGCCGCCCGTGACCACGCAGATCGTCTCGATGCCCGCTTTCTTCGCCGCTTTGACGTCCCACGGTGTGTCGCCGATCATCACGGCGTCGCGCGTGCGGGCCTTCGCGAGCGCGGCCTCGACCAGGTCCGGGTCCGGCTTGGAGGCTTCAACGTCGTCCTTCGTCGTCCACCCGTCGGCGAGCTCGCGGGCGTCGAGCTTGTCGAGAAACGCGTCGACATGGCGCTCGATCGCCGAGCTTGCCAGCACGACCGGGCGGCCGCGCCGGTTCAGCTCCTCGATCAGGTCGCGCGCGCCCGCGAGAGGCTCGGTCTCGTCGATCAATTCGTCGAAGCGCTTCTCCCACGCGTCCCGGAGGTGGTCGCCCAGACGCTCCTCGATCTCGTCGCCCGCCACCGCCGAGACGAATTTGTCGCCGCCCATGCCGACGTGGCGGTGCAACCGCCACATCGGCAGGACGATCCCTTCGGCGCGGAACGCGTGGAACCACGCGAGCGCGTGGTGGTAGTTGGTGTCGATCAGCGTCCCATCGACGTCGAGGACTGCGGCCGGCACCTACGAGGCCGTGGCCTCAGCGTGAATCCGCCGGCGCTGGTGCGTGCCCTCGGCGAACTCCTCGATCACCTTCGGGCAGAAGGCGGGCAGATCGTCCGGGCTCCGGCTCGTGACGATGCCGTCGTCGACGACGAGCTCCTCGTCGACCCACTTACCCCCGGCGTTGCGGACGTCGGTCTGCAGGCTCCCGAACGACGTCAGCGTGTGGTCGCGCGCAATGCCGGCCTCGACCAGCATCCAGGGCGCGTGGCAGATCGCCGCGATCGGCTTGCCCTGCTCATAGAAGTCGCGCACGAACCTGACCGCGTCGTCGTCCATCCGCAGCGTGTCGGGGTTCCCGACGCCGCCGGGAAGAAGCAAGGCGTCGTAATCGTCCGCCGAGACGTCGCCGACGGCCTTGTCGACAGGAAACGCGTCCGCCTTGTCGTAGTGGTTGAAGCCCTGGATCTCGCCGGTCTCGAGCGACACCAGCTCCACGTCGGCGCCGGCCTCCTCGACCGCCTTGCGCGGCTCCACGAGCTCGACCTGCTCGACCATGTCGGTCGCGAGAATCGCGACGCGCTTTCCGTTCAGATCAGCCACTTTGCACCCCTTTCTTCTGGTTTTCTATGCCTTCCCGAGAGCGAGGGCGCGCTAACGCGGGCCACGCACCAAAGCCGCGGATCGCGTAGCGGTGTCGGTATGCGTCGTGGTACGTCGGAGGGCCGCGCAATGGCGGCCCTCCGGTCCGTTACGTCTGCCTGCTGTTCCGGCGGCAGCTACAGACTGAACGTCTGCTGCAGCACGACCACGCCGCCCTGACTGACGGTGATGGTCGCCGAGGTGAACTCGAGATCGGTGATCTCGGCAGTCCAGTTGTTGTTGGGGCAGCCCGCCTGCGCCGCAGTGGGCTGCGCCGGCGGCTGGGTTGTCACGTTGAACGCCACATTCCCGTTCTTGATCTCGCCGGCGGGGATCGCCTGGCTGCCGGTGACCGTGACCGCGGCCGGATTCTGACCTGGGGCCTGATTTCCGCCTTGGTTCGTGCAGGTCGTCGTCGGGTTGGCCGTCGCGGTCAGCGTGATCAAAACGTCCTCGTTCCCCAAGCCGGCAAGGGCGCCCGTTGCATTGAGGACGAGGCCTTGGTCGGTGAATTGGGGAGCGGGCTTCTTGAAGTGGACGTTCGCCGCCGAGGCGACCGCCGTGAAGACGATCGCGAGCACCACGACGAGGCCGATCGCTGCGTGCTTCATGAAGCTACGACTTTGCATCTACTCTCCTCCTATGCCATAGGGCGTCTCAAGCCGCGAGACCCCGCCCTTCTCAGGCACGGCATCCTGGTGGACCACATACGACGTAGACCTGGGGACATCACCTCCTACGTGCTGATCGGGCGTCGCCACTTCGAGGGAGAGCTCCACGCGTGCACGCTCCGCCCCGCGACGCCGACCGCAGATCGCGTTCCACACCACGATGCTCGCACGCGGCGTGTTAACAAAAACCTGACAATTTCGACAGCCGTTTCGGCGGTTGCGCGCCCGGCGACGCGAGCGCTCAGCAGATCAGGCGGATGTGCGCCTCGAAATCCTCTTCGGCTAGGAGGCTCATTAGGTCGGTAACGAGCTCGTTCGCGACCATGGGATCGCGAAGCGGAAGCGTTCGGTTGACCTCGTAGCTGTTCTGCCTACCGATCCGCCGCCGTCGTACGTAGCCCGCCTTCTGCAGGTCGGCGAGCAGGCGGTACGCCGATCGCTCCGTAATCTGCACCGTTTCCGCGACCTCTGCAACGGTCGCGTCTGGGTCGCGCGCGACAGCGAGCAATACCTGCGCGTGGTTGGTGAGGAACTTCCACGACCGGAGAGTCGAGAAGTCAATTGGGTCGTCTTTTTCTGGCCGCAGAGTCACTCCAGATGACGGTTCGCCTTTACTACAGGCCCCCGAGTTTCCCACCGTGAGGCACGCTGTCAAGCGTGGGCCGCCTCGCATTCGCGACCTCGACCGCACACGCCGGCTCGGTCGAGGGCGATGCGCCTGGGAGGATTCGAACCTCCGACCCGCGGCTTAGAAGGCCGCCGCTCTTCCACTGAGCTACAGGCGCCAGCCCTGAGCGTAGCGCCGAATCCGGCCGCTATCCCCTGCGCACGCCGAGGTCCAGCGTGATCACCGTGGCGGGATCTCCCGCGTACTCGCCGGGCGCCGACTCAACGTGAACGGCCGCCACGCCAACTTCGCGCCAATCCCTCGAGAGCAGGCTCCGCCGGTGTTTCGGGCTGAGCATCCACTCGTGCAGCGCTTCGTCGGGGTCCAGGCTCGGGCTGCCGTACGCCAGGTTCTCGCCGACCGCCCAGTACTCGTAGCCCGCCGACGGGTAGAACCGCTCGATCCGGTGCCAGAACGCCGCCTCGCCTGGTGCTTCGTGCTCGAAGAAGCCGCGACGGATCATCCGCGCCGTGTGTACCTCCGCGGCGTCGGTCAGGCCCGCCGAGACGGTCAGCCGCGCGCGTCCGGCATTAGCACGCATGCCGTTCACGACGTGAAGGACGTCCTGCTCGAAGCGACTCAGGGACGCGGCAATGCGTCGCGGCCGGTCTTGGTGTTGCGCAGCAACGGCCGGCGGCGGAGCAGCGAGCAAGACTAGGAGGGCGACGCTTGCGAGTCGTCCTCCGATTACCGCAGCCGGGCGTCGCCTGAGGGGGCGGCGCGTCACGGCTTGCTCCTCGCGTCGTTGGCCTCGGCTTTTCAGCCGGCCGCTATGACCAGTGTCCGGCGGCCGCCGACGAATGTCAAGGACTCAGCGGTTGCGATAGCCGAAGTCGGCCGTCACGACGGTGACGGGGCTGCCGCCGAACTCTCCGCCCGCGGCGCCGACGTGGAGCACGCCGAGGCCGACGTCGCGCCACCTGCGCGAGAGCAGGTTCTCGCGGTGGCCCGGGCTGTTCATCCACATGCGCACGGTCGCCGCCGGGCTGAGCTCGGGCGACCCGTACGCGAGGTTCTCGCCTACCTCCCAGGCGCTGAACCCGGCCGAGCCGTAGAAGCGCGCGACGCGCTTCCAGAACGCACCGCCGCCCCGCGACTCGTGCTCGAAGAAGCCGTGCTGGACCATCTGGCGCGAGTGGTAGGCGGCGGCCGCGGAGAGGCCGCGGGAGATCCTCAGCGGACGCAGCGCTCGCGAGCGTCGAACGTCGTTGATCTGACCGAGCAGGCTCGATTCGACCGTACTGAGACCCGCGACTGTGCGGGGCGACGTCTTTGCTCGCGGCGCCGCGGCCGCGCGTCCGTCCCACACCAACCGGCGGAGCGCCGGCGCCAGGCGCTCGACCGCGCGGCGGCCGACGGCGGCACGACTCTTGCCCGCGAGGGCCGCCCCCGCCGTGCGGAGCTCGCGCTTCGTCGGGATCGGCGCCGTCGCACGGCTCGTTCCCGCAGCCGCACTCGAAGCGAGCGCGGCGAACACGACGATCGACAAACAGGCGCAAACCCCCCGAACCACGAGATTGACATCGGCACCCGGGACCGCCTCTCATCCCCCAAATGGGGGATTTCGCGCTTCGCGCTACGGCGTCCGGACGCCGAGGTCGAGAGTCACGATCGTGACGGTTCGACCGCGGTACGCGCCCCGCGCGTGCGGCACCCGGAAGGCGCCCAGCCCGAGCTCACGCCATGCACCGGAGAGGAGGTTCTCGCGGTGGGCCGGGCTCGCCATCCATTGGCGGACGATGTCGACCGCCGTTGCACGGGCCGTGTTCCAGGCGATGTTCTCGCCGACCTCCCAGCGGCCGTACCCGCTCGACGCGTACGTCCGCTCGATCCGGCGCCAGAAGGCCGTGCCGCTTGCGGAATCGTGCTCGAAGTAGCCCTTGACGGCCATGTCGCGCGAGTGGCGGCGCGCCGCGCCGGCCAGGCCGCCGGACTCGTGGAGCGGCGCGAGCCCGTGCCAGCGGCGGACGAGGTTGACGCGCACGGCGACCTGATCTTCGAGCCGTGCCGCGCGGACGAGGCGGTCCGCCGAGGGCGCCGCCGCCTGCGGCGCGACCGCTGAAGCGGTGACGAACACGACGAGGGCGAACCGGAGCCGGGGGGCCTGGGCGCGCGGCATCGGCGACTATGTGCACATCTCGCTAAATGGGGTCTAAGGGGGAGCAGTCGTGA
>Ga0126313_10002341_pt1 | contig 10561 bp, 16 predicted proteins | sample Plot105A_FD_89954 | JGI IMG/M metagenome (GOLD analysis project Ga0126313, IMG submission 89954) | Serpentine soil microbial communities from UC McLaughlin Reserve, CA, USA - Plot105A | ecosystem: Environmental > Terrestrial > Soil > Grasslands | place: USA: UC McLaughlin Reserve, Lake County... | reverse complement strand
GGCGGTCAGCTCGCCCCGCAGTGGCTCGACGAGCTCTGCGAATAGATGGTTGTCGACCGCGATCGTCATGGAATGAGAACTTACCCGGAAGAACGGACGACAGCACTTCGGCCAAATTCATCAGATGTTGAATTATATCGTGGTGCGCTCTAACGTCGACTCATGACGACGCTGTTGGACCTTGCCGAGATCGACGATTCGATGCTTGCCAGCGTCGGCGGCAAGGCCGTCAATCTCGGGATTATGACCGGGGCCGGGCTGCCGGTCCCACCCGGGTTCTGCGTTACCACGGACGCTTACCGATTGGTCATCGGTGATCAGCTCAGCGACCTGCTGGACAAGCTCACCGAAGCCGACAATTTCTCTGCTCTCGCTGAATTGGCCCAGGAGGCGCGGGCCCGAGTGCTCCGGGCACCGGTCCCAGACGAGGTTGGCAGCGCGATTCGGAGCCGCTATCGCGCGCTCGGTGACCGCCGTCCGGTCGCCGTACGTTCGTCGGCAACGGCGGAAGACCTGCCGTACGCCAGCTTCGCCGGACAGCAGGACACGTACCTGAATCTGCTGGGTGAGCAGGTGGTCCTGGACGGCATCCGGCGCTGCTGGGCATCGCTCTGGACCGACCGGGCGGTCAGCTATCGCAATACCAATGGCATCGATCACCAGACGGTGTCTTTGGCGGTGATCGTTCAGCAGATGATCGATGCGCGGGCCGCCGGTGTGATGTTCACCGCCAATCCGGTAACCGGAAACCGACAGGAGACAGTGATCGATGCAAGTGCTGGGCTCGGCGAGGCCATCGTGTCCGGCGCGGTCAATCCGGATCACTTCGTCGTCGACTCGGCACGGCGGGTGATCCTCCAGCGCCGGTTGGGTGACAAGCGGCTCCTGATCAAGACCCGTCCGGGTGGGGGCACGGAAACCGAAGAGCTCAACGACGGCAGCAGCAAACCCTGTTTGCCCGATGATCAAATCCTGACGCTCGTCGATCTTGGCCAGCGTGTCTCCAACCACTACGGATCGCCCCAAGACACCGAGTGGGCACTCGACAGCACCGGGCAGTTCTGGCTGACCCAAGCCCGGCCGATCACCACCTTGTACCCGGTGCCCGGTAGTGACGCGGGCAAGCCTGGACTCTTCTTGTGCATGACTCTGGCCCAGGGCCTGACCCGGCCGATCACGCCGATGGGAGTGGCAGCATTCCGGCTGATCGGCTCCTCGGTGGCAACCGCATTGGGCCGCCGGCCTACCGATCGGCGCGCCGGCCCGGCACCGTTGAAGGTGGCCGGACAGCGCGTCTTCCTGGACATCTCACCCGCGCTGCGCAGCAAGCTGGGACGCCGGCTGATCATCGGGGCGTTCGGGGCCATGGAGGCACGCTCGTCGCGCGTCCTGCGTTACCTCGCCGATGACCCACGCTTTCCGATTACCAGCAGAGTGCCCTGGAGTGCCATTCTTCCGGTGGCTCGGCTGGTTGTCATTCGAACCAAGGTGCCCCTGCGAATCGCCGCGACGTTGATCAATCCGGCCATTTCACCGCGGTTGATCGCCCGCACGGAACGGCGGCTGCGCGTTGCCAACAGCCTGCCGGCGGACGCGACGATCAGCCAGCGCTTGGACCACGTCGAACGGCAGTTGGGCAACGACCTGTTTCTTCTCATGCCGACCGTGTTCAGCCATCCAGCCGCAGGCTTGCTCATTCTCCGGATGGCACGGAACGTGCTCGGTGATCTTGCCCAGACAGCTGATCTTCAAACGGTGCTTCGCGGCCTGCCCAACAACGTGACAACCGAAATGGATCTGGAGCTGTGGCGGCTGACCGAGCGGATCCGAGAGGATGCCGACTCCGCACGAGCGTTCTCCGAAGGCACCACGGCGTCCTTGACCGCTCGCTATCGGAACCGTACGTTGCCACCCGTCGCCCAGCAGGGGTTGACCGGGTTTCTGCGCCGCTACGGACATCGGGCCGTCGCCGAAATCGATCTTGGCATGCCGCGGTGGTCAGACGATCCCAGCCACATCGTCGGCGCAATCGGCAACTACCTGCGGCTTCGCAATCCTGATCTTGCGCCAGCCACCCAGTTCGAACAAGGCAAGGCTGCGGCCTCAGCCATGATCGCGGAATTGATTCGGCGTGCCGAGCAGCGCAGTCACGTCAAGGCTCGGTTCGTCCGCTTCGCGCTCGGTCGCGCTCGGCAGTTGGTCGGCCTGCGAGAGAGTCCGAAAAACCTGCTCATCCTCACCCTGTCGGCGCTGCGGGAGCAGCTGACAAAGGTTGGCGAAGCGCTCGCTGATCAAGGCCGAATCGACGGCCGGGACGATATCTTCTTCCTCGACATCCCCGAAGCGCGCCGTGCCCTGGCCGGGGAGGCCATGCACGACCTCGTCGCCCAGCGGCGTGAGGCGTACGAGGTCGAACTTCGACGACGGCACATACCCCGGTTGCTGCTATCCGACGGCACCGAACTCGAAGCAGTGGCTGGTGCAGCAGAATCACTCGACGGTGCCATCTCCGGGAGCCCGGCCTCGCCAGGGATGGTGACCGGGCCGGCCCGTGTCGTCCTCGACCCGGTGGGTGCTCATCTCGAGCCCGGCGAGATTCTGGTTGCGCCCTCGACTGATCCTGGCTGGACTCCACTCTTCCTGACCGCCGGTGGCCTGGTGATGGAAATGGGCGGCTCTAACTCTCATGGAGCCGTGGTGGCTCGGGAGTACGGAATCCCGGCGGTCGTCGGGGTCCCGGATGCCACAAATCGGATCGGAACGGGTCAGCTCGTAACGGTTGACGGCGCCGCCGGCTTGGTTAGCATCGACGGCACCTCGGCCTAGCCAGCACCGGGCCCGAGCAACACTCGGAGAAAGTCGCCGATACTGGCGTGCCGCTCCAAAGGATGACGAAGCGGCAGCCCGGTGATCACGCTGTAGGTGTTGCGACGGCCGACCCGCTTTACGTCCAGATAGCCGGCCTGCTGGAGATCTCGCACGATCAACTGAACCGCACGCTCCGTGATGCCGACCCGCTCCGCCACGTCACGCATCCGAGCGTGCGGATCAGCAGCCAGAGCAACCAGTACGTGGCCGTGGTTGGACAGGAATGTCCAGACGGTGGAGGGCTCGCTCATCCGACCTGCGGGCTACTGCGTCGCGGGTTCGTTTCGACGCGCATCCAGCGCGGCGAACAATCGGGCTGAGACCTCGTCTATCGCCCCGAGGCCGTCGACTTCAACGAGGCTGCCACGCGTCCGGTACACCTCCAGCAGCGGCTCGGTTTCCAGGGCGTAGATCGCGAGCCGTCGCCGAATCGTGTCGGCCGTATCGTCAGTGCGGCCCTCGATGTTCGCGCGTCTAAGCAGCCGATCGACGACCGCATCAGCATCCGCAATAAGTGAGACCACCGCATCCAGCGCTTTTCCTTGGCTATCCAGCACCTCGTCCAGGGCCTCCACCTGCTGCAAGGTACGCGGATAGCCGTCGAGTAGGAAACCAGCCGCACAGTCGCTCTGGCTGAGCCGTTCGGCGACGATTTCGTTAGTGATCTCATCGCTCACATAGCCGCCGGTGTCCACTATGGCGCGGAGTTGCTGTGCCAGCGGGGAATCAGCGGTCTTCATAGCGCGGAAGATGTCACCCGTCGAAATCGCCGGAATCCCGTAATGCTCCGAAATCCGCAGCGCCTGAGTGCCCTTGCCCGCCCCGGGAGGGCCCATGATCAACAGTCGCATCAGCGGAGGAACCCTTCGTAATGTCGTTGCTGCAGCTGGCTTTCGATCTGTTTGACCGTGTCCAGTCCGACGCCGACGATGATCAGGATCGAGGTGCCACCGAATGGGAAATTCTGGTTAGCGTTCAAGAAGATGAACGCAACTGAGGGCAGCAGTGCGATCAGGCCGAGGTAGAGCGATCCGGGGAACGTCAACCGAGACAGCACAAAACTCAAATAGTCCTCTGTTGGCTTCCCGGCCCGGATGCCGGGGATGAAACCGCCGTATTTCTTCATGTTGTCCGCGACCTCAGCCGGGTTGAAGGTGATGGCCACATAGAAGTAGGCGAAGAACACGATCAGCAGGAAGAAGGTGATCATGTAGATCGGGTGGTCGCCCTTGACGAAGTTGGCCTGAATCCAGCTGGAGACCTTGCCTTCAGGGCGGAACTGGGAGTAGAGCGCCGGGAGGTAGAGCAGCGAGGAGGCGAAGATGACCGGAATGACACCGGCCTGATTCACCTTGATGGGAATGTAGGTGGTCGTCCCACCGAACATGCGGCGGCCCACCATGCGCTTCGCGTACTGGACCGGGATGCGGCGCTGTGATTGCTCGACGAAGATGACGCCTGCCATGACGACCAGGCCGAGTGCGATGACCAGGAGGAAGACGACCCAACCGTTGGCGCCGGGCCGCGCCACCTTGAGGCTCCAGAGAGCTTGCGGAAAAGTGGCCGCGATCTGGGTGAAAATCATGACCGACATACCGTTGCCCACGCCGCGTTCGGTAATCAGCTCACCGAGCCACATGATGACCGCGGTGCCTGCCGTCATGGTCAGGATCATCACCGTGACCGGGAAGATGCTCTTGTCATGCACCAGACCGGTGCACCCGACGAAGAGCCGATCGTTCACGGCGATGGTCACGAACGCGGTCGAGTTGAGCACCGCAAGCACCAGGGTCAGGTAACGCGTGTACTGGGTGATCTTCACCTGGCCGGCTTGTCCCTCCTTCTTGAGGGCTTCTAGTCGGGGGATGACCACCGTCAGCAGCTGCAGGATGATGCTTGCAGTGATGTACGGCATGATGCCCAGCGCGAAAATGGCCAGTTGAAGCAGCGCACCGCCCGAGAACAGGTTGATCAGGGAGTACAAGCCCTGGTTGGCACCCGTCGTCGCCTGCTTGACGCAGAAGTCGACCTGCTCAACGTTGACGTTCGGAGTCGGGATGATGGAGCCCAGCCGAAAGATGGCCAGGATGCCGAGGGTGAAGAGGATCTTCTTCCTCAGATCCGGAGTCCGGAATGCGTTGGCGAAGGCGGCGAGCACCCGTGCCCTCCCTTTCTATCGAACAGTCCTAGCACGTCGGTAAAAACGACAGGCTGTCGGCCAACGACCCGCAAACATGCAGGACCGCCCGACTTTATCAAGAGTCCGGCCGAAACCCCTATCGCTGACCAACCCCTCACTCGATGGCAAACCGGATGCGACGGAAGCCGCGGCCCTTGCTCCCGGTCTTGAGCACCCGGAAACTGCCGATCTGCCGTGTCGAAGCTACGTGCGTGCCACCGTCGGCCTGGACGTCGAGACCGATCAGGTCCACGATCCGCACCTCGCTCAAGCCTTCGGGTATGCGCACCTCCTCCGCCCGACTCAGGTCGGCCATGTTGGCGATCTGCTCCACTGGTACGAAACGGACTTGCACGCGGTGATCTTCTTGGATCGCCGCGTTGCAGGCAGCTTCGACCGCCGATTTGAAGTCATCCGGCAGCTCAGGCAGGTTGAAGTCCATCCGGCCCAATCCCGGATCCATCGACGACCCGGTGACCTTCGCAGCGAAGTCGCGGAACACCACCGCCGACAGCACGTGCATACCCGAATGGGTACGCATCAGCAGGCTTCGACGCTGGTCATCGAGGGCTCCCCGGACAGCCATTCCCGCCGGCGGCAGAGGGTCGTCCTCATGCGGAATGAGGTAGACGTCGTCAGCCAGCCGCGCGCTCACGATGCCGGTCTGGACACCGCCCCAGAGCAGCACACCCTGGTCCGGAGGCTGCCCGCCGCCACCCGGGTAGAACGCAGACCGGTTGAGCACGATGCCGTGCTCACGGGAGGCGTCTAGCACCGTCGCATCCCAGTCCCGTACGGTCGCGTCCGTCAGCTCAATACGGTGGGTCACGCGACCACCCTAGGCCGGATGAGAAGGCGGCGAACTGCTAAATTTCGGTTGTGGTGCCTCCGGCGGCGCGAATCTTCTCGCTCGCCGAGGCGGAGAACGCGTGGGCGCTCACCTGCACCGCCACCGAGATGTCGCCGTTGCCCAGAACCTTGACCGGCTGGCCGGCCCGCACGGCGCCGGCGGTGACGAGATCGTCGACACCGATCGCGCCCCCCTCAGGAAAGAGCTCGCCGAGCCGCGACACGTTCACCACCTGGTACTCCACCCGGAATGGATTGGAGAAGCCACGCAGCTTCGGCACTCGCATATGCAGCGGCATTTGGCCGCCCTCGAAGTTCTCCGGCAACCGATCGCGTGCACCGGAGCCCTTGGTGCCGCGACCCGCGGTCTTGCCTTTGGAGCCGTCCCCGCGGCCGACCCGGGTCTTCGCAGTCTTGGCCCCCGGTGCTGGACGCAGGTGATGGACTTTCAGCGCCATATCAATCGACCTCCTCCACGGCCACCAGGTGCGACACCGCGTTGATCATGCCCCGCACTTCCGGCCGGTCATTGCGGATCGACTCGTCGCCGATCCGTCGCAACCCCAACGTGCGGAGCGTGTCCCGCTGGTTCTGCTTACCGCCGACAGCGCTGCGCACTTGCCGGACTTTGAGCTGACCCATCAAGAACTCACCGCCGAACGTGCCCGCAAGATGGCGGCTGGGGCCACATCCTCGACCGGCTTGCCGCGCCGCTGGGCCACGGTCTCGGGTTGCTCCAGTCGCTGCAAGGCCTCGACCGTCGCGTGCACCACATTGATGGCATTCGCTGAACCGAGTGACTTGGCAAGGACGTCATGGACGCCGGCGCATTCCAGCACGGCACGCGCCGAGCCACCGGCGATGACGCCGGTACCGGCCGACGCCGGTCGCAGCAGTACCACGCCCGCCGCCTTCTCCCCCTGCACCGGATGCGGGATGGTGCCCTGGATCCGGGGAACGGAGAAGAAGTGCTTCTTCGCCTCCTCCACGCCCTTGGCGATCGCCGCCGGCACCTCCTTGGCCTTGCCATAGCCGACACCGACTGTGCCGTCGCCGTCACCGACCACGACGAGTGCCGTGAAGCTGAACCGCCGACCGCCCTTGACTACCTTTGCCACCCGGTTGATCGCGACCACGCGCTCGATATAGTTGCTTTTCTCGGGCGCCTGGCCACCACGCCGATCGTCACGACCGCGACGCTCCCCACCGACACCGCTACCTCGGCGTTGGGTTTGGGTTACCGTCATTCGCTGTACTCTCCGTTTCTCTTGTCAGAAGCCAAGGCCGCCCTCGCGGGCGCCGTCCGCCAGGGCGGCGATTCGACCGTGATATTTGTGGCCGGCCCGGTCGAAGACCACCTGCTGTACTCCGGCAGCTTTTGCCCGCTCGGCCACCAAGCCGCCCACTTGCCTGGCCTTGTCAGACTTGTCCCCCGATGCGCTGCGTAGCGCAGACTCCATGGTGGACGCCGAGGCAACGGTATGGCCCGCGACATCGTCAATCACCTGCGCAGCGATGTGGCGGGTAGACCTCGTCACAACAAGTCGGGGCCGCTCCGGCGCTCCGAAGATCTTCTTGCGGCCGCGCAACTGGCGACGCATCCGCGACCGGGTCTTGGCCGCCATGCCCTTGTGCGAAGACAGCGAGACAGCCATCACTTACCAGCCTTTCCGACCTTGCGGCGGACCCTCTCGCCCGCATATCGAACGCCTTTGCCCTTGTACGGCTCGGGCTTGCGCAGCTTCCGGATGTTCGCTGCTACCTCGCCCACCCGCTGCTTGTCGATGCCCAACACGGAAAACCGGGTTGGAGCTTCGACGTTGAAGCTGATGCCGTTGGGCGCGCTCACCTTGATCGGGTGGCTGTAGCCCAGCGAGAACTCAAGCTCGGTCGGCCCCTTGGCGACGACGCGATAGCCGACACCAACGATCTCCAGCTTCTTTTCGTAGCCGTCCGTCACTCCGGTGACCATGTTGGCCACCAGCGTCCTGGTCAGCCCGTGCAGCGACTTGCTGAGCCGCTCGTCGTCGGGGCGGGTGACCTCGAGCTCGCCGCTCCCTGCGCGAGCGACCTTGATCGGTTCGGCCACCACATGCTCCAGCGTGCCCTTGGGCCCCTTCACCGACACGGCCTGGCCATTGACGCTCACCTCCACGCCGGATGGAACCGGAACAGGGAGCCTGCCAATGCGTGACATATCTGCAACCTGCCTCTCACCACACGTAGGCGAGCACTTCGCCGCCCACGCCAACGTTGTGTGCCTGCCTGTCGGTCAGCAGGCCCTGGGAGGTCGAGATGATCGCGATGCCCAAGCCGCCGAGCACCTTGGGCAACCCCGTCGACTTCGCGTACACCCGCAGCCCAGGCTTGGAGATCCGGCGCACGCCGGCGATCGCTCGCTCGCGGTTCTGGCCATACTTCAGCGTGATGGACAGCGTCTTGCCGATCTGGCCCTCGGCCGGCTCGGTCACGCTATATCCGGCGATGTAGCCCTCGTTGGCCAAAATCTCGGCGATCCCCACCTTGATCTTGCTGTGCGGCATGCTGGCCGTCTCGTGGTACGCCTGGCTGGCGTTCCGCACCCGAGTGAGCATGTCCGCAATCGGATCCGTCATGGTCATATCGTGTTGATCTTCTTTCTCGATGTGGTTTCCCACCGCATCTGCCACTGGACCTGCATCGTTTTGGGTCCTACCAGCTCGACTTCGTGATACCGGGAAGCTCGCCCTTGTGTGCCATGTCGCGGATGCAGATCCGGCACAGGCCGAACTTGCGATACACCGCCTTTGGCCGGCCGCACCGCTGACAGCGGGTGTAGGCCCGTACCGCGAACTTCGGCTTGCGTGCCTGCTTCACTCGAAGCGCCGTCTTTGCCATCTCTGAAGCGCCTTTCTCAGTTCGTCCTGAACGGGAAGCCCAGGTGCCGCAGCAAGGCGCGACCCTGCTCGTCGTTGGTCGCGCTCGTCACGAACGTGATGTCCATTCCCCGGATCCGGTCGATCCTGTCCTGGTTGATCTCATGGAACATGACCTGCTCGTTGAGACCGAAGGTGTAATTGCCTCGACCGTCGAATTGCTTCGGGGAGAGGCCGCGAAAGTCACGAATCCGTGGCAGCGCCAGGGTCAGCAGTCGGTCTGCGAACTCCCACATCCGGTCACCTCGCAGCGTCACGTGGGCACCGATCGGCATGCCGGCCCGCAACTTGAATTGGGCGATCGACTTGCGTGCCTTGGTGACAACCGGCTTCTGTCCGGTAATGGTGGCGAGATCACGGACCGCGCCCTCCATCAGCTTGGAATCTCGGGCCGCCTCCCCGATCCCAGAGTTGACCACGATCTTGACCAAATTCGGGATCTGCATGACGTTGGGAATCGAGAACTCCCGCTGCAGGGCCGGGGCGATCTCATCCCGATAGCGCTGCTTGAGCCTCGGCAGGACGCGCGGTTGGGCGGTTGCGGTGGTCATCTAGATCTCCTCCCCGGTAACCCGGGCGATCCGCGTACTGCGTGTGGACTTGTACTCCGACCCGTCTGGACGCCGCTTGGTCACCTCGGTACGGCGGTAGCCCACCCTGGTCACCACCTCGTCGCCCTTGTCGTCCTTCGTCACGAGCTGCACGTTGGATGCGTTGATCGGCGCCTCGGAGGAGACGATCCCGCCCTTGGTGGTCTGCCGGGCCTGGGGCTGGGCAGATGTGTCGCGCAGGTGCCGCTTGACGACGTTGACCCCGGCCACCGTCACCCGATTGCGGTCCGGATAGACGGCGATCACTTCGCCGACCAGACCCTTGTCCTTACCGGAGATCACTTTCACCCGATCACCCTTGTGCACGTGCAGCTTGCCGTTGTGCGATCGACCCTTCTTGGCCTGTCCTGCCTTCCTGACTGCCATGATCAGATCACCTCTGGTGCCAGCGAGATGATGCGCATGAAGCGCTTCTCCCGGAGTTCGCGGCCAACGGGGCCGAAGATTCGGGTGCCACGAGGTTCGCCATCGGGCTTCAAGATCACGGCGGCGTTCTCGTCGAACTTGATGTACGAACCGTCGGCGCGGCGGCGCTCCTTGGCGGTGCGGACGATTACCGCCTTGACCACCTCCCCCTTTTTGACATTGCCGCCGGGGATGGCGTCCTTGACCGTGGCGACGATGACGTCACCGATGCCGGCATAGCGCCGGCCCGAGCCGCCGAGCACCCGGATGCACAAGATCTCCTTGGCACCGGTGTTGTCGGCAACCTTCAGCCGGGACTCCTGTTGGATCATCTCGATCTCTCCTACTTGGCCTTCTCGATGATCTCCACCACTCGCCAGCGCTTGGTAGCGCTCAGCGGCCGGGTCTCCATGATCCGGACGCGGTCACCCACGCCCGCGCTATTGCCCTCGTCGTGAGCCTTCAGCCGCGATGTCTGGCGCAACACCTTGCCGTACAAGCGGTGCTTCACCCGGTCCTCCACGGCGACGACAACGGTCTTGTCCATCTTGTCGCTGACGACGTAGCCATCGCGGACTTTGCGCCGACCCCGATCGGTCTCGGCATGGGCCTCCAGCCGAATCTCAGTTGTCTTATCAGTCATGTCAGGCGTTTGCTTCCTCTGCGTCTGGATCATCGACGATCCCCAATGCGCGCTCTTGGAGAACGGTGTAGATCCGGGCAATGTCCTTTCG
>Ga0126313_10002340_pt1 | contig 10561 bp, 7 predicted proteins | sample Plot105A_FD_89954 | JGI IMG/M metagenome (GOLD analysis project Ga0126313, IMG submission 89954) | Serpentine soil microbial communities from UC McLaughlin Reserve, CA, USA - Plot105A | ecosystem: Environmental > Terrestrial > Soil > Grasslands | place: USA: UC McLaughlin Reserve, Lake County... | reverse complement strand
GCGCCAGCCATTCCCCCCAGCTACTGAGCGACGAGGAGGCCGCCGGCATCCGCGAACGCGGATACGCAGACGTCACAAGCGAGGACGCCGGCCGAGGCTCGCTCGCGGTGGTCGTCCCCGGCGACGAACGGCCGCCGATCGCGGCCCTTGCGATCGACGGCCCAAGCGAGGAGCTTCGCGAACGAACGGACCAGCTCGTCGACCACGTCAACGCGGCGGCGCGCAGGCTCGCCGCCGATCTACGCTGAGCCACGCACCTCTCGCACTAGCGACTGCCAGTCGGGACCGCCAGCCTCCTCGAGCGCCTGAACCACCCGGCAGCGGAGCATCATCGGCGGCGTAATCGAGTCGAACATGATCACCGCCTCGGCCGAGCGCGAGAGCGAGATCGGCGGATCGGCCTGGGCCTGCAGCGCGGTAGCAAGCCGGCCGAGCAGGTCAGGGTCATCGGGAAGCACGAGAGCGAAGCTGGACATGCGGCCGAAGGCTACGCGAACATATGTTCGCGTCAAGTTGATGAACGGGCGCATCGTGATGTTCGCCCGTGCCGCACTGACGGTCACTGGCTGACCCGGGGGTGTTGGGTTCCGGCGCGCAGGCCGCTGGCGATGGTGGCCTTGGCTTCCGGCTCGGTCAGGCCAACCGCGAGCGCGGCGTCGAGCAGTGGGGCATGGAGCTGGTCGGGGTGGCCGTGACCGGCGGCGGTGAGCTGGGCGAGCCGGAAGGCGGCGCGGTTGAGCGTGTCGTTGCGGGCTCCGACCGGTGCGGCATCACCCGCCTCGCACGCTGGCGGTACGGGCTCGGCACGTTCAAGGCCGACTACGCGCTCTCCGGTCCCGTGCCGTGGTCCAGTCCGGATGCGCGCGCGGCCGGTGTCGTCCATCTCGGCGACACGCTCGAGGCGCTCTTCCGGGCGCCACAACAGGCGGGGGAGGGACGGGTTCCCGATGTCCCGACGATGGTCGTCGGCCAGCACACGCTGCACGACCCGTCGCGCGCGCCGGCCGGCCAGCACACGCTCTACGTCTACACGCACGTGCCGCAGCGGCCGGACCTGCCGGACGACGCCATCGCCGAGCGCATCGAGCAGCGGATCGCCGCGTTCGCCCCCGGCTTTCGCGACCTGGTGCTTGCCCGTTCGCTGCGCTCGCCGACCGCGATCGAGCAGGAGAACCCGAGCCTCGTCGGCGGCGATCTGCCCGGCGGCAGCTTCGAGCTCGACCAGCAGCTCTGCTTCCGCCCAGCCCCCGAGCTCTTCCGCGGTCGCACCCCGCTCCGCGGGCTCTACGTCGCCGGCGCTTCTGTGCATCCCGGCGGTGGGGTGCACGGCGTCAGCGGCCAGTCCGCCGCACGCGCGCTGCTCAGCGACGCCTCGCCGGTGCGCTTCTGGCGCTGACGACACCGCCCAGGTGGCCGGCTGCGCGGCACGCGCTTGACGCAACGACCGCGCCGAGCAGGTGCTCGAGATGCGCCGCGCTTACCAGGGCTGAACCGCGTCAGACGGGTTGGAGCACGGCGCGCGCGACGTCGCCGGGCGCCCGTGTGGCGCGCGCCAGCACCTCGCCGGCCGGCGACCAGACGGTCGACTCCCCGGCGGTGGCGTCATACCCACCACCGGTGGGACCGGCGAAGCTCGCGAAGACGACGTAGGCGTTGCATGCAGCCGCGATGCGCTGCCCGCGTGCGTCTTGCTCGCCGAGCTCCTCGGGCAGGTGCACGAGCCCCGCGACGTAGGCGTCGACGCCCAGCGCGGCGGTGGCGGCGGTGTGTGCGGCGACGCCGGTGTCCTTGCAGATGCCCATGCCCAGCCGCCACCCGTCCACGCTCACGGCCTGCGGCCCGTCGCCGGCGGCGTGGGCGTGAAGTTCGTCGCCGCCGAGATGGCACTTGCGGTACACGACGCGAGCGCCGTCTGCGTCGACCCGCAGCGTGGCGATGAAGCGTCGGCCGTCCTGCACGACCGGCGCACCGACCAGGGCAACCGACTGCCTCTCCGCGCATGCCTCCGCGATCCGTCGCAGCGCCGAATCTGCCGGGTCGACCGCAGGAGCGCCCAGCTCGTAGCCGGTGATCGACAGCTCGGGAAACACGACGACGCGCGCCCGCGCCGCTCGGATCGCATCGGCATGCGCTCGGGCGTTGGCCGTGACATCCATGGCGGTGCAGGCTGGCTGCACCGCCGCGACGCTGAGCTCCGGCTTCACGGCCGAACCGTAGCTACTCCGCCCGCTGGGTGCTGCGGCGCCCCGCCGGCGGCGGAGCGAGCCCAGCGGAGAGCCCGGTGCTGGGTGAGTCGCCGCCGGGACCGGCCAGGCCCTGGCCGCTGCGCACGAACATGTCCTGTGCGAACCGCTCGCTGAATCCGGCCAGGAAGCCGAGCGCGACCAGGAAGAACGTGTCGCCCTTGCTGCCGGCGTCGATCGGGAGGAGCGGGCTCGCCGCAAAGACGAACACCGCGAGCGCGAAGATGCCGCCGATCGCGGGTCGGACGGCGCCCATCAGGCGCAGCTCCGATCGGGCCGAACTGTAGTCGAGGGTCGGCAGGTTGATCGAGAACGTGCCGGACGTCATGCGCCACATGACGCTCACCATCGCGCCGACCGCGCCGGCGATCGATGCGAGCAGCGCCTGCCCGAGCGTGGTGGCGAACGAGCCGTCGTTCACCAGCACGGTCACGACGGCGGCGACGAGCACCGGCACGAGCAGCATGCTGCCCCACTTGAGCATCCCGCGCACGTACTCGCTCTGCGCGCGCCGCGTGGCACAGCGGAGCATGAAGTCCTCGGCCTCGTCCAGATTGCGGCGCAGGGCGGCAAGGTCACCGGCGGTCAGTGGCCGGTTCGTCGACCCGACTTCGTGGGCCTGGTCGAGCCGGCGCAGCACCTCGATGATGACCGCGAAGATCATCCGCTGGCAGAGCGTGCGGTCGTTGCACTCGAGGCGATTCCAGGCGAGGTATCCGAGCCCCTGCGCGCGCCGGATGATCTGGATCAGCTCCGACGACGGCACGTCGCGGGCCAGCACGACCTCGATCGCGTCGTCCTGCGTCAGCACGGCGGCGGCAAGGCAATTGCTCGCGAAGTACGAGCGGTGGATACGCCCGTGCTCGGTCTCGAAGTTGCGCACCAGGACGCCGAAGGACCGGCGCAGCACGGCGCGGTCCTCCTCGCTCACGCGCAGCGGGGCGTCGCCCGGAGCGGGCTCGCGCCCGAAGAAGAACGCGAGCACCAGGTCCTGGAATGCCGAGCGCCCCGTCCGCAACGCCATCACGATCTCCGGACCGCAGTCCAGGAACGGGACGTCGACGCGCTTGAACGAGGGCTCGGTGAGCGGCGGACGGTGCCCGTTCAAGCGGGCCGTGCCGTTGCGCCGCAGGTGATGGATCGCTGTCATGCCCTTACGAGTCGTGACGGGGGGTGCAAGATACGTCGCGCCGCGCCGTGTCAGGCGGCGAACACGTCGGGGTCGAGCCACTCGGCCTTGGTGAGCACCCACCAGTCCATGGCGAGTCGCTGGCGCATGTACTCGTACGGCAGCCAGCCGTAGCCGGCCTCGCCCCAGTCCGAGCCCCACGAGTTGCGGATCCGCACCGCGCCGGTGGTGGTCACGCCCGTCCGCGCGTGCCGGATGACGGCGCCGTCGTCGTAGCCCACGGCCACGACGGCATGCCCGCCGACGACCTTCTCCGTCCGCGCCGGGAACGGGATCCGCCCGTCGCCCTGCGCCTGGCGGTAGGACTCGTAGACCGTGAACCCGAACATGGGCGGCAACCCCTTGGCGAGGTGCTGCTTGATCGCCGTCAGCAGCGCGGCCGGCTGCGTCCCGACGGGGTCCAGGCGGTAGAACGTCTCCGCCTGGTACGCCTGCGCGAGCGCGTACACGAACGCCGGTGGCTCGACGTCGTACCGCGCGATGGCATACGGCCAGTGCTGCTCCGGCGCAACGCCGAACATGCAGAGCGCGCCCATCGTGGTGCGCATGTGGGCGCCGGTGTCGCCCTGCCAGCCCAGCAGGTTGCGTGTGGCCTTGTACACGAACAAGCGCGAGCCGTCGAGGTGCTTGCCGAAGGCACGCCGCTGGTAGTACTCGACGATGCCCACGCCGGCGTTGGCCGTGCAGGAGCCGATCGTCTGCTGGTCCTCGACGGGCGAGAAGTGCCGCCGCAGGTCGACGGACGCGGGCGCGGGCGCATCGGCCACGCGGAGCGCCCCCACTTGCTTCGCCACGTCGGGATGCTCGATCGTGTAGTCGCGGATGTCCGGCAGCGCGGGCACGTAGCCGAAGCTGCGCGCGGGGCGCTGCGGGGCCGGGGCGAGCCCGGTCCCGTTCGGCTGGAAGGCGCCGTCCTCATGCGACTCGACCGGCGCGATGATGGTGGTCATGGTGTCCTCCTAGTGGGGGGCTCAGCGCTTGTACGGCGGCCGGGCGAAGCCGCGGACGGGCAGGGGGCGCCGGCGGCGGAACACGCCGATGCCGTTGTTGGACGTCGTGTTCGGCGACGTGTTGCCCTCGATCGTCACGATGGCGTTGCCCTCGACGCGCTCGACGATGCCCACGTGCCCCGCGTCCAGGCGGCCGTCGGGGTAGCGGTGGGTGAACAGCGCTAGGTCACCCGGCTTGGGCTTGGCGTGCCATGACCAGCCGTCGCGGCCTTGCTGCGCGCGGTCCTCGATCGCGGGGCAATACGCCAGCACGTGATCCGGCGGGAAGCCGGCTCCGATCAGGCACGCGTTGACGAACGCCCCGCACCAGAACGCGTTCGGTCCCGGTGGGATGCCCGTCGCGACGTTCCACTTGTCGATCGCCTTGCCGCGGTTCGGGCGGCCCGCGTCCTCCCGCACGCCGAGCTGCTTGCGCGCGTAGGCGAGCGCCGCGGCGGGCCCGCCGCCGTCGTGGCGGCGGCGCAGCCGGCGGATCCACTCGCGGCGCTTGCGCGCGCGCGCCAGCTCCGTCCGCGTGCGCGACTCGGGGTGCCGGATGCGCTGGCGCAGCTCCGGCGTGACGCCGTCTTCGAGCGCCTTCGTCGCAATGCCCAGGCCGAACATCACCTGGCGCACCGCGTCGCGCGTCTCGGGCCCGTACTCGCCGTCCACCTCGACCCGCAGGTCGACCTTCCAGGCGGCGAACTGCCGATTGAGCACGCGCTGGAAGTCGGCGATGTGGGCGTTCTTCATCAGCGGCGTGGTGAGCCTGAAGGCCGGCCCGCGCGCGGGCTTGACCTTGACGGGCTTGGTCGGCGTCGCGTCCTTCACCGGCTCCGCCTGCTTGTGACGGCGCGGCACCACCTCGTCCGCGCGCGCTTCGAGCAGGAGCACGCGCTCGGCCAGCAGGGCCCGCATCCCGTCGCTCCCGTCGTCGTGCTCGCGGAGCCGGGTCGCGATCTCCCCCAGCGTGGCCGGCGCGGTGACGACGTCACCGTTGGCCTGCTTGTCGGGCGCGAGCGCGCCCACGGGTTGCGGCTCCGCGCCGGCCGGCGCGGCTGCGGCCCGCGCGAGCGTCTCGCCGAAGCGGTGAATCGCCGCATCGAACTGCGCCAGCTCGCCCGCGAGCCCGCGCACCGACGCGACGTCGAGCGTCGCGGCCCGCCGCTCGGCCTCGGCCACGAAGCGCTCCAGCCGGACACCGCGGCGCACCAGCGACTCGACCGTCCGGTCGCGCCGCGAGTCGACGCGGTCGAGCCGCGCGATGAGCTGCGCGCTGGACCGGCGCGGACCCGGCGTGCGATGGGGCCGGTGCGCCGAGGTGCCGTTCTGCGCGGGCGCGGCGGTCGCGACCGGCGCGGCTTCGGTGCGCTCCTTCTTGCGCCTGGCGACCGCGCGTGCCAGCGCCTTCGCCGTCTTCGCGCCGCACTCGCCGTCGACGGCAAGCCCGTGCTCGCGCTGGAACCGCTTGAGCGCTCGCTCGGTTTCGAGGTCGAATTTGCGGCGCTTGCCGTCCAGGTACCGGGCGCCCGTCTTGGCCGAGTGCACGTAGGAGAGCCGCCGGGTGAGCTGGAGCACCGCGGCGCCCTCGGCGCCGCGCGCGAGCGCGGACTTGCCGGGGCGCACGTCGTGCTGGTGGAAGCGCTTGCGCCACGCCACGCGACGGGTGTGATGCGACGGCGGGCCGGCGGTCGCCGCGCCGTTGATCCGCCGGGTGATCTCCTCGAACTTGTCCTGGTCCGCGAGCGCATTCAGGCCCTTCGCGCTCCAGAACCACGCCGCCACGAGAAAGCCGTAGCGCGGCGTCGCCACGAGCGTCGGACGTGCCTCGAGATCGACGCCGAGGGCCGCGCCGGCGCGGCGGTAGTTGCCGCGGCCGGTGAGCTGGATCGGCCCGCGGCCCTTGTAGCGCCGACCGTCGCCGGGCTGCGTGTTGCCGAGGTCCTTGCGGCCCTCGTAGGCAGCGCCGGAGGCGATCTCCTCGAAGAACTGCAGGGCCGCGGACTCGTGCCAGAGCTGGGCGAGGAAGCACTCCGCGCGTCGCTGCGTCGTGATGTCGAACCTGCGCATCGCGCCGGTCAGGTACGGGAGGTACTTGCTCGCGCGCTCGCGTGCGACGTCCATGCGCACAAGCGTGTCGGCGGAAAGGGCCATCTCAGCGTCCTCAGCGAATCGTCGTGGTGTCGGACTGCGCGTCGCGTGCGGCCAGCTCGTCCTCGCCGTCCAGCAGCACGCCGCCGGCAGCGCCGTCCAGCTCGTCGTCGAACTGGTCGTCCTCGTCGGTGAGCTCGTCGTCGAGGTCGTCGAGGTCGTCGTCGAGCAGGTCGTCGACGTCCAGCGGCTCGACGTCGAGCGCATCGGGGGCGGCCACGTCAGTGCTCTCGCCACTCGCCGGCGCCTGCTGTGCCACGTCCCACTTAAAGCGGTTGTGGTTGAACTGCAGGGCAAGGGCCAGCACCGCGGCGGTGACCGCGAGGAAGGTCTCCTCGATCGCGCCCTGCTGGGCCTCGGCCCCGGGGAAGTGCTGGGAGATCCAGGCGGCAAAGGCTCCTGCGAGCGGTGCGGCCAGGGGGGTTGCCAGGGCAACGATGCGATTCGGCGCCATGCGCGGTCGTCCTCCGTGGAAGGTGGGGGGTGCAGTCGCACCGACCCGTTCTGGGGCCGGCCATTCCAAGAGCCGCGAGGCCGGCGCGGAGATACATCGACTTTGGACGGGCACACAGTGCGCCGGAAAAATCCCCGGTGCACCGGAAAGAACCTATGATCGGACGGTGGACACGGCGGTCCTGAGCGGACGGTCCTCCGCGGGATCGGATCCGCGGCCGGCCGTCCTGAGCGGTCGCGAGCGCGAACTGGCCGAGCTCCACGTCTCGCTCGCCGACGCCCGGCGCGGGTGCGGCAGCTTCGTGCTCGTCTCCGGCGAGGGCGGCATCGGCAAGACGGCGCTTGTCGGGCGCCTCGCGGAGGAGGCGGCGGACAAGGGCGTCGATGCCGTGTGGGGCCGCTGCTGGGAAGGCGGCGGCGCGCCCGCGTTCTGGCCCTGGGGGCAGATCGTCGACGAGCTGTGCCGCGGCCACGACCTGCGCTGGCTCGAGCAGACGCTCGGCGCCGGCCTCCAGCGACTGGCCGCCATCGCGCCCGAGGTGAGCCGGCACGTCGCCAGCCCGCCGCGCCCGCCGCCGGGCGATGCGCAGCAGGCGCGCTTCGCGCTCATCGAGTCGCTCGCCCGGCTCATCCGGGCGGCGAGCCGTGACACGCCGCTCCTGCTCGCGCTGGAGGACATCCATGCCGCGGACGCCGACGCGCTGCTCGCGCTCGAGTTCATCGGGGGAGAGCTGGGCGATGCCGCCGTGCTGTGCGTCGCCACCTTCCGGCCCGAGGAGCTGTCCGAGCGCCCGGTCGTCGACATGGTGATCGCCGCGCTCTCGCAGCGGGCGCGGAGCGTGCGGCTCGCCGGGCTCTCGGACGCCGGATTGACCGCCTTGATCGCGGCACGGACGGGCGAGGCGCCGGCGCCGAAGGTGCTGCGGGCGGTGAGCGTGCTGACCGGCGGGAACCCGTTCTTCGCCGTGCAGGTGGCGCGCGGTCTCGCCGAGGCGCCGGCCGCCGCCGACGGACGGCACCCGGACGCGGTCGGCCTGGCGCTGCCCGACAGCGCACGCGACGCGATCGAGCGCCGGTTGCGCGCGCTCCCGTCGGCTGCGCGCGCAATCCTCGAGGCGGCGGCGGTGATCGGGCTCGAGTGCCGCGTCGCCATGCTGGAGCGGACCACCGGCGTTGCCCGGTCGGAGCTGATCGAGCTGCTCGACGTCGCCGCCGCGTCGGGCGTCGTGCTCCCGCTCTCCGCGACCGGCATGGTGTGCACGTTCCGGCATGGGCTGGTGCGCGAGACGCTCTACCGCGGCCTCGGCACCGTCGAGCGCGGCCGGCTGCACGCCGCCGCGGGCGAAGCGATGGAGACGATCTACGCGGGCGACCTGGAGCTGCGCTACGCCGAGGTCGCGCACCACTTCTACGAGGCGGCCGTGACGGAGGATCCGGCCAAGGCCGTCGCCTACGCGACGCTGGCCGGCCGCCGGGCGCTTCGGCTGCTCGCGTGGGCCGAGGCGGCCCGGCTGTTCCAGCAGGCGCTGGACGCGCTCGAGCTCGGCGACCCGGACCCACCGCGCCGTGCGGAGCTCCTCGTGGAGCTGGGCCGCGCGCAGGTCCACGCCGGCGCGCACGGGGCGCGCGAGACGCTGCGGGCGGCCGCGGCCGCGGCCAGCGCGGTGGAGCGGCCCGACCTGCTCGCCGAGGCGGCGCTGGACTTCGGCGCGTTCGCGCTGTCACCCGGGATCGTCGACGACGAGGAGGTCCGGGGGCTCGAGCAGGCGCTGCTCGCGCTCGATCCGAGCGACACCGCGCTGCGCGTGCGGCTGCTCGCACGGCTCGGCGTCGCGCTCTACTGGTCGGCGAACGAGGAGCGCCGCCTCGCGGTCTCGGCGGAGGCGGTGGCGGTGGCGCGGCGGCTCGACGACAAGCGCACGCTGATCTACGCGCTCGTCAGCCGTCAGGGCGCCTCGTCCTCGCCGGACAGGACCGAGGAGTGCGTGGCGATCGGCGAGGAGCTGTTCGCGCTCGCTGCCTCGCTCGGGGAGCGCGAGCTCGTGCTGCCCGCGCGGATCCGCCATGTGGGCTACCTGCTCGAGCTCGACGATCTGGTGGGAAGCGACCTGGCGCTTGCCACGCTCGAGCAGATCGCGAGCGACTGCCATGACCCGCGCGCGGAGGCGTACGTCCCGCTGGAGCGCTCGCGCCGCATGGCGCTCGAGGGCCGGTTCGAAGCGGCCGACCAGCTCACCGCCGACGCGGCCCGCGTCGGCGCGCGCCTCCAGGACTCCACGATCCCGCTCCAGGCCGCGGCGCAGATCACCGGCATGCGCTGGATCCAGGGCCGCATGAGCGAGATGGAGACCGAGCTCAAGCACTTCGCCGACAGCCGTCCCGCGATGCCGGTGTACCGCGCGGCGCTGGCGTTGGCGGCATGCGAGGCGGGGCACGAGCCGGCCGCGCGCCGCGAGCTCGCCCGCCTGGCTGCCGACGACTTCGCGAAGCTCCCGCGCGATAGCGTCTGGCTCGTCTCCATGGCGCTGCTCGCCGAGGTCTGCTGGCAGCTCCGTGACACCGCGCATGCAGGGACCGTGTACGACCTGCTCCTCCCGTTCGCGACACGGTCCGTCGTCTCGCCCGACGCCGTGTTCGCGGGTCCGGTCGCGCGCTATCTCGGACTGCTCGCCGCCGCCTGCGAGGAGTGGGAGCTCGCCGAGCGCCACTTCGACGCGGCGACGGCCCAAGCCCAGGCGGACGGCGCTCGCCCGATGCTGCTGCGCGTGCGGCTCGACCGCGCGGAGATGCTGCTCGCGCGCGGCGGGACGCTCGACGGCGAGCGCGCCGCCGAGCTGCTTGCGCAGGCGGAAGCGCTGGGCGAGGAGCTCGACCTCCCGGCCCTGCTGGCCCGGATCGCCGCCGCACGCGCCGGCGTCGCTTCACCGCGGCCGCCGGCCGACCGCGGTGCCGTCCGCGAGCCGGTCGTGGCGGTCATGTGCCGCGACGGGGAAACGTGGCGGTTCGAGTTCGCCGGGCGCAGCTTCCACGTCCGCGATCTCAAGGGCATGCGCGATCTCGCGGTCCTGCTCGCGTCGCCCGGCACGCCGATCCCGGCGCGCGAGGTCGAGGCCCGGGCGACCGGCACCGCCGCCGTCCGGGCGCAGGTCGCGCCGGCGACCGCGGCGGACGCCGGCCTCGACGTCCGCGAGGAGTCCGCGCTGCCAGGGCTCGACCGGGCGGCGAAGGTCCAGTACATGCAGCGCCGCGAGGAGCTGACCCGTCAGATCGCTCGCGCCGCGCGCACCAACCCCGGCGAGGCCGAGCGGGCGCGGCAGGAGCTCGAATGGATCGAGCGCCAGCTGGCCGCCGACATCGGCCGGGGTGGCCGTGACCGGCCCGTCGGCTCGGGAGCGGAGCGCACGCGACTCCGAGTGACGCGTGCGCTCCAGACGGCGATCCGCCGCATCGCGGAGCAGGACGCCGACCTCGGCGAGGAGCTGCAGGAGCGGGTGCGGACAGGCAACGTGTGCGCGTACAAGTCGCACCCCCGGCGG